>Ga0065711_1047799_pt1 | contig 12137 bp, 8 predicted proteins | sample Hoacrofraction12_FD_59098 | JGI IMG/M metagenome (GOLD analysis project Ga0065711, IMG submission 59098) | Hoatzin crop microbial communities from Cojedes, Venezuela - Epithelial fraction 12 v2 (version 2) | ecosystem: Host-associated > Birds > Digestive system > Esophagus > Crop | place... | reverse complement strand
AAATTATCTGGATTAAAAAAAAAAAAAAAAATCATGATGTATTGCAATAGAGTATTGATATGTCAGACTTCTTTCAGTGGGTAATTTCGAGAGAAGTTCAAGGGATTTGTTTAAAACCACATCTCCAGTTCTCCAAAATAATGACATCTTTAATATTGCTCAGTTAGAAGGCAATTCCTTTTCTTCCCAAATTCCCACATTATGTTAAAAACAGGCACTGCCCTCAACTACAGCTCTTAGCTTGTGCTAGTAGTGAATACAATCGGAATCTATTCAAAAGTAGATAAAAGACTATTTTTTCCACTTGAAACCCCTGTTTTTAGCAGTTTCACTACATAAACACAGTCATCTTACTCCTGCAAAGTTTTTTCCACTAGAAGTTCCAAAATATTTGCCATCCCTTAAATCTGTGTTCTCCAGCTGTTTTATTCTGCAGAATTCACTCCAAGTGACTCCAATTCTTTCCATCGGGTACTACCAACTGCATCCCACACCACAATCTAACGAACTCATCATACCCCACGTAGAACAGCACGGAGACCAAAATGCCTGTACATCTAACAAACAGCCAACAATTTCACAGCACAAACTGTGAAACCTCTAGATGTTGTCAGTGATTTCACCACAAAAAGCAAGCAGGACTGAGCGAGGAAACAGATCTTTGACAACACTCCTTGCTCAACAGCTGACTGCAGTGTAATTCTAAAATCAGCTTAATGGTCTTTATGACTTAGGAGCTCCATAGCTGATGGTGAGAAAAAGTCAAATACGGGTTCAACTTGCAGACAGCTTATCTACAATAGTGGTAGTAGGCCCACATGTATGGTTTTCAAGCCAGACAGAAATAGTGTATTAACAAAAGAAAAAAATCATTAACCTAAATTTAAAAGCAAAGCTGTTTTTTTTTCTTACCTGTATTCAGCTCCCCATCCTTTGACAAAACTCATTCTTATGGTACACATTCTAGTAAGCTGATAGACTGCTTCAAACCCCTGATTCACAGATTGAGCCAGAAGAGCAGCAAATTCTTGGTTATTAAAGATTTTTAGATTACATCCTATAAAGAAAAAAGAAGTCAAAAGGGTACAATCAACGAATACTTGCTTGCTACGCAGAAGCCCAAAACTACAAAGGAAAGCAAAATGTCATCCAGTGAATAGATCCACTGGACCTTTTTACACGTGACCTTCGGCAGGCTACTAACCTGGTGGAATTTTGCACACAGTTGCAGGATGCCAGCCATATCTTTGATTACAGTTGGGGCTCTGCACAAAAATGGCGCTATCGCTTAGGCACTCAGCAAAAACTTCTCCACCAATGTAATAGAGACGTACTCCCCTTCCTGCAACAAAATTCAAAGGCACTCTAGTTATGATATGACCCAAGCAGATTAACAAACAAGAGAGTATTTTGTTTTTGGGAAGGCCAAGGTTTTTCTTTACAATAGAAACAGAAATTAATTATCTACAGGACCACACTGCTGGGCTGACAGCTGTAGCAGGAGCAGAAAACAATTAACTTGCATTTTTTTCTCCCACGAACGCACAATATTAGGAGGAGAAGAAGAATAATTTCTGGTCATGAGTGAGACAGAATTTTCTAGTCATGTAATGGCTTGTAACGAAATCCAAGTTAGGAAGCAGTGTTTGTTACCAAACAACTTATTCACTTAAAGAAATACCAATATTGAAATAAAAATATCAGATTCAAAAAGATTATATTCAACAGAATTAAAACTTCTGCTAATATTAGAAGTGCTGTATATGAAGTGGCACAGGCCACTACGGCACAAAAGGAAAACACAAGTATCCCACTTCAACACTCTTCGCTTACATGCCCCCACACTATTTCACAACCCACTGCATACCCCTTCTGTGTACTACTACGACAAGAACAGCACTTCACTTAGCCCTATTACAAAAAAATACCAATAAGAAAACCTATTGTTCACTTTTAAATTCTGATCTTGTTCTCTCCAAGCGGAAAACAAAATATTTATTTCTAGTCGAAGTAAGATAAATAACATAACTAATCTCACAAACAAAACTTTTTAGAATTAAAAGGTCCTTTAAAGGCCGTAGTTTCTCTTCCCTTTTTTTTTTTCAAAACTATTTTTCAAACAAAATATGAGCTGCTCTACAAAAAAAAAAAGTGAGAGCTCCTCATGTGTATGCTTTTCCTCATCATGGACCACAGCCATAGCCTGGTTTTCTGCACATCTAAAATTTTTAGACAAGCATTTGGATTTGGCATAGAGGGAGTCAGAATGTTATTCTAAAGAGGCTGAACTTTTTTACTAAAAGTAACGCAAAAAAATCTTGTGAAAGTTGCTAAGTAAAACAATTCAGAAAAAACAAAACAAGAAGTTTAATGAAGAGCTTAAAGCCAAGATGCTGCACTGTGGAAAATAATATTCTTTACTAACCATTACAAAAGAAATCGTGATCATGTTGAAACAGCGTGTTATCTCAATGGCAGCTTTTCTATTTCAGAAAAGAATTCAAGAAGTACTACCAATGTCCATTCTGCATTTTATAAATAAACTAAGCAACATGTTAATATTTTGTAATTAAAGCTTAAACTTCAATGATAAGCAACTCTGAACATAAATGCTACCCACAGCAGAGTGGTCCAACGAGGAGCCTGAAAGCCAAAAACCTGTCCCTCGGGATGCTTTGGTGCATCACCTTTTTTCCCCGAAGGCAGAGAACAGCAAGGTGTGCAACAGAAATCCCATACAGCTGAGTGGCTTCCTCTCCTCTCCGCACTCGGCCCGACAGCTGTGTGACTGCTGCTGCCACTGACTTAGTGACAACTGATCAAGGAAAGGCAGCTCCTGGCAGTTCCAGCCATCACTACTTCTCTTCCCCCAATTGCAACTGGCTGCAGTAGCAGAAGCTGCTACATCGCTCCCTGATTTCAGAAGCTGTGACCTCTCTGTCTTTCCACGTCTGTCCTTAGCAAAAAGAGACCAAGCTCTCCTTGCCAAGCCTCGAGAGAGTTCAATGGCTGGCTGCACTAGGGTGAAAGGATCCCAACACATGGATTTGCCCATCCTACCTGGATCATTCCAGATAATTTAATGGCTAAACCGAAATGAAATAGTTAGAATGTCACACAATTTTACCTATGTGTCGCCTTGTCATTTCCACTGTAGCATTTCTGTTTACATTGGAAAGCAGACCTAGACAAAATCGTTCTGAATTTGATGGATCTGTAAAGCCATCTACAGTCAGGGAAGGCTGCGATGCATGGAAGGTTTCTCCCACTCTTTGATTCAATTCGTAATATGCTATTGAACACCAAAATGCAGGCTCCGAGTAAGTAACTGGTTGCAAGTCTGAAAAAAAATTATTAAAAACAAACTTAACAGAGAATTTGAGGCTGGAAAAGTAATCGATCTGCCCTGCTATTCGTCTCTTTCAGGAGACTACTCAAATTGTATTTTGCTTGCTGTCATTTTTACCTACCCCAATAAACAGAGTGGAATTCAGTATTCCACACATGTGAAGGAGGAGGGGAAGAATGAGTGATCTAATCTGACCACAGCTCTTGTAGTTCAGTACTTGCATTTCGCTTGGCAAAATGATTAAGCTAGAGTTACTGTGAGTGTCAGATGTTGAAACATTTCTGTTGCCTTTCTATAACTTGGAAAACATTTTGGCAATGTTAAAGATTAAACTATCAAACACTGAACGACACAAAGGAAAATATATTCAGAGGAAAATGATATTCCCTCGTATTACACTAGATCATATACTGTCCCTTTATTGAAAGGCAGCTCTAAGCTCCTTTTACTCTTCCCTACTCGAGCTCAGTATCTTCTCTGTGCATCTTCAGCTTTCCCTACGCTGCTTCCCCTTTTTCCCTACCCTAATTACTTACTCAGCATTCTGCACAGCATCTTCCTGTCACATCTTGTCATCGTTCCCTAAGTGAACCCAAGGGAATCTGATCTTCCCGAGGCATTTATACAGACACACAGCAGTGGCACCTGATCAAAGCAGGTGGGCAACTGATGTGGGAGCAACAATTATGTTGTGGTCACAGGCGAAACGGCACATGAGAAGAGCAGCAGAATACACGTACAAGGGAGATAGCAAGTCTGGGCAGCACTATGGATAGGCTAAAGTCCTTTAAACTATTTATTTTAGAAATGCTATCCCTGCACACGCAACCATACTATTCTTTCTCTATGTTAGAAGCTCAACAGTTCCAGAAATAGAGTGGTTTTTAAGAAGTTATTAACTCAGCCCTATTATGTTTATCATCAGGAAGCCAACCCAAAAGTCTCCTCCTAATACAGCTCTTACTTTTTTAAAGTACACTTTCATTTTTCATGTCATTATACATATAAAGAAAAGTCATCACACACAGAGAAATAATTAAAAGTATTTCCAGCTTACCCAGGCTATGATTAACTGGGGAGAGAGTACTAGGAGACAGCTCTGCTGGAGATCCTGTTGAAGCAATACAGATTGTTTCAGAGCAAACGATTCTCATTATTTCAGATAGGTAGGTGTAACCATTATCTACAGTTTCACATTTAAATTCTTTGGAATAAGAAACCTCAGAAATCCTAAACCAGTTTTCCAGCATGTCACATGCTTATTCTGAATTAAGATTATATTTAATTTTCCGGACTCCTGGGAACCTACCCCTCCTCGTCAAGACTCAATTAACACTTTAGCACTGTATTTGGAAGAGCTCTGACTTTATGCACGCTCTGTGCACATAACTATTTATGCACTTCTCCAGTGAGCAGGTAGTGACTTCCTCCCAAATTCAGTGAAAAAAAGGCTAAGATAAAGTGGACGAGACAATCAAGATATTGCCTCTCTATGCTGAAAGGAGAGGCTTTATCCCTAGAAAAGAACAAGCTGGATTTCCTCATTTGAGGAAACTATTTTTTCCTGGAAGGAAGAATGAACAAAACTCAGAAAAACCATGAACTCTTCAACACAATTTGCGCACTAGTAGGCAAAACACAGAGAGGCTTTGCACAGAAACATTCCTACAAGGACTGCTGATGCCAGGCTTAATTAAATAAGGTACCTATTGTCACATAGTGGGAAAACATTGCAGTTCTTACAGCAACTAGTGCAGTTTATTCCAATTAACTGAAAAAGGTTGCTAACATTAGCTAACGAAACATACACTCCAGTCTGCCAGCACATAGCAGGAGGTTCTTATCCAGCACATTAACCATGCTTTGTCCAAGTCTAAGGCCAACCAGATTATCTAGAAACCCTTTCATACAAAGGCAGAAATGTTTAATGTTTGTACTATTTCAACAGTGCCTGCCATACAAGAACTAATTTGAAACACGGCAGAAGTGATGAGGTTGCCAGAGTTCAGACACAGGTTCTCAGAATGCAACATCTCTATAACTTTAGGCCACTAGACACTTTGCTTCAATGAACCTGTTTCCAGAAGAATAAAGTTAGGGCGAGGCTGAAACCAGTCAGCTATTAAAATCTATGTTAAGGCTTTCCAATGAAGCCATAATTAGACCTGTATGCTTTTGTTACAAAACAAATGAAATGTACTTAATACGGTACAGAATGTTTCAAAAGCATTCCCCCAGCAAAAAACGATTTTGTTCATGAACGACTGAAAATGATATTTTAAACAGAAACACCAGGGGGTACAGAAGGCTACTGCCATCGTCGTTTGGTCTGAATTCATTCCCCAACGCAGAGTTGTCACAACCAGCAAGCCCAAGTCTTCAAAGTAGTGAAAAAAATAAATTTTACCTGTATCCATGCTTTGGTTCAACTGCTGGTCACTCGTTTCTCCATCTTCACTGATATATCCCGGAGGTGGTGTTTCTGTCAAAAAAAAAAAATATATCAACCTATTGGTTCAATGACTGGGGAAATTTGTAAGATTTAGCACTTGAGGTTTTTGTCCTCAAGTTTTCATGAGCTCCATAAGATACCTGAACATTGAACTGGAATCTCATTTTGCTGTCCCTTTTTCCTTTCAGTAGGATTTCAAACCCATTACCTGCCTTATCGTCTAGGTAAAATACATCATCTCTTGTATGCCAGTCAACTGCTCAAGTATGTTACATAATTAACAGCCAGTCCTTGTTTGTTCCATTTAAGACAAGATACTTTCACTACAATGAGTAACAATTTCGCGACTGTGATCAACAGCTTTCACATTTAGTAGAATCACAAATGAAAAAAAAAACCATCTGGTGACTTCTACAAAAAAAAGTGAGCTGTCTTTCTGTAGTATAACCATCCGATCAGATACCCTCCCACGCCTTAGAGAAGTTGCTAGATTTAAAGGTCAGTTTTCAGTTCAGTCCCTAAATCCATTTTTCTTCAATACCTAAGAGCTGATTTCACTCATTAATGATAACTATATTATCTAACTAGTTACGTTGCACAAACTCTATTATCATTATTATTACTTTCAAGCTCTACTAAAATGATCAGCTATTGTTTCAACCAGCATTCTTTACAGATGGAGTTTCACAGACCAAAGTAAACTCAGTAACAACTTTGAAGGGTTCTGATACCAGAAACCATGTCTAATTCCACAGAAATCTTCAAGACCCAGGAGAGTACAGTTGGTTCCTTTCCTCCACTCAAAATGTACTTTGTAATCTAGATAATGAGTTAACCAACTGCCTTTCAGGAAATAATTTTCTTTGAACTGGGCAAATGTCTCTTCCTACATATTAAAGGCAAAACCTGCATTTTAGTGAAAGTGTTTGAAGCTGACCATCTCTACAACTGCCTTAGAATTGTCTCTGAGACACCCAACGGATTATTACAAAACAGCAGAAATTTAAAGATAAAGCCTTTTGCATCAGAATTAAAATCAAATTGTATTAAATATCATGCCTGAGGTTTACAGCAACATAGTAAGATCGGACGGAAGTCAGCAAGAGGAAACTAGATTAAGTCAGTTGATTAAATAAAAACGAATCAGAAGAACTGTATCTTTGCTTCGCTTTGTAAAACTAGCGTGCTAAATACAGATGTGACAAAATTCAAGTCAGAATTTAAAAGGACGAATAATGGAAATCTTTACTAGCAAGAAGTATGAAGACAAAAATCATACTTGCTTTGAACATTTCTGTAGAATTCATTGTGATAAAGTGCACTCCACCCATCTCCCAATCATTTGTTACAGTTAAAGGTAAAGGTCAATAACCATTTCCAACCCAACCCATGCCTCCTGTTTCTGGTTGCTAATCTTGTCTCTTTGGCACAGATTATTTTCCATATCTAGGATCTGTCTGAACAGAGGCAATTTCCTCCACCTATTGCTGTTAATACTGGTTTAGGGTCAGAGGTTGAGCACCACCACAGCTGGAAATAAATGCTCGAGTGCGCCATTAAAAATTCTTAGCAGAGCTTGAATACTGACAAAAGTCTGGACAATGCAGCTCAGCGTGTCCGTAACCTGAAAGGGAACACAGAGCCCCAAAGGCCACCCTGCACCTTCACGATCGCCACCTTCCCAGCTGTAGGTACAACCAACCTCTCTGCAGGCCAAGCACTGAGACAGTATCGCAGTGTGGAACTACCACAGTTGTTAGGCTGGCCTACCACTAAAGAAAACGGTTCTCCGAAGCAGGCTGTCGAGACACAGGAGGCTTATCAGAACCTAGCTAAGTATTCAAGATTATGTTAGCAAGGTCAAATAAAGTAAGATGCCATGATATGAACACAACAGGAGGTGTCAGTGACAAAGGGAAGGAGGCAAGGTGTGGTTAGCTGCGTAAACATTTGAAGGTCATGTGAGTACCTTGCAATCACCTTGAACAGATTTCCTGCAAATAGCTACCTAGTTGCTTCAGGTCATTGCCAGAGCACTGGGTTTTCTAAGCTTTCCAGTAAGTTGTTCGCAAATGCTATCAGAAGCCCTCAGACTGAGCCAAGAAAGTATAAATTAAGAAAGCAACACCAACTTCTAGCACCTTAAATTGCTCTTTGAGGATCTGCTGTCCCTAGGTGGCAACAAATATGGCATAAATTAAACAGACAACATCAAACTAATTGTATTTTTTTGGGTGCCACTTCAATTCTTGGATACATTTAAAGAAAACACAAGCAACACTGTGTTTGAAACATACAGATATAATTTGTACATTGCAGACATCTGAGTTTCAAGGCAGTCATTCTTCCAGAGTCCAGATCGGAATTTTCAGCTTGTTCGTAACATAGCTGTATTAAACATGTATGAGAAAACTTCAGCCTTGCTTGGTTTTACCCTCCAGGCAATTTCCTGAAGAGATAGGAAGCAGGAAGTTGGGGCAGGAAACAAAGGTCACTGATTTCATGTTTCAATAGTGGTACAGGCTTTTGGGTGCACTGTACCAGATTAGTCTTGGTATTTGTTTTGGGCTGGGGAAGAGGAGGAATTCTTTAAGAGTTCAATATTGATAGGTTGTGCTTTTATACTAAAAAGACAAAACTGTAATGCACACAATAGTGACAAATACACAAAGCAGACCTTGATTGATTGTGAACTACAGATCAAAAAGACACTTTTTAAGTTACTGTTTCACAACTTCAAGTTTTCTCCACATACTACATGTGGTGAGACTGAGCAGCAGTTTACCACTCAGTCTCCAGCACTGAGGATTTGGCAACCCTTACATGTTTGTAAAACAGGCTTAAAGCATAAGGTGAAGGTCTACCTTGTGCTCATCAGCATTCTGAATCTTAAAGAAGCTACTGAAACCAAATAAGCTGTTGTGAAACCACAGCAATGTGGTTTCACACAGGATCATGTTCTGCAAACAATAGTATTCAGGTATTTCCATTGGAACTAATACATGAAATCAACTAGGTTTAATTTACTGGTGCATCTTTCAATTAATTTGATCACGTAGGAGGATGAAATTAACATCTTTGTTTCAGTGGCACAACGTTTAGTGTACTGTTCACGGTGGGAGTTAAAGTACCTGGTATGTAATTGCTCTGTGGTTCAATCCCAGCTGGAAAGTTAGTGTTTTCAGGAATGGAATGGGTATAGTCATCGAGAGGCGGAAGCTCCGTTAGAATCTCAGTGTGCCGTGGCACTAGTACGGGAGGCAAGACTGGAAAAGCAAAATTCAAAGCATTAGTAGGAGCCTCAAAATACACACTTCTGTGAGCTAAAAAGTTAAAAAAAATTAAAAAAAGTCTACACCATCTAACAATTTCTTAATATGTTTTGAAATTTTCTGGCTCTCAGTAATGCCAATACTGCAATTGTACTGCTAGTTACCAGATGAATCAGATTCCTGGGGTATATTTTGAGTAAGAGTATTCCACACTAGCAAACGTAAGTCATCTCTGCCCTCCTTTTCAGTCTGGACCACACCTAGTCAACTGGAAACTGCTAGCACTACTGGAAGTGTTCATCAAGGGTATTCAACACATCTGTAAAGATTTTTCAGTATCTTTACTCTTAAAAACTTCCAGGGGATGATATCCTCAAAAGCTGTATCTCTGTCTTGTCCTTTTGGCAACAGAAAGTATCATATTCCTTCGTTTTTTGTGTAAAATGTTATGCTGAACAAGTACATACAGATGGTGCTATACAAATTCAGAAGCAGTCTTCCTACCTGGCGTCTCCACTCTCTGGTAGTGGTAAGGGTTTACACATACTTCATCCTTTTTAAGATTAAAAGCATATTCACAGTTTTCAATTGCTTTAAGTTCATGGTGACTGTGAAGATCTGGCCAGCGCCACAAACGACAGTAAATAACATGGGGTAATCCTTTACGATGAGATACCTGCAGACGGCCATCGAGAGATCTACATGGGAAAGATGTTGAGAAGTATTTACAGACTGCATGCTGTCTCTTCATCACTCAAGCAACAGTGCACACACATGGGATGAGCAATTTATTTATTCTCAGAATTCAGTGGACTGACACTGTTAGTAACATCTATGCTCTTGTTAAAAGGCTTCAAATGTGATAAAAATGATGGCATCAAGCAGTGTCTTAACTTATTTTTGAGCTGCTCAAATTATCGCCAGTGAATTTAGAGTTCATTAAAAGCCACTTTACCTCCGACCAAGTATTTAGGATGATTGCTTCACATACTTTTTTTTTAAAAATGCAGAAGACAGAAAGAATAAATAAAAAAAAAATCACACACTTAATAGTCCCTTCTGCTGCTAAACCTCAAGGCTTTGCTGTGGCATGGATGCTTTATGGCTTTTAAGCATAAGAATTCCCACAGGACTGCAAATAAAGCCTACAAGCAGTCAGCTGCCCAAGTGATCCACACGGCAGTATAACTGTAATGCAAAAAGCACAAATGCACATCCTGCAAGGGCTGTACAGTTTATCTTCTCAACTTCATCTGCCTTGCTACCAGCTGAAAACGTTTTGCTAGTTTTAAGACAGACTGCATATGCTTACACAAATGCAGATGTTTATGATCGTTATGGGATGGGAGACAAACCTCAATACACAAATCAAGTAATGTGACATGAAAAAATAAAGGCCCTGTTTAGAATTTGCCCACCATTAACTGCTGAAGAATTCACAAACAATTCTTTAGTGGCTCGTATCTGAGCCAATTAGCAAGATTTAACTGAAAGCTTGCGGCATACAAAGCAGTTTAAACACTTTGTAAGATTAGGTCTGAAGAATTAAGTATCCCAACTTTGTTAATATAAATACCAAATCACATCAGAGCTTGCATTTAACAAGTCTTCCCATTCTTTCAACGGCACTGGCGTGAAAAAGGAATATTCCAGAATTAGAGTTTCATTGGTCAAAACATCAGCTGAGAACACTCAGATTTCTACACTGGCAAGCAAATATTTTAAAATGCTGTACCATGAGAGGCCTAGGAAGCATTTTAGTCTATTTTACAGCTAAAGCATCCCATTACAGACCCTCCAAAGCCAATCCCTCCCACAAGACTTCTATGATGCGAGAGAGGGCAGAATATTCACCTGGTTTGTTCAGAGAAGCTGTAAAGGCCTGTTGTATCCCACTGATCTATCGTGTTTGGTGTACTCAGTCCCCAAATTTCAGAGCAAGTGCTGTGCATAAATTGAAAACAAAAACAAAAAATTGATATGAATATGGAACATGGTTATTCAAAACACCATGATGTCAAACATGGAAAAAATGTACAGAATACTTCCTTTCACATAGAAGATAGAGCATTGTTAGACTGGCATTTAAACTGACATCTCATGCTATATTTTCTATATGAAGGAGGCTATCAAAATGGAACACGTGATTCAAGGTAAATGATAATGTTTTCAAAAGGTGAACAAGTTCTCTGGTTTTAAGTAGTCAATACAGTTGCAATGTTCCTTAAAACAGGCAAAACTTCCTCAGCCTAGCTCTTCACAAGATTCAATTTTAAAGGGTAGTTTCTGGGTTTTTTGTTTTTGTTTGTTTTTAAACAGAAGCTTCCCTAGGACTTCAAAACAAAGGCCACATGTATCTGAAACTGAGTATCACAATCTAACTTCCAGGTACCACCACTTAAGCATAAATCTCATTCTCCATGCACGTACTAATCTGCTGCTTTCCCCAAAACAGGAAAATTCGGGCTCTGAAGAAAAGCACATTGCAGCTGATACTTCTGTCTTCTGTACTCTCCTTGATTAAAAAACTGAATATTCTTTTCCATTGCATACAAAACACAGAATGTTTAACAGTTTTACAGTACAGTGTTTCAAGTCTTAACTATAGACTAACAAAACTTAAATTGCTAAATCAAGCAGGAGGAGAGGAAAGACAACTATTTCTTTGCCAAACTGGTTCAACAACAAGATCACAATAGTAAAGAAAAAGGAGCCTCCGTTCATAGACACGAACTAAAAGCAGCAGCAAAATTTAAGTGAAGCACGAAAACAGCATGGGCTTGTAAGTGTGCATCACATTCAGAATCATAAATCTAAGATAGAGCTGAGCTTGATTTGCTCTATAGAATCACAGAATGGTCGGGGTTGGAAGGGACCTCTGTGGGTCATCTACTCAAACCCTCCTGCCAAAGCAGGGTCACCCAGAGCAGGCTGCACAGGACCACGTCCAGGCGGGTCTGGAATATCTCCAGAGAAGGAGACTCCACAGCCTCCCTGGGCAGCCTGGGCCAGGGCTCCGTCACCCTCAGAGGGAAGAAGTTCTTCCTCGTGTTCAGCTGGAACT
>Ga0065711_1047798_pt1 | contig 12137 bp, 11 predicted proteins | sample Hoacrofraction12_FD_59098 | JGI IMG/M metagenome (GOLD analysis project Ga0065711, IMG submission 59098) | Hoatzin crop microbial communities from Cojedes, Venezuela - Epithelial fraction 12 v2 (version 2) | ecosystem: Host-associated > Birds > Digestive system > Esophagus > Crop | place... | reverse complement strand
ATCTGCAGGGTGGGTGTCAGGAGGACGGGGCCAGACTCTTTTCAGTGGTGCCCAGCGACAGGACAAGGGGCAATGGGCACAAACTGAAGCAGAGGAAGTTCCAGCTGAACGTGATGAAGAACTTCTTCACTTTGAGGGTGATGGAGCCCTGGCCCAGGCTGCCCAGGGAGGTTGTGGAGTCTCCTTCTCTGGAGACATTCAAGACCCGCCTGGACAAGGTCCTGTGCAGCCTGCTCTGGGTGACCCTGCTTCGGCAGGGCGTTGGGCTGGATGACCCACAGAGGTCCCTTCCAACCCCTGCCATGCTGGGATTCAGTGATTCTGTGATTGTCCATTCTGACCTCTTTACCCAGACACATTTCTCCTCACATGGGTCTCAAACCGGAAGGCTCAATATAAGATTTTAAATACCCCTCAGCTTCCCAACCTGCATGTGTCCATGGACTTCAGGGCAGTGCTTCAGACCCTGGGGTAGCAAAGTCCTCTGGATACAGTTTTATAGTGAGCTGGTTCCCCAGCAGAGTCCTGCTGGATCTCCCATAAACATTCATTTCAAGCCACGTAGCTCAGAGTGCCTCTGCTTTGCAACATATTGCTGAATCTGTGTTCTGCCTCGATGGCTCTCAGAGCCTGGACTGGTGGGTCTGCATCTGCTCGTGAGATGGTCGGGCCCCCCCACCAGCCAAAAACCCCTTCCCTTTGTGTTTCCTTAGAAGACGATGACGCTGAGTCTGGGAAGCAGGAATCTGACGAGCCGGACACGACAGACAGTGAGGTGCGTTTGCTCTTCTCAGCCATTAGGTTAGGCTCTCAGGTCCAAGAGGTTTAAGATGGGTTGTTCCCATCCGAGCTCACTCCGGAAGGTGATGGCTCTTCCTACAGAGGATGCCAAACCCCATTCCCACACTGTTACACAACTTGCTGCTGAGGGACAGACATATCACTCTTTCCAGCTAGTCAAGAGGGTTTGTGAGCAACAGCATTTGTCACCACTCTGTAGCAATGGTCACAAAGGTCCCCAGCAATGCCACCGGGCCATCAGCTCCCTGGGAAAGTGGAGTAATCTGTAGACTGACTGCTCTTCTTGTCGGTGTAGGTGGCTGCCCCATACGAAGACGATATCCTACAAGAAGCCCAGGTTGATGGGAAATATTTTTGCACCAAAGAAAAAACTCATGCGCTGCAGAAGAAGAGAAAAAGAGGACAAGATCCCTGGACAGAAGGTAGGAAGGAGGAATTCCTCGTGGCATCACGCAGCTTCCCGAGGGGCTTCTGTGAGAAATACCCGAGGGCACCAGCCGCCTTCCTGGCAGAGGAGAGGAGGGTGCTCCTCTGCTGAGTGCATGCCATGCTGCAAACAAATGTTTGCCCAAGGTGGTACAGCGGAGTCTTTCGTTTCACTGCGATACGACACGCTGCATCGTGTTTTGGCAACAGTTGTGTCTCCAGCCGGAGGAGTCCCTGCTAATGGTTAGCCCAAGGAGCCTGGGCAGGGTGGCCAGGAGAGCATTCCTGAGCACCTAAGCTAACAGGGCTAAGTCCCTCATGTTTGCTTAGCCAGTCAGGGAGGTGGGGATTGGAGACGGCCAAATTCCCAGGGGTGAGTTATTGACATGCAGAGAAAGGTTTCTGCCAACTCTGTTGATCTTCCAGCGCGGCTGTGGAGGTTTCCCTGCCGACAGAGGAATGTGTTGTACCCGTGTTTCCTACAGGTGAATAAGCAGAAAACTGCTCCTGATAAGGGCAAGGATAAGACAGTGTGCCTGTCAAGCCCTGAAAGGTGCTCTGCCAGAAATACCCCGCTACTGAACCCTTCGTACTGTTGGTAAAGAAAGGGAAGTGTTGACCCAACCGTAAATGTAGAGAGGGCGGTTGCTTAAGCATGAAGGGAGCTGGTTTAACAGGCAAGCGCTGCCCTTGCTCTGTGCCCGGCCTTCGGGGGTGCCTGCTCGCTCGGTGGGTACCACCACAGCTGAGCGAGAAGAGGATTTGCTCTACACAACCAGCCGCTCGGAGCAACGGGAGGAAGCTGCCCCGTGCTCTGCAGGGCAGACACCATCCCACCCTCCGGGACTGGATGGGGATGTCCCGAGTGAGGGCTGGATGCAATTGTGGCAGGAATGGGGTGATGGAGAGGCATAACCCCTCTCTCAGCACGTGGTGTGTGCCGTGTACCACACTGGAAGGGGGTGAAATCCAAGTAATGCATCCTGCTGGTCTGGGTACCCTCTCAGGTACCCTCCTGCACTGGGTCAGTTCTGTGCCTATTTCTGCTTCCCATGTTTTCTCTGCTTCCAGGGTCACAGCAGCCTCCCCCAGGTACCTCTGCATCTCGAGTGTGAGAGGGGTTTCTTTTCACCTTTCCTTTGCTGAGCTTTGCTTCCTCCTGCGCTGTCTCTATTGCAGGATGAGGCCATGCTGACATCGTACATGTAAATCCATTGCTCTGAGGTTAACTGCTGCGGTCATCATGCTCTTTACAGGTTCTAAGAAGTCAATGAGAGGAAGAAAGAAAGTCAAAGTGGAGCAGTGCTCAGTGGGGATTACAAAGGAACCGGAGAACTGCTCTGCTTCCCACAACGATACCTCCAAGGAGAGCTAACAACAGGGCAGGATGAGAAGTGACACAGACGCTGCAGACCAAAGAAGACGGCTTGGAGACCTCACCATCCTGCCCATGCTGGGAGAGGGACTCCTCCTGCCATGCTGGGCCAGGCCGTGGGGAGTTTATAAGGACTCATTAATGAGAAGAGCACCCTGAAAATCCTCACTTAGTGCCCCAGGAGAGGCTAGGCAAGGAAGAGCCGTGCAGGTGACACCTGGAGCAGCCAGGTCTCTGCTGGTGGAGCAGCCAGGTCCTTGCTGGTGGAGCAGCGCATTCGGTGACCCCCAGCCCTGCACCGGAGCAGACCCTTGGACTGGTGCTAGGAAGAGGGGATGCCTGCCTTGCGGCACTCACCCTGGATCAGGACCGTGTTCTTCCCTGGGATTTCATGCAAGGAGAACGGACTACCCAGAGCCCACTCCCCATGTGCGATGTCCCGGTGGTTGGCTGAAGGGTGGGGACCAAGCAGAACACCCAGGGCCCCATGCACAAACCTGCATTGATTAAATCCTGACCCAGGTTTCATACATGCGTGGATCTTGTTTGACCTGGAGAAAGCCCGTGGTTTTCTTTTCTAGTGAAGTGAGGAGCAAGCACGTGGGCAGGCAGGTGGGACATGTCCCTGGAGAGGACAGGGAGAAGAGCATGGGAAGGGAGAGTCTGCATGCTCCCTCTCCCCAAGGTGTCCTGCATGCCTGGAAAAGGCAGGTGAGTGAGACCCAGCTGTGGCTCGCAGCAGAGCACCGGCTCAGCAGTTCACACCGACCTTGGCAGGACTGCCGGGAGCTCGTTTTCGCCTGGATAATCTGTTCTTAAACAATTTTTTTCTGATGTGTTAAGCATGGGCAAGGTTTCCTTCAGCACCAAGTGACAGGGGTCTCCAGGCCTGGATGGGGTGAGAAGGGCTGCAGCGAGCATCCCCGCAGCCACGACATCGCACCAGCAGCCAGGCTGGGTTGTTCCTAGAGCACGTTCGGAGAACAGGGCCAAAACGGAGAGAGACCAGAGGACAAGGGCCAGAGATGGCATCTGCCCTGCCTGGTGCACCATCATTTCCTTTACCCATGGTTATTTCTATTTAAATGTGATTTTGTTTGCCCATTCTCAAGAACGAAGGGCACTCCGCATCGAGCCAGGTGCCCAGCCAGCCACTCAGGCTGTCCAGAGCATCCTTTCTGCACACCCACAGCACATTCCCACCTCCCCACAGCAAGCAGGCAGCAAAAAAAAAACCAACAAAAAAAACCCAAAAAGCCCCCGATGCAAGGGAGCAGGGGCAGGGAGATGGGTTTCTTCTGAGGGAGGTGGGCTCAGCCGCGACACTGGCTGTGGAGCTGGGAAAGGTGAATCCAGGTGGCCAAGGAAGGATCAGGGAGGGTGCGAGGGTGTCCAAGGAAGGTGGGGGTTTCCTGCTATACTCATTGCTGCCAGAATATTTCAGAGCAGCTAAACTTCCCAAGCTGAAAAATTATTCAGACTGCTCTCATCTTCTTCCCATCTCCACCATTTTGCAGAGCTCGTTGGATGCCATGGGGCATCTTCATTAGCAGCAGGCTGGCTGGGCAAGCACAGCCTCCAGATAACCCTTGGCAGAGCGGTGGGGCAGGACAGGGTGTTCTATCTAGCGCAGAGCATGTGGGTTAGCACGCGCCTACCTTCAACCTGTCCCAGGTGGACTGTAGCCCTTTGCCAGAAGTCATGTCTCTTGCTGATGGGTTTTTCCTCTTTGCATTCAGTCACATCTCTCAGCAACTTCCCGTTAACACCAGGCCAAACCCCAAATAAACAGAGTGAGGTTTGGTAGGCTGGAGTTACAGCAAGAATTTGCACCTCACTTGCACTGCTGTGGCAACCACCACCCCCTGGAGAAAAAAAAAGCAGTAGAGGCTGTGCTTGGCCAGAGAACCTCCTTCGGGCTCAACCCTTTAGTCATGCTCTGTGTCGAGGAGCAGAGTCCCAGGCTGTGAGTTTCCCACTGGCAGTGGATATTCTGGGAATCAACGTCCTGGAGCTCTGTTATCAGAAATGCTGGAGATGTCCAGGTATTCTGGGAATCAACGTCCTGGAGCTCTGTTATCAGAAATGCTGGAGATGTCCAGGTTCTAGAGCGGCACTGGGTCTAACAGAGCAAGGGGCACCTCCATGCCCAGCACCAGCTGTGTTGGCGATGTCCCCTGTGCGGGTGAAGCAGAGGGAGGTGGGTGGGCAGCACAGGAGGGAGCCCAGGGCTCTCATGGCATGGCCACTCGATGGGCAGACCTCAACTGGGAGAGCACCTTCTGCTGGGGACCAGCTCAGCCTGGTTAACGGCTGTCTCTCACTTCGCAACTCAGCACTGTGACGCGGACACGGCGCCCAGGAGCTGGCAGGAGGAGGGGACGGGCAGCCAGGGGATGCAGGGTTGCGGGCTGATTCATCCCAGCTCACAGCACCCATCGGACCACGGCCGTGGAAAGCAGATCAGAGCCACCGCTGGCACCTTCCCCTTTTGGTCCTGGGCAGCCAGCACCACGTCTGTCCGTTGCAGAACTGGATAAATCTGTCTTTCAAAAATACCCTATCTGTAAAAAAAAAAAACAACAAAGAAGTGGAAATGTAATCCTATGAAGAGGCCCCTCTTACTGAAGGGAGGCAGCCTGGGATCAGAAAAACTGAAGGAGGGAGGGAACTTTTATGCGAGTATAAAATCATCCCCTCCCTGTGATGATCCCTTGATAAGCAAAATGTGTGGATGTCCTGCCAAAAATAATGAACTCTTCAATTTCTTTTTTTACCACAGAGATTTTTTTTCCTCCCATTGCACAAGGCCACAACAGAATTCACCTTCATTTATTGGACTTGTGTTTTCTTTTCTGTTGCTTCCTGCCTTTATCCAGCAGGCATTTTCAGCTGATGCCCCATATCTCCATTCAGGATGTGTTTGAGGGGCTGGCAGGGACACATATTTCAGAGTTAAGGCAACCCCGTAACTATAAGACCAAAAAACAGTTTTGTCAGCTCTGAGCGAAGTGCTCCTCTGAGCAGGTTGCTGAAGTGAAAGAAAACTTCATGCGTTGCACTCGATCCAGCCCTGGAAAGCCAGCTCCTACCCAGCCCCTGGCTCGCTGTTACCCCCCCACCATGTTGCGGAAGCATAGATAACTGCTGAAGACCATTAATTCTCTTAATTATGCTTGTTGTTCTTTTGTTCAAGTCATTCTTGACAGATAAATGCACCTGTTGATTTGGTGACACGCAGGCAGCCTCAGACTTGAACTATTCCGCTGTGACGAAGGAATCTGAGATCTGCGAGGAACCCTGGAGCTTCCCAGAGGTTTTCCGGATGCGGGTTCAGTTCTGCTCGAGGTACTGTGCTCGCAGCACACACTGGGCAGCGTTCAGCCCGGCGGGCTGCTCCTGCCTGCCCTGAGAGCACAGCAGCCTTTTAATAACTTCAGCGGAGTTTGGCTGATGCCTCCGAGAGGCATCTGTGTACCAGACCCAGCAAACTATGCTTTTGGCAGAGTTCAGTCATTTTTGTTGCCACATTTCCGTTCAGCACGAGAAGGACGTTTAACACAATGATCCCCAACAAGCCACTGAAGTTACCCTCAGAGTTGTGACCCACAGAGCAATAAAGCAGGAGAGAAGCCGGCTGTCCCGTGAACAGACCGGTCCTTCTGGGAGGCTGGCAGCTCCTGTTTGTTTTGCTTTGACAAATTACAGCTCTGATGTCATCAGTGACGCGATGTAGGTAGGACGCCTGGGCGGGTCAACTGGTTTCCCAGAGGAATGGGTTCAGAGCACAGCCTGGGTTCACTCAGATCAGGGGTTGGCTTTGAAATTGCTCACAGATGTGACAGAGCAACGGTGTAAGCATTTCGGTTCACTTTTAGTCCACCCAAAATAGCAACAACTGGCTCCCTTATTGCCTGTCATGCGAAACAATTCCGGTAACAAACCATCGCAACACTTCTCTTCCTGATCCTTCAGCATCTGTACGTGCTGAATCATGCTCACGGCACAGATCGCCGCTCGCAGCTCGCCGGGTCCTCCCTCTGCATCAGCCTCCCACTGAACTCAGCAGTAAACCGACATTTTCAGCTACCCTCCACACTTCATTTGTAAAATTCCGTAAGAAAGAAGTTTGTGCAAATCTAGCTGTGAGTATAAATCTCCATCCTGGAAAAAAAGATGCCACCACACAAAGGTTCCTCTGTCACACATGTAATGGAGAGGGTGCCGTGCGGGAAGTAGGAAGTCCAACGAGCTCGAAGAAAAAGGGAACTGTGCTGGGGACGCGGCTGGCTGCAATGCAGGAACCAAAAGCACTAAAAACAGAGAAACATCAGATTCTTCCCCCTTGCGATCTTCTGCGGTGGTATTGCCTCTATGGTAATACATATTTTGAAGGTGGCTTAATTCATGCCCTTTCACAAGACTGAGCACCACTGTCTCTGTAGTGAGATGCTTTTAACAAAGATCTGATGGCTACAAAGATGGTGAGAGGACTGGAGCATCTCTCCAGTGAGGAAAGGCTGAGGGAGATCGGCTTGTTTAGCTTGGAGAAGAGATGGCTGAGAGGGACTCTTACAAACACAAAAACCCGCCTGGACGTGGTCCTGTGCGGCCTGCTCTGGGTGACCCTGCTTTAGCAGGGGGGTTGGACTGGATGATCCCCAGAGGTCCCTGCCAATCCTGACCGTTCTGGGATTCTGTGGTTCTGATCGGTAAGTGATGCCCATTTATAGTGCTGGCTCTGGAAACACAGCTTCACTCCTCAGTTCACCGCAGGACAACTCATTCCAGGCATCACTGAAGTCTTGCTTAAGTCTTGTTTTGGGGATTGAAGTGGACTGGGCATTTTGTGCAGGTCCTTCCCAAGGTCGGCTGCACATCTGAACAAGGCAGCACGCACCCAGGCAGCCTCGCGTGCAGCTCTGCAGCACGCAGCCGGGAGCTCGGAGGGGACGGGGACAACTCGGGGGTTCAGAACAGAGCACAAGGGCAAGGCTTTACACGTTTGGAAGGAGGCAGTGGAATCGCGGAGAGGTTTAGCAAGTCCGGCATGCAGTGACGGATCTTGGAAGGGAGGGATCTGGGGACTGGGGAGTTCTTTTGCTGCTTTATTTCGAGCAAAGTTTATTGTAGGAGTTTTTGAGCCAAAGTGCATGTTCCTCCTGCATCCCTTGGGCATCACGTCTTTCTGCTCTGCCTTGACATTGTCATCAACCCTTCGAGAGTTCCCCAGCTCCGCCAAAGCAGTGCTGCACACCCTGCTCTTACCAAACTCGCTGCTAGACGTGCTGATCTCCGGCGGAACCTCTCCAGAAAACACATTTTACTAGGCACTTCCATGAAAATTATTGATCTATTAATAACAGCATGTTAAGTGCGGCGCCACATGTTTCAGGGGAGGGGGTTTGACTCCTTCATTCACAAATCCTCACATAAACATCACATACATTTTTCTTGCCTCGAGCACACGGCCTTCCCGAGTGCAGAACTGTACGATTAAATCTACCAGCTCCGTGTTTTTTGAATCCTTTGTGTCACACGGGAGAGCCTGAGTCATTTCCAAGGCACACAGCTATCAGCACAGAGGTCTGCCGGCAATGTTGGCCTCCTGGGGCTCAGCGTGTTATTTTGCTGTAACTGGAAATCTGCGGCGAGAGCAGAGGATTGCGTCACCCACGGTGGGTGGGCACCCAGGAATCCAGGGGACATGGCCACTCCGCTCCAGCAGCGATCAGGAGAAACCAGGACTCCCACTGGAACCGACTGGAGGCAAATGAAAACCACCGCCCTCCGTACGGCTAATGTACTGGTGGGCCCCACAGCTTGAGTCAAACCCATCTTGTGGGTTTGGGACGCAGAAGAAGAGCGATGGAGGTGGATGTGTCAGTGGAGAACAGGAGCGGTCCAACATGTGAACGTGGTTAGGAAGGGTTTCATGATTTCTTACATACGTAACACCTGAGGGAATGGTGCCTCCGAGCATTTTTGAGACATAGGAGGGGGAAGATGAGCTCAGGAGAATCCACAGTCCCAGAAACACGGTGGCTGGTCTTTAGATGGATGTGGTGAGTGTGAATCTTGGCTCCAAAAAGTGCTGGTTCCCCCTGGGCATGTTGATTTAAGGAGAGGATTTAAAAGGGGTGAGCTGTGATAGGACCTTTGGGACAAGCTCCTTGTATTAGAGGCTGTTCAGGAGAGAGGGGACGGTAAGCCCCGGATCCACGTGGCACTTAGGTGTCATCCTCCCAGGCTTCCAGAGCTCACCCTGGTCCCCCTGAGGCCTCTTGGATCCCCATCCACACCCCGCTCAGGCTGGAAAGATGTCTGCAGAAATTTCTGGTGCCTTGTCTTCATTCTAGCCGTTCCTCCAACTGGAAGGCTGTTCTTCTGGTTCCCAGCCTAAATATACTCATGACCTGTTTATCTTTGCTTGATTTTGGGCCATGATTTTGCAAAAATTATAACACCCAGCCCACATATGTACTTTAAAATGCTGTCTCGTATCAGATGTTTAGACCAAATCTTGCAGTTCTTGCACGTATCAAAATCCTGGTGACTTTGGTGACTCTACTCCCCATATGAGACAGGAATAAGGACTTGAAGGCTTGGCCCGCTCCACACCAGCTCCTTACTCCAGCAGCCCCTGACTGCTCAGACCTGTATCCACACAGCCCAGGGCCTCCTTTACGGTAGAGCAGGAGTTCCAGGAGCAAAACACGCATGAGTGGAGTATTGGAGATTCAGAGTAGCACTTTACATGTGTGCAATAACGCTGTTGCAGATGCAGAACTACCTGCCTTCCCGTTTGTCCAGGGGTTTTGCAGAGCTTAAGATCGGAGCGTGCTTCAGCCCAGAACTCGAAGGTGCTGTGCAGCAGCACCGTGATGAGTCCGGCCTTTCTCCAAAACAGCATCCCTGTGTGTGAATTAGGAGCATCTCGAGCCAAAACGGAGATGGGGCTCCCTCCTTGCCCTCGCTGCGGGGATTCCCTCGTTGTGAAACTGGGAGCGAAGGTTGCTCAGGGTTGTACCCAGCCGCTGCCACTCGTGGAAATGATGCTGACGTGCCGCCCGTCTGTTTTAGCGGCAGATTCCTTGAAACACGGCAACGTGCCCGCTGTACTCACGCGCTGTGAGCTCGTTCGCTTGTCAGATGTAGATGAAAGCTCCCCAGCATTAACAGCAGCAACATTCAAACCGCTAAATTCAGCTTTGAAGTTAGCAACCCACAAAGCTATGGAGGCTGGCTTCTTTCTGCCTCATCCTGCGCTGACTCAGTGGGACGATTTACATCCTACAGCTGTTTTTAGAAGGAAAGAATGAAAAAAAACACATTTGTTTTTTAAAATGCAATCTTGGGTTCTAGAGAATTGTTTGCAGCAAGCCCAGATAGGTTTCCATGCCCATTTGTCCCTTGGCTTATTTGTTGAGCTCGCCAGCAGGAAGGATTTTAATTCCTTTTTATCCCAAATTATTTTTTTCCGCAGCCGTGATATGAGATGATTCTGCCAAATAATTTAGGCACAAGATCTGACCTATATTGAGCAACATAAGATACTGAGGATGTTCTTGGGATTTTAAAGGGAGAGTTTGTGTTTAACAGTAGGCTTTTTAATGGAACCCTACAAGAAAACATTGTCTGATGTTTCCTAGCCTAATCCTATTATTATTATTAAATACTCTTAATACTATAAGACAAGCGTTGATGTCCCACTTGCAACAGCATACAAAAAAGGATCTCATGAAACAGACATATAAAAAGTCATAGGACCTGTGTGTGTTTCATAGGACGGTTTCAAAATCTACCTTTTACTCAGTGCCCATGTTTCAGGTCATGTCATCAGACATCAGTTTCACTGCTGGTGTAAACTGCAAGCAGTATTAAGAGTTGTCATGTAGCTTCTTTAAACATATCTGGCACAGACATTTACCATTCTAAGGGTCCAACGTTGCAAATACATTAATACCTGCTTGCTTGTAAATATCTCAGTAGTTCCTCGTTAATGGCAAATTTGGTTCAATATGTCCATCTCTACGGGCAAAATCCTGCTTGGGAGCAGAGGCTGCTTCAGAGCATGTGAGGAGGGAAGCGCGGGAGTCTGCAAGGGCCATTTGGGATTTGGAGGAACGCAGAGGCCACCGGCACCCACACCCTGCTGTTCACAGCACCAGAGGCTTCACCCCACCCAGCAAAGCTCCCACACCTCCGCTGCCAGGCCCAGCAGCACCGACATCGTCGGTGCTCATCAACATCCTCCGAGGATGGCGGAGAGGGCAGAGGTTCTTACTCAGAGAGACGTCAGAGCACCATCCCGGGATGTGGCAGACGTTGGTTCAAGCGCCGAAGGGGTATGTTTATTCCGTGCAGCATAAACACACCAGTCCAGGAAGCAGCGTGCTGCGCAGAAATGCCTTGAGTCACTTTGTGGAGATAAACACGAAGTTTATGCTCTCCCAGATCCGGGTCTGCCTTGCCCATATACGGCCCACGATCAGCGTCGCCTTGGCTTTGCTTCAGGGGCTGGCAGGCGTGGGGATTCATCCCTCCGCAAGGGTTTCGGGGGCTGCCGGTGAGTCTCAGGGCTGTGCATGGGGATCCATAGCGTGCATGGGGATCCGTGGCACGCACGGGGTCCCACACCCTCGGGGCCGGCAGGCTGGGGTCCACCCCAGCCCTGCAAGCCGGAGGGCCGGGTCCCAGACTGCCAGGCTGGAGTAAGAGCAGAACCGCCTCCGCCTGCGGTTGTAGCAGCAGTCTGATGCCCACAGCCGCCCGCCGATGGCTTTGGCAGACGAGTCCTCCCTGCCTGCAGGAAGGCCAGGAGACCTTGGGAATGGGTGACCACCAGAGTCAGTGGGGGTTTGGGTGGGGAGATGGGGGGAGGAGAAGCTTTAAAAAAATTATACAGCAGGTCTTTGAGTGGGGACACGGTGGGGTTCGTGTGGGGACACGGTGGGTGTTTGTGTTGGGGACAAGGTGGGATTTTGTGTGGGGACATGGTGGGAGTTTTCTTGGGGACACGGTGAGAGTTTGCTTGGGGACATGGTGGGAGTTTGCTTGGAGACATGGTGGGAGTTTGCGTGGGGACACGGTGGGAGTTGGCATGGGGACACGGTGGGAGTTTGCGTGGGGAGACGGTGGGAGTTGGCATGGGGACACAGGGCCAGGAAGGGGCACGCCGGTAAAGCCCCTGCCAGCCCGGCGGGGGCGCCACCGAGCAGCCTGGGCCCACGGAGCCGTTGCGCTCCGGCGCTAGGACCCAGCAGAGCCCCAACGGCCGGTGAGAGAGGGCGGGGCTACCCGTGAATCGAGCCAATGAGCGCCGGGCCGCTGTCGGGCTTATTTATATCCCGGCGCGACGCGTCCAATGAGCGTGCGAGCTACCGGCCGCGCTGCGCTCGCAGCCGCCCCGCCCGGGCGCTCGCGGCTCATTCGGAGAATGGCCACGGCCACGGCGTGCGGCTCCCCGCCTCCCCGCCCGCCCCGGGAGCAGCAGCAGCAGCCGCCGCCGCGGAAGCGGGGGGACTCCCGGCGG
>Ga0065711_1047797_pt1 | contig 12138 bp, 6 predicted proteins | sample Hoacrofraction12_FD_59098 | JGI IMG/M metagenome (GOLD analysis project Ga0065711, IMG submission 59098) | Hoatzin crop microbial communities from Cojedes, Venezuela - Epithelial fraction 12 v2 (version 2) | ecosystem: Host-associated > Birds > Digestive system > Esophagus > Crop | place... | reverse complement strand
GGGGGGGGGGGAAATTCCCATCAAACAAAAGGAAGAAACAGTCAATGAGGTCTGAGTGACATAGAAGCCATACCTTAACTTTAGAAATAGGCACTGACATTCCTGAACCAGCAAACTGCATTGGCCAATACCTTCAAAGACAACTGTCAAAAGGAAGTTTGCTTGCATAAACTAATTAGAACTTCATTCTACCCCACTGAACACTGTAGCTGGAAAAGAAGACAAGAGAGGAAAGAAGAAAAGGAAGCCAGAATGCACCATGCTATTTAAATAAGTCAGAAGTATTCTCTATGTACTTTTCCTCCGAAACCACCATGCAGATTTATGAGACCGTGTAAAAAGTTTTTTATTTGCTAGCTGTTCAATAGACAAATAGGATTCAAGAACTGCTTATGCAATGCAAAAGGGAATTTCCCAATACCCAGCCTTTGCACAGAATTAAACAAATTTGCCTACAGTCAGGATGAACATTGTTTTCCTTAGAATATCCAATTCTGGTCATGTGACAACCAGCAAACTATCTCACAAGCCAACCCTCTGCTAATCTAATCTTGTTTTAGACAGACTCTGTTAGCAGTGCACACATTTTAAGTGACAAATTAACTACTATCCTTCATAAGTCCTTAAACTAAAATAACATTCAGCAAATGAGTCTGAAATCTCTTAGTGTTGAAATGGCCATGGGCCTGAGAATCATTTCACCTATCAAGACAGCTTGTCCATATCTCTTTTGTACTACAGGGAACACCGGGGGACAGAACGACAAGTTCGCAAAGTGCACTGCCAAGATAAAAAACACATCTTGTGTTGACTGGATTAACCTTCATAGCTGAATCACCTGCAACACATTTGAGCAGGCACTTCATGCCAAAACTTGCCAATAGAACTAGGACAGGGGAGATTTGGGCCAGCATTTATTGCTACAAGGAGAAATGAATCAGCAAGTCAAGAGGGCTCACCGAGTAAATACGCAAACCAGAGCTTATATAAGAAGCTTTGAACATGTCCAAAACCTATTGAAATAGAGAAGCCACAAGAATACTGAAGGGATGGGATACAGGGGTGCCTCTTCACCCAATATTGTCTTCTATATTTGGGTGGAAGTCTTGATGTCAAGACAATGAAACAGGATTTTCCTTAACTGAACCTGACTACACACAGCTTCAAAACAGCATCCTTAAATAAAGTATAGTCAGAAGACCAAATATACTCCATTGCAAAAGCAGCTGAAACACTCTGTACAAGATTTTACAGACTTGTCAAATTCACCTATTAGGTAGAGTATGGATTACAAAAAGTTAGCAAAAAGAACTCTGACAAATTTTAGTATTTACCCTTTGGTCTTAAGTTTCTTTCATCTATTTCAGCTACACACAAGTAAGAACTCATTCATGGTCCGTATGTTCAACATGTATTTCAGTACCTGTAAATACACGTTGACAATTTACCTTCACATCTGATGTAAGCATTTAGCAGTGTACTCACTGAGGATTTAGCAGCTTGACAAATCATGGCATCTCTTCCAGAAACCTACTCATTACTAAACTTTGAGAAGCTGCAAAACGCACATTCAATGGCCATTAAGAAGCCTCTATCTAAGAGGATCACAAAACATTAGCAACCCTTATTAGGTCTCTTGAGATACCTACAGTAAATATTTCATTATAACATGCTTTACAATTCAACTATTCAATCAAGACCTGCCTGCAGCCACAAGCCTACTGCAAAGCCAGCACTTGCTTCCCAATGCTGTTCTTTTCAGCTAGTAGATATTTTCTTCTCCCAATAGAGGCTCAATAATCAAGTCTGCTAATGAACCAGCAGTTCAGAGTGAAAAAGGGACTGTATATAAAATAAGAGCAAACTACTGCAAAGCAACAAAAAAATCAACTCTAGCCATTTCATTTGAATTACCTCAGTAAGAGTTGGCAAGCATTTCAACATGAAAACAAGCAGGAATAAATGAAACTAGGATTATAAAAGAAGATTCTAATGGAACATAAAACTATTCTCAACATTCAAACATGTATATGAGCCTATTCTCTTATACTTCACAGGAAATGTGATTGAACAATACGAATAGCGTAACAAAAGAAAGGACCCTTTCTACACCCAAGCTGTGCACTGTTGCCTTAACTCCCCGCTTTGGTACTGTTAGGTTGGCAGTAAATAGGACAGTAATAGCTTATTAAAAGTCTCAGCCTATCCACATGATAAAGTTGCTTCTCTTTTGTGAAAGGAACCTCAAAAGTTTAACAGAGAAAAATGGCACTTTATCCAATTCTCTGCAACCAAGGATCTACAGAAACAGTAATTCTGAAGCCCTCACACAGAATATCAAGTACTTTTAATAAATATAATTAGGATTTTCTTCTCAAAAAAACCCACCTGCTCCTCAAAATAAATATTCTTGTCTTTCCTCTTTACTAATCTTTTTAATTAAAACCCACTCTTTCACCACAAACCCATTTTCAATCTAAAGTTCCAACACTTGTACCATCTTTTCATAATGGTTCCTAATTTAAACCTCATAAGACACCTGCATTTCCAAGCACATAATTTCTACACTAGTTAGCATTTAAAAAAGTATTTTTGCCATTATCTCCCATCTCAAGAGTCAGACTTTTTCTGTGGATAGTTACAAATATTTCTGATTGTATTCTACCTGCATTCTTGAATCAGAGCAAGAGATGGAGAGAGCAGAGTGAAAAATGCATTTGCTCAATGGTCCTAATTAGGACTAAGACAGTATATTAAGATCAAACTTTTCCTACTGGAGATCCTACTCCAGTACATTAAGATCAAAACCTACTGCGATCTACTAAAGATTTTTGTGGCGCTTCAATTAGGCATACACTTACCTAAAAAAAGGCCACATCATTCTGCTTATATTGTCCCTACAATTCTTTACAAGGAGCTACATGCATCTGCTGCTGAAATACAGGTTTAAAACTAAGTTTGAATTAAAAAAAAAACCAAACAAAAACTTCAGCCTCCACCCCCTCAACACAATATAACATGCATACAGAACCAAAAAAGTACATGCTTACAACTGAAAAAAAAACCCAAAGCCAACCCCCCAAAAAGCAAACAACTTAACCTTTCTCTACATAGGATAATAGCATTTAAGTTAGCTTACCCAGAGCAGAAGTATTTTTTTGAAACCGCTTTTCTGTTTTGCACAGAGCTACCTGAACACATTACCACAAAATAGGTTACTACCTTGCATACATTATGCAGCATTTAAAGTAAATAAGTAATGCAGAAAAATATAGTAGAAGCAATGGAAGGCAGGTTGCCTCTACACAAGGGCTCACAGAGAGCCATATCAACATGTTAAAACTGCAGACACACAGTCCATGTTCTGTGACCCAAGTGCAACAGACCATGCCGCTGCAGTGAATATGCCTGTCACTTCTTGACAGAAAGCAACCACAATTCACAGTTCTTATGCATCTTCCCTACAAGCTATTGCAATACAAATTCACCAGTTAAAATAAAAGTACACTGTAGACTAACTGAAACAGCAAGTGCACCCAAAACATTTTTTCCCCTTATCTGTTTCAACACATCTAGACAGCAACCTACCCGAATCACTCCACCACTGCCAATTCACACCATAGGAGTCTGAATCAGTTTCTGAACTTGGACCACAGAATCACCAGGATGCAGAACAGAGTTTATTAAACCATCCACGTGGATCTGTGAAAAAGAATTAAGAGGTGTTTTCAAGATGAGGAGTATAAGAAGCCTTGCACAAAAAAACTAAGACAGATTCAAATCCACACATCAGCTTTGTTTTACACCAGAATTAGACACAGAAGACACAGAAGTGGTAATATGTGACTTACCACACAATCATCACTCTACAATTACTCATTTTTGTCCTCTGCCAAATCTCAAAACAATACAAACAGAGAAAGCAGTGTGCCAAAACACAAAAAAGGTAGAATTGATTATCATCTCCTCCATCTATGCCAGCCAAAAACAAAAGCACACACATTGCTAGCAAGCTTGAGTTCAAAACAGCTCCCCTTCTGTTACTTGTATGAATGAAGTTTTAACGCAATTATCATGTTAAAAAAAATTAACCAAAACCAACAAGAAGTTATGTACAGGACCTCAGCTGGATGACTGCCTCTTCAAGCACTGCTGTTCTATGAGTCTCATGTACATCCTCTGAAAGACAATCTATACCACCCACACTGTCACAAATACTTCCAAAGCCCTCATGGGGAAATACAACTCCTTGCAGTAGATGAGGCTTTAAAAAAGCTGCAATTATTTTAATTGGACCTGCCAGCTGCCTTTCATTTAGCTTAACATGAGGTTTTATTGCAAGTTTGCAGCCACAGCCATTGGCAAGAGTGGAGACAGTTGCTTACAACTAGTTGGATCTACTTCTGAGAGGCTTACTCTGCCTGGTGAGCTCTTGTGGAGTACTGCCATATACTCTGTATGTTGAGGATACAAAGTTTTATAATGTGGGGCTGGCTAGTAGGCTGGAATAATGCAGTAAGTTTAAGACGTGTATGGAACACACCCATAGCCTCATGTTGACAACATTTGCTGGAGTCAGTTCAAGTAGGGTGCCAAAATACAGAAGAAAGAGAGGATGATAAATTGCAGAAGAATGGTTTTGTCATCTGCTTCTAAAACAGCAAATACCTCCCCCCCCAAAAAAAAAAAAAAAAAAGTCTAATACATCCAAGTTTTTAAGCTGATGCCTGGAAACTTTCCTGAAAGGAAGAGATTTCTCAGGAGATCCAGTCCTGATTAGCACACTTTCTTCGTAAAGCATTCAATATGCAGTTGCAAAATGAAGTTTCATGATTCCTTAAGTCTCTAAGACAAAGAGTAGCAACAGAATAATCATTAAATTAACTGGTTTTGCCACTTCCAGAACACTCTGTGAGATTTCACAAACTCTAAAACCTCTATACTAATACAATTGTGTAACAGGTCTCAGCTACCTTTTCCAAAACACTGCTGGGATAAGCTCCTCATGGTGCCATGGAGAGCACAGCTAGAAGCTCTGCGGGATGTCAGTGTTGATGGCCGTAGTGCTACTTTCCTGGCTTGGTCAGGAACAAAAAATCTGGGTTGCTGTCTCTTATACTGGCAGCTCTGGAACTTTCCTTTTGATATTTTCCTATTGCTTTCCCACCTACAGCCAAAATTTTTGCATGACTAAAAATACTAACTTAAGTATCATATTAAATCCAGTTTATATCTGGCCAGCAATTCCCTTCACACACACACCCACTTAGGAACCGCTGCTCTATGATGTAAGGAATGAAGCGGCTCTCTTGGCTCTTAAATAAGAATAGCTGATTAACTTCCCTTTCCCTTGTCCTGCAGTCTTCCACACCAGGTTGAACTTCCAGTTCAACTCAAGATGTAAGTGGCATCCTTACAGACAGACAACTTGACTGTTGAACATGCTGGCTTCTCCAGATTACATATTTAAGTTTGTGACTACCTCCATCAAGTCTTGCATTCTGCAGTACCCTCCACTATGATCACCAACCCTTCCACTATATCCCTGGTAGCAAGAAAAAGAATACAGTAACTGTAGGTCTACACAAACAATGGACAATTGCGCACAGCATTACATAAAAGATTATTATCTACTCATTATCTAAGGAATGGATAAAAGGACTGGAACACTCGTCCATCCTCTGCTCTTCTCCCTCTCACTTCTGACAAATAAGATGCTGTTGCAAAAGTTCACAAGACAGACATCAGTTTAACTCCACTGTCAATTGCAATGTATTTCCCATGACCGTTAACAACCTTCTTGTTACCAAGTGAAAAAAAAAATGCAGATTTCTTTTTTTCTTTGACAAAAAACTGGCTACCCTGGCATACACACCAGAAGTGATCAGTGTTAAGCTAGACCCCAAAAGTTAAGGGTTGGGGAGGAGCAGGAAAATAAGCATTTGCACAACTTTAGCAGAAAGATCTTGTGCTCTGGTAGTTCTTTCCCTAATGTGAGTTTTCCACACAACACTTATAAATAAAGTAGAACTAAGGCTAAACCCTACTTCTACCTTTTTCATTATCACATACTCCTAATTTTTAATTAAAACACATGCTGCCTAATTAACACCAAGAACCCATTCCAACTCAAACCCCTGATGGGCAAGTCACTGCATGAAAAAGCACCCATATTACATTTTAGTGACAAAGTCATTTCAGAAGAGTTATCATCAACCAGGACTTTTCAGAACTAGACAGATTTGTGCTATTGAATGCACAAAATCATCCCTTGCAGACAACATCTGACAGAGAACAAGCATTTTTGTGACTGCAAAGACAATTATGAGAACAATCAACTTTGATTTTACTCCACTATCACACTTGCAAAAATCACACTGCATTTCAAAAAAATTTGTTAATGAAAAACCAGAAGAAAATTTTTTCATTGTACTCTGTTTCTAGTCCTCTGATACTGTTGTTTCTTTTTTCAATAGCTCTACGACATGAAAGATCAAGGTCTGCCTAGCTATACGAAATTTTATTTAGCTATTGCAAAAAAGAACATGGAGTTAGTACTGCTACCACACACCTCAGACTCTGAAAGAACGTATCCCAGAGTCCATGTTTAAATCACTAGTAATATTATATTATAGTTGAAGGCCATCTATCACTTTGACTAGACTTACTGGAGGAAGTACTGGAACATCCTAATGGACACAAGTCTCATTTCATTACACGTACCACACAAAGCCATCATCACTATCTTAGCAGTATAGGTGCTATTACTGATAGCAGTGAGCAATGGAGATGATCACATAAAGCAGCAAAAATTCATTATAAATATTCCACTAATGAAGTTATAATAGGGTCAAAAAGCCTATCTGAGATATTCAGTAGTTAGCTCTATTGCATCAGTAGATCTATGTATAAGACCTAGCGTTTTGCTTTCACAAGGAATAGAAAAAAAAATTGTCTATTACTACATTATTCTCCTCTTTCCATTTTCTTCATCTACCGTAACACAGTAAAAAAGGATATTTAGATTTCTTTTAAGCATAGTTTAGCTGAATTCATAGTCCAAAATAGGTGAAAAATACAAACTTCCGAATTGATGAGCTCAATTACTAGGAATGCTCATACAAAACTGATATATTAGCAGCCACATTAATGGAATTGGGTATGAACAGAATAAACAAATGTTCTCCACAATTACCTTCTGAAAGCAACTAAATACCTTGTGTATCTGATTTTTTCCATTAAGTGGGACAAACAGAGGATGTGCATAACTACAGATAACACACACAAATTAGCCTGTATTATAAGAAGTTCATCTAACACATATTTATTCCACTTTTTAAAAGTTAGTAAGAAGTGTTTAAACATACTTGACGACTATCCTTCAGTTAATAGATAGTTTGGTTGTATAGAAACTTAGATTGCTAGAAGCTAGGTGATTGACAGGAGTGGGCATCAACTTGCAGGCACTTTGTGAGCTTAAGTACTTCTCTTGAGTACCTTAACTGGTTTTTATATAACCTAAACACATAGACTTGACATCGGATCCTAAATTCTTTTCCAGACGAATGACTTGAAAGGAGGGGAGGAAGGGAACCCTCTTCCGCACTGTATGTTAATTTCACTCAGCTCAGCTTCACTAGTGGCTGTAATTTCAGCATGTAACACTCACAGTTCGTATCCAATGATCAGGACTGATACCAGAAAACAAATGATTTTCGCAGAGAGAGAGAGTCATTTCTACTTTAGAGCTCTAAAATTAAGGGATATTAAAATATCCATTTTCACCTCTTATTTCAAGATGTATAGATATAAATATACATACACACACCTAAAAAGCAGTGTCCAACTTGTATTCTAATCAAGCAGCAGAATAAATAAATATAAAAATATCCACAGCTATCTTTCATGAACCTTTTCTGCCCAGCATTTTAAGACATGACAGATGCAGTGAAACTAGACTCCAGTCCCTCAAAAGTCTCTGACTCTTCTCCAGAAGAGACTAGACTACAGCATCAAAAAAAAAAAACAACCACAACCCAATCCTACTTCATGTTTTAATTGGGAAAAACCCCAAAGAAAGATAACTTTAAAAACAGAAAAAGTGAACGCAGTTCATAGTATTTCAATCACATACTCACTTGGAGGGGGAGGGATGAATACAAACATGAAGTTATGCCAGAAAAAAGATACACATGCCTTACACATGCCTTCAGGTTCACAGTCGATTCCAATTTACCACGCTCTAGATTCTTATTACAGATAGACTCTCATAAATGAAGTAGACACAAGAAGGAAACACAAAAAAACGTACAATTGTTTCATGCTCATTTGCAAGGTCAACAGACACATCATTTTTTAATTCCTAACTAGACTGTGAATGCATTTTTAAAGAAAAATCCTAGTATATTTTGAATCTGGGGGCATGGGGGAAGGGAGCAAAAAAAAATATGCCGTACCACATTTTATCTCATGAAACTAAATATTGGTTTCATAAGATAAAATTTCAGTGCCAGAGAATTTAATATTATTACAGTAGATCCTCTCAGGTATGCAGAAGATCACGACTTGGGAATCCACCTTAAGGCAAGGATTCACTATCTCCAAATCCTGCATAGGTTAATCCTTCTACTACATAATTTGAAAGAAAAACTAAAAAAAACTGCTAAAGAAATAGTAAGCCCTGCTTTCCCCTCACACCTGCCTTTCATTAAATCTTGGGTTTGCATAACCACACCACAAGTCCAATCAGGAACTGACCCAAAAAGCCTAACCCTGCAAGGTATCGATGGGATCTTTTTTCTAATTAGACCAGATTGCTCAGCAACTCACTGACCTTCAATACCAGGTCTTCATCTATGAAGCAAAGGTCCCGCACAGGAAGGAAAGAGGAAGCGTACTGCCTACTCTCAGAGGAGATGCAGCAGAATGTAAGACCACACATTCAGTCACAGCCTTTCTATATTAAGACTCCTTTAAAGTAAAGGTGATAACTTCATTATTACTGATATTTTTCTCTTGGTATGAAAAAGATGTATCAAAAATCATATGCAAGTATATTTTAATGCTTGCAACAGCACGCACCGGAAGCAAAATTCATTCATGTGGGTCACATTTTATAATTTAGTCTGCCTTGGATTCATAGTTTTGGTGGTTTTTTCCCAGAAAGAATCAAGCAGTGAAGACAAAGAGTCTGGGGAGCGGATCGAGGGGAATAACTTAAAAAAGAAAAATTAACCACGCAAAATATCTCCAGGCAACCACAAGAGAAGACAGTCAGTCAGGTCAGTAAATAGTTATGGTCCAGACAGCAACTATGTCAGCAGTTCGTGTTCTACATTCCGAGTTCAGAACCAACAGAAATATTTACAGGATGTGGCCTTCCTAACTGCAAGACATCCTTGCTCAGCAACTGCTGCGCATGTTTTTGCAACAAAAAGTCAACTACCTGCCTGCAAAGCAATGCTTTACATTTATAAAAGGCTTGAGAGAGGGAGAGTAAAGTATACAGAACAGACCATCATCCCCAACGTGGCAAGTCAAAAATTTACTTACACTTACTTTCTTCTAACCAAAGAAAAACTCCTCTTAAATACCAAAGTGACCAATACAAGAAGGTGCCTTTTCAAGAAGTGCTCATGATAAAGAGTTTTAGGGGCTATTTGTAATACTAGGGTTAAAAAAAATTGTAGAAAAATATTCAATGAATAACAAAATGTAATTCAAACCCTGAATATTGAATAGACTCATAAAAACACAAAAGTAGACGTGAAATACACAACAGTGCCACCAATCTACACGCATCTTTCATCTGTCCCAGTGCTCTTAAAAAGTACCTGAAGATACCCAACATGCACTTCAAGCTTCCCATAGTATCAGAAGCTGACACTTTATAGCAGATCATGCCCACTACTTAGAGCAGAATGCACCCTACTTCCAATCTGAACAGGAAAGATTATTTCTCCCATATGAAGTCCATGCAATAAGACAATTTCTATTAACCTTTAGGTGTTTGAATGTAAAGCAAGTCTAATAACTGGTAGGGGCGAAACCAGTCTCTGCAGTGCACACAAGCTTCTCATCCAACATCCTCTTCTACCATGCCTCCTACTAATTGATTAGCTAAGAGCCACCCACATCACGCACCCAAAAAACAAACTTAACAGTAAATCCTGATAGGAAGAAACGGAAACAGCTTTTTTTAAATTAAAAAACCCCAGTTCTTCCATGATGCTGTCTTCTGGTCTACCCCCAAGTCAGTATTATCAATGTCTTGGAGATCCTAAGGAGAACAGACACATTCAGGAAGAAAACACAAGAAAGGATGAAACAAAGGATAGCAGACAATATGGTTTTAAAATTCACATCATTTATGTGTCATGGTTAATTAAATCACACAGAGCAGAATTAAATTGAAAGTGCCCTAAAAAAATAAAAAAATCAAGACAACTGTTTAATGGAGAACAAAAGAGATACTAAATAAATCCACGAGCTTGGTTATCAACAGCACAGAAAGATGTTAGCAGAAAATTTGGAATGAACTCCAAAGAGGGAAAGAAATTCAGTAGACTCCATAGCCTTACTTGTCTATTAAAACCAGAAATGGTAAGGGCTTTGATGAGAATTCAAGTCGGTCAAACAGTGGGAAAAGACAACATATTATACCTGTTGTAAATATACTGCAATTTGCCATCACTGGGAGGTTCTGAACAGCAAAACCCAGCCTTGTGTTAAGACTAGGTTTTGCGGAACTGCATTAACACTATGATAGTAGCAAGTCCAACAACAGATGTGTAAACTAATTTCCAAGTTCATTTGAAAATGAATACCTGTTACTAGTGATGACAATGGCTGAACAGGGAAAAAAAGTTTTCAACCTGGTTATTTCAGACTGAAAATGTCAGCAAACCAGGCCTGACTAGAGAAATAACAGATACCTCCACGGTGGGGGAAGGAGAGTGACACCCATAGATATGTGCTGTAGTGCACTGGAAGTAGATTTCAGAAACACAAAAAGACAGAAGGAAAACACAGACCTGATAGAACACCTCTTTGCACTACTATTTCTGGTACTTCCTACAACTTACCAGCTACAGAGCAGTGCCATTACCCACTGATACCTGGGAGATGAGTAGAAACATCGGAATCAATTGTGCTTGAGCAGGCCAAGCCTCCCTTTGGCGAGCAGCACCACTGCTTTTCACGAAACCCAAAACTTGGTGACTGGCATGAAGATAAACACCACACTTCACGGAAGAACAAAGGCTGAGGAAGAAAGCTCTTGTATACCTGAACATGTTTTCTATAGATTCCACCTCTGCTCCACAACTGAACTCATAATAGCACCAAGAAAAAAGCATAGACATCATGACAATTACAGCCTCTGCTACAGCCAGGGTTCAGATGAAGCTACTTCATTATTAAATGTTTGATTTAAATAAATCCATGCCTTCCACGGCTACAGAAAGAAAACATTCACCCTTACCTTCCTCCGCTTTCAGGGACCTATCACTTCTTACATAACAACACTAAGGACCTTACATAAGATAATTCACTGAAGTTAATTTTTAACTGTATAGTGATGGAGGAGAGAAAACAAACAAGAGAAAAACAATATTCAGAAAGGACAAGCAAAATTGCTTTAAAGATACACACTTCATTCCTCTGGGTTTCAGAGAGCTACAAAATCAAGGCTTTCAAATTATTTCAGGTAAGAAAAACCCGTGCAAAAATATTAGCTAGAAACTGATCAGATGGAATTACAGCTTTCAGAGAGACACATATTTTTCTGTCAAGGCAATTTTTAATATCTTTGCCTTCCAACTAGGAGGAATTAAAGTGACTACCACCTCCTTTGCAAACAAGGAAGCAATATGCAACAAAACAGGCTCTGCCCTGGGCTTATTTCTGTATCATAATAAAATCCTGCAACGTTTTGAGCTATTAGTTGTAAATGTTCCCACTTCCTGACTTGAGAGCTTGCTGCAATTAAGAGTCTGGGCAGAAACAACATCCTTCATTGCTCATTTTTATTTTCATCAACCCTGGTTTTCCACCTGCAGTATCATACAATTACATACTACTCTCATAGAGACATAAAGAAATACATAAGCTAAAAGCCTTAAAAAAAAAAAGGGGGGG
>Ga0065711_1047795_pt1 | contig 12138 bp, 9 predicted proteins | sample Hoacrofraction12_FD_59098 | JGI IMG/M metagenome (GOLD analysis project Ga0065711, IMG submission 59098) | Hoatzin crop microbial communities from Cojedes, Venezuela - Epithelial fraction 12 v2 (version 2) | ecosystem: Host-associated > Birds > Digestive system > Esophagus > Crop | place... | reverse complement strand
CACTGGAAAGAGTCTGGCCCCGTCCTCCTGACCCCCACCCTGCAGATATTTAGAGGCATTTTGAAGGTCCCCTCTCAGCCTTCTCTTCTCCAGGCTGAACAAGCCCAGCTCCCTCAGCCTCTCCTCGTAGCAGAGATGCTCCAGGCCCCTCATCATCCTCGTAGCCCTCTCTGGACTCTCTCCAGTAGCTCCTCATCTTTCTTGAACTGGGGAGCCCAGAACTGGACACAGGACTGCAGATGGGGCCTCCCCAGGGCAGTGTAAAGGGGAAGGAGAACCTCCCTCGCCCTGCTGGCCACACTCTTCTTGATGCACCCCAGGATCCCATTGGCTTTCTTGGCAGCCAGGGCACACTGCTGGCTCAGGGTTACCCTGTCGTCCACCAGGACATCCAGGTCCCTCTCCGCAGAGCTGCTGTCCAGCAGGTCCACCCCAGCCTGTACTGGTGCCTGGGGTTGTTCCTCCCCAGGTGCAGGACCCTGCCCTTGCCCTTGTTGAACCTCATTAGGTTCCTCTCTGCCCAAATTTCCAGCCTATCCAGGTCACGCTGAATGGCAGCACAGCCTTCCGGTGTATCCACCACTCCTCCCAGTTTGGTGTCACCAGCAAACTTGCTGAGGGTACATTCTAACTCTTCATCCAGGTCATTGATGAAGAAGTTAAACAAGATTGGGCCCAGTACTGACCCCGGGGGGACACCACTAGTTACCAGCCTCCAACTAGACTCAGCGCCGCTGATGACAACCCTCTGAGTTCTGCCATTCAGCCAGTTCTCAATCCACCGCACCGACCACTCATCCAGCCCACACTTCCTGAGCTTCCCTAGGAGGATATCATGGGAGACTGTGTCGAAAGCCTTGCTGAAGTCGAGGTAGACAACATCCACGGCTCTCTCTTCGTCTACCCAGCCAGTCATGTCATCATAGAAAGCTATCAGATTGGTCAGGCACTACTGGCTGTCTCAACGCAACCTCAGAGTTCTCTGTTCCCTCCAACAGAGCAGGCGGCTCCTTAAAACCAAGCACAGAACCAAGAAATCCAGGTTTCCCCACGGATCTCTCTCAAGGCTTAGTCTTAGGGATGGGTTCACACTGCAGCTTTTCTCCTCTATCTCGGCTCATATTTTCAAAACAATCCGTAGGGCTGGTCTACCTTTGAAGCCCACCAACCAAAAATGGCCAAAAACAGGCCCGAAGGTTCAGAAGTCATTGGGGGAAATTGAGAGAGACACAAAGACAGAACAACTGCACATGTGTTAAGGCTAAAAGCTCCTGCCTAACTTTGTATTTCACGTCTTCTAAATTAAAAAAACAAACTCCAGTAACTATGCAAACAATGCAGAAGAGATCGAAAACCTGCATGAAGGGAAGAGCAGGGCACAGAGCGGGGACGGAAAGGAATCATGTTCCTGAGGGGAACGCTCTCTTATTAAGCATCTCTATCAGAGGGAATCGGGAAAAATTAATGCATCAGAGGGAGACCTCTCATTGCTCAGCTGGCTGGCATTCAGCACAAACCCACACAAACCACAACTGGCTTCCAAGCAGAGTAAAAGGATGCACAAAATGTTTGCTACAAGCGGTAAGCAGGAGAGCTGTTCCACACCCAACGGTAGCGCCCGCCTGTCGTAACTTCACGGATGGGGTCTGAAGGGCTGATGCTCAAATTCATAACCTTTGTCAGGTTGCAACCATAAAGTAAAAGAGAAAAATGATGGTGCAGAAGAGTGGAACCTCCCTGTCCTCATCCCTTGCACCTCCGCGTGCCTCCAACACGACGGGCTCCAGCCTGCCTTTCTCTAAACCTCCCTTGACGCTGAAGTTTGCACTCGCGGAGGAAATTCAACACACAGGATTTATAATTCGCTGGACAGACAGAGAGGCCTAGAGTAAGGAGCTCTAATCCATCGAGCACGTTCCCTTGTTAGAGCCCAGAGCGAAATTCTTCGAGTGCTGGAGACAGATTTTCCTTGGCGGGCGGCCACGAGCGTCGATCTGGCTTCTAGGAGAGATCAGCATGGCTGTGGATTGCAGCGACTTCGCAGACAAACATCAAACCTTCCTCTTCAGGCAACCTTCTTCTAATAACCCCATGAAAATGAAAAGCTAAAACATTTCCAGCTGGCCAGAAGCTGCGGAGAGAAGAGTGAACTTCTTGCGTGTGCAGGCTTGGGGACGATGTGAAGGCTCCTGGAGATCTTCAGGGGTATTTGGACATTCAGGGGTATTTGGACATTCAGTGGTATTTGGACAGAAGTGCCTAAATCCCTTCTGGAAGGACGCTGCAGAAGACTAAACTCTTCAGGCGCCTTTCATATTTTAGCAAGGTTATTTATGGAACTCAATTTATTTCAGATTTCTAACATCTAGCACTGAGTGCATAAGAGCAAAGATTAAGGGGAAAAAGCAACTCTTGCTTCCTTGCAAAGCCTTAAATATTGGAGTCTTGCTGTCAGAGCCTGGCTGTAAAAGGGCTCTTACAGAAGGATTTGAGATGTGACATAGTTATCACTTCATTAAAGGTATTTATGGATTTAGAACTGTCTCAGGATGGGAAGGAAAGTCACTTTTTAAATTACTGTCTGCTTAGAATAGAGATTTTGATTTTGTGGGGTTGACTCTTTTCCTCTTTACCGTACAGTGATGAAATTGCTCCCAGTTTCCTCGAGCACAAGGGGAAAATTGGGCTTTCGATGAGCAGAGGGATCTTACACTGGAGTCTGCTGCGCTGAGCAAGGAGGATCTCTGATGCTCCTGGACAATGACTTTTTTATAGAGCTTATTTTCCATTACAGGGATCAATAATCAAGACAGAAACCCAGTCACTACATTTTTCTATCATTTTATAATTTATTGTACTAAGAATTAATTTTGGCCATTCCGTTAAACTTCAATCATCCCACATTACTTTAAAAATTTTTCTCCTCTACAATTGCTCTGTAACAGCTAATACTGAAATACATTGGGAAGGGAGGGGGAAATCTCTTTAAATTCACTACTTACTCGGTGCATTTTTTGCCCAGGCATTTTTCCTCCCTACATAACCAAGCCAGACCGCTTCTGCCTGCTCATCCAAAGCCACACCAATTGACAGGACAGCTCCACGGTAAGTATAAACCTACCCGAGATATAAACCTGAAATTACTTGTAACATTTTGAGCAGCTTGTCTGGATTTCAGGTTGGAAAGCCCCTTTTACCAGCTATGCCGGAGTTCCTTCCCGGGCAAAGGAAAACAGCCAGAAACACAAACACTTTCTGGTGGGACCTTTTCCCCATTCATAGCTTTAAGTCAATATTGTGTTAACATTTAGCGTCTTAAGTGAAAGAATGCAATGTCCAAAGAGAACAAATTAAAAACAAGTTGAAGAACAAATTGAAGACCTCTCCTTGCTGTATCTTCATCCATCTGCCCTTCCAGCTCTCCCCCGCTCCCAGGCCCTGTGCTGGAGCTGCTGTCCAACAAGAACCTCAAGTTCATCATGGCCTCAAGTTGCGTCAGGGGAGGTTTAGATTGGGTATTAGGAAAAATGTCTTTGCTGAAAGAGTGGTCAGGCATTGGCACAGGCTGCCCAGGGCAGTGGTGGAGTCCCCATCCCTGAAGGTTCAAAAAACGTGTAGATAAGGCACTTCAGGACATGGTTTAGTAGGTGTGGTGATGTTGGGTGGATGGTTGGACTCCATGATCTTAGAGGTCTTTTGCAGCCTATGATTCTATGATTCAATGAGACTTTGTCCATTATCTCTACAATACTTGGCATCAACAAGCATCCCTGTTATCCAGAAGATCTAGGACTGCTTGTCCTCACCTGAAACTCAACAGCCCAGAGCATCTCCAACCCCTAACATTCTATGATTCTGTGATTCTGTGATCTCTCCTTTCTCCTCGCAACATTCAGAAAAGCTGTTATTTCTAAATGCAAGAAAAGAAGTCAGGACTACCTTCCAAAACAAAGAAGAAAATGTTACGTATACAGAAGACCATTTGACAGAGGAGGAAGAATCGCAGAGGGCTACTGTGTAGCTTTCTCCTCGCCCGACCTGAATTCGTTTGGCTGCGTTTTGCACTTAGGAACCATACAAACATTTCACTGGCTCAGCCCAGCTGAACCTCACCGAGCGTTTTTAAGGCATTTCACCCTTCAAACAGCCACAGCTTTCCTCTTCAAAAAATCCCCGCGTTCAAGTCTTCGTGCTTGGAAAAGGACCAAAGCCTCCACATTTCCTTATACCCAGGAGGCTGCAAGGGCGTTGTGTACCGCAGTCAATAAAGTGCCAAGAAGCTAATGAAGATGAAAGTGTCAACGCGTAGCTGTGATAACACACACCTTTCCCATGTCGCTATTTTGACCATTTTGCAAACAAATTTGGCAGTTGCTGTCAGGCCCAAGTCCGAAAAGCGAACGCGCGGCACCTCAACGTTATTACACTTCTTGCTGGTCTGCAGCAGTGTCATGGGATGACAGATTGCTCCCTGCACGTCAACTGGATTCAGAGAAGTTCTCAAACCCTTACGGGTTAAAAGCGGCTCCGGCATGAATCAGAGTCCCAGTGGTAAGGAGATCATCGATACAAGGGATTATGCAGATTTAAGAAATACCCTCGGCACCCAAAAGTTTTCAGAATGCAAACTATGTCAACCCTGAAAACAAGAGGCACTGCATCATGATGGCAGGAGGGACAAAGCCAGGGGGGTTTAACAGACAAAAAAAGATTGTTTTAATAGGAGAGAAGCATCAGTCATTGAGTCTTACTTCATTCAGACTTTCTATCCAACCCATCCATCTTCAGTGCCAAGAGATGACAGGACCACCTCACTTTTTCCCCCCAGCCTAGTATATCAATAATGCCCATTTCTACCCCAAACAAATGACTCGCTAGAATGGCCCTTTTCCCTAAACTGGCTTGCCAAGCCCCACAAATGCCTCAGTACCTGCTATGGTCAACTTGGCTCTAATGGGGCCCCCTCGAGAGGTGGACACCAATGGGTGGAGCCTTCCCCAATCATCTTCCCCAACAGCCACTTTGTCATTCATGGCTGGGGACCGTCTGCGGAAGAGGGGACCGGGGAAGGGGAGGGAGCCGAGCCAAAGACCGACACAAACGGGCGCACACACACTCATACCCTCCCCACACAAGCCCGAATGCAAATTCCTCCGCCCTCGCAGAACGCCTCTGCGGGCATTATCTGCGAACAAAAGTCCTCGAGGCGGGCGGTCTCTGCATCACTGCTCTCTCTGTTAGCACCACCTGCTTGGCGTCAGCCGGGAGAGCCGCCGAGTTATCTTTTTGCCGCGTCTGCAGAAGCCAACGGGAGCACAATGGACCCCATCGGCCAGGGTCAGGCATGGCTTTCTTTCTCGCCCCCTTACCACCAGCCCTTTTCACCTCCATCATCTCCAGGACCCTGGAGCGCTCAATAAGGAGGTGGCCTCGAGGCGCAGGAAGGAGGAGGAGGGGGGAAATATAGGTCTCTGGCGTAAATTACCGACGCCGTTTCCCCTCCTCTCCCTTTCCTTAAGACCTGATGGTCTTCAGTCACACATCTTAAAAGAAAAACAAAAAACAAAAACACAAAGACTTACTTGTCTCAAGTCGATGAAGGCCAACTGCAGCGTGTCCCCTTGGAACCCAGGCACTGGGCCGGATCTGGCAAACTCTGTGGGAAAGAAAAGAGGATAAAAAGCGCCTTTAACTAACCATGGACAGGGAGATTGGCAGACGGATGACAGGGAAGACAAGAGAGGCTGGGGGAGAGGAGGACCGCGCTTCTAAGGAGTCATGTCTCCCTCCCTTCAGCGTCTTTGTTCGCCCTTCAAAATTCGTGTCATCAAAACACCATTAATTCCACCGTCCTGACAGCAAGGAAACTGTACTAATTCGACCTGAAATTTATTCCCATGAGCCGTACTGGGCTTCAGAGTATTTGTTTTGTGAATGGACAAACAACTCGCCGAGAAGAAAGGGGGGGATGGGGGGTGGAAAAGTTTTTCCTCCCAACACAATAAAATCTTCAGCTGTGAAACTCCTTTCAGTTCCGAAAGCTATTTATATTTTAGGGCGCTGAAGGAATTTTCTAATTTCACGCCTGTCACCAGGCTCCATAAGCATTCATCAAAAAAATATGCCCAGCCGCATCATTAATTATTCGGCAGCAGATTATTTGCATTATCTGGTATGGCGCGCTATTGCCAGCGTACAGTCACCCCAAATGGGAAGAATCGCGGCCATTATGTCGCATATTTATTGATGTTGGATGAAGACATCTGACAGCTGAATAACATTGGCTTCTAAAGCAAAGAGAATATTTCCAAGGCCATACTTACCACCTTCCAGTGTAATCTGGCCAAAATTTCATACTTAAGTCATTTATTTTTCTTCTAACCCATTATTTAAACCAAGTCTAACACCACTGAGGGGGACTTGAATGAATCCACGTTAGAGGACCTTAGCTCTTCCATGCCATTTAACAGCTTTTACTTGGTAGCGATCATGAAGCCGACGACTGCACCTATTCACGTGTCTTTCAAAGACATGCCTGAGCTTGATTTTACCCACCCTCACTTAATTTTTACCCTCTTTAATTACAGCTTTATCTCTGCTCTCCATGCAACTTTCATCACCAAAGGGACCTAATTTGTGAAGCCACAACTCAACATCACGAGAGACTCAAGAAGGAGCTTCTGCCTTCAGCTGAATTTTGTTGCTCCTGCAGATGCTGAAGATGCTGCACGCTGGAACGAAATGTTTTCTTGAGACACAACTGAGTGTGATGGCAGAATGGAAGAAGAGACAGAAATTATACACCAACCTTCAGATTTTTAAGTTATGTATGGCCCATTATCACCCAACTGTTCTGGTTTTTACCATACAAGAACCTTCAAAACAGCTCCTGCAGCTTCACAAAGCTGAGGACTAAGGACGGCTCGGCAATAAGGAAGAAGGATTTTGCCTTCTGTCTCCACGACTGCACCAAAGTACTAAAGGACAAAGCCTGTCCTGTCCTTAAACGCTAAGCAGAGTCATTTCTTGACATATGGCCTTCTCCTTGAATGCTTCTCCTTCCAAAAGTTCTCTCATTTTCAAGTGAATGCCACAAAAGAAGGAAAACAAATCATCACAGTTCTATTTTTAGGGACTTCCTATAGCAGCCTGGTCAACTGAGCAGTCCCCATGGCTCTAACAAGATGAGACTAATGAATTAGACATTGAGATTCTGCCCTGCTTCTCAACTGCCTTGTTTCTGGAAACCAGAGAAGGGTTTTTTGTCAGCTTTTTAGCTCCATATTCCATTAAAACCTTGGGATGGAGAACATCCTTCAGCACCGACACAGGTACCTCCAGGGGCGCAGCGGCCAGTTTCAGACATTCACAGCTTTGCTTTTTAATATTTTCAGATGCCAGAAGAACTCTAAGATTGAAACCATCACTCATCCTTGCAGTGATCACTCAAGTGACAACTGCTGCAGGACAATAACGAACACAGTGGTAAACCCATTACTTATATCCAAAGCTACTACTAGAAAAGACTAATAAAAAATAAAGAGAGAAAGTATGTATGTGACTGTTCACATTTAGATTTCGGATAGGAAAAGCATGAAATGAAGCCAGGAGCAACCATCCATGGTTGTGCCTATGGACCGTTGGCCTCTTTTGTGCAGGACAGGACCAGAGAGAGATGGGAGCTGGTCAGCTTCCAGCCAGTTTCACTGACCAATGCTGCAATCTTTAGGTTGCAAACAGACTCATAGAATCACAGAATGGTAAGGGTTGGAAGGGACCTTGAAGATCATCTGGTTCCTACCCCCTGCCATGAGCAGGGACATCTTCCACCAGACCAGGTTGCTCAGAGCTCCATCCAACCTGGCCTTCAACACTGCCAGGGAGGGGTCAGCCACAGCTTCTCTGGGCAGCCTGGGCCAGGGTTTCACCACCCTCATGGGGAAGAATTTCTTCCTAATATCTCATCTAAATCTGCCCTCTTTTAATCCAAACTGAGTTTACATTCAACTCTCAAAAACTTTTTCTAATTAACTCTAACTGTAAAGTCATCTTAATGTACGTTTGCTATAAAATTTGACTGTAGCTTGCCCGTGCCAGCACGCAAGGGAGGACTAACGCAAGCTTTCCGACTCTGATCTGCAAGGCATAAATCATCTTTACACATTCGCTGTACACCCCACTGTCTCATCTGGAAAAATTATCCCCAAAGCCACATCAATCCTAAAACACCCCCACTCTGGAAAAGCACGTACCTGAGAAGCTAAAAACTTTGAGACATGAGAAGCAGCATTTGAGCATCCTCTCGAGAGACGAAACTGCCCTTGGGCAGCTCGGTGTCACAGACGTCCCTGGGTTGAGGTACCCAACAAACTGGCTGAACCGCTACGTCCTACGCTCTAAGGATGGGGTCACATCATGTTACCAATTATATTTGAAGAAACACTGGAAAATGGGAAGCCTGAAAGGACTGCAATGAAAGAAAATTTCTATTTTGGATTTAAGGGCTTCGCAGCTGCTAGGAATCGATTTAGAAGCACACACAGAGTTGTGAAATTTAAGATCTTCCCAAAAGCAGGAATTTCAAATCCTCATGAGAAAATGCCTGTGGCTGGGTCTTGAGTTTTTTTTTCACAAGACTCGTGAATTTATCACTACTGTCATCTGCTCATGAGCAAACCGAGACAGATTTCATCCCAAGACACGGCTGCTCGTTAGCAGCTCACCTGTAGCCGGCCCTTGCTAAGGAACCGTAGGGGAGCAAAGCTGGGAGAGCTACGGAGCGACGCTGCCCTTCAACGCCGCGCATGACGATGACGGTCACGCATCAACCCAACGTGTGCTTGAGCAGTAACTCCCACCAAAAGAAGGGACTGGAGTCTCCACCGCACTAATCACGCACTTGATGCCCAAGAAGTGAAACGGCGTATGAGATCTTATTTATATTACGGAAGAAATGAGAGCAAGAATACGGCTCAGAGGCCAGAAGAAAGCTGCTCCAGCTCTTGGCTGCAAGGAGCCCGAAGAGGAATGAATGCAACGCTTCACCCCACGGCTGTTATAAAAATAGCCGCACCTTCTGTAACCGTAGGTCACATTTTACATACCAATGCCACAAACTTCTTTTGAAGGAGGAATGAGCAAAGTCTTCAAGAAAAATAAAGAAACAAAGATGAGAACAGAGCTTTAGAGGAAAGACACAGCCAGTTCTTCTTGGTTTTTAATCTCTTCAACCAGATTTCAGGATAATTTTCTCGGAGCGACCAAGCACAGTGCTGGCCTCGGTACTGTCGGATTCCTTCATTGTACGGTCTCCACCACCACGGCGAGCGGCAAACAGAGCAAGCCGCCTTCAGTACAGCCCCTCGAGCAGAAAATCACGAGAGAATAGAGCGGATCAGTATGCTGCTGTTTGTACGAAGCATTTAGCCAGGCTAAAGGGTTGAGGGGCTTGTGTTCAGGCCAAAAAAGTAACGTCTGTGCAAGGTCTACAGGCCTGGGCCACCCAGGGCAGGTCACAGGGGGACTCTAACCCCGCTTCCAAAACATTTCACCGATGAAAGAATCAAGGAACAGGAACCGTTAAGCCCTTTACAATGAACAAAGAATAAAGAGTTCAAACGCACACCAGAAAAGAGACATCCACTGTAAATTAATTATACAGAACGGGCGAATCTCTTTTGGTACACTGTCCACAGCGACGCACAGAGGGACGGAGTCTTACACGTATCGTGCGGCTCAAACACAGCTGGCAACTTCATTCCTCAAACAGATCATTTTGAGGGTAAATTTTTCTCTAAATTACACGACACCACCAGAATCCATGATGGCAGACCTGCGGGATCGAGGTTACAGCGGCTCCTGCTGAGGGGAACCTGGACAACATGCTTACGGTTGCATCAGCCATGAACAAGACTTTGTGTTTGGGGAAACAATCATCTCAGCATTCCTCGATGAAGAATGGAGGTCTCCAAGTCACCTTCCTTAGACAAACCCTTGGAAGACTATCTTAGAAAAGCCAAGTGCCAAGACCTCTCGTCCCTTACCCAGAGGCACAAAATGACACCCTGAGGACACCCAAGCTGAAGAACAAATCTCTGCGTGGACTCTGGAGAAGCTCACAGGAGAAAAAAGGCGAGAACTGAATGGTAGGAACTGAGACAAGAGGAACAGAGAGAAGATCCCAGTTTCCATATTGAGCTTATATTTCACCCACACCATTCCCACACAGCCTTGCTTTGAAGCTGTTCCCCATTAAAGGCCGAATTATCAAAGCTCATCCCCATCTGGGGAATTCCAGAGAGCTGCGGGGGGAGGGAGGAATTACCCAAAATACACTGAACTGGGTCAGATTAAATAAAAATTTCTACTCCTCTCCGTCATTTGTTCCTCTGATGGAACAAAGATGAGCTTGGAGTCCTGTTCGTGCGAAGAAACGAGTGGTTCCAGGGGCCGTGATGGTCCACTGGCAGGGCTGAGGAGCATCCACAGTCCCAGAGAGGAACTCCTCACTGCTGGACCACTTCATGTTTTCAAGTAGAAGGAAAGGAAGCTCTTCAGAAGAAACTGTATGAGATGCATGCCAAAAAATCTGGTCCCTGCCAATCCGTAGGACAGGTCTACAGAATCAAGTTACAGATCTATACAGGTCCCCAGACTCATAACCGAAGATGTATAATGGATGTCACTTAGCAGATGTGAAGTTCTCAGCTCCATTAAAATACTAATACTAGGAAAAGTGGAACGTACGCATCTCACCATCAGCTCATTCGAGCTGCAAAGGTTGACGAGCATCAACACTGTGTGTCCATGACGAGTGGGGAAGGGAAGGTGGGTGCAGAGCTGAGGAACTGTGCACTCCTAGAACTGCTTAAACAAAATTAGGTGTGGACAGAGGGGTCTTCTCTTCCTAGAGCTGCAAAGGACTGTAAGGATGGGTAAATAAATATCAGTGGGTATCCTGGTAACAAAGGAGAACATGGGAAGGTGTTGGAGATGGCGGATATCCAACTGTTGCAGCAGACAGCAGAAATTGGAGGGAAAAGGACAGGAGAGGCTGAGATGACACCATAGCATTAGCAACAGGTTTACACAGGAGACAGAAGAGAAAGAGGGCATAGACAGCAACACTAAGCTAACACGCTGAAGGAGACCACGTGATGGATTATAGGACGGATGAAGGGAGACTCTAAGGCAGAAATCAGAAGACGGCTAGAGATGGCAGAAGCAGGCAGGAGGTCTCAGTTCAGGGGCAAAGTGAAATGCCTGGAGAGACGTTCATTCCTCTCTAGATGCCATGCAAACTCTCCGGATCTGCTCCAGCCAGGCTTGCAAAGACTACTTCAGCACCATGCTAAAGTAGGGAGCATTGTCCAAACACTTCCCACCAACTTGTAACCAAAAAGGACATGTTTTTTGATGGCTCATTGATGGGGAGTCATGCGTTTCTCCTCCATGCATATTTATACGCACTAATTCACCGGGCATCGTTCTCTTTGCCACTGCGAGTACGTTGCAACCTCTACAAAAGGTCAGCTGAGGGAAACGAAGGCAGCAATAAATAAATTAATGATATGCCCAGGGCAACAAATCCAGAGAGAAATACGAGAGGATAAATCTAAGTGCAGGAAAGCGGCAGAGCCGTGGACCAGAGGCTCCCGTTTCCATGCCCTCTGTCACTCGGCGCACCAATAATTTACCCTTCCCGTTTCAGGAAGCACGTACGGCAGCGCTCGGAAGACAGCTCTGCTGTCAGTACAAATCACCCCACTCCATCTTAACAGCAGGAAAATGCAAAGTTTTGCTTCGCAATGAGGGCTGAGCTTTGACAGGTAAAGAGGTTGGGAGGGAAGCGATCCTCTCCTCTCGTCCTCGAGGGAACGGCGCAGGTCACCGGCATCACGAGCAACAGGCAGGCCTGGGTACGGCACCGGGCACACGGAGGGTCTGCAGGTTCCGGGGATGACCTGAAAGATGTGCTAGCATGGGCATCAGCATCTGCTTGCTCCACAATCAAAAGGTGTTCTTTCACTGAATCCCAGCATGGCAGGGGTTGGAAGGGACCTCTGTGGGTCACCCAGCCCAACCCCCTGCCCAAGCAGGGTCACCCAGAGCAGGCTGCACAGCACCGTGGCCAGGGGG
>Ga0065711_1047794_pt1 | contig 12139 bp, 13 predicted proteins | sample Hoacrofraction12_FD_59098 | JGI IMG/M metagenome (GOLD analysis project Ga0065711, IMG submission 59098) | Hoatzin crop microbial communities from Cojedes, Venezuela - Epithelial fraction 12 v2 (version 2) | ecosystem: Host-associated > Birds > Digestive system > Esophagus > Crop | place... | reverse complement strand
TGGAACTTCCTCTGCTTCAGTTTGTGCCCGTTGCCCCTTGTCCTGTCGCTGGGCACCACTGAAAAGAGTCTGGCCCCGTCCTCCTGACACCCACCCTGCAGATATTTATAAGCATTTCTAAGGTCCCATCTCAGCCTTCTCTTCTCCAGGCTGAACAAGCCCAGCTCCCTCAGCCTTTCCTCATAGGAGAGATGCTCCAGTCCCCTCATCATCCTTGTAGCCCTCCGCTGGGCTCTCTCCAGTAGCTCCTCATCTTTCTTGAAGTGAGGAGCCCAGAACTGGACAGAGTTTCCTTGCAGATCCCCCATCCCAGCGCCTCGCGGGTTGAGAGGTGCATCGTTTCCCAGCCCCACCTCTTACCAGGTGAAGGACCGGGAGGGGATCCCTGAGCCGAGCCCTCCCATGGCACAGCGGGATGTGGGTGACAACAGCTCTTCCACAGCTCTGCACAGGCGGGAGACGCAGGCTGCTGTGCTGCGAGAACAAGCGCGGGCATCGGTCCCGCTTTTAACGAGCTTGAGCCGATGAGCTGCTGATCAGCAGTGACCAGGGGAGGAGGTTAAATACAGAGGGGGAACATGGCTGGAGGGCTGGGCTGCCAAAGCTCTCCTCCGAAGCACGTGCTGATTCAGGGAGAGCGCTATAGATTGTTTCTGCGTGTGCGCTCGCCTTGCCAAATATAACTAAGTAGCGGGAGGTTGCTCTGTTTCTAATTGGGTGATGAAAGCCCGTTTAGGAGGCCAAGACCGAATGGTCAGAAGCAGGGGAGGCAGGGACTGGAATGGCACTGATTCACGATGCAGCCAGGACTGAGCAGTGAGCACCAGCTCTCCTCTCCCTGCTGATCTTGGTCTTTCTCGTGGCACGGGGGAGAGACATGAGGCTTGGGGAGCTCGGGGCTGCACTTGGGGAGAATAGGGTTGTCTCCTGGGAAGGCCTTTGCACTAAAAGGGAGTGGATAATTAATTTCAATCATCAAAACGGTTTGCTGTACATAGTATTGTACTCACACTAAGCTTTCTAGAAAAAAAAGAAAAGGAACTTTTTTGAAATGAGCTGATTGAAGCAAAAATTTTTATGAAGTACAAATTCCCTGTTCCGAGAAAAGCTTTATTATAGACAAACCTTCAATTCTAGCAGGAAAATTCTTGGTTTCTGCATAGGTGCACTGCTGACTGCCCCCTGGATAAGTCCAGCCTGGGGGAAGAAAGCAGCATGGACCCTGCAGGCAGCAGATGAGCAAGAGAAACCTCTGCCTGGCAGAGGAGAAGGAACAGTTTGGAGACCCAGAGCACACTGTGAGCACGGGGCTGAGCGCAGATGATCCCTGCACACTCAGAGGCTTCGAAGCCGTTCCCATGGCACCCCTCCTGCCAGTTTGCAATGCTGCTACGGGGACCCCATCTCTGGGAGGTGAGAAGGAGGGACTCCTGAAGACTAGAGCTGTGATCCTCCTTGCTTAACGACACCTTGCTCCTCAAAGGAGATTTTAATGCCCTTAGCCCAACTGCAATGAGGGTCTGAAGCGCTGTGCCATAACCCTGTGCTTCAGCACAGCCCCTGCTGTCATCCGAAGATCTGGCAGCTACTCAGTTGGCCCATGTGCTGTGTCTGTACAGGAGTGCAGATGAAGACATCCATGTACACGCGAGATACAGGGGAGTGAAGTGGTGGAATAATTCACTTAGTATTGGGACATTTATGAGTCACCTTCCTCTTCCCCTCCCCTCCAAGACAGATGTCATAATGGAGCCTAACCCACAGTAATCTCCATATAACATATGTGATATGTTTACTTATTTCTTTCCTCTGTCTTCCCTGCTCTGCAATGCAAATAGTCATTTGTTCCTCTTCCAAATGTTGGTACATGGTCTCACCAGTAGGAAATATATTATCATCCAATAAAACAAATTCTTGGTGGCAATGATGATGATTTATTGATTTTGGCTCTGCTGCATGTACAGATGGAAATAGAAGCTGGCAGTAAGCTCATGTCTTACAACCCAGCCTAGACCGTTCACTTTAGCTTGCTGAATGCTGCACTTTGGAGACCTGCTCCTCAAAAGAAAGTTTCCAGGGTTGTGGCTGGATTCATTTAAGATTGCAATCAATGTTGATTAAATGTGAACGCATCATGGGGACCCCTACTTCCCAAAGGCGAGCTACCTCTGGGATAGAGACATTCAGGGCACATCTCCAGCCCTGGAGTGATGTGTCCATCCCAGTAAACATACACACTGGGAAACTTGTGAGCCAACTCAAACAAACATTGCAGAGCAGCCTGCAAAGTCCTGACCCATGGAAACTTCCTGGGTCCAAGGGTCTCTGCAGCTGGAGAGGATGTCCTCGCTCACAGCTGGGGCAGCTGCTCCCTTCCCAGAGGTAGCCCTTCCCTTTCCCTGCCCACCCTGAACCTACATGAAGCTGCAGGACTCTGGGAAGTGGCCTGGGAGGCCTGATGTGCCTCCTTCCCAGGGTCTAGTGCCGAGCTTCTCCGCTTGCTGGCTGGCGTTCAGAAGGCAGAGCCTCCACTGGAGCAGGGCTTCCAGCCGAGCCCACGCACTTGCACTGTGGGAAGAGCTGAGACCTCTGTGGTTGGTTCGTGTTTCAGAAGACACTTGTGCGTGGAAGCCTCTTGGCCAGATACTACTGGATTTGTAGAAAGAGCTTTTTTATTTTTATTTTTTATTTTTTTCCCATGTCGATTCTCTAACTGGGCCAAGAGGAACCCCGGAAGCCACCAGCAGACCCAACAGCATGCTCGGGGCAGAGCAGATACTGATGGCTTTTGTGTAAGGTGAAGATTAACGGACTTAACGACTGAATTACCTTGGCTTTCCAAAGCAGCTGTTTTGGGTGCCTGATATGAGTCCCCATAAAACGCCCCTGGCTTACAAAAGAAGAGTCACAGGCATTCCCTGAACCCCCAACCTTTCTCTCATCCTCAGGTCCACAGCTTCCTTGGCAACACAGTAACGGGGCTGGATAGGGTCAGGCCAGGGCAATCACTTCTGCTCTGCCATCTTCACCCTGGTAACCCTCAGGGCAGCCTTTCCTTGCTGGTATTCCACTTTGGGTTGTGTCACTGCCCCAGGGACATGAGCTGGTGGAGAGGGGTTCGCCCGGAGCAGCTGATGAGCAGTAGCTTGTTTTCGCCGGTAGTAACCTGCTGGCACAGCAATGCCTGGGGTGAGACTGGATTACAACTGCCCTTAAAACTTCTGCTTCATCCTCTGATTGCTCCTGGTCAGAATCTTTCATCTGTTTTGGGAAAGTTTGGTTAACTTTCATGTGGTTTCCAAAAAAGAAAATCATCCACCAGAATTTCCTGTTATGCCATCAGTCTCCAGCCTGGCCAAAAGGAGCAGTTTACTGTTGTTTACATAGCTGCAAAAATGTACTAGGACCTTCCCAGCCCAAGGTGCCTGCTTATTCTTAAAGCCTGGCCTCCTGAGGCTCCGAGTGCCATTTGCAGCTGTGTTTTGCTCTGCAGGATCTCGTTTCTGGGGAGGGAATTTCTCCGAGGCAGGAAACCATGTCTTCACATGCCTCCGCGCCGTGCCTTGTGCCAAAGGGCCCTGATTCCGACGGGGGATGCAGGATGCTCCAGCAATTGCAGATGTGTACTGGAGCCAGGAGAGCATGACCAGGCGGGAAGCTGCTCTGAAAGCTCCTGCTGTCAGTGTGAATGCCATTAAACTCATGGATTCTCCTGGCTGGGCACGGAGGGAGGAGAATGGCTCGTGGTACAGGAGCAGGGGCAAGTGAAAGGATGAACCATGGGGAAGGAGGAAAGTGGTGCATGAAGCTTTCCAAGCAAGCTTGCTGCTATTCTAGGAATGATGCTGACCCCTTGTCAGCTGAGAGTCAGGCATGGGAGCCCTAAAAGGCCTCTGAGATCAGTGTGAGGGCAAGCAAACAGCCCCTATCACAGGGGGTTTCCTGAAAGCCAATGGAGAACATGTGGTCTTCGATATTTTTGTGTTAATTGGCCTCTTTTCTGGGCAGTGGGTTTTGGCATATGGAAAAGGGAGTACTTACACAGGAAAATAGACTTCTCCTTTGAAGTACACTCACATGGGACTTAGAGAGCACAGGGGAAGCTACAGTACTCGTCTGCTCTCTGTGCCCCTGCTGTGGGGCACTTCCAGAGTCCTTCAGGTATTTGCAGCGTAAAACACCCTCTCAGTAGATATTAGTTTAAGTGTGAATATTGAACTGACCATCTGTCCTTGGAGGTCCAACTGCTGTCTGGGGAGGCAGCTCTTGCAAAGCAAGCCTGGCTCTTGGTCATCACCCAAAAGGGCATTGTGGTGAGATACGTATCAGGAAAGCCCCTTCATAGATAGTCAAGGGGTCAGAGGAGGAGACGAATCGTTTTAATTTGTACCTTCTAAAAGTGCTGGAGGCATCATTTAAGTTCTGAGTACCCAATAATCCCAGTACCCCCAGCTGTCTAATGATATGCAACGATGCATTTGTTTCTTCACTGAGACCTAAGGGATTCGATGCAATGGGATTGTGCTCCTTTTTGTTGGCAGAGGAACACATGCTTAATGAAAAGCAGCGAAAGCCTGGATCTAGAGGTGGTATCTGCAGTGATTTCAAGGTCTCTGGTCTTTGAATAGCTCTACAGGACCCGCCATGAAGATAAGCCCATTTACTATTAAGTTCCTTCCACCTGCAGGGTTTTCATTTCCCAGAGCTGAACCACTGAGCTTGCCCCAGGGCACTAATCACAACCCATAAAGTGCCACTGAGGTTTATGAAAGGAAAAACCAAGTTACGTTGGTCACACATCATATATGAAGTTTATAAAGGGTTAATAAAAAATTAACAGGCAGCTTTACAAATGGTTACTTACTTTGGTGCCTAATGCAGTCCTCCACAGCCATCATTTGCTCATTAAGATCAATCTATAACACAGAGCATCCAGACCTGTACTCTGCTTATGATTAGAAATAACTTGGTTTCATTTTTTTGATCAGAAAGATATTTTAACAAGCACACAGTTTGTTGCAAGACACAAATAAAATGTTTGCAATGGCTTTCCCTTCAAGGAAAAAAGTAAACTTTTCAACGTATATTTTGTTTTTATGAGGAAAAAAACAGCTTTACTGATTCCCTCTCTTTTTCCCTTTCCAATATGGAAAACTACAAACAAAATAAAACTTGCGACCTTTTTCATAACGTACTCATCCTTTTTGGCCACAATGACTTTAAAAAACAATAAGCATAACTTCAACAAAGAACCTGTGCTTATGTTTACGTGGCTATTGATTGACAATATTCTTGTAATTATGGAGCCAAATCTCCAACTCTTCACTTTGTTTTTCCATTAATTGAAAACTATGTAAGTAAAGACCAAAAAAATGAAGTCACTTTTGACCCAAGTAAGCCTGTGAAAATTTTTCCTAGGTAAGAACTGATAAGGATTTCAAAATACAGTCCTTCAGAAGATCTCTATGCAAGGTGAAATAACAATGTGACCAGCACAGAAAACATTTTTTTTTAGAATCTTTTATCAATTTTAAAATACAATATCGAAACATTCTCCTGCATGTCTTTCAGTGCATTTTGGAAAATGTTTCTTTTGCAGAGCAAGGCGAGAAGAGTGGAGACTGCAGTGCAGTCTACTCGAGGTTGCCTCCTTAATGGAAACCAGCATTACATAATGCTTTCCAATAAAAAGAATGTTCTACCCGACCGGAGCTCCAGTCCTACCATAATCAGTCAGAATACAATTATCCATCCTGGAATTAGATCAGTAGAGCCAGTGAAAAAAACCTCTATTTTATTAATTCTTTTGCTTTTCTGTTTCCCTAAATGAAAAGCTGTTTTCAAAATTCGTTTAAATTGAAATGTACTCGCTTGAACATCAAACACAGGAAAAGACCTCTTCTGATGAAAGCTATACTGTTTTCTGCCCTCCTCCTCAAGTTTAAACTTGGTAAAAACAAGTTTTTTAAATTGTTTATTGACTTTCTCCATGGAAAATGACTCCTATTTTCTCACTCTCTGTGCTGGTGTTAACGATGAAGTTACACAATGGGCAGCTTCTCTGCCCTACAGGGAGTGCCATGGGAAGTCCAACAGTTTCAGAAGAACTCCTGCCCATTTATGTGTTGGTGGATGAACAGACCTTCACCCTCTGGACAACGGTGCAGGACCTTCAGCAGGAATGCAGTTGTGGAGACCTCAGGTTTCCATCTCAGCTGGAAGGCATCATTTTAAACATCAGCATACCTAAGTTCTGAACTGGGTCCATCAGTCCAGTTTCTGTCTCCAACGGGAAAAAGACACAAGAGGAGAAGTGGACATGGTGTTTCTCCCAAAAATCCCACAACCTCCATCTTGGAGAATTTCCTTCCAGTCTTTGGGTCCAATGTCCCCAGAACCCCAGGTACACTTTTCACACCAGTAATTCCCTTTGGCAAGGATTTGCACTGGTCCATCAGCCACCATGGGGGAAATACCTACTTTTGTTTATTCTGAGCTTGGCTCCTGGTGTCTGTATGGTGCTTCTCCTCTCCCACATCCTGCACCGATATGGTTCAGTACTGCTTGGGGAGGAAGGTTTCCCACATATGAATCATCCACAACACTCCCCAGAGCATTTCTTGATGCCCTCTGTTCATGTTAAGTAGCCAATAAATTTCGGCAGCTTTCAGCTTGTGAGGGCTGATAAGATCACAGTGAGAAAGGGGACAGTGCCAAAAATATTGAGCTTTTTAAAGGATGTGCCATATAATGCTTTTAACATTTGTAGTCCTGAAGGCCAAAGGGATCGTTAGATCATCTACTGTGACCTGTATAATGCAGGCTGGAGAATTTTGCCTGCTTACCCCTGTGCTGAACCCCAGAATAGTTGATGTTTTTAAGTGAATGGGTAGCACTGAAGGTATTAGAAGCACCAGCACATGAAACTGCAGCTCCAGTAGCAAGGAAGGATAATGAATCTGTCAACTGGGGGCCACTGTCCTGGGACTGGAGAAGGAAAAACTAGTGCCTAAATTCACACAAGTGAAGTAAGAAGGGCAGGATGCTTGTGGCTACTGCGTGCCCGTTAGCTGACCTCGTTTTTATGAAGGGTCTGAGAGCAAAGTTTGATGCAAGGGGGAGCGGGAGCATTGGAGATGAAGAAAATCCCATGTGGTTTTGTTAAGGACAGATCATGTTGCTCTAACACAATATATGATCACAGATATTCAGTAAGATAACTGACTTCTCCGACAAGGGGAACTAATGGTCCAAATCTGACCCTAAGCAATTTAACATTGGGTTTGAATAAAAAAGGAGTGGGGATCTGGCTACAGGGTTACACTGGCAACCCCTTGAACCTTCAATGGAGCAACCAGGCAAAGAAAAATGTCCTGCGTTTCTGGGGGACTGGCTGTGGGACATGACACCTGAAGATCATCTGGTACTGGTGAAAAATGCAGCTCACAAAATGTTGGGGGATATTGCCAATTCTGAGCACTACCAAAGAGGTAGGCAAAGCAATTTTGTGGAGTGGCACAGCTGGCCAAACAAATGCAAGGTCAAAATCAAGCTAGAACCGTTCCCGGAATAAGACACCAGTGGTTTGGAAATGTACAAGGGAGAGACGCATATACTCTTTCATTGTGGACTGACTATGGACCACCAGCATGAAAATAGATAATGCTTTGGTCACAAACATGTTTAGGCTGGAAATCAGCAGAAGTTTGACTCTTAGAGACATGGGATTGGACCTCTCGCCAAGTTTAGGGCATGAAGATCCCAGAGCTGCTTGTGTCGCACCAGTAGGCACAATCCTGGAACTAGAAATGAAAGCTTATGGGGTGATATGTTTGGTGTAGGACTGTCTGGAATTTCCAAGAGGGGTTAGAGGGAGATCTGATGCCCATGTTTGTCATAGAGCATTTACAGCACATTAAATTAATCACAGGCTTTGGAACTTCCTGGCTCTTGCATGGGATGAGCATTATTTCCTCACAACACTCCTCTCCTTCTCCTTGTGCAATCTCACCCTGGATTTGGTTTTTTGGCTTTCTCTGAAGATTTGGTGACTGGTCCCAGCCAGAGATGAAGATCACGACACTAAGATGCTTCTCATGTGGGCCCTGCTCACAGCCTCTGTCATAAAAGCATCAGTAGATCCAGGCTTGAGCAGAAATTTTCTCTCAAATAGGCAATCACAGTTGGGACTCATACTTCTGTCACAGGATGGGTCACAGGCCATTTCCAAGTGTCTTTTTCATCTGCCATATTTTATTCTACTGCATAGCACAAGCCTCTGGAACCATGTTTGATCTCTCCTGATCTCTCCCTGTGCCACTCTATAGTTTCTTAAGATTTTTGAACTTCTGTCTAGAGACCTCAGCTGTGAGGCTTTTCCACTTCCGCTGGCGGGGAGGAAGGACCGTGTGTGGCATCACACTGTTGACTCAATTGATAAAAAAATTGCTTACCTGTCCATAGATCAACCGTGGCTTTTGCTCTTACATTGGGTATTTCTTGCTGCACTTGCTGCATTGGTACTTGCTGCCTTACATAGAGGGTGTTTGTTCACCTGCTTTCACTGCAACAACTGTGAGGAAAACAAAGCTCTAACAATGTTCATGTATCAGATGCTATTTTTGATGAGGTGGTGTCAGTGAGAACATGAGGAGAAGAGTGAGCCCTGTTAACGCACTCTTCCTCCCTCCCAGGACCTGGCTTTGATTGTTCTTCTCCGTTTTGGCTCCTCATCAGGGACAAATATTCTTCCCCAGGACAACACAATAGAGGAGAAAAAGGGTTGCTTGTATTTCTCTCCATGGCCACCTCCTCCTTCTCATATTATTGGCCTTTCTAGAGGGGCTGAGGACTCCAGCTGACACCCTGTTGTGCTTGGTGCTGCATGCAGTGAGAGATGGACCCTGCAGAAGCTCACAGCTTGGGAGATAATGCAGGGCTATAGAGGACAGACATGCTGTAGGCTGTGTCATGGGTCAGTGCCAGAGTGAGGAACAGGACGTGGATTTTTCGTTGGCTGGTTTAGTGACTGATGCAGGGGGTTGTCTCTCCTGCTGCTTGCTGTGAGGGCAGGACTCTTTCTGTGCTTGTTACTGCACAAGCACACACTCAGTTTCTCAATACCAGCACACCCTGTATAGCTACCTGGCACGTGCTCTATAAATCACTGATTGCTAGTAAGTGCGGCGGATACGATAAACATGAGTGCAAATGGTGGAAAGATGGGCTAATGTGGACACAGGGAGATGTGTTTTCATCACAGGTTTCAATGGGTGTTGATACAAACTCCTGCTTTCCAGACCCAACCAATGTGAGAGCGTGTGCAGATGGTTGTCTCTGACCACCTTGAGAACCAGATGGCAAAACATGACCGTCACTAGCAAGTGTGGCCACGCTCTAGAGACATGTCAGCCAGACCCAACACTTGTGCATGGCAATGAGACACATCATACTCCATCCTGCTACACCTTCAGTCTAAAATATGGGAAGAATGTGATAGGTTTCACCAGCCCTACAAATCAAGCACAGCCTTCCAAATGCTTCATGTCACTCTATATAGAAGAAATGAGGAGGGAAACAATATTTTACATTAGGAAAGCTCTGAGCAGGCACCATTTGCCTGCAGAAGCGTGTGGCCAGGCGTGTTTCATTGCTGGGCACTGGGGACAGCAGCCTTGTTCCACCATCTGTGTATAATAAATGAAGAATTTGGGTCATAAAAATTTCTACCCTGTTTAAGATGCACGGTATTGCTTTTCTCAGGCTAACTGCCCCTGGCAGTTCCAGTTAATACTTCCGTTTGAAATAAAAACCTTAAAAGCCTTTTAAGTTGACATTTAAAGTAATTTGGGAAACAATGTGAAAACATAATCTCTCTTCCAGGGTCTTTTTGCAAGGTATGGAGTTTAGCAGCTCTGCAAACCCTTTGCCCATGGCAGACAGCCTCCGTGAAGCCTCAGGAAGAAATGTTTATCCTAGTTGTGCAACATCATCTCTGGCTCCCAGCCTAGCCCTGCACTGCTATGACGATTGTAGATGCATCCTTTCTCCAAGGGTTTGTACCAGCCAATGGGAATGTCCTATTAAAACAATATTGGAGCAGGTAAAGATGGTTAGGGAAACCTTGGCTCTCTCCACAATGTGAGGCATGTGGCAAATCTCAGCCTTCCCCGAGCAGACTGGAGTCATCCATCTGTGGCACGTGGTGAGCAGAGCTGCCTGGCATGGGCTCACAGGCTCATGTACCACCATCTACACAGGGTCTGACCCTCACGTCCCACCCGCCTGCAGGGCAAGGGGCTGAATCTCCTCGTTTCCCAGAGGGAACCATGAGTCAACCCTTCCCAGGCAAATCCCCCCGCACCTGCAACAACCCTTGGCAAAGAAAGTAGGAAGATGGTTTTGTGCAAAATGCCCCAAATGTTTCCACTTTGCAAGGGCTGGATGGGCCCATTTTCCTAGCATTTCTTTTCAGCCGTTTTTCCACAAAGATTTTTCCTCTTAAAAATATGGAAGTTTTTCGATTTTTTTAAAATTATCATGTGCTTGGAATCCTGTCTTTAGCAAGTGCATGGTTGAGCAACTGTCTGTGAAATGAAGAATTACAAACATCATTTCATCTCATGATTTTGTTTACATAGTTTGTGGAAAACTGGTAGAACGTCAGTGATGTCACAAATTTTTTCTCAGGAGCTTTGTTTTAGAAAGGAGGCCTTTCTGGTAAAGGCATATCTTTACATGCACCACACCAAACACAGGTGGCTTTGATCTTCACTAGTGCTCTGAGTTCTACTGTAAAACAAATGAATAGAATTTCTCAAGAGAAAGGTTTATCATAAAAAGAACAAAACATGGAGAGGGAATTGTTTTGAAATTGTTTCCAAATTTTCCTTTCCAGTTAGTCTGCATCTCTATGACCGTTACTCTGACAGACTCCAACTTAGACCACTCCCAAGGAACACACAGTGAGTGATTTCCCAAAGGCACTAGCCAGATACATCACAGAGAGAAAAGAAGACGCGTATTGACTGAAGGCACCAGGGAAGACTTCATCTGATGGTACATCAAGGTCTACATCTGAGCTTCCCACCTTACATGCCTCCATAGACAACAAAGATTTGACCAATATGGGATATAGGTCACATGGATAGCCATGAGGAAGATGTCCAGGTGCCATCCTCCTCATCCTAAAGCAGATGCCTACATTTGGTCATGAAAATCACCTGTGAAACATGATCTTTTTTTTTCCCAATTCAATATAAAGAAATTCCTGGGATGAGCTGCTCAGGTGAACACCCCCATGACACTGACAACAAAACTGGAAGAGATCTAAGTAGACCAAGTGTCTCCAAGGCAGATTGACAGGTGGCTGTGAGTGCCACTACTTAATTACTTCCATCAGTTAATGAGTTTATTTAAAGATGATCCTGGAGTACCAAGTAATGGGCAGATATTCAGCACTGGCCAGGAGCAGGAAATTCTACTGTGCCAGCGTTTTGTAAAATGAGAATCATTCCCATTTAGAATTAAAAGCTAGAAGTCACTATTGCCTTCAGGATAAAAATACTGAAAGGTGTATGGGGATGTTTTGTTAGACTGTGTTGCAGGATGTAATTTGTTTTGACTTTTACATGGTATCAACCTTTAAGTGTAACTGATTATGTAGAACTACATAATCTAGTGTAATAGAACACGATTGTGTTATGATATAGAGGTCAAAATGTCACATATTGAAACTGCACTGTCAAGATACAATGTTTTGACTTCTTCTGACCAAAAACTGTCATTGACATTTGAACAAGTTCCAGCCTGATTTCAGAAAGAATAGCATTTTCCGGTGCAAGACCTCTTGGTCAAAAATATTTTGACTGATTCTGCTAGAGACAGAAGCAGAGAATGACTGCAGGAGAAATAAATCACAGAATCACAGAATGGTAGGGGTTGGAAGCGACCTCTGTGGGTCACCCAGTGCAACCCCCTGCCGAAGCAGGGTCACCTACAGCAGGCTGCACAGCACCGCGTCCAGGCGAGGCTTGAATATCTCCAGAGAAGGAGACTCCACAACCTCCCTGGGCAGCCTGGGCCAGGGCTCCGTCACCCTCAGAGGGAAGAAGTTCTTCCTCATGTTCAGCTGGAACTT
>Ga0065711_1008809_pt1 | contig 12139 bp, 5 predicted proteins | sample Hoacrofraction12_FD_59098 | JGI IMG/M metagenome (GOLD analysis project Ga0065711, IMG submission 59098) | Hoatzin crop microbial communities from Cojedes, Venezuela - Epithelial fraction 12 v2 (version 2) | ecosystem: Host-associated > Birds > Digestive system > Esophagus > Crop | place... | reverse complement strand
GACGTCACATGGTATGGAATACCGGGCTCTGTTTGGCCAGGTGGGGTCAGCCCCCACCCCCCAGCTGTGCCCCTTCCTGGAGTCCGGTGAAAATTAACCCTGTCCTGGCCAAACCCAGGACAGTGCTTATTTCTGGGTTTCAGAGGAATGAACCCAGAAATAAGAATGTTAACATGAGGTACTTTGTTTTTCCAGTTTAGTTAAATAATTTTGGACAGTGTGACCAGAAGTTAGAATACATCTTGATAAGTACAATGGCATAACGTGGGCTTTCTGTTTTGTTTTTTTTTTAAATACTTTTTTTGTATTAGTAGTCTACAATATTCCTAGTAAAGTCTTTTGTTCATGACTAGAATGAATTTTTAGAGAAATTCCTTTGCTTGCTGCAAGTTGCCGTTCTTGAGCTGCAATATCCGCTCTGGACCCTCATAGGGCCTTCTGAAAACATAATCCATGTGTAACTGTGACCTCAGAACAACTAAAAGCACCATTTGTCCTTTTTACTCTGGAAGGGTCACTTTTGTCATAAAAAAGTGGTAACCTGGATAGGTTAGAGTATTTGGAGCTCCCTCCATATAACTAGCCCAGCCTTGGACATGCAGGTTGATAATATGTACTCTGATTTCTTTAACAAAACACTTCTAACTGGATACCCACCTAGTAAGTATTGAAAAAGCTTCACAGGAAATGTCTGTGCTGTTTGACATATGTTATAGCATTCATAGGGTATGTTTATGACAAGTGATATCTGTTAGCGCATCCTAGTGTGCACAGCAGAACCGAAAGGACTTCCAGATCAGCATTTCTCACCCTGTTTATAGCTGATCAGGAGCGTGACAGGAATAAGATCTCTCCTTTTTTTGTTCTTAAAATTTCATACTTATTTTAATGCTTGGCAATTCCTGTAGGTATGTGAGCCAATGATTTCTTTGAAAGCAAATTTCTTCAGTCTCTTGTAAGACCATAAAACATTTTGTATCGATGTGTCAATAATTTTCACATTGAGTATGCCCTTTGATTTCAAACAATTTTTAGATAATTATCTTTTTAAGGTCAGGACTGAAAATTTGAAGAAGCCTTGCTTTCATTCTGCAGCACAACCTGAAACTCTTTCTCCTCTCTGCAGGAGGTGGAAGCAGGCAGGACCAGTTCTTCTCTACAGAAAAATCTCAAAAGCATTGTATCTACTACAGAACACAACATCCACTTTGTTTACTGCTTTTCAAAAATGAGCTTCACATGTAGCCACACATTACAGAAGTGTTATATACATATGTGGATATAGATAAATAAACTTTGACTCTAACTCCTGGTGCATATTTGTGATTCAAGCAGAACCTTCTAATGATTTATTTTTATTTCTTGCAAAGGACACAATAAGACCCAAGCTATGATTGCAAATAGAGGACTATACATTTACGGCATGCCCCTGCATCTTGTTGAAGTCAGTAGCTATTACAATACAGGGCTTTTTAAAATTTATATTGTAGTAGTAACAGCTCCATGCATAATGGTGGTTTACACTTGAATAAAGAATAATTGCAGATAATGGGTCTGTCAGCATGAACGGATTAGGGGTCTCAGCAGTGGTTCCATCATCACAGTGAAAATACTAATTTAAAATCCCGTTTCCTTTCCTTTGACCTTATGCCTCATTACTTTAATGGCATTAAGAGTTAATTTCTGGCAGAGTTATTTATTTATTTAGTTATTGTGTTACTCTGCTTGGTATATAACCTCACATTTTTCATACAGAATCTTTATGTCTCTCATGACATTTGGCATTTCATGGTTTAGTTCTAGGAAAGCTGGCTGTTGTTTAGTGGCTGGAGGGCTGGCAATGAGCAGATGGTGGAAGATTCGGGTAATCACTTCAAATGTAAGGGGAATACAAAGACGGAGGTCAAACCAGCCTCTCTGCAGGATGGCAAAGAGGAGAGATTCCTACTCTCACCTCTTCATAGTTGGCCTCTTAGATCGGAACACATTATGAAAAGAGCTTTTCTAATGACTATTCCACTACATATTCAAATATATTATTTATAGACATGGTGTACATACTGTCTCATAACAATTGTGTAGAATTACCTTTTTTCCCTTACAGTCTTCTATTTAAAAATATGAACTACCAATCATACTTCTAGTTTCACGTATTGTTGCCTTTTGGAAACTGTTTTGCATAGAAATTAAGGAATTAAAGTACACTCACAGGAACAGGTTATTACACAGCACATCCTGTGGGTCCATACAATGAGTCTCCATAGAGTAGAGTTCAAGGGAAGTTTTTTACCCTCTGCTGAGAAAAACCTGTATCATTTCTTGTTTTGCCTCAGCTGTTGCTATCTATTTTCTCTGCAGATTCGCGTGACTGAGTACTGCTGGTGGAGGATCTCTGCCATCAAGTAAAGGAGCTGTGGGAGGAGGCCAGCATACTGTACAGTATCAGAGAAGACGAGAAAGAGAACAGCTGGATCTCCTCTGAGACCCTGCAGCTTCAAGTCTGAAGCCCTCAACAGTACTGAGGGAGAAGTCTGTGCTCATCAGACTGGGAAATGGACATTCCCACAAGGGCAAAAGCTGGGAGCTGGTGGCCCCAGGAGGATGGCTTCTGCTCCACCTGCAGATTTGCAGCTGCAGAACTGGACCAGACAGGGAACTGGGAGCTGTGTCCAGTGAAGCATCAAAGCCAGCTGAGACTGAGCCCTGCAGCAGTATGTTGATCCTGTTATAAGATTTAATCTGATTTAACTCAAATTGTTTGTTCATAAAAACAAGTTTCTGACAGTTCTCTGACATACAGAAATGCCAGAAAATTTAATCAAAATGTAAAACCCTAAGTGAATATTTGATCAAAAAAGGAAGATTTTTCCTTTTTCAGTTTCAGTGCTCATCTTTAAATTTAGTTCCCTGATATTTAAATTTGTTTCATGTTTAGGGAGGTTTCTAGCTGAGTATGAACTAAAATGCACTGAATGAAATGAAATATAAACAAGAGTCAAACTGAATACAGATGTAAATCCCTGTTTGTGGTATGAAATAATGAGCAAAAAGAATAAAAGAAATTTAAAAATCCTGAAAAAATGAAGCACACTGAACATTGTATTAAATATTTTAATGGCTGAACTGCTCTTGAAGTTAAGAGGTAAAAAATTCAATTGAAATAAATTTCTGTATGGCTCAATTCTTTCCTGAGTCCAGGCAGTACTTTTCTGTGTCTCTTAGAGGTCCTACCCAAACAAAGGACTTCTTCCTAATTCACTTTTCTTATTCTGCCAGTAGGAGAGAAATGAGACAGAAAGCCAACAAAGAATAAAGGCAGCAGAAAAGAATTTCAGAAATGAAGGAAGCCAGGCGGAGCAGAAAAAAATGAATCAAATTTCCAGTCAATGAAATGAAATGGAAAAGAGATGTAAGGAAAAGTGAATAACCACGGGGCGAAATTGTGCTGCCTCTGGTGAAGTCAACCAAAGCTGCTTCTGAGAACATGATGAATGCTTAAGAACTGCAGGAATCAGTCCACAGATCGTGGGAACAGGTGAAACAAAGCTCTTGGAGAGAAAAGAAAGAAAAAAATTTAAGCAGATTGCAAAAAGCCTGAGGGGAACTTGAGGAAAGATACGTCTAGAGAGTGAATCAGTAGAAGACTAAAATAGAAAGAGACAGGCCAGATTCTGACAATTTAACCTGTCAGAGCTATATGTAGAATAGTGGTAAATAAATGATAGAATACTGACATTTGATAAAATATATTACATTTAGCATCAGTAGCAGGGTAAAATCTATACAAATGATCTGGAGTATTATTTCATGCCACATTTTGTTAGGGGAATTACTCTTAGTTTCTGGTATAAAACTATAACATCAGCATTTTCGGGTTCTTTTCTTAGTATAAACTAATAGATTTGCTGTAAAAGTGTCAGAAAAAAACAAATGGAATATCATTTTTGTAAAATTTATTTCTGATTTACCTGTATGGTTTCAATCCTCTTTACCTGGAATTTCTGTCACTGACTTTTTCCACATTAGATCTTTTTTTTGAGGGAGAGAAAACCATGTAATAAAAACATTCTGTAATAGTAGGCGTAAAGGAGGAAAAATTTTTTCAAATGAGCAAATATCTGTGGCAACCTTCAATGGGATTCTGAAAAAGAATAATTAAAAACTATTCTAAGTATCTTTACAGACAGGTTCAAATAGGCATCTGGACACCAAGTTAATTCTGGATATGACACCAAATTTGACGATGATCTGAAGTTCATTGAAATCAATAATAAAACTCTCTTCCAATAATTTAGATGCATTGTATTAAGGATTTTTGCATAGATACAAATTACTCATAACTTTTAGAATCCCAGAATCTCTGAAAGTCAGTCACTTATCTAGGCAGGACTAAATATGGATTGTCGTGTCTAACTTCAGGCACTCAGACATGACAATGATGCTATCACTTACCATGTCAAAGGTCCACTGCTACTTGTCTCTACCTCCTATTAAATGTCCTTGGCTTTTGCCAAGGGCTTTGAACTGAATCCAGGAACTTAAGACACCAGAAGTAACTGAACTAATTTTTGGTTTAGAGACCCAAAACTTATTTATCAGTTAGTTACAATAAATTATCAGCAAATAGCTTATGTGCTTTAAGAAATATTCCATGCTTTTTTCTGTGTGTGTGTGTTATTCATGGAGAGGCTGTTGCATGATAAATGTTATCTTAGATTGTAGCTTGGTTGTTAGGTTGACATGCATGTGACAGTACTGAGGTTTCAATTATCTACTTGCATCAATCAATCTTTTAGTTTCCAACACTGTTGCCTGCAGTAATGTCACAGCTTTTCTGTCAGACAGGAGAACTTTGTGGGAAATGTTATTCATTACAGCTGCAAATCTGTCACTGTGCCTGGCATGGCTTGTTAATGACAACATTTATTTCAAAGAGCCATGTTTCGCTTTGTTGCTGGAGAGTTGACTTTGTGATCGTAAAATATAATGAAATACCAAGAAGATGAAGTGAATGAAGTTTGCCAAAAATACAGCTAAAGTGATTCAGATCTACTAAAACACACACACACAAATACACTTTTTATATTTTGTTCAAAACATTTAATCACTTACTAAGAGCATGAACATGGGCAGAGGAAAAATGTTGGTTAGAATACAGTACATGCACAAACAACAAATTAGAGCTTCCTTTGGCTTCTTCAATCCATAGTACTGAAAAGAAGGAGGACTTTTCAGTCAATCTTTTAAAACATATAAACGTAGAAAACATCCAGCTCTTGCACTACTAATAGTGAGATGTCGTCCTTCTCCCGCCACCCCTTCTTAAAGGACTAGAGCTTTTTTCATATGAGGAGAGACTGAGACAGCCGAGACTGCTCAGCCTGGAGAGGAGAAAGCTCAGAGGGGAAATATATAAATTCCTGATGGAAGAGAATGAAGAAGCGGGAGCCAAACTCTTGTTGGTAGTGCCCACTGACAGCAAAAGAAGCAATGGGCACAAATTAAAAAACAAACAAGCAAACAAGCCAAAAACAGGAAACTGCATCTGAACACAAGAAAACACTTCTTTACTGTGGGTGTGGTCAAACAATGGAGCAGGTGTCCCAGAGAGGCTGTGGAGTCTCCATCTGTGGTGGTACTCAAAACCTGAGTGTACATAGTCCTGTATAACCTCGCCTAGCTGACCCTGCCTGAGCCAAGGGGTAGCACTAGATAACGTCCAGAGATCCCTTCCAACCCCAGCTGTTCTGTGGTTCATACATGTCTGGCAGTTTTCTGGAGGATGTCTCAGAATGGGAGCATGTTCTGGGAAGGGAAGAAGTTTAGCTGCATTTTTTTCTCTGTGGAAGCAGAAATTATGCCCATTATGGACATCGTAAGTATCCAGCACTCTTGGAGCAGGAAGAACAATCAGGTTATGATGGTATTTATGAGGCCACCACATTTCTGCTACTGCTGTGAAATTGCTGCCAGTGTGTGAAATATTGGATCAGTTGTCTCTGCTTTTCGTAGCAAGCACTGTTCTGACTGCTCCATAGGTATATACTTAGACTGCAAACATCACAGATCTTCTTTTTTTTTGCCTTGTAAAATGCTAGCACCTATCGGTGTGATGCAATGAAAACACCATCAGGAATTATATTCTAATTCTTGAGAGACTTGCTATGTTACATCAAGGCAAAGCCAACCAAGGCAGGGAACACTAGACAGGGGCACAGTATCGTCTTTTGTCTTAATGGAAATACAGTCAGGACAGATGCCAACAAATACTCATGTTGCTTTTTGATTTACTGATGTTGCTAAACTTCTGAGTTCCTTGTTTTCTTCTCTGGTCGAAGATTTTTTTTTTCCCTTGGACTGGAAGTTCTTTATTCTGGAAATCCAGATCTCTCCTATGTTCTGTACTGGACCTGGCTGGGATGCAGTTAACTTCCTTTACAGCAGCCTATATGGTGCTGTGCTTTGCATTTATGGCTAAAACAGTGTTGACGACACACCAGTGGTTTAGCTATTGCTCAACAGTGCTTGCACAACATGAGGCCATTCTTACCTGCTGCTGCCCAAAGCAAGTAGGCTGGGAGTGGTCAAGAGGTTGGGAGGGGACACAACTGGGACAGCTGACCTCAAGTGGTCAAAGGGATATTCCATGCCACATGACATTGTGTTCAGCAATAAAAGCTCAGAGAAAGGAGGAAAAAGGGATGACATTAATTGTTATGACACTTGTCTTCCCAAGCAACCATTATGTGTGCTGAGACCACGCTTCCCACAAAGTGTCTTGACATCTGCCTGCCAATGGGAAGCAGTGAATGAATTCCTTTTTCCTTTACTTGTGTGCATGGCTTTTGGTTTCCTTATCAAACTGTCATTTTCTTGATGTATAAGTCTTCTTGCCTTCTAATTTCTCTCCATCCTGTGGGAGAGGGGAGTAAGCCTGGAGCTGGGTAAGTGTTAGGCTGCTGTCTGGGGTCAACCCACTACAGACAGGGTTTCCCTAACTAGAAAGCAGAATTGAAGTCCTTGCATTCTGTCATTGCTCTTTAAAACTTAAATTAACTTCTGTCCTCTGAAATGTTGTTTGCAGTCAAAACCAAGCCAGCCACTTACAATTTTGTAATTCGGGACACTGGATTGCACTTCTGTTCTGGACTATCTTTACTTTCAGTGTCACCGCTGTTCCAGCACCTCAACTGATCTGTTTGTGGCCAGCTGTTCTTTCTGAGCAGAAGCCCTGCAAATCCTAACTGAAAATGAAGTACTAAACTGTACTTTTCCTTTTTCAGGTCTATGGATCTACACTCAAGAGATTAATACCCTTATCCAGGAAAAGGACTTTCTAAAAATCAAACATGGTCTTACTGTAGGGTTAAATTTCTATTGACTGTGGGTGTGAAAACTTCAAACTAAACCCAAGTGCAAACACTAGCGCATTCACCCTATTTGCAGAAACACAACAGATGAACACACATCCAGTGACTGGACATCATAGTCCAGTACTATTATCAATGATTGTGGATGCAATAGGGGTCTGAAGTTACATGTGAATTTCAAGTATTGTTTTGAAATTTTCACGTATCCTCTATAACACCTTTTCAGAGACTTAAGAAAATAAAAAAAATAAGTTTATCTCAGTAATTCTATATTGGCCAGAAGGAAAACACAAATGTTAACTATTCACTTATTTTGTTTCAGACACAGATTAATGTAGGGTAATACATGTTGTGAAACAATACATCAACAGAGCATGGAGATGGAAAGACATTAATTAATTCAATGAGGAAGAGGGAATTATCAGTAAATTGATGATTATATAGGTTTTATGCTTGTCCTAGTGCTATAGCAAGGGCATATCACCTGCTATTCCTCACACTGCTCTCTTTATATTGTCTCTGTTGTAATAGATGTAAGGATTTTTCTCAGGACACAGAAACTTGCTCAGCTACTTTTAGTGTAAACTTCAGACTTTAACACTCAGCATGTGATGATGCTCATTGAGTTTATTTTTCTGAATTTTTGCCTGCTGTTCTATTGTGTATTCCCAAATTAGGAAAGAAAAAACCACCACAGAACATGTGAAAAATGAAAAAGAATGCCCATAGTTTTTACCAAAAAAAAGATCACATGCAAATTTTGAGCTATAGACATCTGTAAATTGCTTTTAAATTCTTTCTCAACATTACAACATTCATGAAGTTCAATAGGAAGTAAATGATCCAAGACTTACAATCTAGGACAATTAGAAAAATGTGGAGGTATGAGTAACTGCTGGAGGTTTTGCTTCTGATTCTTTGTCATGACCAGTAGGAGAAGCCATTTGACTTTAGAAATAAAGTTTCTATTAGATTACATTAGATTGGACTCATTCTATTTCCCTGTGCAAAGCTGTTGTGTGGAGCGCGATCAATAAAATATAACTGAAATTTATGCTGGGCCTTGCCCTATGCCTTTACAGTAAAGCATAAGGGCATCATAGATAACTTTAATAAATACATGAGCACAATAAATATGGAAATATTGTTATTCTCTGTACATAGAATGGAATTCCTTAAATATTTTGTAATGTCCTATACATATGATAAGAGAATCAAATGCAATCAGAACAAGAAAAATTCCTATTAGTTACCTCATTGTTTGATTTTTTTTTCTCTCTAGGATACCTCAAAGCAATCTGATGTGTAGTGTTATTGTCCTATTTGTCACCTGAGAAAGGTGTCCTGTAAGCTTTCGAGCTCTCAAAGCATTCATACTTAAATAAATAAATATTTATTAAAAATGGACAAGCTAAATAATTGTTGCTTGCTAGTTTTCCTAGGAGATAAACATGAACTTTGTCTAGACATGCTGATTGTAATCCATCAAGTGGTAATTAAAGGGTAAGACTCTTCATTATTCAGAGAGAACATTAAAGACATCTTGAATTACAATTAGAATTCTTGAAACACAAATCATAGAGATGTAATTTTCTATACCTTTTCACTGAGACAAAAGTTTTGTGGGAAGACTTAGGTGAGAGCTGTACAAGTGGACAGCACATTGTATTCTGCCTCAGAATTCAGCAAACACATAAAATAAAACAATGCAGTTAACATATTGCTCATTCCATAAATAAATATACCCTACACTTAAAGGACAAGTAAGTATAATGTTAATCAAGATATAAAGAATTTTTTTGTGAACGAGACAGCAAAAACATGTACGTCTTCCAGAAGAGGAAACAGAGAATGGTTCTACATATAGCATTGGCTTTGGGTGATTTTACATTTATACTGGGACACATAGTTAATTTTGTAAAGTCTATTTGAGAAGCACTCTTGCTTCTGATTCCTGGTCATTTAAGGATCAAATACATGTCAGACCATACAGTACTTAATCTTAAATGAAAAACTGCATAATCAAGATGGCTAAAATGTTAAGCAGATCGGCTGGAAACGCTGGAACTGATTTTTATCTCGTCATTTTGATTCCCTTGGAAAGCTCAATTTTATATGAAATTATTTGAAGGGCTGTAAACAGATGCTATGCAATTCTTATATTTCAGTAGCAGTATTGCTTCATACTCCCTAAAAAGCTTTTTCATTGCATTTCTTAGTGGCAACTGACTGGTGACCATAAATTAAGCCACTATCAAGCCAGTAACAAAGTCCTGTGCTTTAAGGTTTTCCTCATAAAGATACTGAAGGGAACTTTTCGCATAGTAAAGTCATATATTTAGACAATTTACAAAAATACACAACTGCAGTTCATGGATATCACTGAATTATGTGGTCTGTACATCAGGGAATGTGGAAAAGGAGCATGAAAGTAGTAACAGTGTTGTTAAATATAGTCCATCCAATCTTCTAATTTAACTATCTGTATGCCAGACTGACTTCCAGCCTTCACGGAGGACAAGACAGACTGTGATCATGATAACCGCCTTGGAAAATGGACTTTCTTGTCCATCTTTTCAGCTTCAGATTTTGTTTCCTTATACTCAGAACAGCCAAACTACTTGTTGTGGTTTTGCCTCAATTTGTAACAAAGAACCACGCAGTTACTCTCTCAATCTTTCCCCCTCCCCGGTGGGATGGGGAGGAGAATCAGAAGGAAAAAGGCAAAACTCATGGGCTGGGATGAGAACAGTTTAACAGAATGGCAAAGGGAGAAGAAAACAACAACCAATAATAGTGATAAAAAGCATACACAACATGCAGTGTTCTCACCACTGGTGCTCATCTTGCTCCTGACTAGAAAAAGCATCTCCTTCAGCCAGTTCCACACTTAAATACTGAGCATGGCATCACGTGGTATAGAATATCCCATTTGACTGGCTGTTTGGGTCAGCCCAGCCAGCTCCTTGTGAAAATTAACTCCATCCCAGCTGAACCCAGGACACTACTTCAACATATTGGCTGCCTCCTCTTCTCCATTTTCCTAGTGTCCTTGTACTTCATGCCATTTCCCACAGAGCAGGCAGGACTGATCCCTCTTTGGATTTTTCGAATGCTCTTCTTGACAGGTTTTGTGCCTTTTAGTAAATTGCCCATTTCTCTAGGAAATTTATTACAAACTGATTTCACATCTTGTGGCTGAGTTGCTCCCTTGTTCAAAGCTGACTCACTGCTCAAATAAGCTCTCCTGTTTGCTACTAGAAAATGCTAAAGGTGTTTGATAACTCCTTAAATGACTTAGACACTGCGTACAAAGTGCTTTTCTGTCAGCTAGGGTATCTTTGTAGACCTGCTTTTTCTCTCTTTAAAAAGGAGAAGACCCGTTCTTGGAAGAGTATTTCTGACTGCAGATCTAGGAACCAACCTGTTTTTATTTCCCAGAAATGAAAAAATAATCCAGCAAATCTCATTTACTCTGACTTGCAGCACTGTACTTCCTCTCTTGCAATGTGTTAAAACGCACGAGAAAATTTTAACTTGTATTTCTCTCCATGATTGCAAAAAGCATATTTAGTGAGCTGAGAAACAACTGTCCTGTTTCCCAAACAACACATATGAATAAATAATCTGCTGGCCTGCTACCAATTTTTCTCAGTTCCTAATGAACTTTATGATTCTTATTTCTAAGAAATAGATCAAAATGACAAATCTGTTTCTAGTTATTCTATTTCTAGCGTATGCAATTTTCTTTTTAAACTTATTAGCCCAAAAAATGTCATCTTCTAAGGGGACAAATTTTGTCCCAATCTGGCTTTATAGGTGGCATAAACATGACAGTATAATTAATTTTCTGCTGTGAAGGAATGAGTTATTCCGGGCACTTGAAAGTCCAGATAAAATGGAAATGAAAGAAAATGACACACATTTTACATCACCTTGGTCTACCTGGGCTTGTTATCTCTACAAAACATGAGTAGGCTCTATGAACGTGTTCAAACATATCTGTGTTTTAGAAGCTCTGCCCTTAAACTAATGTGGACTTCTCTCCAGGTTACTGCGGGTGACCTGTACAGCTCACTGCTTCCCTGTAGTGTGTCATGCACCTTATTGCTCCTCAACCCCGGGATCACCCTTCCCCGTGTATTATTTTTACAGCCTTGAGGAGTCCCCAAAACTATCTTTTTTTAGTATGCTGTCTGCCTGGCAAGTACAGTCTATGTTATCCTTCGACCTCAGTGACGTACCCCTGTAGAGGAAAAATGTTATTCACCTGTATGCAGAGCCTTCAGTTGTTCGCTCCCTGTTGGCAATGTTCTACCTGAGGATTGGTTGCTTCACCACAGCCTCCCTGCTCAAGGTAACTGAATCCATGCTCAGCCTGAAAGACTACTTCTAGCCCATCTGTCTGTCCTGAAGACCTTCCCAGAGTTTTGCTCTAAAGACAGCAAACAAGCACATGGTCTTCAGGTGGTGCAATTAGGGGAGAGGTCCTCAAGCCTGTCACCACATTCAGTGGCTTTTACGCTGACTATCCAGCCACCTGTATAGGCTGATTGGCTGGATTGTATTTCCCGGATCATACACAACTGTGTCATGGTTTTGTTTATAGATTACATTATAGAATCATAGAAACATAGAAAGTTTTGGGTTGGAATGGACCCCTAGAGGTCATCTAGTCCAACCCCCCCCCGCAGCGAGCAGGGACACCACTAACTAGATCAGGTTGCTCAGAGCCCTGTCCAACCTGGTCTTGAATGTTTCCAGGGATG
>Ga0065711_1047793_pt1 | contig 12140 bp, 6 predicted proteins | sample Hoacrofraction12_FD_59098 | JGI IMG/M metagenome (GOLD analysis project Ga0065711, IMG submission 59098) | Hoatzin crop microbial communities from Cojedes, Venezuela - Epithelial fraction 12 v2 (version 2) | ecosystem: Host-associated > Birds > Digestive system > Esophagus > Crop | place... | reverse complement strand
ATGTTGGGGTCGATGTAGCTTGAGAATTAGCACAACTAGGCCGCTTAAGCAAAACAGCATGATTTAACAGGCTGCTGGAAAAGACAGCTAAGAATAGTCATTGAGAAAGTTCTGATAGTGCACATGATGTGAGTTAGCAAAAACAAGATGTATTCAAGGACATGGAGGCAGTCTGTTGCTATTGGCGTTAGTGCATAATTACCAATTGTAAGGGAATGTGGGGCGTGTGAACAGTGCGTGATTTGTTTGTAGCCTATCAGATATAAGCGTAATCGTGTGTACAGATATGGAAAATGTATATAACTGCACAAGCGGGGGAATAAAGGATCCAACTGTGTATCTTACCAATGCATCTGAGGATTGTTCCCATCCTTTCACGGATGCTGAAACTCGGCACACACAAAAACTCCAACCACCCTCTTGTCGTGTCACTGCAAGGTGTATCTTTAATTATCTGGAAAACATGGCCCCATCCTGTGGAGGAAAGGATCAGTGAAATCGGTGATTGCATGTTAACAAGTGCACTTGATAGATATTTCCTATTTTAGCTGTGGAGATGCGGAGCACAAGGGAGAAAAGGATGGAGAGGAGGGACTATAGATGTAAAGGGGAAAATAAGGAATAAAGTAACCACTGCTGGTGTGCCAGTAGATGGTATTTCATTTATTTATTTTTCTTATTCTATTGTATTTCCCAGCAGGAGTTCTCTGATGCTAGAATGATTTTGGAGAGGGATAGGATGTGAGCTCTGAATACTGATATTAATGGAGCTAGCAACTCTGGATTTCATAAAGAAATGATTGAGCAAAAGAAGCAGATAAAATCACTAACATTGACCTGGCTGTGTATGAACCCTTCATCTGCTGCCTGATAACATATATTCAGTGCAAAACTGAGCTTATTTGTAAAATTGTCCCTTGGGATATTTTTTAGAGGTTCAATACAGTATTTGAGAACCATTTCGGTAGACGTGATTGGTGATGCTGGGGGGGTGTGTGTGTGCATGTCTTTTTTTTTTTTTTTTTGGTTTGGGGAGGACAGAGGTGCTTGGTAGTCAAGAGATAGGATCCTGAGAGCAATGAAGCCCATCCTCCTGTCATCATGTGTGGGTTGCTAATGGCAAGAAGAAAGGGGAATGTCAAGTGTTAGGTATCTTATTCAGCAATCTGCACAACAGCACAAAAGAGTACCAAAAAGGGCAGGAGATGGAACACGAGTCACATACACGCACAAAGCGAGCGTACCTCATGCAAGAAGGGAGCACTCAGTTATGCAAGAGTAACTAGGTGGGTTTTGAAATGTAGTTTTATTCCATTAAACTTAAGCATTTTCCACAATACCTTCCTTAGCCATGCAGAGCATCTTCATGCTTTGCTGCTTGGTGGACTGTGAAATGTACTTAATCACAGTGCTCTGTCCCTGATCATAGAATCACTCTGATCTCCCACTAATATTTTTTTCTTTTAGCTCAACATCTTCATTCACCTTGGAACGGGAGCAAATATATATTCCCAGCACAACTCTGACATTCCTGGGCAGTAATTGATTTCCCCTATCTATACTCCAAGATCTGTAAGACTGGCTTTAAAACTACATGAAAAGGCAAGGCAGATTTGTGTAGAGTGTCTTTATGATGAAGGTCCTGCTCCTCCCTGGAGTGATGGCTGCAGGGTGCTGCCCTGCTTGACACTAGGGACTTGGCACTGTAGAAACTGAGGCACAGGCACTGTATGCCTGCTGGTGGGTGGTTGTTTTGTGTGTTCTCCACTGCTAGGACTGAATTGGTGGGATTTCTTCCCAGAACGTGCTTAGAATAAGGCTGTAAGTACAAGGTTTGTTACACTGTCTTTGCCTTGGGTTCTCCTAGAACTGTGGAAGTCCTGTCTGCTGCTCCGTGCACAGAGCGTGCTCTATAAAGCTGTCTTTTTGCCCTCAGGGCAGACCATGTTTTTATAATATTCAGCTAGTTTTTTTTTCTAGATTTCCAAGCAAGGAGACTTTTCTCCCCACCAGGGAATCCATATTACTGTGATGTTACGCTAGGATGTCTTGCAGGGTGGGTCTAATTAATGCAGAGCACTGATACAGCCTTATAAGGGACAAGATTTATTTTATGAAGCTGTTAAGAATCCTCCCTCCCAGACTGTGCAGTTCAAGAGGGAAACTGGCTTGACTTGGCTATCGTACCACGTCTGCAACATGTCTCTGGAGAGATCTAGGTTTCTTGCAGCAGTACTGCTATAGCAAGAGGATTTGGCTATATCCAGAACACTGTGTTGTGCTCACCTTGGTACCCAAACCTGCACTAGGGAAACGAAGGCATAGCATGAAAAACCTCGTGGGAAAATGGTCTTGCAGTCACTTGATTACACTACATTTGCAAAACCTAGAGGACTGAGAGGTCTGAACACCTTGCAGAGTGTCGGCTCTGGAGCTGGGCTGCAGCCTGGTGCTGGGGAGTGTGTCTGTCATGATGAGTTGGGGCAGGGCGCGTGGTGTTCTTGGCTGGAGTGGCTTACCCAGCAGCAGGATGCTGGGAGGACCCTGCTGCCCGCGTTAACCAGGATCTCTGGCATCCTTGGCCCTGGGGTGGCAGGCAGGTGGATGTAGCAGCCTTTCACACCTCCGTCTTGAAATGAGGATCGCCAATGGGTGCAGCAGCCACTGTTTAACCTTCAGGCCCAAAGCTCAGCTGTGAAAGATGGCTTCCCCTGGCTGGGGCTGCTGCCAAGGGTTTGTAATTTTGCATCCCGCAGGGGTGATGGAACTGTTGATCATATTGGTAGGGATGCAGTTGCTTTGTGGAGAGGTGACTGGGCGGGAGAAGAGACACAGCGAGGCAGCAGGCAGAGGTGCAGTGCTGGCTTTAAACCAGAGGTGAGGGCTGCCGTGGTTGTATCCCTCCCAGTGTATCTGTCTGTTTTGGTGAGGGGCAGCCTTGCTCTGCCTCGCACCTGGGGACCAGGTAACAGCAGGGAGAGGAGCTGATCAGAATCTTCCAGTCAATTGGTGCTTTATGTTGTCTGGCTGCTTGTTTTCCAAATCTAATAGGTGTTTTTCACATCATTCCCCAGTTGCTGGTGTGAAGTAAAAGTGAAGCACCACATTTTTATATTTATAGTGTTATCTCTTAGAAAATAAGAGAAGTGGTTAAGTAACACTGGAGGTTTTATGTTTACATGCTGGTAATGGGAGGGAAGTGGACCCAGGGCACTGCTGTCCCTCAGCGTTTCCCTCTGATGGTGGATGACTGCCCTGCTGACCCAAGGGGGGGAAAAAAAACACGGAGTTGCTTCATGGGCAGTTGTGTTTGGCTTGTGATTTGCGGGCTGGTTTTTAGGCACCGATAGCACTTGGTTTTAGCAATTGTTTTAGGAATATGCATCTGTCTTCTACTTCTCCACAAGCTGCTGTTGCATGGGATTTTATATCAATCCAGCAAGAAGTTGAAGCAAAGCTAATCAAGAGTAAGCATGGGAATTAGCTGCGAGGTAACTTAATAGCTGTTTGGTAAAACAGGAGCCCACTTGTGCCCCAAGTTAGAAATGAAATTATACCAGCTTTTCAGGTGTGCTGTCTTTCCGCTTTTCCTCTGCTCCTCTGGGAGTTGAAATCAGAGAGGACGTGACAAAATATTGAGCTTGAGCCTGCTCTCTTGAGTCTGGTCCTGCTGTAATCCTAACTGCTTGTGACTGAGCTGTATTTGAAGGATCACAAGCAAGGGGTTTTTGATGAGTTCTCCGAAGAGATTCATGTGTGAATGAAGCCTCCCTGGATGTATGACTCTCAGCTGGTCTTTTGTGAAACTCTGATTTGGCTGTGTGGTATCTACTGCTGCATAAACTGTAGCTCAGCCTGGAGCTTTCAAATATGGATAACTTAATGATGCTGTCTGGACTTTCTACAACATCTGTGCAAATTTCTACTGAGAGCTGTTGTGCACTGGTGTGTTATACATTGCTGTGGCCAAGAATACCTAAGCCTCTAACTAGCACAGCTGTGTTTCCCTGTCTAACTGCATTTGTCCTACTTCCACAAATGAGAAGGGAGCTGAGGTCAGGGTACAACTGAACTAACAGCTACGGGAGGATCTGAGTAAACCCATTTGATATAAGGAGACCTGAGAAATGAGCAATGTAGAGAGCTCAGACATGCATGTGCGGGGAAGAATGCTTCTTCCTATGTCTTCTCAAGGAGCCTTGGTCTGTTGCCCTGGGCCCATGCACTTGCTGTCTCCACCTCCTTGGCACTGCAGTGGGGCTATGCAGTAGCCTGGCTGTATGTTTGCCCCTGCACTGCTAAAAGAAAGGGTGGCTGCCAACTCTGGTAGTACATCTGTAATGTGTGGGTGTATAGGTTCTCGGGGGTGTATGATATCCTAAAACTCTGCAGAGAAATAAGAGGTAGCTGTGAAATCCTCCATAGCTGTAGAGATCTTCTCTGAAACATTCCTGGTCAGCCAGGGAACAGTTCCATGAGCAAGCTGATGACATCCCCTTTCCTGTGGTTTGTCTAATATTTGGTCTTCCTGTACCTCCTAAGGGACTTGTTAATCTGCAGCCTTGCCTGTGCAAAGGCATGGGATCTCGTTTCTGCTGTTCTGCGTCTTGTTGGAGCTGCTCATCTCTTTGCTTCTTTGTCCAGTGTGTCTGGCTCTGGCCATGGCTGAGAGGTGATTGTGGGGTGTAGGAGGCACTGATACAGATGTACACCCTTCCTTTGCAAAAGGGGAGGCAAGCAGGCACTAATGGCATTCACTTTGTGGCCTGTTTCATATCTGCCAGTGCGTGTGCAGACATCTGCTCATTTGATTTAATAGTAGCCACTCAGCTGGACATCCTCTCCTGCCAGACATTGGAACTGTGTTTGGCCATGGCCATGCTATAATCCTTTGTTTCCTTAGGAAAACAGGCCAAACCCTGCTTTTTGTTACCTGGTGGCCAACAGCACCGAGAGCTTTGTTTGGAGCAGACCCTCTGTACCTTTGCAAACACTACATTTTCCTGATTCCTTTCCATCACGCCCATGCAATAAGGATATGCTCTGCAGAGTATGCTCCAGCAGCCTTTCTGTAAGAAGTTAAAAACACTTCCAACTCTCCATCTCACTGAGAGCATCTGAATTGTATCAGCCAGCAGTCCTGGGAGCCCATCTTTTCTGTGCTGATTCATGAGCCGTATCAGGAGGGTTTTTTGTCTTTGGGCAGCACCTCACAATGACTTCTTAAGACTCAGAATCTTACTAAAAAGACTAGTATTAAGACCCAAATATCATCAACTTTTTTTCATCATCTCTAAGAACTCATTTTCAGGCAAATACTGAGTCCCTAACATGCCTTAAAACCTCTTAGTACTTTGTCATATAAAGTATCGTAGTTTGTCAAGGCTGTCCTTGCTTTAGGCACAATGTTTGTTTCATACCTACTGTGAGGATGACTTGGATGGTGAGGAATTTTGTGCCTTTGGAGATCTTCAGAGCCTCTTTTCTTCTAACTCAGGACAATATTTGTCTCAGGTCTGTGCTGCAGGGGGATTTGATAGGTAAACAAAAAAGCCCCCTTAAAAGCAAACCTAAATGTTAATGAAATAAGCTTTGTGAACTTCCCTCATGGATTTTTAGCAGGATTCTGTCCATTCTTGGATCAAAAAAATCTTTTTTTCTCTGGATGAACAGACATACATTTTTGGCATGACTGGGTTTTGCTGTATGAGTAGTATTTTAAAGTCCTTGCCTGCAGAAGACATTTAGCCAGCATGGCCCTGACATGGTCTGGGTTGCATGTGGCTAGCAGAGATGGTGACAAACCCTCAAAATACAAAACTTGTCTGCCTGTAGTTGGAAGACTTCTTCAAACCACCGTCTCCTTTTTTGAGGCTAATGAGCTTTGGCCCTTGTTGACTAACAAGCTGTTTCTAAGCTCCCTGGGGGATGTCTCATGCAAAGACTATTCCTTGTGAGACTATGGTGAAATGGAGGGTGTTCCCAGGGAACACTGTCCTCTGGGGAAGGCTCACAAAGGCCAGCCTTGCTAGGTCATTGGACATTGCTTTTCTTCTAAGGTGGGCCTTGCAACACACTGTCACACAGGCAGTGTTCTGAATTTAATTTTATTACTATTTTATTGCCCTGAGAGATGAGAAAATGAACTTCTGCAGGTCGTTAGGAAAAGCAGAGGTGGCTTTCCCACAAAAAGTTCTCGATGTGGTATGGAGAAGTTACTGCAAAGAACCACCTGTTTTTAATTAATCTTTTGAACCAATTTGGTTCTAGCAAACCAATTTCATTAGTAGGTTAAACAGAATAATGACAGGCACAGCTGCTATAATTCCTTGTCATGCTTCTAGTTAAAACAAAATCCTCTTTGCATTGGGGAAACACTAATCATAATGAACCAAGTTGTGACATTAGAAGTATTTGGTAGTTGAGCACATCCAAATGCTTCACATGTTTTCATAATTTTTCTCCTCCCTGCTATATGACCAAAATAATTTAAATTATGAGATGACTTCTCCCCAGAGAAACGGAGCTAACTGGTGCACAAATGTTCCTGAGATAAATTGAAGTCCCCTGCTATGCTTAGCTATAGGGTAGACTTACATACTAGCTCTAATGTTCTTTGTGATGATTTAAATTTGATTTCAGTCAGTCTTGTAGCTCGCTTACCAGCCAGACATGGATTCAAATGTTCAGTTTCTCTCTTCACTTCTGAGAACTGGAGTGTTCTGGGTTATGTTTGAATTAGCAAATGGTCTTAGCTGATAAGAAACAGAGACTTTCCAGAGTGGCTCAGACCATCTCTCCCAGTTATCCCTTCCCTGATAGTAGTTAAGGATGCCCAGAAGAGTGTCAGTGCATTTGCAGTGTGCAGCCCTCCCCCTGGTCCTGCCTTCTGGTACTGGCTGGGTGTCCTACTCCTTGAGAACTGGCTGTGAGTTGGGTGATGTCCTTTTGAATCCCACCTGTGGTTTTGGCCTCCCTCCATCCTTCAGCTGTGAGTTTCACAGTGCAGCTATATAAACTGTGCAAGAACAACAGCTCCACTTCATTTGGTTTAAATGTCATGTCCTTGCATGTGCCCTAAATCACCAGGGTACCTGTGTATCCAGCTGAAAGGTCAGACTTTTCTGGGAGGAGGGAAACATCATGATGCTGGGGTGTAAATGGTCAGGCTGTGGAGCAGGCAAAACACAAAACCCAAGGTGGAGAAAGGGAATGCAGATTCACATCTAACTTGTGATCCAACACCTAGGTGCTGAATGAATGCTTGCTGCTTGTTACACTTGCTACGTGCGTGTGTATGTGATGTGTGCTGCTGCCCTTTGGAGACTTACAGCTTACCCTCAAGATCTGACATTGCTAATTTTGAAAGTGCTAGTTTTCCAAACAGGGTTTATGATTAACAAACAGCCAAGGTTTCAAGGATTAGAGAAAATCCACCCTGAGACATAATGCAGAAAGGGGGGGTTCCTGGCATGGGCTGCATTTTCTCCCTACCAGAGCAAGTGTGAAGTAGGAACCAGGAGGGAGCCAAAGTCCTCTCCTGTGCCTGAGACTGGGCACTGCCTCTTATCCACGCTGCAGTGTTATCACCCAACTCCTTGCCCACAAGCAGCCTTCTTCTGGGAGGTGGTACCTCACTGCATCACTGAGGAAGTAGTAAAGCTTTCTGGTTAGCAGCCACAGCATTTCTTGGTACACTGACTTCAGGTCTAGCTGGTGATATGCCCTGGCCACTTGCTGTGAGGGTTTGCTGGCTGGTATCATGCAATGGGGGTTTCATGTTCAAAACCTGTAATTTAACTTCAGGTGGGATGCGCTTTTAAACTGCTGAAGTTCCCCTGTGTATCTTTACAATGCATAGCCCATTAGAGCCCTGATGTGCATTTATTTTTGTAGGGTAAGAGACTCTATAGTAAGAGGGTTATTGTACTCTTCAGAGAGGTGCTGGTTTGCTATGTTGGGGCTACAGCTGCTTGTATGCCCTTAAGGACACAAGACAGCTCTATATGTGGCTCCTATTCCCTGCTGCTGCGTATGTGGGGTAGCTTTTGCATTCAGTGACCAGGCTGGTGTTCATGTTAGACTTGTGCTGTGCATGAGTGTGGAGAAACAGGCTCTTGATTTTTGTGTGAATAATGCTTTTAATCACACAGCGTAAGGAAAGGGAAAAGGGAAATTTAAGTCACTTGGAAAATTTTGAAACTGTTTGCCCCTCTGAGATTTTGCTGGGTGATTTGAGAAGTGATGTTCAGAACAGCTTATCAGCTTAGCTTAGTTAGGAGGAACAAGAAATCAGAGGAGTGGTGGAGGCCAGCCTTCAGAGACCAGCTTTGCCAGAGAAGGCAGCTGCCAAACAGAGCTTTGTGACTTGCGCGCAGTGGAGCAAGACTGGAAATCCTTATGGCTTCAACTTTAAGTAGCTTGCTGCAGATAAATACAGAACCCTCTGACCACGTCCATCCTCTTGCACAGGTGCATCCATGTGTCTGCAGGCACATACACACACCATCTTGCTAAGCACATCCATATCTTGGCTTTCCTGCCTGAGGTAGCTCCAAACTTGTTCCACAAAGACAAACGGGGAGGGCAGATAAACCACTGCTGTGATTGCTCCCTGTCCGGGCTTTGTCTCTGCTGTGTTAATTAGGGAGATGGAGGCATGCAAGCCAAAAGCTGCTGGGCATTTGTGATGGCAGTGCCAGGAGGTGGGTGCAAGCAGCCACAGCACCCCTGCAAAGGGAATATTGTGTCTGGCTTGATCAGCTCTCGAGTTACAGGGCTGCATTGTTTCCTTGCGATGTGCCTGTCGCCCTTTCCCATTGCTCTCACTTTGTCAATGTGGCTTGTGAAATATGTGGGTGTTCAGCAGGTATCACAGATGATAATGAATCTGCTCTTTTTTTATGATTAAAAATCCAGGGTAGTCAACAGAGTTGTACCAGCAGTATATTTGCATGACAGGCTGATTGTAAAATCTGTTTGCTTCTCTGGGAATAAACCCTTGACACTTCATTTCACTGAAACCTCTGGAGGGTGATGTGCAGCTTTTTCCGATAAATACTAGCTGATCAACAAGGATGCTAAAACAGCAAGGCCATACATTGCTAATTATGAAGCTGTTTCAGCCAGGGCAGTAAAACTTGATGGCTTGTGCACAGTTTCCTAGCAAAACTCACTGTATTTGCTGATTTGAAAACAGTTGCTATTTTTTAGGCACTTACATCGAATCTGATGGCATTTGAACTACAGCTCCCAGAGAATCCAGCATAAGCATTGCTCCCAAAATTAAAAAGAAAAAAGGAAACACCAGTAAAAAACCCTCCAAAAAACCCCACAGTAGTAAAGTAATAATCACTGTTAACATTTTGAGGCTTAATGCTTCTGCCATGGTACTTAATCAATAAATGAAATAGCAAGAGAAGTGAAATGCTTGAAATTCATACAGTTAATTTTATTGCTAGCACTTGTAATTTGAAAGTAATTCTGCAATCAATATCCATGTGACTTGTGTGGAACGGGAAAGCCTGGAGTAGGTTCAACCACAAACAGTTCAGTATTTAAGTGGGAGCCACTGTTCTGTGAGAGATCAGGATTACTTCTACCCAGGTATTTTCCTAGTTATAAATAAGATCTTCCTCACAAGGTTTGGGTTCATTTAATGCTTCTAAATTGCGTGAGGTCATATTGCTCAAAGGTTTTGGATACTGCTCTCAAATCCTCTTGGGACTTGTGTCCCGCAGGCTGTTCCGAGTGCCAGTGGGGCTGTGGGAGAGGGGAGAGTCCAGGAGAGGGTTACAAAATTTCCCCCTGCCTAAACCCTGCTCTTTCACAGTGAAACATGCTCCTGTACAACTTTGAGTTCTAGCTCCCTACTGCTTCAGGCTCTGAAGGAGGCGTTAGTCTTCCTGATGATATACCTCCATGTCCTGTTCCTGATACAAGCCAGGATGCCATTGGCAAGATCTTTTTTTGCCAGGCAGCTTTCCAGCCACTCCTCCCCAAGCCTATAGCGTTGCATGGGGTTGTTGTGACTGAAGTTCAGGACTTGGCATTTGGCCTTGTTGAAACTCACACAGTTGGCCTTGGTCCATTGATCTAGCCTGTCCAGATCCCTCTGCAGAGCCTTCTTGCCCTCAAGCAGACCAACACTCCTGCCCAGCTTGGTGTCATCTGCAAAGTTACTGAGGGAGCACTCGGTCCCCTCATCCAGATCATTGATAAAGATGTTAAACAAGACCGGACCCAATGTGCAAGTATGGGCACAGCAATAAATATCACTTATTTTGCAGATTGTCTTTGTGGTGCTGAAGTTCAAAGGTTCTTTTTAGCATGCAAATGTAAAATGACATGTGCCCTGATCAAGAGCTTGAACCTGATTTGTGTGCCTGCAGAGTAAGCAGAGAGCAGCATGGGCCCTTTGTCTCCCCTGAGCAGGGATCGGGACTGAATGCTGCCATCCAGCATCCTGTCTAGCTGCTTATTTAAACTGGCATCCTCTTGATCTCCGTGGGAGTGCTGACAAATTTAAGAGTGATGATTTCTATATATGTAAAACAGCCAAGTAGGCTAACTTTAGAGATAAAAATGCTCTGATTGTTTTCCAAAATAGCTTTGGTGTGTAACTTCCAATGGCTGACAGAACTTCTAGGGCAGTTGTTTGAAAGAAAATTATTTTTTACCGTCAGTCTCAGCCTTTAATTTACTAAGCTAATGAACTGATCTTACCTAGGGATGCTGTGTTCCTGTGCAGTGCCCTCCCCCATCTGAGTCAAGATGTCTGCATGCATGGGGTGTGTTATTTCCATGCTGTAAATTGTATGCAAGTATGCTGGTGTTTTCTCATTCATTTGGCTTTGTTTTAATCCTTTTCTCTCCACCCCAAGCTCAGCTGAAGTACATCAGAGGTTCTGCAGCTAATTAGCACGATTACAGCTGTCCGCATCAGGTTGGGAGATTGAGTTACAAGCAGTCAGGGTCCTGAAGTACTGAGTCTCATTACTGAGTCTCCAGTGCAGCCACATCTAATGAAATTCAAACATCAGCTTAAATTAGATTAGATAATGAAATTCTCATCTTCTCAGTTTAATGTAATTCTGAATAGTGAATCTTTAGTTTGCCTAGAAAATAAATGTTTCTTTGAGTTGGACTTGACCTAACCCTGCAGACTTGTGCTCCTTGGAGAAGTTAACGTCCAGGATCTGAACTCTGTGGGCTTAGCTTATTGGCTTTTGAGGACCTCATGCTAGGGGATCTGGGAATAACTTGGTGCTGGGAGAGAAGAGGAGGGTCTGCAGTGCTCTTTCTTGGTGGCCATAGTGTGGCCCCAAGGGACTTGCATGGTGGGTCCTTCCCGCCCTAGGCGACAGCATCTGGGACAGAAGTGCAGAGTAGCTGCCTATGCCACAGCTACTCTACCCTAGTGCAGAAGCAGAGTGGCCAGAAGAAATAGACTCTGTTACAGCATGCTTAGGAATGTTTGGTTGTGCTGTTAGCAACTCAATCCTTTGTCCTGGTACTGCAGAAAGATGAAGGAGGCAGCAGGCACCTGACAATTAACTACAGCTGTTACCTTGCTGGGTTGATGCTCTTGGTCCAAAGCAGACAAATTTCTGAAAATATGGTAGGACCTGTTTCTTTGGCAGGACTGGGGAGGAAGAGGATAATTGTAAAATACTCCTTTTTTTTTTTTTAGAGAGGCAGCACCTTGAGTAGTCCTGTAGCCATCCTCAGCACAGGCAGCAAAGATAGCAGTGCCAAAGTGAGTTAGAGCAGCCATCAGCTTGAAGGGGAGCTGCAAAGTTTTGCAGGACTCAGCAAAGCTACCAAAGTCTCTCTTGTCTGTGACCCTTTTTGTAATCAGCAAGGAAATGGCAAGATGTAATGAAATGTCCCTGCCTGCCTGTCTCTGGTTTGGTGGTAGCCTGCGTTGGTGGGACATGCAGAGACCTGAGATTCGCTGGGCATGGCAGGGTACCAATGCCTGCCGGGTGATGCCGTGAAAAGCCGGAACTGAAGACTCAATAGTCGGCAGACTATTAAGCAGGTATTCTTTATTGCGGCGCCGGGCACACGAGGGATCTCTCCTCCAAACGTGTGCACCGAAGAGACACAGTTACTAGGTATTTATGCTATGTTAACAT
>Ga0065711_1047792_pt1 | contig 12140 bp, 8 predicted proteins | sample Hoacrofraction12_FD_59098 | JGI IMG/M metagenome (GOLD analysis project Ga0065711, IMG submission 59098) | Hoatzin crop microbial communities from Cojedes, Venezuela - Epithelial fraction 12 v2 (version 2) | ecosystem: Host-associated > Birds > Digestive system > Esophagus > Crop | place... | reverse complement strand
CGGGCTGCGCCGGGTCCGCCCCGCTCCCTGCGGGGGGGGGCAGCCTGCAGGCGGCCAATGCTGCGCGCAGGGGGGGGTCAGAGTAATTTTTTTATGTTTTTTTTTAATCAGTTTGCTCTCGCTGCGTTCCCGGCACCCACTGCGTCAGGCGCCGAGCAGGTGCCGCTGCGTGGTTTTTTTAAAAAACAAAACCAAAATCCGCTGCGTTCCTCCCGACGGCACCGACCGGGCGGCCGAGGGCCGCGTCCCCTCAGGCTGCCGGGCTGTGCCCAGGCGCGCAGGGCCGCGGGGTCTCCCCCGAGCTGCCGGGAGCCGGCGCGAGGCCTCGGAAGGCCTCGGGGGTGCCGCTTGGTGCTGCTCGCCGGGGGAAAGGCTTCGCCTTGCACCGTGCCGGCTGTTTTTAAGCCTCACAAACAGCTCAAAGATAACTGCAAGCTGTCTTTTGTTGTTGTTTCAGAGTTGCTCAGAAGAGAAACCCACACTAGAACGGAGCAGACATCACGTATAGATTGTAGCCCCCTAACCCTCTTTCTCCTGTCAGGGGTTCGCGTGCTGCAGGTACAGCTCCGCTCCAAAGCAACCCGAGGGAACGGATGCGTACATTTAAAAAAAATTAACCATGCAAGGTAACATTTAAATCTGATTGTTCGTAACCATGTTGATGTCTTTGCAAGGAGTGCAAAGTCTCACTGCCAGCAACCTGCAGAACGCTGCCAGGCTGCTGTTCGGAGGTCCATCAGTAGAGAGGGTTTCAAATAAAATAATTTCAAGTATAAAGTAACAGTATTTCTTTTCTGAAAGTCGTATACAGGTCAAACCACATTTCTAGGTGTTCGTATTTTGCCTTGTTAATTGGCTTTCGTGATAAGTGCTGGTATAAAAACAGCTTCCTGAAAAAGGTACAAAAGCAGCTGAAATGCACGCCCTGGGCTTCTCCTCCTGTTTTACATAGTTACGCAGAGGTTTTGTACCTCGAGAGCGTTCAAATGGCAACAGCACTCCGGCTCTTACCATTTTAATTTGAAATACAAGCAGTCTAGAGAACAGCCCCAGGAGGAAGGGGAATATTTCCCCATTATCAGATATGTTGATTAAAGGAAGGAAAGTCTCTGGCCCCACTACAAAGGAACAGTGAATGAACTGTGATTTACTGAAGCTGTCAGGGAGGAAACGCTTCACACTTCACACTGGCAAGGTAAGTCAAGGTGGAATTAGTCACAGACCGGTAAGTGATCAAAGCTCCACTGAGTTACATGGGCAATTCATGAAGCAAAAAATACGGAACACTATTAAACACCACTAAGATAATTCTACCAGTTTTCCTCCCTCCCTCCCTCCATTTTACCTTTTGTGAATGCAACCGTTCTGCAAGTTGGATATTAAAGCCCAGAATGAAAAGCGAAGTTTTCAGAAGTGTGTGACTCAAAGGCAGCAGTTTAGGTTTATAAACCATTGGTCTCGACGTGGATCATCAGTGCAATCAGGATAACCATATATTAATTCAGGAGCAAATGTAATGGGGACATTCCAATCAGAACAGGGGTAATAAAAGCTGTAAAGACTTCAGTACAAGCCTTCACAGGAGATTCAATAATTACCAGAATATAACACAAAATTACTTTTGAAAAATGACAAGTTTTACAGGAGAACAAGACAAAAATGATGCGTGCAGTAACAAACGGGGCACTGAAGAACTACCATCTTTATTCTGTATAATTTGAGGCTGATCACAGTTACTTTAGCACCATGAAAAACATTGGACATTCATTCCTTACCCTTCTAACAAAGCAGAACTTCAAAGAATGGAGTTAAGGCCAGCAAAACGTATGTCCTTTAACATGAAAAACAACATACAAAATATGGTGTCTAGCAAGATACTTAAACATGTCAGCGTTATCAATATTAACACACATTTTAGTATAAAATCCCTCTAAGCACACACAGTTCTGAAACATTAAAAAATGTCGACCCAATATATAAAAGACTAAAAGGCGTAGTGAAGATATGCCCGAGCTTACGTGACTAGAAACTGGCTGGCAGGCGCCGTCATGGCACGGTGCCTGTCAACCGGGAAACACCCAAACGAAAAGAATTACTTCTTCCCCAGCTGTCTCCCATGCTCTGTAGTTAAAAGCAGAATGTTTGTGTAGGCCCTGGTCAAAATACACTGTACTTATACACACGCAGGCTCTCATTTACTGTCAGATGGGTTAAGATGCCTGAAGCAGGTTTCCGCACGAGCCCCAGCTCCCCAGAGGGGAACGTGGGCCGCAGACAGGGCAGCGCCGCTGCTCCCCGCTCAGGGGGATGCCCAAGCCCCTCCGCAGGGGAGCTGCCCTGCGCCACCGCAGCCAGAAAGGATGATCTGAAGGAGAGCAGCAGATAGTCGTGCTGATTCCCATCCTTAGATAGTTCCTCCAGGGCTGCAAGGTAGCATCTCCCGTCCCTTTGGCATGTACCACCTGATGCAAATACACATTCTTGCTTTAAAACGGTAAGTGTCCTTTTTATTTTATTATTTTTATTTTAACATCATAAGTGTGTGATCAAAGCATTCGTCCGGTATGCATGGGAACTGCCTTCAGCACTTTGGTGAGAAGGGTCAGCCTCACATCTCCCACTTGGTAACAGCTTGCCCGGTCTATCAGGCTACGGCCATTCCAAGGTTTAATGCAGGGAAGGAGTCGGGGAACGGAGTACTGTCCATACCCCGCGTGGTGTGCGCCTGCTCTGACAGCGCCGGGCCTCCAAAGGGCGAGGGGGAAGGTACCCGCCCTGGCATTGTGCGTGAAGAGCCACAGGAGAAAAGTGTCAGTTGTCTACCTCATCTGATACTGAATATACCCTGAAGGACAGCCTGAGAATGGCTACGTCCTCTTCCACTTGAGTGAGCAATTTAGGAATATCCATAAGTGGTGACTGAAAGTAAACTTATTAAAAAAAAAATAAATGTTAATGCTGAACAGCCAAAGATCTGGATGAAAAATTCTAACGAAGAGTCTGTTAATTTGAAGTCTTGGTTTGAGACTTGTACAGGTCTTCTAACATGTAGCCAGAATAAATCCAACAACACTCTTTTTAACTAATTATACATTGTATATGGTTGCGTAGCTGAGATGTAAATAAGAACCTGAAGGGGTTTCATTATTTCAGATTCTTCGCTGACCAGAACGTATTAAGATTTGCAAGGATCTCACACCTACTGCAGAGACTTGTCAGCCACACATAAAACCAACCCCTTGCTCAGAATCAGTCTTGGTTCCAAGATCTGGTGTATTAAATTACAGCACAGAGTAGGACTGGAAATTTCACACTGCCCTTTTAAGTGAACCTCTTTCTACCCAGTTGCTTCTGCAGCTTACCTTGAAAACACGTCATGGCAAACAGGAAGACGATTGCTCTGTTATAGGATGGGAGAGCACTGTCTATGGAAAGCACTCTATGAACAGTTCTCAAGAGAGGGACACGTCTGACTGATTGACGGGTTTTCTGGAACTAAGCTAGTATTTTAATTTTAGAAGCTACCCCCAAGAAGATTAAATCTGGCGTGAATTAAGTCATCAAAATATGAGTTCAGCAGGTTTTGTATGAACAGGCTTTCACACCTAAAATTAAATCTTGTTACAAAAAATTATTTACATTTAGTCAGTCAAAATAAAATTGACTATTTGGTGCTTTTCTCTCTCAGTTTGCGGAATAGCAACCATTTCTACATTATGCAATTTTTTTTTTTTTTCATAAATGTACTAAATAGTTGCTATTTGTGTTGATTTTTTGTGTGTGTTTGGTTGGATTTTGTTTGGTTTTTTAAAGGGAGACAGCTCATCTCATTTTTAAAACCTCAGGGCATACAGAATCCGGTATATCTCTAAGTAAGTTTCTCCATGGTTGGTTAGCCTCACCACTAACAATCTGAACTTCACTTCCATTTCCTCTGCATCTCAGCTAGCTTTAGCACACAATCTTCTTATGCTCATGTCCAGTAAAGAGCATTTTCTATTGGACATTGCCCCCATAGATACAAGCTAACAGTAAAGATGCTAACGGAATTCTCATGCATTAATTTACTTTTTGTTACCTTTTCTGAAATTTCATTTTTTTTCTGAAGCCTTCTCAGTTTTAGCATTGTTATAAAACAAGCACTGGCATCAGAAATAGGTTCATTATTCCAAAATCATCACACCAGCACAACTTCCCATGCCGGACTCTGCTTTCCTTGTCTGACATTCTTTTTTAACACAGTAATTTTTTCTTTTTCTTTTTTTTTTTTTTTCCCCCTCTTCTCTCGACACTAGCTTTTTTAACATAGTAATCACTCCTCAACAGTTATTCACTCATCGTACCCTCTTCCTGGAGTCTCTGGGTTTGGGGTTTTTTTTTTAGATGCTGTCCTTCATATTTGTAAGCAAAATTTACATCTTTAGTCACTCAAATATGAGAGTTTGAGTTTTTATATACAAAAACATTTTAAAGGGTTTGGTAATATTAATCAATACTATTATTATACTATTTTTGTATAATTTCTAAAGCTTAACAACAATTATTTTATATTCTCTGCCAGATAATTTATATAGATACAGAGCAGCAAGTCAGGAAGATGCCACAATGACACCAAGACGTCTGGTCACAGTGGTTCCAAACTGCATCAGTGCTAAGAAGCAACCTTGGTTTGGGTTAAAAACTCAAAGCTGAAACACATGAAATGTCAGATCTGTGATGAATACTAGTTTTTCATAACAAAGCAATAGGAAACAAGAGGCTTTTACCACACTTACTCAACACTTTCGGCATTGCCCCGATAGAAGGTAATACTGAATAATACGGTCTACAAAAATACTCCAGATAAGAACAGCATAAGCTGTTAACTTCATTGCTGTAATGAAGGCAGCATTTTGTAGTCATTTTAATTAACAATACTATTAATATTTTAATGGAATTTTTAGAAGCACTGATGAGGTGCAGAAGCACAAGGCCCAGTAAACCTAAAGGGACCTCCAAGCCCCTCCCAAACACCCCTAACATTTTAGGATTCGATTCTTTTAAACCTCACTCATGTAAAAGCATGGATTGAAATTCTGCAATATAAAAGAGGTATGAGCTTTGGTCTCAGATAAGTAGGATGCTTTGCATGATTACATTTAAAGGACTTTCAGTTGATAGATGTAATTCTAAGCCACAGTATTGCTAACATCATGTTTTATATCACAAATATGCATGGGCTCTCTGAACAATTTGCTACAACTCTGGAAAAAGAAAAATAATAAAAATAGAAGAGACAATGAAGGTTCTCATTTTAAAACAGTATGCCTCTGGTTGATGTAAAGAACAGGTATTGTTCCTAGTTAAGGAAATGCACTTCAATGTGCGTTCTGTCTTCAGATCACACTCAGTTTACTCTTTGCTATGACACTTCTAAACAAGAAGACAAAAATTATTAGTACTGAATGGACCTGAAATAAAGGATGATTAAGTATTCCACTGCATTGCTGATCCATATCCACAAATAAACAGCGTACTTGGAAGTGTTTGGCGATAAACTGAAAAGCAGTGTTTTCATCTCAAATAATTGTGCTTCCAAATATTTTTCAGAGGAAGAGGGGTTTTCAGAAATACCTGCTTGACAAGCAGTGCATAATACCTAAGAATACATAAGTAATTGGGCCATGTTTAGTATGTTCAGCAAAAATTAGGACATACAAAGACATTTCTTTATATTTTAATAAAATATGGAGCTATATCCTACACGCAACTGAACACAGCTATAAAGACCTATAATAAACCTGCATGTTCACTTAGTGCAAAAATCTTTAATTGTAGAATGTCATTTTAATAGCTCGTGTGTATTTCCACGTTAAAAACAACTTATTGCACTTCGAATGTATTCTTTAAAGCTGTCTTGTTTTTAAGAATAAAAAAAGAACCTAACAAGTACAACAGAATAATTTGAATATTTAGTCTAATTCACAATGCTGCTCCAAATATTACTGTCAGTACAATTTCAAAACCATCAGCTATTCTGAGGTTTAGCTAAAAAAAAAAACCAACCCCACAAATACATTAATAGTATTGCCTTCACCAATTAAAAAAACCTATCGTTCAGCAGCTTTACTTCTGAATGTGCTTGCACTCGGAGCTTAGTTTGTGCATATTCAAAATCCGTGCCCACCCTTAATGTTCTTTGTTTGGGCTACGGTGAAAAGGCGAATCCATGCAAAAACAGGTGAACGTTTAAGCAAACTGAGCTGGGGTATTTAGAGAAAATAAACCAGATGTTTGATAATTTAGCTTTCTAATGTTTTCAGCAAGAGTTAAGGGAATCAAAAAGATGCACATCCGTGTTCATGATACAAAATTGTAAAAGAGCGTAAAACAGCACGAGAAACTTTGAAAACCAAATCAGTCATAAGAGCTACCACGTTTTCCAGCATAAACACCCACGAGTGTGCCTGCATTGGATGGACCGTAAGAGTTATTGAAGAATCCTGGGTCAGTGAACCAAAACCAGCCTTCACACTTCCAGAAATAGGTTCTGATGAATTACAAAAATATTCTCTTCACACACAGAATCACTACGCACGTACACACTAACACTACAAAACTTCAAATACCTTGAAATTCTGGCTTGAAATCAAACTCAATGACTCATCAAAACAAGTTCAATGGTATAAAAGATTCTTATAGCAGTTTTGAAAGTTGAGCCATAGTTCAAAACTTCTTCAGCATCATATGGTATTTTCAGCCGAAAAGTACAAATGTAGCTTCGGTAGAAGAAGGTCGGGCTGGTACAGGAAGAGAAAGCATCAAAAACCAGATTCCATTTCTTTGACTGGCTTTTCTGCCGTGTCCGACAAAGTGCTTTCTTTTTCCAGCATTTTCTCAGTAGTTTCTCCATCAACAGGTTTTGCTCTTTCTTTTAACTTCTGCCGTTCGTGGACCCAGGGGATGAAACACAATATAGCACCGCCAATGAGGGGAGGGACTCCGGCCAGGTAGAATGCTACATCATAGGTGCCGAGGCGATCGCGCAGCAAACCTGGGAAGACAGAAAGTTACTGTATATATAAAGGGGCCTTGGAATCTAAAAAAACCACATCTTTTCTTTGGATTCAGGAACTTGAGAGCTGGCACAGATCATTACAACCACTAATCCAACTACCTGATGGCCAAATATAGGTAGAAAGCTATCCTGGAGTTGATTTAAAGACTCCAAGAAACAAAGAACTCAGTGTGTCACCACTCAACCGTTTAATTACCATCCATTGTGAAAAACCATGTACTACACTTCCCGTTTGAAAGCTGCTGATTTCAGCTTCTCCAGCACTTGAATCTTGCAGTGACTTGGAGAAATTCTCCCTCTTTTGGCAACAGTTGCCTTTGATCAAGGTGCCTCTTAATCTTATTCTGGATACACTGCATATATTGCATTCCTGGTAGCCTCTTATTAAAAAGTGCGTTTTCCAACAATTCACTCTGGTTGCTGTCTCACAACTCCTCCCATTAATCAAACTCTATTTAAGTATTAATAGCTGTGATAGAGTATCCAGATCAGGAACCGCCTAGTCTGTGCTGATCTAGCTTTAAAATTTTGTTGTTTATAATGCTGCATAGTTCAGTTAAGTCTTACTACGTATCTTTCAGTAGCGCTCACAAGACCACAGGGTAAATTATGATTTTAAATGATCAGTGGTAAGGATTATAGCTTAAGGTATTTCCACCTCCCAAAAAACTTCCATTTTTCATCTTCAGAACTTTATTTTGTCAAACACTCTCCCATCAAAGAATGAAAAGAGCCAGCGTTCCTACTTATAAGAAGCAATTAAAGTGACTGGAGTTTTTATCCTCATAATTGTTTTTGCATGAGCAAATTTTGCAGTCCAGTTAATTTTCAGATTCTAATCTGGAGTCCTTCTGCAACACAATCAACAAATGGGCTGTCACCTCAACAGCATGGAAAATATCAGGTCCTCCACCCAAGTGGAAACCTATCTTTCTTTTGAGGAATGTTTTACAGCTGCATACCTTGACAAAAAAAGATCAAAGCCAACTTTAAAAACTACAGAAAATTAATAACCCAGCAGCAGCAGTTAAATTCACCATATGTTCTGGAGCATGTACAGAAAAAACTTCCAGTGTAAGTGCACTGCGTATGATGTAGCAACAGAAAAAATGGCAAACAAAGTCATGCAACCACAGAAACATGTTCACAGCTACAGACCATATCTATAGTTACCTGCAATGGGTGGACCAACTGTCATAGGTATTGACATGAGTCCTAGCAGGAACCCGATGGCCTGGGAGACATCCTGAGCCCCAACAAGCTCAAAGGCAATAGGAGCCATAATGCAAATGAAGCACCCATCAAACAGGCCCATGAAGAGACAGACAGCGATGAGACCTCCAAAGACGTGGCACAGTGGAATCATCATGGACATCAGGCCAATGAAGAAGAATGAGGCCACCTAAACATGACCAAGGAAAAAAATAAAAATATAGTGCATCAAACCAAAGATAAAGAAACAGATGAGCTTTCTCGTGTTTGTAGTGAATTAAATTGTCTGCCTGTAATTACCTTAAAATAAATATAAGCAGTCTCCATGGATTACCACCATCAGAAGTGACATACCAAGATAAAACAAACGCAGGTAACTGTCACAACATGCAATCAAAAGAAAATTCCACTACCCATTTCGCAAGTTTTCAAAGTGCATTTGTAATCAGCTATCCTGCAGTGATTATGGAAGGTCATTTCTCATGCAGCAACGTTTTTTGAAAAGTTACTGTCTGCTCTTTTTACAAATGAAAGCCACAAAAATCTCAGAAGTTTAATAAGCTAAAACACTATAATTAGTGTTAATTAAATTAATTATAACATTAAAATTAGTGTTAATAAATGACAACAGTGAGGTTGTTTAAAGTAAAAATATCAGTATTATGAGTGATACTTCAGGGTGCTTATATTCAACAGAGGTGTTATCTGAAAGTCTTATTTCAATTCAAAGGTATCTTGTGTATTCCTGTAGCCATGAATACTTACAAAGATTTTATATTATAATCTTAGATTAAGGTTATTATTTGTTTGTTGTAAATTAAAGAATAAAGCTCTGTCTTTCAGCAAAATGAAGCAGAATTAAAAAGAAAATGTTAAGTGTTTTGCTTGTGCACCGTTCATGTGTCAGCACAGGAAACCAATGTCCCACTTAAACGCACAAACAGATTTTCCAAACAAAGACATATACATTACGCATTGGTCACTCATAGGCTATTAAAATAAAACAAGGTAACGTAAACTACTGAAAAACTGGACTTCTTATAGGAACTTATGATAGAGGTGAAGAAATTCTCAGTTCTGTGCATTCTGATACAGAAAATACAAATACTATTTGAGATTAGTTTATTTTTAAGTAGTAATGTGGTTATCTGTAAACAAACTCTAAACAAGATATTGTTAACCAGGTTCTTTGTATTATCATACCATGGTAAAAGCAGCAGTAAAACCAGAATCACTAAGCCTTGTATCCAGATGAGACAGAATACATCATCCTGTTACTAAAGATAGAATTTGTAAAGCAAAATACAGCAAAACAGGTCTGTAAGAAAGAATGCAGAAACAGAAAGACGAAGGTTGAACTTGCTGGGTAGAACTCTTGTAAGTTGTTCAATTATGAGACAGTAAAGTTCTAAGATGAAAGAGGTTTCATTTGCACTAGTCAAAATAAATTCTTAAATAATTTTTCCATAAAATGGGATGATAGTATGAACTGTTGGACAATCCAGAATAATACTTGAGGTGCATATTCACTTTCCCTCAAAAAAGCTGGTTTGAAACAGAAGAGCTGAATATGCTGGGGCAGGGCTTAGCAAAAATTAATGTGTTTTTCCTGCTTAAAACCAGGTGAAACCAACAGTACTCAGAAGCATCCTAGTTCATGCCCTGAACAAAAGTCCATGCTTGTCAGTTGTAGCTATTCAAGGAAAAGAATAAAAAAAACCCTGTAGTTTCACTACAGGTTTGGTATTTGTGCTTTGTAAATCACGTGTAACACCTTAATGCTGCCTTTTCACTTTTTATCTTAACATTGACATTTCCTGAAAGTGTAACAATAGCTATTAAATCAATGCAAATGAATGAGATACAGTCCTGGTCTATATCATTAAGGAATTAAGGTTATGTAACTATGGCAACAAATACTCCATCTTCAGAAAGGTAGTTCTTCCCTAAGAATTTGTTTTCAATACTGTAGTATGGGTAATAGCCATTAGATGTCTCCCTTGTTATTCGTTTTGAAATAACAAAACAAGAGCACCCAGTGGTTGATAATATGCACGTTATTAACTAAAGCTTTTCCAGAGATCTACACTAACACTGCTACCACTTCTACTTTCTTAAAAAACACCCACACCACACAAAAAAACTCCAGAGTTTATGAGCATGGAGGGGAAAAAAGCATATATTCTCCTTCACCCCCAAGCTTCAGCATTTCTGGAAGCTGTGACTCTTCCTGCAAGTAATCTTCCTCATTCAGCAAAACCTCAGCTAAGCACCTCTCACATTCCCGTGGTTTCACCAGTGTGCACTACGCACAGAACATACTGGGCACCAAATTTTCTTGACCTTCGATAGGTGATAAGAGATCCAAAATCCCTAATGGAGGAACGTAGGGGGAAAAAAACCTAATATTTCTCCAACCATTAAGAAATCATGGGATAAAACAGGGAAAGCAGAATCTAGAGAATCCCCAAAGGTTTTCTCTCGCATGCTAATGATTAGTAATTACTTTCATTCCACGATGAAAACAGCCAGCAGGTAGTAGACATGTTTCCTTAGCATTAAAAAGAGAAAAAAAATAGCAAAGATTCATGAACTTTGCACTAAAGGCCCTTAGTATCAAAAACCATACACTGAGATCCCTATAGTTTGGAAATTTCTCAAATTTGAATATCCAATCAGTTAATTCTGCTTACTTAATAGTACCTGCAACCAAAGCCTTCACAATATTGTTTGTATATTCCTTCTGCACAGTGTGAAGACTTACCTGTAAATAAACTTTTTTTGCACCAGGAATATAATCTGCAACTCTGCCGAACACCAGTCTGCCAACTCCTGAAGTAATGCCCAGACACAGCAGCAGCACTTCTTCTGGCATGCTGTCACCAAATCTGTCTTTTACGTGCTTCATCTGTTTAAAAAGAGGGTTGAGAAAAGGCAGTGGCTTTAGAATTAAAAGGAAGATAAACTTTAGAAAACTTGAGTTAAATCGAAGTATTCTGTGAATCTCAGACTTACAACAACTTACAAGTGGTCAACTAACTTGCTCTGCTTTTCCAGATTTCAGAGTAAGTTTTGCACTGGCTTATCAGGATTAAGTACAAAACAATAAAAACAATCCAAAAGCATGTTGTTGCTTTATTCACAATTAAGGAACTTAATTCAAGAAAACAACAAGGCTGCATCTAATACCAAGAAAACTGAAGAGAACCCAGAAGTTTTCTCCCCAACCACATTTAATTTACGAGCCACACATTTAACATAATGCAGAATCCACAAAGGATGTCCAGAACCGGTTGCTTCACTGGCCGGGGCATGCTCTCAGGCCTGAGGGTACTGAGCAACTAACAAGCATTGCCGCTGCGCTGCTCGGTGCGTCGAGACAGAGCTACATGCTGCCAGAGTTTTAAGATAGCTCAGGGCAGGAGCAAGAAGCAGAGGGGCAGAGCGCTGGCAGCCAGACAGTGCAAGCAGGAGAGGCCCCTCCGTACGGCCTCACCCTGTCTTCCACCACCACCACCACGGTGACATCCAGGGGCGAGGAGGAGCAGCAGCAGGAACCCCCTGCACTGCCATACGCAGCGGGCAGCACTTCCAGGAGAGGGTGCAGCTACAGCAGCAATGAACAAGGCAAACCAAAAGAATGAATTCTCACCCACTTCAGCCCAAAGAACCAAAGCAACTGACTGACACTGCTGACAGCAGACCATCAACTACAATGTGATGGACAACTAGCAGCGTCAGTAATTCTAACCTTTCATGTTAAAAAAAATCCAAACCATCAAGCCAGCCTTATGTTGGGGTTTTTTTTATATTCTCTCTGGTTCCACAGTGGGTTTTATTCATTTGTGGGTTTTGGTTTGTTTTTTTTTTT
>Ga0065711_1047791_pt1 | contig 12140 bp, 16 predicted proteins | sample Hoacrofraction12_FD_59098 | JGI IMG/M metagenome (GOLD analysis project Ga0065711, IMG submission 59098) | Hoatzin crop microbial communities from Cojedes, Venezuela - Epithelial fraction 12 v2 (version 2) | ecosystem: Host-associated > Birds > Digestive system > Esophagus > Crop | place... | reverse complement strand
GGGGCTGTGGAGTCTCCTTCTCTGGAGATATTCCAGCCCCGCCTGGACGCGGTGCTGTGCAGCCTGCTCTGGGTGACCCTGCTTGGGCAGGGGGCTGGGCTGGGTGACCCACAGAGGTCCCTGCCAACCCCTACCAGTCTGTGATTCTGTGATTCTGAGTCACACCCCCATCGGCACGGCGGGACGGCTTCATCCCAGTGCTGTCCCCACATCTCCCCACAAGCCCCGGGGATTCTGGCAAGGCTGACTCCACCTGGAGATGCCACCCTGCTCGCTTGGCAGGACAGGACAGAGGGCACTGAAGCACGTGCAGCAATTCAGCCTTGACGTCTCTGCAGAGCCAGGAGCCCTCAGCCTGGCCCTGACAGCCAGCCCGGACCCCCACCCTGCCCTCTGCCAGTACCCACGTCCTCTTCCAGTGCTCCTGCCACAAGCAACGATCCCCAGCACGGGGCTGCAGAGCCCAGGCAGCACCACTCCCGCCCAGCACGCCCGCATTGCCCACGGAGCGATGTCTGAGCGCAAACAGCCAGCAAAGATGGAGACAGAACTTCTCTAGGGTCAACCCCCGGGGTAGGTGGAAATCCAGGGGAAACCCTCAGACAGAGTCTTCCTCATCCCAGTCCCAGCTTTTGGGAGGACACCTAGGGATGCTTCCTCCCACCGCTCCCACCCGCTGCCTGCCTGGAAGCCTAAAAGCGAGAGACGACAGGAGGCCGGAGCTGCTGGAGGCACCGACAGCCTCTAGAGCACTGCTGAACTCTCTCAGCAACACCCTCATCCATGCTTGGACTGGAAGTGGTGTGGCAGGGACCTGCTGTCCCTGCCCTGTGGGCACCCTGCAGCATCCTTCAGCCACGTGTCCACCCAGACCAGGCACTTGGAGATGGTGGGTAGAAGCAGGCCACCTTCCCCAGCAGACTCACCCTGGGGACATGCTGCCTTCTGCTGTCCACGTCATGTTTGACCCAGCTGAGCACAGCCCGGTACACCTCCTCCTCTGATGGCACATTCAGGCTGTCACTAGAAATGAGGTCCAGCACCTGCGGAGCGGGGTGGAAAGGGCAAGTGTCGGTTGGTATGGTCTGGGAGGAAAGGAGACATTGATGCACCCAGGTGGCTGGCCCAGCAGAAGAGCACTGCCAGAGGCAGAGCCCATGCCTCCTGTAGATGCTGGAGGTGGAGGGACACACAGCTACTGTCTCTGGCTGGCGCAGAAGGATCCAAAGGGCAACCGGGTCCCTCACACCAGGCAGGTACAGCTGTGCCTCTCCTCTCCTCGCAGCACTGGTGTGGAGACGGCTCTGCCCTGGATCATGCTCCTTGGCTCGTGTCCCCCCCATTCTGCGTCTGAAGCTGCTGCAATGCTGGACACTTCCAGTCAACATCAGTGAGACCAGGCAGACGACTCTGCTTTCGTGCACCCCTTCAGTATTTCTTGGGATAGAGCCAAGGGCCCTGGCTGTTCCCAGCACCCTCACTTCACCTGCCAAGGACTATGGAGCTGGAGCGGGTGGAGATACGGACCCTCCCCTCACTGCCACGCACCCCACCGCCCCGAGAACGGACGAAGCAAGGTGTCTGCATCCTGGTGAGGGACCACACAGGGCTGGGTGATGCAGAGCAAGGACTGGGCACGTCTGCTGGCCAGGGCACCGCACGGCAGCCTGCAGGCAGTGATGGGCCACGGGCCATACAGCATCACATGAAGAGCAGCAGGAAACATTAGCTGAGCTCTGAATTCAACAGCCAGGACTTATTCCTTGGCCTGTGCTCCCAGAAAGAGAGCGGTGTTTTCCACCGCCAGCACCAGCGACAGCAATTATCCTCCGTGCTACCCTCCCATCCCTATTCCACAGGGGATTAAGCTCGCTCTCTGACAGCACTCTTCCCGTGTATTGTGTCTCCATGGAGCAGAGAGGACCAAAGCACAGAATCTGGGTACGTTCCCCTGCCAAACCCTGTCCCCTGAGTTCAGGTTCTTTGGGCTTTTGACACACAGACTGTGCCTGCCAGGACCCAGCACGAAAAGCCTTGGCACACGTGAACCTTCACACTCCCATCAGGGCCTCACCTGTTTAAGAGGCAGCAACATGAACTCCTCTGTCTTGGACACCTCCACGAAGTGTTGGAGGACATACTTGTGCGCAGACTTGAGGAGGTCGCTGCACGAGTGCGTGTCAGCAAAACCCCGGATCCCCAGGCAGTTGGACGGGTCGAGCTGGCTGAGTAGGAACTTGCAGCAAGCATCCCGCACACCATTGAGCTGAAGCAGGCTGGCAGCAGGAAGAAGTGTCTGGCAGTGGAAAAGAATGGGGGAAAAGAGAGTTTCCAGGGCAAGGAAACCATTTTCACCCCTGTCCCACTGCAAGTCAACAACAGAACGGGCTCACTGAGCACCTTCCAGCACACAAGCACATAGAAGACAAAGCATTCTTTGCTCCCAACAGGACTAAGCTAAAGCAGAGCTGAGAAGGACACCCGCAACTCCCCACAGGGCCAGGAAATGGCAGGAGACGGGCAGATGCTCAGGACTAGACCTGGCCATCGCACAGTGCTCCGAGGAGCCATTCCCGGCCACAGCAGTCGCAGGAGCCGCACCTCTGGGTGCAGGGGAGCAGACGAACTCCCTGACCGCTGCCAGATGCGGGTGCCACCACCGAACAACAGCTGGAAGCGCTGAGCAGAGGGAGAGAAGACCCCCAGGAGGTAAGCCTTGTATAGAAGGGTTCTGTGGGGAAGAGAGATTTGGGGGGAAGCTCCTACCTGCACATTCCCCTCGCCCACCACAATCTCCGCCGTGTAAGCGTACTGCACCAGCTGCTCCAGGGCCTGGGGGTCAATGTCGTGCAGCGTCACGTGGGTCTGGCGGCTCTCACTCATCTCATCTGGGGCAACACAGACACCAGACATGAACATAGACCCACAGCAGGAACGGTTCCCCGCAGGAAGACTTGACCATGTATGGAACAAGCCGCATCCATTGCCACAGCCCAGGAAAGTCTCTGGCCCACCTCTTAGAAAGGAGAAGCAGCAGTATAGTTTAAGGAATGGGGTCCATGCCTGCAGGATGGGCATTAAGATACCTGGGCAGGGCGTTAGGGGCACAAGGCTTCATGGAAGGGAGCCAAATGAGGAGGAATATTGCCGCACTTGCTCATAGATTTGATACACAGGCACCATATTTCCACAGGGGAGGGCAGTGAGAAGAGGGAGCAGGACAGTAAAGGAAGGGGCTTGCAGGGAGGAGAGGGTTCGAAGAGCGGGGAGACCCGGGCCGTGGGGATGAGAAGACGCTACTTGCTTGTGAACATGGCGTGGAAGTAGGGGCTGCAGGACGCCAGCACCACCTTGTGGGCCTTGATCTCCTTGGTGCCCACGTGGAGCACGATGTCGCAGAGCAGCCCGCGCTGCCGCATGCGGTTCATGCACACGAAGGCGTCGTGGTAGTGCCGCTTGGAGTTGTGCGAGATGCTGTGGCCGTCGCGGTTGAGGAGCTGCACGCCTCCTTCCATGGCTGCGGGGGGTAGATGGGCGAGCTCTCCTCGCTCAGCGGCGCTGACATGGGGGAAAACCAAAGCATTACCCGGACAGGAACAGTTCTAGCCCCAGACAATCCCCATGGTCCCCAAGTATACCTGCCACTGGTCAAAGACCCTGTGCAGGAACAGCTCTCGACTAACCAACCCCTGCCAGGGAAACATCACCCTGCTCATAAAGCAGCGATGAGGAGGAGACGGTCCCTGGAAGAACACAAGTAACGCGATGCTAAGACTCTGCTCTGCTCTGTGACGCTCCCTGCTTCCCAGCTGGGTTCATGCTTGTATTGATATCCCCCTAGCCTGCCTTCAGAAGGGTACTGCCCTACAATCCACGCACTCACACCAGCTTTCCTTGAAGTTGCACCATCTCCAAATCAGCCTAACAAGGTGCCTCTCCATGCAGTATCAGCAGAAGCGTTGATCTTGGAAGCCTCACCAGGGCATGCCAGTCCTGCCTTGATCAAACACAGCTTAAACAGACCACTAGAGACAGCGAACATGACAAGCCTGCTCAGCCTAAACAAAAAATAACCAGGGAAACCCACATCCTAAAAGGCACAGGTGATGTTAAGGACCAAAGCTCTTCAAGTGGTGGCTGTTCCCTTCCAGCTTCCAGCAGACGCTAGGAGCTGTGCAATGCATGCACCAGCCTTCAGAAGGTCAGCTCAGAGAGCTGCTGTGTCTGTCATGTCCACACGATTCAGGAGGATGAGGCAGAGGGCAAAGGCAACTGCAGCACAGAGCTCTGCAGTCCCAGTACAGAATCCTGCGCACGGGGGGTTCGACTCTTCCTGACATTTTATATTTCAGGCCTCTTTTCGGAGTGCGGTCGGGCATTCCCAGCTGGTCAGTTAGGGAACACGAAACACGCACTTTAACCTCCCGATTTCCGCTCCCCTCCAGTGTCCTCTACCCAGCCACATCCAGCCTCCCCGCAGCCTCAAGGCTGCACCAAACAGCCCTGCTCCAGCACCGCAGTCTCCCACCCTGCGCGAGCCCAGCAGGCAGCCCGGGCAAAGCAGAGCTCCTGGATCTCCCTGGAAGCAGCCCTGGATGCGCCCCTGGCTGTCCTGCAAGGGGTAACTTTGAACTTCAGGCAGTTTTGGTTTGATGAGGCTGGCGGGAGGGTCAGACAGCAAAGACCAGAGATGCTGACTGGGACCCGATGCAGAACTCGGTCTGAACATACACAGCACGGAGCATGGCGCGGGACAGCCCTTCCACACAATCTGGGACAGCCCAGGCAGCGAGCAGGACTATAAACTCGACCCGCTCATAGAAAACAAAAAATTCCCCACTCAAGGAGTAAGGTCATTTATTTCTGCAAAGATGTTTTCTCTTTCCAGCCTGTCTGCACCTAGGCTGCTCACGGTGTTTCAAACAGCGTTTGACTGTCTCCCTGCCGGCAGCACCCGAAGGAAAGGTGGGGGGGTGAAGAGAGAATGACTGAGCAGCAGCAGGAAGAAGGGGGAGGGAGCAGGAGAAAAAGACAGCTTGGAGAAAGAAAACAGCCCGCGCGCTGCACTCGTGCGCCTGCCCCCGCATCCCTGCGGCGAGAGGATCCCCTCAGCCTCTGCGCTCCCCACGACACCCACACGTCGCCAGCCTAAAAATAGAAACCCACCACGCTGTGCCTGCTCAGCCACGAGCGCAGCCATCTATTCGCTTTTAAATAGCAATTGTATCGTGTACTAGAGTCTGAGGGAGGAAAAAGAGATGAATAAACATCTTCCCTAAGCAGGAGAGAAGCCTGCAGTGCCCTCTTCCATTTGCATCATCCCGCGTGATGCGAGATTCCTCATCTCGCTGTCAGCGGGGAAGACTCACGGCCACACAACAAAGGCAACGCCTGTTGATGCTTTCCAGTAACGAGAGTGGGATGCTGTTCTGCGTTTGATGAGGAAGAAGAGCCCACGAGTTAACTGGCCTTCGCCTCCCACACCCCTCGGCTGAGCTTTTCAGAAAGCTGCAATGTCCCCAGGACACCCTCAGTGTGTTCATCCACCCGCGGGCACGCCGCTGGATGAGAGATGTCCACACTACGGTGGTTTATAATTCTGAGCACCTCTACCCGGCCTCAAGAGCTCCTTTGCCGGACCTGGTTTAGCGGCAGAGAGCAGACAGTGCTGGCCTGCCTTCATCCCCCTCCCTAGCTGCAAGCCTGAGGTTTCTCCTGATCCGCTCGAGCTGGTTTATCTTTTTAACGCGCTGCTGAGCGTACTTCTCCCCATCAGTATTGAAGTCATGCCCCAGCCCTAATTGCAAGCACTCGCCTCTCCTGGGCGCTGGTAGCAAGGGACAGGAGCTCCCGGCTCCACAGCAGCAGGAGGACCCAGGGGGGACAAGAAGAGCAGCGGAATGATGGGACTGGTGCTCCTTGTGCTCTCGGAGACCGGTGAGGAAAGGCTTCCCACCCCGGCCAGGCGCGGGGTAGCACCGGGGGGGAGGCACAGAGGCACAACAGACTCCAGGCTGCTGTAGCCGACGCGTTGGCATCGCAGTAATCAAACGCATTTCCAAAGCGGGTCGGAAGCGCTGGGCGCTCTTCCCAGCCCTGCCACTGAGTCATTGCACATTCCGGGCAAGTACAAACTCAGAGAGTGACAAGGGTGACATTATCTTTCCTTGCAACAATTCCCTGGCCAAGAGGTAGAGACCAGCTACTGCACACTCCCCTCTCCACCCACACCACCCCGCTGTCACCGGCGAGGGCTGGCACGCTCCTCAGAGCTGGGAAGAGCTCGACCGAAACACCACCGGTACCCCCTCGCCCACGCCGCTGCACAGCCCCCCGAGCTACACCATCCCGTGCCGCTCAGCCTCCGACACGACCGAGCAGGACCGGGGGGAGAGACCACCCCAGCCGAGAGCATCCCCGCACCAGGGGACAGCCCACAGCTGGCCTGACCCACGGGCAGCCCGGACCAGCTCTGCTCAGTGGTTTTTCGCTACAGCCTCAGCGATCCCTCCCCTGGAGAGCCGCTCACCCACCGACCACCCCGGGAAAAGGTCACCAACCTGAAGCGCAGGCAGCGCTGGTCTAAGGTCTGCGGCGGGCACAGCCCCTTCGGTCCCGCTTCCCCGTGTCCCCTCCGCTCCGCAATGACTTGTCCCCACCTTTTGCTTTAACGGGTCAGAATATGATCAGTAGGGAGAAAGGAAAAGGGCACTGCTGCCTGCGCCGCTCCCCGTGCCTGAACTCTCAGCCTCACTGGCAGCACTAAATATTCCTTATTTCCATCTAAAACTTCATTCCCAGGAAATCAACACCCACGGGCGCTGCTAAGACGTAATTAATAGGGAACAGTGCCTGGGCCACAAGAGACAGTAACGCCGTGTCCGGAGCTGCAGCGGGGGGAAGCGAACACAAGCCCACTTCTGTGGAGCGTGCAGCAGCACGAGCACACGTGCTACGCATCAGCTATAACGGATGCGGTGGCTGACTTGTAATAACTCTTAGGTTATGACAAAAAAAAAGAAGGCAGCGTTTGTTTGGCTCCTATGCGACAGAGCGTGGCCATGCATAACAGCTCTGTTAATTAATGCAAATGATCCCTGCCCAAAGGGAGGTCTGTTCTCTCCGCACAAAAAACCATATTTTGCCGAGAGTGAAAAGAAGCGTGCCGAGCAACGAACAGGGAACGGAGTATCCTCCAGGGAGAAGTCCGGAGCCTGCCCCTTCCCCAGGAAGGCCCTGGAGAATGGCTTTTTGTTGCCAGCCTGGATGGAGATTTTGTGTCTGCCAGGCTAGCCCGGAGACTGCAGAGACACATCCTGTGCAGCTGGTCAGACGCTGGGGACGAGCCTTGCTGTGGACAAGGTGACATCCCCTACCCTAAGGCCTGACGTGCCCTAAGGCCTGACATACAATCATGCTTGAATCCGCCACTTCCACGCGTGCCCCATCCCTGTGCTGATATCCCAGTACCGCTTTTCTGGTCGATCAGCTGCAAAGCCCTGGTCTGTGCGCAGCACTGCGTCTCCCATGGAAGTGCTGCCGTTGGACCTTCTGGATCAGACATGAAGTCCTCGCTGGCACTCACCGGGCAGAGGGCAGCTTGGTCAATGAGGTGGCATCACGTTGCCAGTTTCCCTTTCAGCGGAGTGGTTCCCCCCCTTCCTTGGTATCGGGGATCCACCTCCCAGGCAAGATGTCCTTTTTTTGCCTCTGTCCTCCTCCAGCTCTGTCCCCAGGCAGGACGGGGCTGCTGGCAGCGCTACTCTGTTGTGCCCAGCAGCTTCAGGTCTCCATTCCGAGCCGGGAAGCCAAAGCAGTGCCCTCCACAACAGCACAGCGAAACTCACCCCGGGGCAGAGCCACAGCACGGAGCCCTGGGGGAGAAGGAGCTTGACATTGGAGTCAGAGGGAGGAATCACTGCTTACGAGTGCAGCTCCACCTCCCCTACACCAGAAATCAGAATTCTTATTTTTAACCCCTCTCAGAGGAGTGACAGGCTATTTGCCAGTAAGCAGCCCCCTGCAATTCAGCGCTCCCCCAAAAGGACTGAATCGCAAAATACACATTAAAGGTCAGGGCAGCCTAGGGGGGCACAGGCAAGCCCCTGCCCAGCTGCGTGGGTGTCCGCACAAGCACAAGCTGCTCCCGTCCTCCTGGGAGCAGGGCTGGGAGGAAGATGTGCTCCCGTGTTCTGTTCCTCCCCTTCCAGAGCCCAGGGACGCAGGCAGCTGAGCCGGCAGTAACAACAGCTGCCGTTGTGCTGTTGCAGAGTAAGGCCGCTCACACAGCTCACACCAGCAGCCGGAGATGCAGCTGAGCACGCTGCAGGCCTGCAAATTTTCCCCTTCCTTCTCGTTTTGTGGCAGCCTCGTTAATTTGGCTGAGCTATCCCTTTTAATGAACCCTGTCCACAGCTCTGAAGCCCGCGTCTAAAACCCAGCTTTCAACGACCAGACAACCAGCAGTGTTTTCACAGCAGTAATCCCCTTGCAGTAGGCATCTCCAAGACACCAGGGCTGTTTTCAGAAGCTGCAGCAGATATACGCTACCTGCCCTCACACCGCTAACTTGGATGGCCCAAATTCTTGCTTTGTTCAGGGGGCCCGGCACTGCCCACGACAAAATATATTGCATTCCTACCTTTCCTGCTCCCTTCCCACAAGAAATACAACCAAAGAGGGTTGGAAATCATCCAGTGGTGCATGCCCAGGACTCAGACGCAAAGGCACTAAATCCAGGCAGTTGTCCCCACCAGGACCTGTCCCACGAGCACCACCGATACAGACAGAAAACTCCGTTCTCTCAATACAGCGCTTTGGGGTTCGGTCCCTTCTCAGCCCCTGTAACACCTCCCCTGCATCCAGGGAATTCAAACAGGCACTGCCAGCGTGCAGCAGCTCACACAGTGTTTTTAATATAAGATTAACTGTGTGTTCAGCCTAGAAGAGCCAGGGACCGGGAGGAAGCAGAGGGACCGAGCAGTTCCGGAGCAGCGAGCGAACTGCAGGTCCAGGCATCGCTGCTGGGCTGGCGGATTTACAGCCGCACCCGTACGGAGGTCAGGACTGCAAACACCCATGGAAGCGTGACGTAACGCGGCAAGCGGAGCTGTCATTCCCGGCCCCAGCTCTGCCTTCAGAGGTGGCAGGAGGGACAGGAGAATTAGGAAGCTGGCAGTTTCAGACAGCCAGATCGAAGACTCGGACACCTCGCTCCCGACAGACACGGTGGAGGACATGAGCACGCCAGGAACGCACGACCGGGGTGAGCTGCCAGGAGAGGTCTGGAGCACGTACCTCAGCCCCAAACACTTCTCTCCACCTCCTCTCCTCTCTCTCCTGTTCCCGCTGCCAGCACGGCCCCTGACCACACGTCTGCCTTCTATTCCCCTGCTACGGACGGGAGGGCGAGGCGTGTGCCACCCCTGAGATCGGTGGAATCCATCTGCTCCGAGCTAGCACGGGGCACGGCAGACAGCGCTGAGTCTGCAGGACCGAGAATCCCCAGCTCTCCGTAGGGTTTGGGGTTGTTTTGGTTTTTTTTTTAATGAATTAGGCACAACTGACACGCACCGAATCCTCCTGTCTAGACATCTGCAGAGAAGTGACAAGCTGCCAGCGAGGATGTGGAGCCTTTGCAAGGGGGTGGGGAGGACGGGGGATAACTGCACACGGTCGCCAGCTCTACAGCCCAGAGACGGTGCTGGCTGCGGGCGACGAAGGGCACGCAGCACATTGCCCTACTCAGCCTCTTCCAGCAACCCAGCGGGCTGCAATCAGTCGGCTCAGGTGCACGCAGAAGGCTGGAGGTCTTTTCTAACTAAATTTTCTCTCCCCATTGCTCCTGGGGAGTTTTCTTTGGAAACTCAGCTCAAAGTTGCTCTCAGCCACCCCAGCTCACGCTCAGGAGCGCTCGAGCTGAGGGAGGAGGGAGCGCAAGGCAGAGCCTCAGTGCCTGCACTGGGACATTCCCACACCTCAAAGAGATAAAGCGTGTCCAGCCCGCCCAGCGCCCGGGTACAAAGTCTTCTCCCTCTCTCAGGCACACTTTGCACAGGCTCTTCCCGCAGACATCTTCAAATTCAGCTTTTGCCTTCAGTGTTTTGCACGCAGGGGATCACAGCAGCTCCAAACGGGGCTCTGCGGCTGAGGGATTTAGAGCCACCTGTGCTAACATTTGGGTCACTTTAAGTAACTGGTTGTAAGAGTCAGGACCCACATAGGTTTGGGGCTGCCGAATTCCCAGGTTAAGGAGAAAAATACATGGAAACTAATTCATGCCTTGAGATGCTCAGCAAAATGTGCAGGTCTCCAGCTGCACTGGGATTAGACAGCAGTTCCTACAGCCCAGCACAAAGCACACCAAAATCTAAGCGAAAGGAGCCCTTCGCCTCTGCCAAGGACTGGAAATGTGGGTCATGTCCTAATTCCCCCTTCCCAGTGTCCCCCAGCAGACACAGGAGAGGAGCTACTGTCACATCCAGTGCTCTTTTATGGCACAAGCAGTGCTGAACCCCTACACATAGGCATCAAGCAAGTCTCCTCTGCAGGCAGCAGAGCGACAGTTAACAGCTTCAGCTGCACTATCCATCCCCGTGGGATTCCTGATCTCCCTGCAGCCTCCTCCGTGACAGACATCTCTGTCCCCAACTCATTTTTCAGACAGGTAAACAAGAAAGACGAGAGCGCTCGGGTCACTGGAGGCAGCCCGTGTCAGAGGGTCTCAAGATTCCCGGCTGCTGGGCTTGCCCAGGAGCTGCCTCCCTGCAGCATCCTCAGCCAGCAGCTACTGAACAAGGAATCGTGCCCAACACCTGCCCGCCGTGCAAGGTGATGGTGTCTCGAGTAGGTGGCAGTGGGCCAGTTCAGAATGGGCCGTTACCGCTCGGCAACAACTCCCTGACGTCAGACGAGAGCGATGAATCCGGTGAGACTCAGCACGAGCTACCGCTTGGCTTCTAAAGGGAAAGTTGACTCCGTGACACGAGGCAGCATGGCCCAGCAGCTCCAGCAGCAGACCAGGAAAGAAGCAAAAAGCATTTAGGGTTGGACTAGATGACCCACAGAGGTCCCTTCCAACCCCTACCATTCTGTGATTCGGTGATTTGGGTCTGCTGGCTGCAAACGGGCACGTGGATCTTCTACAGATGGATCAGCCCGGGAACGATGTCGCTGCCCGGTGAAGCACTGCCCACGAGCGGCTCTCCGAACCGCGAGGTCACCAGTGCGGGTCACCAGCTGCGCCCTGGCCTCGTCCCTCTCGCAGAGGCTGCTCGGCCCACGCCACGTCCGCGGGCAGCTTGCGAAGCCTCCTGCCAGCCTCCATCGCAGCGCGGGTCAGCAGATCTGCATTCCCCCTTCCGAACAAGCTCCGTGCTTCGCACTGTGGAGCAGCGGGAGCCTGTTTTCAAGCCACAAAACAATCAAGAGAATTCCCTCACATCTTCTTGGAGGCACCATGTACATAAAAACTGAGCTATGAGGAGCATGTGACATAATGGCCTTGAGCTTGCTGGTACGCTGGGGGCCTGCCAAGGCCAGCGGGTCCCAGACCCTGGGAATTTCAGCTGAAGGAGCTCGAATTCCTGTCCTTGAGGAGTCACATCCCTTAGAGGAGGCGGCGTGGTTTGCAGCTGGTTCTAGCAGGCCAGGCAGAAAGGCTGAAGCCCCTCTTGCTACCAAGTCCAGCTTGCCTCAGGGTTTGGAGGCAAGGCTCCAGCACCCGAGAAAGTACAGAAGCCCGCACTGAGACTTCAGCGTGGCCGTTCCATTTTTGAGCTGCTGGGCCTGAAATGCAGCAAAGCAAGACAAGGACCCACAACCGTCTCACCAGCAGATCTCCAGTCTTCAGAGCACGCCTGCCTCGATTTCCACGCGCCACCCCACCTTCAGAGACCCAGACTGATGATGCTGATGACAGCAAGGGCGGATGGCCACCAGACGGGCTGGCAGAGCAAAGAGCTTCCATTGCCACCCTCACCAAGCTGACCTCAGCTGACAGAAGGCTCAAGGGACCTCTTGCCCTCAGCACAAGAAGGACATGGAACTGTTGGAGCGGGTCCAAAGGAGGGCTACAAAAATGATCCGAGGGCTGGAGCACCTCTCCTATGAGGACAGGCTGAGAGAGTTGGGCTTGTTCA
>Ga0065711_1047790_pt1 | contig 12140 bp, 16 predicted proteins | sample Hoacrofraction12_FD_59098 | JGI IMG/M metagenome (GOLD analysis project Ga0065711, IMG submission 59098) | Hoatzin crop microbial communities from Cojedes, Venezuela - Epithelial fraction 12 v2 (version 2) | ecosystem: Host-associated > Birds > Digestive system > Esophagus > Crop | place... | reverse complement strand
GATTTCTTTCTCAGGGGGATGCATTGCTCCTGTGCATGGAGGAAGTGACGTTTAAAGAGCGACCAGCACTCTTGGACCCCCCTGCCTTTGAGAGCCCTGGCCCACGGGATTCCTTCCAGTAGCTCCTTGAAGAGGCCAAACTTAGCCCTCCTGAGGTCCAAGGTTTTGATCTTACTTATCGCCCTGCTTCCTCCAGGATCCTGAACTCGACCATTTCATGGTCACTGCAGCTGAGTCTACGTCCAACCTTCACATCCTCCACCAGTCCCTCCTTGTTTGTTAATACAAGGTCCAGCAGAGTGCCTTTCCTTGTTGGCTCCTCCACCACTTGCATCAGAAAGTTATCATTGATGATCTGTAGGAACCTCCTGGATTGCGCCTGCCTAGCTGTATGGTCTTCCCAGCTGATGTCAGGGTGGTTGAAGTCCCCCATGAGAACCGGGGCCTGTGACTGTGAGGCTGCTTGCAGCTGCCTGTAGAAGGCCTCATCAATTTCCTCCTCCTGGTCAGGTGGCCTGTAGTACACACCCACAGTAATGTCTAGATTACTAGATGACCCACAGAGGTCCCTTCCAACCCCTACCATTCTGTGATTCTGTGTTTCTGTGATTCCTTCCCCTCCAAGTGAACTGCTTCAATTAATTTTTTTCTAACTCTTTTCTACATAGATTTATGAGCAATGGAAACTTTATACGTTATGTCACACAGTAATGTTAAAAAAATAATTAAAATGAAACTTCTTGCTTCTGAAATACAGAAATAGCATTTTTTCAGAACTTTGTTGCTGGAAAGTGTTTCACAAAATGTATGTTTGTCTATGGGAATGGGAGGAAAATTTTTATGACGCTACCTATAGAGAAGAGAAAGAAGAGGAAGGAGTCTTAATCCAAGACCCTATATTTTACGTAGGTTCCAATGCCTTTACACAGAATAAAAGCAATATTTCACATGCAGAGACTTCAGATGTCTCTCTTATGAAACAGAAACATGTATGTAGACATTTTTATGTCTACCATAAGTATGTCAATCATTTAGACTTACTTACTACATATAACATTTTCATTTCCTGAGAGAAGAAATAGACAAACAAATACAACACCTCCATTAAATATTGATAAAAATAAAGGATAATATTTACTGTAAATAAGAAAATATTCCTAAGGAAACTAACAGTGCAATACAATGAGATTACACAAAGAAGTTTAAACATATGAGCAACATGTTAAATCCTTCCCTTCTCCTCACACATTCAATACCAAGAAAAAAGAATCTATGGATTCAGAATAACAAAAAATATACCAATCTAAATAATTTACTTATGAACTGTGAAATAAATTTTAGTTCAGTGAGTGTTTGTGTTATGTTATAAGGGCAATTCCACCTGTTAAATTCTGTGAACAGAATTTTTTCTCTTTAGTCTTCAAAGACATTAAAACAATTTTGAGAGAAAAGATGTTTTGCAGAAACTCCATGAACTCAATAAAGACAAATGTGAATGGTTTTAGCAAGAGTAACATTTGCATTTTAATTCTAATAGTTTTTATGGTCAAAGATTTTTTCTGCTTTTTCAGTTCTAATGGCATGGACCAGATAACCATAATTTGTTTTTGGAAGAAATAGATTTGTACTGATGATTTAGCAGAATAACGGTATTCAGAGGTCATATATTTATCATACGCGAAGAGGAGATATGGTGGTTTTGTTAATATCTTGCACCTTCATTAAGTATTGAAAAGAATTCATTTTATTATTCAGAAAACTCTTTCATACAAAGATTCTCTTAAGGTTACTTTTGTATTAATCGTTTTCATAGAAATGATGGACCGGTGATGCTTTCCCCCCTCATTTGTCTCAAATTTCAGGAACCATGTAGTCCAGAAGACAGTGCAGTAACTGGAGAGATGTTTCCATTCAGGTTCTGTTACAGACTTGCGACAGTAGATTTCCTTGTTGCTGCTTCCCCTCCTCCTGTTGTCCAATATTTCAAGCACTTTGGGGCCGACACATTCTATTATGTTTCTATAATCCCTGGCACAATTAGGGCTTCATGTTATTTTACATCTGTAGGATAATAATAAAGTAAAAAATCACAAGTCAAGTAGAGGTAAACAATTCTATACTTTAAAATGTATTATAGCATACTAGAGTAAAACCTTATATAGGCGTGATGTATGTTGTATGAACCATTAATTAGATATTCTTCACGGAATCAGTATATACCCATGAAATTTGCAAGCAAATATGTTAGTGTGAAAAAAAGTACAGAATCATAGAAGCTGTAGAGCAAGGACTTGGATCCACAGGACATGAAAAAGCTTTAAATGGCCATCATGAGCAGCAGAGCAACACTGAAAACAAATGTAATGAATTAATCACAGAAGATTTTAAAAGGTAATAAGTATGCATAATCAGTGCAAGAAAAACTTTGGTACCCATAATGGATTGAGTACTTTGTTTTTCATGAGTGTATTTTTGTAAAGAATTTCCTTACTGCATTAAGGAATGTAATATTAAAGGCTAATTTTAGCTAGGGCAAGCACTTCTCTTGAGGCTCTATCGACAAATTGTTCTTCTGAAGGGCAGTTCAGAGCCTAATTCATGTGCTTTGAATTAGTTTACTGAAGGAGCCTTCCTCTCTCCATTGACTGTGTCCCCTGGAAAAAAAAACAACTTAGACGGATCTCTTCAGTGTACTCTTAGTCTTCAGTGAATAAATTCCTGGGCAGCCTGTTCCAATGCTTGACAACCCTTTCGGTAAAGACATAATTCCTAATATCCAATCTAAGCATCCCATGGCATAACTTGAGACTATTTCCTCTGCTCTTATTCGCTAGCTACCTAGGAGAAGAGACCAACACCTGCCTCACTACAACCTCCTTTCAGGTAGTTGTAGAGAGCAATAAGGTAGCTCCAGCCTCCTCTTCTCCATACTAAACAATCCCTTTTCCTACAGCTGCTCCTCATAAGAGTGGTCCTTTAGACCCTTCAACAGCCTCGTTGCCCTTCTCTGGACATGCCCCAGCATGTCAATGTCCCTCTTGCAGTCAGGGGCCCAAAACTGAACGCAGTACTCGAGGTGCGGCCTCACCAGTGCCAAGTACAGGGGCACGATCACCTCCCTACTCCTGCTGGCCACACTATTCCTGATACAAGCCAGGATGCCATTGGCCTTCTTGGCCACCTGGGCACACTGCTGCCTCATGTTCAGCTAGCTGTCAATCAACACCCCAAGGTCCTTTCCTGCTGGGCAGCTTTCCAGCCATTCTTCCCCAAGCCTGTAGCGTTGCATGGGGTTGTTGTGACCAAAGTGCAGGACCCGGCATTTGGCCTTGTTGAACCTCATACAGTTGACCTGGGCCCATCGATCCAGTCTGTCCAGATCCCTCTGCAGAGGCTTCCTACCCTCAAGCAGATCAACACTCCCACCCAATTTGGTGTCATCTGCAGACGTTTGGAGGGAGCACTCAATCCCCTCATCCATATCATTGATAAAGATATTAAAGAAGACCGTACCCAAAACTGAGCCCTGGGGAACACTGCTAGTGACTGGCCGCCAGCTGGATTTAACTCCGTTCACCTCAACTCTCTGGGCTCGGCCAACTTGTCTACCTCTTAGGTGTTCAGATTTCGTATGTTGAATGAGGGGCTATCACCACAAATGAAAATAACGCAAAAATACATCTTCACACCTGCTGCTTGTTAATGGATATTACAAGCAGGTACCATCTTCAGCAGTTCCAGGGCCCAGGGATTCCTCTGCCCGGCCACTGGATCCCAGCCTGGAGACCCATGGGTCTCCATCCCAAGATGATGGACATGGCGACTACTTTCCTATTTGCATGTTCAGTGAATAATGATGCTGAGCATGCCCTGGAGACACATGCAGACACACAGAGAAAACAGACACGACAGGCTACTCTGACTGCCACAGACAAGGCACTGCTTTCAACAGCACCCACATGGGGCATTAGCAGGACTACAGTCAAGTCCCCTTCCTCCTCTTCAGCTGGTAGAGACTCAAGTTCACTAGTGAAAGCATACATGTCCCCACTCTCTAGATTCACAAGTAGATGCACATTTGGAGATCCCTCATGTGTCAGTGTGGCCCCTCTGTCTGCCGGTGTCCCTGCCTGCATCCCAGGTTCTTTTATGTGCTTTATGGCTCTCCTGTTTGCAGGCGAGTCCAGCACAGTCCTCACTAGCAAACAAAGACATGCACTCACATGCTGGTCTCAAAGGCACTCCACACTTGTAGGTGTCCCCTAACATCAGCACAGACCTTCCACCCATCAGTTACCTCTGGACCTCCTACTCTTCAGCTACTCCAGCTGAAGTCTGCAAACAATCTATGTGCACACACCCCCTGTGCACCAGGTTGAGGGAAGATGTAAACATTCAGGTGTCCAAACGCTGTAGAGGAGCACCTAGGAGCTATGGCTCCTCTGACTACAGACACCGAGACCCTCTTTTGATCCAGTTACTGTCACCACATACTCTGGGGCACCGACACCCCCCATCTGACTCCAGATGCTACCCCATACTCCCCCACTTCCTCCAGTGGCTGGCACCTAGCCCTTACAGCACTCACACACGGGACAGAGAGTAAAATTAAACAAAGAGATACTTTAGAAATTATTTAATACGACAATTGGGCAGACTGCGGGATCAGGTGCAGGGCTCAGTCAGACAAGTGTAGTGGCTAGCCCCTGTTTATATACATCTGGCTCCTTTTACATCCCTTGTACATTTTATGCCTTAGTGAAGCAGATGACCTCACTTTCCACACACTCTTACATCTCTGACCACTAAATCAAGAACAGAAAAAATGTATTTAAAGAAATTAGAAAAAGCTAAAAGTAAGTGGGAAAGTGCCAGGGCAGGGGTAGTTTTCAGGAACACTAGTGTATCTGTGTAGTTATGGATCAAGTCTGCTTCATCACAAGCTGAAGTGCTATTGAAAACCTAGTGGTTAGCAGCTGGTTATCTCCTGCATAATCAGCATTAGGGTAGATATTGCTGTGGTTGGTAAATAATAACCTAATAAGGAGTGCTGTCTGCTTTTACACCACTTAAACCGAATGAAAACACCCTCGATTTCTCTAGAAGAAGAGAGAAAACTTTCCTAAAAATGCTTTGTTTTTTTTCTAAGAGCATCTTACAAGGTCCACATCAATGATATAAGATTTTGAAAAAATTTTTGTTTGCAAAAAATGTGAGGATGAGCTTGTTTGTTGTTTTGCCTGTGCTTAACATGCAACAGCTGGAAAACTAGAGACTAGAAAAGTTCAGTAAGAAAAGCAGGATTGTTTTTCTCAAGTGCCTACACTTTATCTTGCCAGAATCTTACCATTGGATGTTTCTGTTTCTCACTTCAAGATTTTGTACCTCATTGTTTAAATCAACAAAAAATAATGAAGATCCAGCATCTGGAGTGATCACAAAAGAAGCCAGGCAGTCAGATGGTAAGTAGTCTTAAAATCCAGTGAGATGCACAGGCCACAAGCCTGCATGGAAACTTCAGCAGCCTTTTGTATTACCAGGGCCAGCTCCTGCCTGAGCTGTCCAGTTGTCTCTCAGAGAGAACGATTTTGATAGCACAGGTCTCTGTGAAACCAGAAACTTGCCCTCTGAGGACAAGCAGAAGAGTTGAAATGGAGCAAGAACAAGACTTTTGCTCTGCTATGACCTTTGGAGAGGTTCTGTGACTGCGAATTGCTAGGGACACTGCATAACTAAGATTTGAGAAGCCAAAAAGGCCAGAGTTAGTTCCATCTTATTGCATGGACAGTGAGTAAGCTCAAGGTTATCTCAAACTCCACCCACTAATAACTAATAAAATGCATGGCATATGATAAGCTTAAAGCCTGCTTTATTTTTCTTAGACTAAATCTGTTATCCCCTGTTGCTGACATGAAACTTTAGCTGCTGATACAGCCTCTGTGTAATCAGATTCATTTGACTCCTGCCTAAAGGAACCATAATGCTACCATCAAGCTGTTCAAACAATTGAATATTGAACTTCTGGGAGAAAAAGATTCTACATCCTGCATCTTTCTCTGTTTTCAACATGGTAAGTCCTTGGTGGGACAAAAGGCTTATGTATACAGGTCTGTGTGCAGAAAGCTTACTTCTGTCATTGTTTTGTTGTGTGGCCTGGAGCAGATCCCGTATTTTGTGAGGGAGTGAAATCCTGACCCTGCTGATAAGAGTGGGAGCCTTGGTCTTCACTTCAGTAGGGTCAGGACTTCAACCTGTATCTCATGTTCTGAAGCTGTGCAATGAAGACGTGGATATGACAAGTCCCTGGCTCCTTCACAAGAGAATTGCAAGTCGAAGTAAGAGTAGGTTCACTTCAGAAAAATCAATGAGTCTTTTTAATTAACTTTCTTTTGTAAACACACAGAATTCTTTAACCCCTCCCCCTAAAGTATCTTTTTTCATTGTGAAAATTGCCTCAACAAAATGAGCCTTTCTATTTCTACCTCTAGCCAACTTCTTTTTCAGTAGTTAATCCCTACTGATAAACTAAGTATAGTGTAGTCAGATGGATTAACTACTCTCATAATATAAGTACACTTCAATTTTGCATACACTCTCTGAAAAAAATATGTTACTTTAATGGGGCCTGGGTCAACATCATTTCAGGTACTAACTAAAGTTAGCTTTTCATTACTTTTAGGGATAGCTGATTATTTTGTACTGAGTGCTCTTTAGATGATGATTATTACCTTCATCATCATCATTTTAAATCGCCTTTTTTTTCAAAAGCTAAAAATCTCCTTTTACTGAAAGAAATATTTTTTCAAAAGTGTTTTTTAAAATTTATGTATTTATTTATTTATGAGAAGAAAGTAAAGAAAATAAATGTTGTCCATTAGTCTAGCCAATGGGGAATGTATAGGCTTTCCTGAACTATGTTCCCAAGTCAGATTGCATCTTCAGAAATGCACCAGTAAACCAAAAGACTATGGTGATTCATAGAAGAGGAGAGATGAGAATGAACAGAAAGAATGGGAGCATAAAAATCTAATGAGGAACTTGCATCATCCAAATGCAAATATTTGAGTTTTTATCACAAATAAAAGTGTTTCTTCTCCATTTTTCCAATCACATTAGCTTATGTGGCTAGTCAAGTATACATGGATTTTTATTCTGTGTTGATAGAAACTGCTGGAATCTTTATTTTTCTTTAAGGATGACTTTGAATCTCACATTCTTTGATTGCTTTATTGTGAATCTTTGGAAGTCTTGAAAAATTATAATATACGTTAAATATATGAACTGTATCTGGGAGAAGGTAGTAGAGCAATTTTCTGTTCTCTTCAGCATGGAGAGTCCTGTCTACCTTAGTGGAACATTTCAAAGGATATTAAGACAAGATAATAATGCATGCGATATAAATATCGAGATAGATACATTAGAAAAAGAGAACAGATGTACTACAAAACTAAATAATAAATTTTTAAGTCCAAGATCACTGTGAAGCTAGGATGCTAGAACAGTCAAAGGATATAGCCTTCTGAGTATTTTCAACAGGTAAAATTAACCACCTCTTCCTGTTTTCACACTTTAAAAAAGTCTTTGCAAATATCAGCGAGAATAGGAAACAAGTTGCATAGGACACCTCAGCAAAACTCACAGCAGAGAAATTGTAGGGTTGTTCAAATAAAATAAGGAAAATCAGAGCACGAAAGAAGGATTCCATAATGAAGAATGATGACAAAAAGAGCAAAATGATACAAGATCATGGTATAGTTTTGGGAAAATCTCACTTAGAAGAAAAATCTGGAGTCATTCAGGGATGTTGGGAAGGTACAATAATGTACAAATTTCTAAAAATGTGTATAGGAATCTGTAACACATTCTGCAGGAAAGAGAAGAAGAAAATGTCTAGTTCTTTCTTCCATTTAGAGAAGTATAGCCACTGTTCAAAGGTTCATAAACCATCTAGTACTCAAATTGAGATTATAGTAATGTGACCTTATCATGTCAGAAAATAAGACCGATAGGAAACAAAGAAATAGATAATAACAACAAATATTTGAAAATAATTGGCTCCCTCTGTTAATCCCTGCTGTATCATCTCTGATGCTTTTTCTTATCCACTTTTCAACAAGTTTTACAACCTTCTTCCTGAAAGTCTGTATTTCGTGGTTTAAAAGACATGCATTTTTTTATATTCCCTCTTTTAATTTAATCTCAAATTCAAAATCTCACTTAATTTAATCTCAAATTTTCACTGTACTTTCGGAGATGGTATTCAGAATTCCTCCTTCCTACTTACTGTCTTTCTTCTCTTCAAAATCTTAGGATTTTTTTCTTATACTTCTTTGTCAGTGATTGATTGAAACTTTGTTGAAGACTGTTGGCAAAAGCTTTTCCTGAGAATAAATGTGAGAAATACTTATGGTGGGTTTGTAGTAAGATTTTGCAACAAAATATACCATCACCTAAACACGAGTTGGATCAGAAGCAGATCTGTGTCATGCTATATTGATATTTGTGGCAAAGACAGGGAATTAGTCCTATTTGGTTTGGTTTCCCAAAGGTATATGGAGAACCTGAACCACACGGGAGTAGCACATAGATGAAACCCAGGACCATTTTGATTAGAATGTGCCAAAAAAATGGTTGCAAACTTTGGAAAAAGCAATTTCTCCCAGTTTCATTCCCATTGTCTTTAGTAGAATGAGGGAGATAATATGACTCCGCAGTTGTTCCTTGTAAAATTGACCTGTAAAATTAAAATACTGGATAACTTTTCAGGTTAGAAAGAGGAGCATTTCTCTTGGTCATTGCTTTTTCAGGACGCAGCAATCCAGTTCTTTTTGTACTTATTGCCAGACACTTTAGTTTCTCCACTGTCTTGACTAGTGTTCTCTAAGTGCTTTATAGATTTCTGGCATTCCTTGGTGCCCATTGCTTCAGAACTCATCTCAGTGGTCCCACTTAACCATTTACAGAAAGAGAGCATCAGCTTCTGCTTATGATGCTACATATGTAGTCTGAAATCCCTGTTACCATTGTGTCAAATTTATCATGTATGACTGTCCTTATATTTCATTCAATGTTACTGTTTTCTAGCTACAGTTGGTCAATTTGGGAAAGACATCCACTTGGAAAGTAATATTCGTATTTTAGTATACACTTTCCTATGTTCAAAAGTTTACATACGTGATACATACTAGTACACCTTACTGTGGTAAATGACAAGAAGAATATTGACTTACAGCAAAAGCACAGTAAATATAGCTTTTCCTTTTGTTTTTTTTTTTATACTAATTCCATGAAGATGACTTTGGACTCTTCTGATGTATTTAAATTTGATTTGTTGAAATATGCTTTTTATTTTATATCTTGTCCTTCCCCTAATCTCACATCTTGCTACTAACTTATCTCCTTTTAGTAGTATCTGCAAATTTACGTTCGGGTATTATGAATAGCACTTTCATATAATATTCTTCTGCTTATAATTGGACTACTCTCAGGAATTAACCCTGCTGACAACTTTCTGTGGACCTGATTCTCAGATGCAAAGGCCAAAGGGGACTCTTGGGTCATCTAGTCTGACCTTCTGTACCACACAGGACATTACATTTTACTCAGCCACCCTACCTAAAGCCCACTAGCTTGCTGCTAAGTTTGGATGTATTTCCTCTAAAGTCTGTATTGATTTGGGACATGAAGAGATGGGGAATTCAGCTTTTGCCCTAGTATCTTTGTAGAAGTTAATAATATTCTTTTTGAAGTTTCTTTTATTTGGATTTCCCTTGCTCAACATTCAGCCATTGTTTCTTGCCATGATTTCATCTCCTTGATGAAATGATCTCCTTAATCACCTTTTTGTATGTAGTAAACTGAGAAAAATATTTCTTGATAGGCTAGATCTGTGGAGCTCTTTAAAATAAAACATAAAGCATCATCCTCAGACTTCTGATCATTATTTTGGCTCTGTTTTTTCCCTTTCCCACTGTTTTGAACACTTTTCCTTTTTAAGCAAAAACTGAGCAGTTCATATTTTGGTTCTGAATAAATATACATTCACTGCTAAACTGCCATTAGCTACACTAAATCGATTTGGCTTTGTACTAAAATTTGTTATATATTCCTATTTATTCTTGTCTTTTATTCACAAAAGATCTTTTGGATAGTTATTCTTTGATGTGATGGCATTCCTATCCAAGAAGATTTGAATTCAGATTACAATAATTAATAAGACAATATCACTAACACTGTCTCGTTCCATTTGGCTTTTCTGCTACCTAGCCATTATTTTTTGCATTACAATGTAAGTTCTTAAATTCTGAGTTGGTATAGCACTTTGAAAAAATTAAGTTCATGATGAGGATTCCTCCATAATACAGTAATATGTGACATATATAATAGAACATCTTCAATATGCAGGGTGTATATGTTACATTGACTGTTACCATTTTGGCAATTCTATTGAAAAGCTGCAGCCAGAGGCCAGATATGCCAGGGAAGAGGGAAAGAGTCTCAGCTGGTGTAAGCAGTGACAGCTTCGTTGCCTGTAATAGAGCCATGACAGGTTATTCCAGTGGAGCAACTGACCGTAAGAACTTGAATCTCTGAATTATTCTGATCTCAGGAGCTTCAAGTCTCTGTGAAAGGACAATATTATTATTCCTGAATGATACTGTCAGGTGGATTCAATTTGCTCCAATCAGGCTAGGAGATGTGGTACAGCCTCTTTGAAATTAAGGTCACAGACAGGAAGATTGTGTTGAAAAGTCCTTAAGAACAAGATTGGGGTAGAAATAAATTATATTATTTCTACTTATCAATGACAGATATTTCCTGAAAATAGGCAAGTGCAGGTTCTTGATATATTTACTTTATTTAGAGTTTTGTGGGAACAAAGATTTTCTGGGATGAATTGTTCTTAATTTTTCATCCTGTAGTTTATGTGTTTTTTTTGTTTTATTTTTTTGACATAGATAATCTGTTATTTTACAGAGAAACTAGTCTTGCAATATGACAGTTGTGTCATTTTTTATTTCACTGAAGAGCAATTCCATGTTTGCTTCTCTGATTCCTCTGATATTTCCACTGTTCTATATGATTTGATGAATTATTTAGCCAGGTCCCTTCTTACAAAATAAAAAAAAAGTATCACATAGATTCTTGATGTTTTGTCATTGGTTAATTCAAATAGTCTTTCTTATCTTTTTATCAACAGCTATAGTTGCAAAAATCTTCCTTTCTTTTGATTATACTTCCCTCTATTTTTGTTCTTTACAATAGTTTCCCATGGGTTGTGTCTTGCAGAAGTCCCAACAAGTGAGTTGGACAGTACATTACAAAGAATAACAGTGTTGGAGAATGATGAGGAGGAGAGAAGATCAAGACAGAGTAACGTGATCTCTTTTCTCCAAAATCTTAACATGTATTATGTTTAGAAAGCTTAAATCACCAAAATTTTTTATGGAATCCAAATGGAATCTTGTCCGAATCATACTAAACATCTACAAGCAATAATTCTCAGCTCTGTGTTGCTCACAAAAAAGCAAGCTGTTTACAATTATATCTTAATATAGTTGAATATTCCACCTTACCTGTTAGTGTAATTGTGGTGGCTTGAGCAGCAGGCTGCTGGACACCCACTCGGCTGCTCTTTCACTCCCCCTCCTCAAGAAGACAGGGGGAGAAAATAAGATGGCAGGGCTCATGGGTTGAGATAAAGACAGGAAAATCACTTACCAGTTACCTCCATGGGCAAAACAGACTTGTCTTTGGGAAAATTAATTTAATTTATTGACAATTAAAATAGAAATGGATAATAAGAAACAAAGACAAACTAAAACAACACCTTCCTCCCACCTCCCCTTCTTTTTTTCCCAATGCTCAACTTCACTCCTTCATTGCTAACTCCTCTACCACCGCTACCCCTGCCTGGCCTGGTGCAGTGGGATGGGGAGTGGGAGTTGTAGCCAGTCCAGAATGGCTCCACTCTGCTGCTGCTTCCTCACCACACCTTTCCCGTGCTCCAGCGCACGGGAAAATCAACGACCTGGATGAAGAGTTAGAATGTACCCTCAGCAAGTTTGCTGATGACACCAAACTGGGAGGTGTGGTAGATACACCAGAAGGCTGTGCTGCCATTCAGCGTGACCTGGATA
>Ga0065711_1008814_pt1 | contig 12140 bp, 9 predicted proteins | sample Hoacrofraction12_FD_59098 | JGI IMG/M metagenome (GOLD analysis project Ga0065711, IMG submission 59098) | Hoatzin crop microbial communities from Cojedes, Venezuela - Epithelial fraction 12 v2 (version 2) | ecosystem: Host-associated > Birds > Digestive system > Esophagus > Crop | place... | reverse complement strand
GATTCTGTGATATGTTAATATCTTTCACGCATGTCTGTTAGCGTCCTCGGGTGGTCTTCGGGGGTCTCAAGGTGAAGGCTCATACTCCTCATCACAGTGTCCGCTGGTTGACCTTTGTTTCTGCGCAGACTCAGTTTTAAGNTNANGTANCCNGTGTCCTTCCAGGTTGTTTTGCTCCGGTCTTGTTGCCCTCTTGGTGCCTCTTTATGTCTGTAGCTTGGTGCATCTGCCCTCCCAAGGCTGAGCTGTCCAAATAACATTATTCAGGAGTCTTAGAGCTTTCCTGTNCCTCCCCAAAACAGCAAGTCAAGTTTGTCGAAGTAGTGTTATTGAGGAGCCTCTTTATCTTAGCACTTTTCTGTCTTCTCAAAACAGCAAGGATCTACTTTAATTAGAGTCACTCTGGGAAGTGGAAATTTTACATTTACGGGTATCGCCTTCCCCGAGGCTTGGCTGTGTGAGTGTAACAAAGGCTGGTTTTGGAGGCTCTTCCCAAGGAAAAGCCAAGTCCAAACAGGGCCGTGCTTTTTTCTGCCGGCCGTGCTGCGCAGCAGATGCGTTGTCGTGGCCCTGTGCTCCCCTCTGGCGAGTCGGTGGTTGCGGGGCTGTTCAGGCGCCCGCTGGGTGACACGCTGGAAATGAGATGCCGTCCCCGTCCGTCTGCAGGAGAAGCCAGTGGGGCAGCTGAGCCCCGCGCTGCGTCTGAGACATTTTTCCCTTCTGTTTGCAGTGGAACAGAGCAGATCCCTGGGGAATTCTGTCCCCCGGGCACAGGAGAGGGCAGAGCGCAGCCCCGTGCCGGCTGTTTCTGCAGCTCGTCTGTCTGTTTGCGCAGATCCCTGCTGAGGAGTCGGAGGATGAGCCGCCGTCCCGAGAGGAGCAAGCGGACGCCTGGCTCGGCGAGCGGGATGCAGCGGAAAGGAGCAACGAAGGGGCTGTAACTGAAGAGGCTGAAGGCGATGGGCAGAGAGATGGGGAGGAGGCAGAGCAGCTGGAGCAAACGGTAACTGAACCACAGGTACCTAGCGATAGTGGCGGCTGCCCTGTCAGGTGTAGAGAGGTTTCTTATCTCTCCTGTGCTCCATATCTGGAGGAGAATGAACAGTTTGGTGCTGAGGGTTGGATTTGTGTCTGGGATCCGGGGAGATTTTCCGGCTGCAGAGGAAGAGTTCCCGAGGAAGATCTTGTGCTGTGTCCTTGCAAACGCTGAGGGCAGGCAAAGTGCGCAGGAAGGAAAGTGCCCGGGGATTCTGAAACGGAGATTGCTTCTCTGTTCCCTTCGCTGCACAGTTAGTTGAGCTCTGCACCGTACGTGGGGCTGGGCTGGTGGGTAAATGCTCAGTGAAGCATTTGTTTTGGAGAGGTCGATGTGAAGACTCCAAGCAATGCCAGCTAAACACGGAACGCGTTCTCTAGTGTTTTGTTGTTGTGTTGTGTTAAGGTTCCCTCCTGTGGTCTGTATCAGCTCGGAAGCGTCTCCTTGCAGAACCACGTAAGGAAAGGGGTGCTTTAATTAACAATTTGACAGTGCAAGTCTAGCCCATATCTTGCTGCAGGAGAGGGGAGGGGTGGTGAAGGGGGATCGGAAGGGAACCTGAGGAAGAACTTCTTCCCTCTGAGGGTAACAGAGCCCTGGCCCAGGCTGCCCAGGGAGGCTGTGGAGTCTCCTTCTCTGGAGATATTCCAGCCCTGCCTGGACGCGGTGCTATGCAGCCTGCTCTGGGTGACCCTGCTTGGGCAGGGGGTTGGACTGGGTGACCCACAGAGGTCCCTGCCAACCCCTGCCATGCTGGGATTCTGAGATTCTGTGATCGGCCCCCTGGCCTCGCCCATTAGAGCTCTGTGCCCGTGGGTTTTGGGTGCCGGGTGGTGTGACCAGAGGAGCAAAGACCTCTGCCTGTGTGCGCTACAGCTGTGCTGGTGGCCTCAGCCAGCCCGGGGGCTTGGGAATGCTCTGGGTGGGTGGTGTGGGCTCTGCTCGATCGGTCCCCGCGTGAGCGGTGGCTCCAGCGGGTCCCAACCCAGTGAATTTGCTGCGTAAGGACTTCGGGGTGCACCTGCTGCTTCTCTCGGAGTTTGCTGGGTGGAAACGTGGGAGTGCTCGGCAGGCGTCTCCCTGCCGTTCGGTACACCCAGATCGGGGCTGCACGTCCCTCTGGTTCTGAAATGAGCTGGGGAGCTGTGGGGTTGTTCTGGTAGCGCTGTTACTCGCTGTATTGTGGTCCTGGAAATGTGCTTTTTAGCTCTGTAAGCCCCGGGGAAGAGCCGGAGTGGACAGCAGCGTGCCTTGCGGGCTAGGGAATGCCACACAGCATCGTGAGCTGAAGTAGCTGCGTGGGCAGCGAGAGCAGCCTGTGTTGCGCGGTGCTTTAGGGCAGGTGTTGGTTTCTGTGGAAATCCGAGTGACTGACAGAACTGTCACGCTCACTGGAAAGACAGAAATAAAGTTCATTCTAGAGGGTGAAGGAGGGCTGAAACGTTTCTTCCACACCTGGCGTATCTAAACGGTTTCTTGCCCAATTTTGTAGTCTCAGACATTGATATGGAAGTGAGCTGAGATTTAACCCTTACGTGTGTAAACCTGTGTGTGCTTCCCTCCATTTTTTCCTTGTGTCTTAATTTCCACTCGCTGACGAACTTTAAAGGATGAATTTCATTTCATTTAAGGGCTCTCCTGGCATGCTGATCCCCGTGGGAAATGCTCTTCTTCCCAGTGGAGTGTTCATCCCTGCGGTCCGTGGGCGTGCTCTGACAGCTGTTCCGCTTCTCTTTGCAGCCTGTGTTGAGTAACAAGCCACGAAAGAAGAAAAAGAAAAGGAAAACGAAGAAAACTTCATCAGGGGAGACTCTGGTATGTCTGTGTTTGCTGTGAGTTAGTGACTGTGGTAGTTGTTGCATTGGGGTTGGCAGAGTGGCAACTCTGAGGTGGCTGCAGAAAAGATTTTGAGGCAGGAATGCTCCTTTTTGCATTGTACTCATATAAAATCATGAAATGGCAGCAGCAGCTTTTGACTGTGGTCCTTCATGCAGCCGGGACTGGCGCAGCTCTGCTGCGGATGCTTGGAGCCGAAGTCCTCACAGTGGCACCTTCTCTCCTCTCTGCTTCGAGGCGTTGCCCGGGGGGGGTACTGTGCGAGGGATTTTGCGTTTTCGTTGTATTTTCCTTGCCCTGCTTAGCTCTGCAGAGCTGCACGGAGCTCTCGCTGCCGGCTGTCGTTCACATTCCCTGCTGCCCTGTGCACAACCGACCAGCTTCTCGGTAGTTTGACAGCCGATATCTGGCTGCTGACAGAGCGTCTGCTCCTGCCTTATCAGCAAATGCGCTGCCACGTGCTCTTCCCGTGGGACCTGCTCCGTCCCCTCGGTGACGAAGGAAGCAAGGGGACAGTGATCCTCTCAGACTAAGCTGTCTGCCCCTGAGGAAGTGTGCTTGGAGTGAGAACTGCATCCAGGGTCTGTGTTTTTTGTGGACAGAACTACAAGAGACAAATATGTATTCTTGTGTGTACTTTATCCACTTGAGCTAGACCAGGAGACTAAACAGATTACAGTCGTTGGTCTTTTAAATTCATCAGAAATAAAGTTGATGGGAGCTAGTTTTCTGCTAAGGCTTGAGAGTCTTAACCATTCACTCAGGGAGATGCTTTGCTAAATGTAGTGAGCCACAGTGTGCTCAAGTGCTGAATGGCTGAGCCGTGACCCTAATGCGGGTGCCTGGCTGGCCGCCTCCCCCTGGGGAATTCAGCTGGGCGAGCTCAGGGCGAGTTACGGAGGCAGAGAACCCGATCGGAGAGCCCGACTCCTCTCCCGCTCCAAGAACTGCAAGCAGTAGGGTGACATCTGCCAGCTGTGGGCTCTCGGGAGACTTCATACCCAGAACCAGACGGTTTGTTTTGCTAACGAGAGAGAATAGTACCTTTGTTCAAGCACTTAAATGCAAAGCACATTACAACCTTTTCATGTATCCACTCCGCGTGGAGTGACTATATTTAGCTGGAGAAGGCACGCTCGCCGTGCTGTTTGGGTGCCATGAATGGAATTCCATGTTCCACCCACGTACATCATGAGCAGGATGTGAAACCAGCCGCATAAGAAATGCGTCATTTGCTGTTTGTGGGGAAAAATAGAGGAGAATCAGGATAACAGTGTTACACAACTGTAGAGCGCGCTGCTGGATGTGTTCTTCAGGCTGTTAGAAGATGGGGAGGGTGAGAGTGCAATAGATGAGAGCTGGATTAAAGTCATACTAGTGTTTGACACCTTATTGCAAGGGTCGCAGCAGTAACTTAGTGTTGCCATGGAAAGTAGATGGTAAAGGCTGATTATTTAAATTTTTATGATTAAAATCAGCCCCCCAACATTTCATGACACTATAGGGATTGTAGTATAAATAAACCAGACAAAGTACAGCGAAGGCTGGGTGGGAAGGGGCAGACCAGAGACCAGGCACACACAAACTTGTGAGCTTTGGGTTAGGCTGGAAAGGACTCCTGTGGCCAGCTCTTGCCCTTGCTAGATATGTTCTGCTGGCGTGTTGGGACTCATGGTGGTGTGAAGAACAACTTCACATCATCATGATACCTTGAGCAAGCAGAGAAGAGCAGCCAGCCCTATCGGGGGCAGTTGGATGGGGAAGTCAGGCTCTGGGTGGGATTCCTGAGGGAATGAAGGGCTCTGGGTGCGGAGCAAGAGGGCTCAATAAGACACAGGGCATGCCCGGCCGAGGTGGGCAATGGGGTAGCAGCAGGGTGAGTAGTAGGGGCTGCACCAGGATCGGAGAGCTCAGGGCAAGTTGCAGGACCCGGAGGCGGCTGGGTGGGATCTCTGCTGGGTGACCTGCGTGCCGCAGTGACTCATTCTGTGATAACTGCCTCATCTTTGTGCCTTCCCTCTTAAGGAAGACAATGACCTGGAAGACATCGACAGCCTGCTGGAGAAGATGGAGGATACCAATGGACTGTCACAGCAGAGCCAGAGCGGGCTAATCGCTGACAGCAGGCCTCTGCTCTACATAGAGCACAGGTAGTGCTTGCTTCCTTCCTGATTTTGGCCTTGGGCCTGACAGTGCTATCTGTTCCCCGTGGGAAGGGAGCTGTGACCCTACCAGCGTGATCTGGCCGTGAATTCAGGACCTTGCTTGAAAGGGGTTGTGGTAGTGGTTGTGCGCAGCCCCGTTTCTGACCGTTGCGCTTAGAGCTGCGTTCGGTTTTGAGCAGTGACTGGTGTTCTCTGCTGTCAAGCCTGCTTTGAGTGACTGACTGGAGCAGATGAACCTCCAGAGATGCCTGCCAACCTAAACCACTCTGTGACCCTGTAGCAGGATCTCTGCAGAGCTGCTGAGAGCCTTGGTGCATGAAGCTTTGCGATCGGACTCACCTGGTCGGGTGACCGGCTGCGTTCAGACTGGGCCCGGTACAGCATGTGCTGTCCTCAGAGGAGGGCTGAGCGGTACCAGGAGCTAACTTCACCATGAAAACTGGTTAGACTTGTCCAACCTTTTGTGCATGTCACCATCAACAAAGTGGACTAAGCACCAAATGTGGCCAAGAGCTGAAGAATGAATTGGTCTCAGACTCGAGACCCATAACATTTGGGCCTGTGTCGCGCTGCGAATGGCCCGGCTGGTGGGTTCGGCGTGTTTTGGAGCCCCGGGCTGGTGCATACACTGGCAGATCTTTCTGTTGTTGGAGAAAGCATTTTGACTTGTATCTGGGACAGCTTAGCAGTCCAGGTTTTGAACCCTCCAGGCACGCTGCGTCAGAACTGAGCCTAGGCTGATGGGCATTCGGTGCTAGCGCAGCCTGGTCAGGGACACTGCAGAAGAGGCAGGAATGTTTATTTACCTAGAGGTGGTTTTAAACCTCAATGACATCTCTGGCCAAGTAAACACCATGGAGAAACCTTGGAGAGCTGGATGATCTCTGAGCGAGCGAGGGTTGGCAACGCTGGATCTCAGCCTTCTCACTCCCTCTCTTCAAGCCCTGCTTGCTGGATGGCAGAGAGAAACCCCTCTCAAATACGCCTCCCTTCTCTGGGCCAAATGTTAGATCAAGAAAACTGTAGGTGTTGTCATGCTTTGACACAAGATCTTTGTATTAAAAAAAAAAAAAGTATTTTAATTCTTGCCAGCCTCCGTGCTGTGATTGTGGTGCTTGCCCTGGGTTACAGACTGCCGCTGCTAGGCTGGGCAGCAGGCATCTTGTGTTCTCCAGGCAGGCGTACCCCGAGCGTGCCCTCCTGAACGTGGCTCTCCTGGGATTCTCCAGCCCAAGGCCCCGGCTGCCCTGGAGAGGGCAGCAGCAGTGTTCCCCAGCTCAGCGCTGTTGAGGAGCGGAGCGCCAAGACAGCATGTATCTGACCGAACAAGGGCTGCGGTGCCTCCCGTTCGGACCGTTCTTAGGCTCCTTTCGGTTTGTTGTGTCAGATCGGTGGTGTGCGTGACAGTTCAGGGGCTCAGCCAGGCACAGAGCGCTTGGCACCAGTGGAGGAGACTCGAGCATGAGACTTTTGGCTGTGTTTAACTGATGGTAGCTTTTCTTTCTTGTTTCAACCTTCTCAGAAACTTGAATCCAGAGAACGAGTTGAAGAGATACTTTGGGGCTCGTGCTGTTCTCGGTGATCAGAGGTTAGTCCAGAATTTCATATTAAACACTTTCAAAGTCCGAGGCAGTGTGTCCGTCCTTCCCTTGGTACAGCTTACCGAGCCCCCAGTGCCACCCCTGGGCAGGGAATCCAGGGTTCAGGGTGTCTTACTCATTTTGTGGTCGCTTCTTGGGACAGGAGAATATTTTTCTGTGATATAGGGGCAGGGGGGAGTAAGGGTTCTCCAGGCTTTTGCTAGCATTTGCTTTTTCTTCTGTTGCTTTCCTCTCTCATTTACTGTCAAACACCCTTCGAAAGTCTTTGCACTCAAATTGATAGAGCGTAGACTCTTAGGGTTTGGGTTTTTTTTTCTTTCTCCAGCATTTGTCGCTTGTTGCTATTCCAAAGCCTTTGATGCCTTAGAGTGGACCCTGAATACCTTCCAGAGGGTCTCATGCCCTTGCTTTCAGGGGCCCAGGGAACCTACTGCTGCTTGGGTGTGAGGTCTCTGTGCAGCTACCTGTTGCACTGCGGTCGGTGTTACCCGGAAATCCCTGCTTTCATGAGCTGGTTGAAAAACGTGCGCACAAGAAGGGTATAAGCTCAGAGCAGTGATGGTGGAAGCGGAAGCCTTCTCTGAGAGAGGCTGTGGAAGAATATTTGGTGCTTGAGGAAGAAGCAGCAGTCCCTTACTGAGGAGACGTGACTTTCTCAGAGTGGCCTTGGTTTCTGAGTTCCTCCTGCCCTGAACCAATAAATTGGTTGCATTTGTGAGTATGGCTTAAACTAAATCAGCTGACATTTGAAGGCACTGCTGGGAAGAGGGATGAGTCAGAGGGATATGGGGCTCTCTTAATTGGACCTGGGAAGCTGTTTGAAGCAGAGAGGCAGCTGAGAACTTGGCAGGAATAAAAACAGGGGAGAGAAGCTATTGAAGTGGAAATGCTGGAGGTGCTGGCTGGCCCAAAGAGGAATGGTTTGAGTAAGGCAGGGCCTGAGTGAAGGTATGTTGTGTCTTGGAGGCAGACATGTTAAAGCTCTGGGCAGAAGCTTCGTGTGGCCAGGCTACAGCTGGGGGGGAAGCTGGATCTCTTTTTTTTTTTTCCTGAATCATCCTTTTTCTGGCTGCTTTTAGCCTTCCTCATTCTGTTAGTACAGAGAAACGGTGACCTGTCGTGTTTATTTCCTCAGGCCGAGGCAGCGCCAGTACGTCCGCAGCACGTGGCTGACGGCTCCCAAGAACACCTGGCCACGCTACAGCAGTACAGGTGAGGATTTCGGTGCCACCTCCCGAAGCACCGCGCTGCCGCTAGCCGACGGGGCACGTCGGTCCCGTGGCCGCGTTAGCAGGGACAGCTGCTCCTGCCAGCCTGGCTTTCCTAGAGCCTCTGCGCACGGGAACCGAGCTGCTTTTGTCAGCTGGCAGGCCCAGGCTTCATGCTGCCTGAAGCAGGACGGGAACTGCTCATCAGCTGGTGGAAATACCTCCTTTCTCAACAGGCAGAACTCTTGTCGTGTTGTGTCTTAGCATTTGAGCTTCTTTTTCCCCCTTCTTGGAGGTAGCAGGTGATGAGTGCTTCCCTGCTCAACAGCAGTGTTGCTGGATAATGAGAAATACCCGTGGGGAGAGCAAGCTGCTCGGGCTTCTCGGGTGGGCTTTGGACTTTGACTCACGGGTGGAGGTAAAGGAATGAAATTCTGTGGGGGTTTCTGAAAGCACATCTGGCTTCGGACCCAACGGTGTGAATGAGCTTCCCACGTGGTAAGAAAGCAGAAGAGCTTCTCCTGCGCTGTGCTCGCAGGCTGGCAGCGGTGGTACCCACGTCTCCCATGCACCCTCTAGGTATTACCATGCAGCTGCTGGACACCAGGAGGGGAGCGCAGCACTTCACGTTCAAGCACCATCGCGAGTACCAGCAAGTGCAGTTCAAGTTCCTGGACGCTGTAGAGTCCATGGACCCCAACAACATTGTGGTAGGTTGTGAAATTGGGTTGTCCCTGCTGTTACCTCCTGCGTTCCTGCAGCCCCTTGCTCGGGCAGGGGAGGTGGGCTGGTGCATCCCAGTGCTTATTTTTTGCCAGTCTCATTTTGAGCAGTAGAGCCCCGTTCCCTCTCTGTGTGGGGCAAGGCAGCCTTGCTTGCTGAGCTCTGCTTGCACCTTATTCATAAGGTAAGTGACATGCTTGGTCCAAATGAGGTCCAGTGGCTGGTGGCCGCGCCTCGGTGGCTCTGCCCGAGAGCATGCCAGGCAGCCAGATGAGGAGGAGCCGGCAGGAACTGACCAGTTGGTTGTCAGGGTAGGAATAAAGCTCCCTTGTCTCGGCTCTTTGGCTGGGAAAGGAAGAATATTGTATAAACCGATCTTTAAATGGGAATCTAAACTAACAGCTGTTCTATTTATAAACTCTTGCATGGATGAAAAATGTGTCTATTCTTGATTTTCAGAAAAACAGTCTTTGTGTTGAAAGTTCTTCGTGCATGTCCAACCTCATTAAACTGTATGGTAGCATTTATAGTTTGTAGTGATAAGCAGCAGTAAAACTGCTCTGCACCATGCTGAGCCATAACGGCGCTATCTTTTCTCGGAAGACCCTGGCCACATGAGCTCGGGTATATGCCCTGGAGAACTCTCTTAAAGATGTCATTGTCTACCAAATAAAGTTTACTTCCGTCTGCTTTCCCACCCTCCGCTCGTGGCCACTGCTCTCTCCAGTTTGTCGGTTCTGCCTGCTGACTGGACTGAGGGATTCACGTTAAATCATGCCAAGTGAGTCCTGTGCAGCAGCGATCAGCCTGAGAGCCAGTGTCCCAGGGACAGCTCAGACACGGTCTCACGTGGCTGTGCAGAGCAGGACAGGTTTTTCTGTGGTGATTCGAAGATCTGGTAGGAAAAACCTAGCAGTACAATGTATACTGTGAAGCAGGGATTCTTTATCACAGCGCTGGGCACACGGGGGATTTCTCCTCCAAACGTGCACGCCAGACACCCTGTCACTTCAGGTTAAATCACACATAGAAATATTCATTATAAGAACTACTTAGCATATTCATTACTTTTCCGAGAACTAATTAGCATGTGTAAATATCTTTCACACATGTCTGTTAGCAACTTTGGGTGGTCTTTGGGGGTCCCAAGATGAAGGCCCATCCTCTTCATCACAGTCTTCATTGATTGACCTTTGTTTCTGCACAGACCCAATTCTAGGATCACGTCCATCGTGTCCTTCAGGCTGTTTGGCTCTGGTCTCTTGATGCCTCCTTATCTCTGGAGCTTGGCACATGTGCCCTCCTGAGGCCCTGTTGGCTGGAGGAGAATTATTTAGGAGTCTCTTTTATCCCACAATTATCCCAATTATTTGCTGGGAACCAAGACCGCTTTTGTTTCACTCCATTATTTTGTCTAACGATGAAATGATAGCTTGTGCCCATGTCCTTCCACTATATTCCTTAATGAGAAAACAGGGATTAGTGCAGCAGTTACATCATTAGATCACTGTGCGTGCAGGGATACAAGTTACAGGACTAAAGACTGCTAAAACTAGAAAATGTTAAGGCTTTTTTGTTATAGTTTCACGTTTCTTACAGTCCCCTCCGTCAGTGGCACATTTTAGTCTTTCAGTCCAGTCCCTGTTAAGTGGGTCTTGCTACATTTGGAGACATTCCTACAGCTTTAGTCTTTCAGTTTTCTGTTACTGGTAAAATCTGACATAGAAGCACTTCAAAGCCCCAACCAGTTTATCTGTGACAGCCCTGGTTTCACGTAGCTGGAGCCCAGATCTGCCTTGCTGCTGTGCTTTGAGCATGCGAAACAGGAGTTTTTGGGGGGTCCTGCTCAGTGAGGGTTTTTCTGCTCTTTCTGGCCTGTTGAAAGGGTTTTGCTGGTGAAGTTGTAAGCGTGTAAAGAGGACTTTTTCCCATCACAGTGACCCAAGGTGTTCATCTCTTCCAAAAAGAACGACTAGAGAGGAACTTAAGAGCAAGCAAGGAAGGGGTGAATGTCAGGCAAGTGGCACCAAGGCGAAGGCACTGGGCTGGAACAGGCTAGAGCATAAAGGCTTTCTTCTGTGGGTGGGCACGCTGGCCACCGCCTGCAGATGTACAATATCTGGAACTTCTGAAACCGTATTTTTTTCAGGTTTTGGGAAAAAAAAATCCCAAAATTAAACTTTGAGGAGATTTGAAGTAGCTTCGGTATTTTCATATTGAAACTGAATTTTTGGTGTTTGGACAAAGTAGCCCATTTGTAATATAATTAGTGAGTGCAGAGTTTTTTGAGGTGTGGTTAAACATCTCTTCTGAAGCCTGGAAAAAAGTATTTTTAATCCGTTAACATTCAGGAGCTGGATGCTGGAGTTGTAAGAGATGTATCACAATGTCCTCTCGGTACCCAGAGGAAGCGAAAGCCTGATCAAATGGTCAGAATTGTCCAGGGATAGAGAATAAAACAAAAATGTAATTATGCCCGCTGCCTGCATCTTGAACGTTGTGTGCAGTTCTGGGCCCTCACCTTCAAAAGGGTACGGTGGAGCGGGGCGAGATTCGGAGGAGGACAGCAAAGATGATCAAAGGCCTGGCACGGCCTCTGCGCTGGAAGAGCTGGGTCAGCGGGAAGGGAGGTGCCTGAGGGAAGCTGCGATCCGGGGCTCGGATCGTGCGTGGGGTAGGGAGAGAGCTCCCCGTTGTCCCTGTCAACATGGGGATGAAGCTGGCAGGCTGGGATTAAGGGAAGTTCTTCGCGTTGTGCGCTTAAGCGGTGGCTTTCGGTGTCACAGAGCTGGGGTGCTGGAAGGGTACCTGGGTCAGTAAGTGAACAAAGTCATGGGAGGAGACACCGTTGACATCAGTGGCATCTTTGACAGTGGGGGTCCCTGAACCCCTAAAGGTTGGCGGCTTAGAGTGTGCCCAGCTTTGTGCCCTCTTTGCCAGGCACCTGCTTTTGGAGACGGGGCAAGATGGGCCTCTGCTCTAACACAGCATGGCTGTTCTTGGGTTCTTTTAATCCCTTTCGTGGGAGGTGTGTCCCCAGCCTTGCGCCGCAGTCGGAGCGTTGGCTCTCTGACCGTGTGGAACAGGATTTCTTCACTTCCAGACCCAGGGGCAAGAACAACCCCTCTCTCTTAGACGCGGTGTCGGGGCATTTGCCTCCCCGCCGCGCTTACAGAGCTTGCTTCGCAGGCAGATTGCATAAGAAATGCGTGATTTGTGCCATCGTGTAATCAAGCTCATGCTCTTCTGTAGCCGCTGCTTGAGGCGCTGGAACCGTACCATGTGGACTCCCTTCTGCAGCTCAGCGACGTGTGCCGGATGCAGGAGGATCAGGAGATGGCCCGTGATCTCGTAGGTGAGAGCCGAAGTGAGGAGCAGGTGTCCTAGCGTGAATCAGTAATCAAGGGCTTTTGGTTCAGTTGTGGCTTGGTTTCGATGGAGAAGCGGCAAACCAGAAGGGTTGGTCTGGCTCCGTAAATATCTGCAGGGTGGGGGTCAGGAGGACGGGGCCAGACTCTTTCCAGTGGTGCCCAGCGACAGGACAAGGGGCAACGGGCACAAACGGAAGCAG
>Ga0065711_1015734_pt1 | contig 12141 bp, 10 predicted proteins | sample Hoacrofraction12_FD_59098 | JGI IMG/M metagenome (GOLD analysis project Ga0065711, IMG submission 59098) | Hoatzin crop microbial communities from Cojedes, Venezuela - Epithelial fraction 12 v2 (version 2) | ecosystem: Host-associated > Birds > Digestive system > Esophagus > Crop | place... | reverse complement strand
TGGAGTCTCCTTCTCTGGAGATATTCCAGCCCTGCCTGGACGCGGTGCTGTGCAGCCTGCTCTGGGTGACCCTGCTTGGGCAGGGGGTTGGGCTGGGTGACCCACAGAGGTCCCTTTCAATCCCGAACATGCTGTGATTCTGTGAAATCTGGTAGGAGCCTGACCCTGCTCTGCAGACCCCAGCGATTCTCTGCGATGCGTCTGGAGCAGCAAAGCCTCCCACTGGTCGCATTTTCTGTCCTAAGAAGTGTTTTAGCCCCAGTGCCTGGGCTCCGCACTCAGATGTTGACCCACCAAGCGATCGCAGGAAGCAAGTTTGTTTCTGGCCTCAGTTTCTCCTCTACTTTTGTTTATTTAATAGTGTATTATTTGGAGGAGGGATGGCTTCCCTCTGCTTGCAGGGGCTCTGATGTTTCTGGAGTGCCTAGCCTCTATCAGAATTAATATTCGTAGTGGTCATAAAGCATTCAGTGAAGTTGCACTCTTTTCCTCTTTGTGAGTAGGTCGGAACTAGATCCTCAGCTCTGTGATGGCAGGCGCTGGCCTGGAGCTGGTTCTCAGACGAGTGGGTGGCTGTCAGCTCACTGAGGCCACTCAGCCCTGTGTTCAGCACCCATTGCAATGATGGCCCGCCTGCTCGTGCTTCGGTGAGTTGCTGGGCTTTCTCCTTTCAAAAAAAGCCTCGATTGTAAGAGCAACGTGGCAAGTCTACTTTGTAGGAATACCATATGCTGCTAAGCAAACAGAGACCCTGGCCGTCCTTTTCAAGAAAGAGGGATACACTGCTTTTGAATGGCTCGTCGATGTGCTCCACGGAGCGGAGCTCGGGTTCTCAGCCCAGTTCTTGTCAGGTAGTTTTTCATGTCACTTGTTTTACGGTTGCCATCACACCATCCAGCACTGATGGCAGCAATAAAGCATCAGATCACAGAATGGGCTTTGGGGACCGGTGTGATTTCACCTCCTCTAGCAGAGCTTTCATCCCTGAGAATTTTCCTAGTGACCTGTCTGCTATATCTAAGCATCTATTATGTAGGAAAATACAGATTTTCATTTTACATGGGACTTTCCTTCGAGTGTCGCTTGCAGAACGGTAGACTGAGCAGCGAAACACACCAAAAAGACATCTTAAAAGCACGGCGTTTAAAAAGCAGATCTTCTTTTGACACCAGGCTCTTTGTTATAGCAATGAAGGCTCCAGACATGCATTTTTTTTATTATTTCTAATGAAAGCTGATTTTTCTGCTGAGATCGCTTGACTCCAGGAGCTGCAACCTGGAGCAAAACCACTTCATGCTGTAAAATGCTCTGCTGAAACAAGACTTAGCAGCAGCATGCTTTCCCTGAAAACTCTTCCGATAATCAGGACGAGGATAGAAGCCAGCAGCTTTGAAAGAGCTTACTAAAGCGCTCTCGCTTACTCCTACCACTCAGTCTTGCATGCCAGCTTCCTTGTAAAACTATTCTGTAAAATATATCTAGAAGGAAATTAGATTTAAAAAAAAAAATCTAAACCCCCTCTTTCATACCAATGCACAAATCAGCTTGGTCAGAACCAAAGCAATGAGATGCTTTTCTGGCCTTGGTTTTCTTAAGTGACGGGGTGGCTTTATTCAGAGCAGAACAAACCAGCAGTTTCTGGTCAGGAGCCCACATAATCTGCTCCCTGGGTGAAATTTGTGCTTGAGATGTTGCTGGTGTCTAGAACTGGTGCTGTCCTTTGGCATGAGGGATTTCACCCGCAGAGCTGCATCTCCACGTGCTTTGGTGTACTGCTCGACTGCATATTCTCCTCCTTCTCACATTATACCAGCAGCTGAGGCCAGGTCCATCGCTGGTCAGTCAGCCCCACAGAACTCACAGCTGAAGTTAATTTGGCCCCTCTGGCTCTGCCTTTACTATTTAAGCCAACCGGCTTCAGCTGGAGCTGTTTCCTCTGCTCTGTTCCTGGGTGGTGGAACCAGTCATGGGAACCATGGTCAGAAAACTGTGCTGGCACCACCAGCGACTGCAAAATCCATTTGGCATCCGACTGGAGAAGTCCACCCCGGTGTGCTAGAGGTAAGCTTAAGCCCGTGGGCTTGGGAGGGAGGGGTTGAGGGTTTTGTTCGGGCTGAAAGACGTTCGATTATGTCGGTCGTGGGTCTTTGTGCGGTTGTTCCTCCAATGTACCCTGAGGTGGTTTTGGGTAGATTGTGGTGGAGTTGTTGCAGTGTGGTCGGTGGCTGAGGACCATGAGCAGCTAATCCAGCTGTGGCCCCACACAGGTTCGCTACTGGTGTGTTCACTGTGCATGTCAGTATGGTTCTTCTCCCATTCTGAGTGGAGAAAGTGAGGCAGAGAGCAGTGCTGGCATCTGCTGAGCCTGGAGCAGGCTGAGACAGTGGCACGGAGTGAGGAGGTTGCCTGGGGTAAGGCAGAGCTGTGGACCTGCAGCCCTTCCCCCAGTCTGTTCACATGGACCGGAGTCTAATGCTGTTGTTTGTGTTGTGGAGTGTGGCTCCTGGACGTGTTTTGGTGTCATCCTCCAACACGAGCTTTCTCTTCCACACCATTGTCCCTCAGGGTCACAGTTGGGTGCCCCAGGGACAGGTTATTGCTGTGCAGACCCCCCATGGCCACGCCATGCTCTGCTGCTTGGATTTTGGGCCGTCGTGCAATGTCTGGGTGCATCAGCTCCTTTTCTGTCCTATGGCATTTCTGTGAGAATACAGCACCTGAGAACCACACCGCTTGCGTAGACCGAAATACCATGATGGGGTGAAGTAAGCAGCTTGCTCGGAGAGGGGAAGAGATGGGTGGGGACAGTGCCAAGGTAACAGCGGCGTGCTTGATTTGACCGCGGTGCTCAGTGACGGGCAGTTTTGGCACAGCTTGTGCACATAAATCTCTTGTGAGATCTCGGTATCGCTTCTGCAGGGCTCCGCTGGGGAAGGTCCACGTGCACCACTTTCATATCTGCCATGGGGGATCGGCTTCCAAGCCCCTGACGTGGCGGGGGGGAGGCGGTGGCAGCCGAGGGTGGGTGTTGTGGCTCCGTCCGCGTTTTGTGGCAAGGATTTCTCAGCGGGACGCTGCTTGCGTTGGTCCGTGCAGATTCGTGAATGTCTGTTGGGGTTTAAAAATAAATACGCTGCTCGAAACTGGTGGCTCCCAGCCCCGACACAATTATGTAAAATTAAGCTCCAAATAAATTACGGAGGGAGAGGATGGGCGATGAAGGGAAGATTTTGGGAAAGCCTGTATAATTGGCACAGGCCTTTTGACCCTGCCTATTATGGAGGATCTAAGGCTCCTTCATTCCCGGCTCCACGTGCATTGTAAGGGTCAGCTCTCTCTGAGCAAGCTTTTGGAGGCATTTAGAATCAGACAAGTGTAGAAAATCCTCCGAGGTCTCCCAGATAAAGTCCCCGGAGGGTTCGGGTCTCCAGGCCGCTCTTGGTCCTTGCTTTTGGCCTTTTCACTTCGGCACAGACCTGCCGTTAGTCGCTGACCCTGCGACAGAGCTCAGAGCTCATCGGAGGCGAAGGAAATTGCTGAGCCGGGGGCACAGGCTGCCAGCACCAGGGGATGTGGCGAGTTGTCCTCTTACAAAAGGAATATTTACCTGGTGCCATTTCTATGAGATTCCTTCCTCTCTGTTGCTTTTTCTGGTCAGAGAGCAGCTTTTTGGGGCGTGGGGTGCAGACAGCCAAGGTTCTCCCGCATCCAAGCAGCACGGGCTGCAGGAGGGGCGAGGAGAGCGCGGAGCAGGGTCTGAATCCTTCCCGTACAAACTGGCTGTGAAGTTTATGGGCAACCATGTTATTAAAGAACTGGGATCCCAGACAGCGTCCTCACTGCCAGCCCCTCCAGCGCGTTTGCTTTGAATGGTGCTGGGCTGCTGGACTCCAGCGCTGGGAGGAAGAGGAGGTGGTGTCCCTTCCCAGGTCCTCTTGGGTTCCTCGAGACAGCTTGAAAAACTTCTGTGCTTTGCTCATGAATCTGTCGATAGAGCCTGGGAACAAACCCATCCAACATGGGTGCCGTTTCCTATTTTGAGCTGTGCCATGCTTATATATTAATATCAATGATGGATGCTTGGACCAGCCTCAGGGATAGCATGATGAGCAAGGAGCAGTGTCACTATAGAACAAGGACCAGAAAGAGCATGGCTTTTTTTCTTTTCCTGAGCCCAGATCTTAAAATATTCTCAGGGTGCATTAATGTTCTCTGTGCAGTGCAGCTGGGTCCTTGGGACAGCCTGTCATAAGCAGCAGGTACGATGGGCAGTACCAGCCCAGACGCCCTGCGTCCCGCTCAGTCCTTAGCTGGAGGTTTACCAAGGGTGGGTCCCTTCTGCTCCAACGGCACACAGGGACACGCTTGCGTTTTCCAGACTGATCCAGGGCTGTTGGCAGGTGAGCACTGGTGTCTGTGAGTGGCGTTTAGCTTCCTTCAGACTTCTTCCTCTCTCTTTCTGGTTGCTAAGTATTTCCCAGGGATTTTTACAACTGGCTGATGGCATTTTTTAAAAATAGCCCTTTCATGCGGTGAATATTGCTACTTTTGAGGCAGCATATGACACAGACCTGTCTGTTCCCAGCTCAGAGTGTTTCTCCAAATTTCTAATATATCAGCAATCGTGCTGTAGCTGACACAATTTTAGCTCATTGCCAAACGGGGATGAATTATGATATATCCACATTTAGAAAGAACTTTAAGATCTTCCAGTTACAAATAGCTCCCAGGGAAGGAAAAAGATTCTGTGAACCTGACAGGCACTGTATACGAAGGTTGCAGAGAAGTGCAATAGGCTGATCCGCAGCGGTTTTATGATGACTTGTTTCTAGGGTGTCTCTGCTTTGTTCTTGCTAGCAGTGATTTGGGGGTTCCTTCCACAGGTTTCTTTTGATTTTCTTCTGCCCTTGCACTTTTCTTCTTGTCTTCATTAACCATTACATTTTACTACTTGTGGTTGGATTCTGTGCTTCAAAGAAGATGAGGAGAAAGTGGCAGAAAATATCTTTGGATATTGTTTGTTGGAAAGCATCTGCCACAAACACACTTGTGGGAAATCCTGTGCTTGATTCAGTTAAAACGTGTCTGAAAACAGCACAGGAGCGAATTCGGTAAAGGCGAGCGCCCTGCGTTTTGCAGTGATTTCACAGGAGCTCTCCTACTGTTCTGTGTGTTGGCCCTGGAGGTGCTTGAAGAATGACACTTGTGTCCCCAGACATGCAGAAAATCACGAGTCAGCCCTATGTGTACACGAAGACTGGGGAAATGAAATTTGAAGTCGTGAGACTTAGAAAAAAGAAGCGTGGGTTCGAATGGCCTTGCAGGTTTTTTTTAGCCTCTGGTGTTTCCTCAGATTACATTTTCAAGCTTTCCTCTGTAGCCACAAGGGCCCTATTTTGATTGCTTTTAAAGCGAAAACTGAGATTCTCACACAGTCGTGTGACAGCAGAAACTGTCTTCACACAAAATAGAGCATGAACTGTAGTCAAATGTGAGCTTGTCTACCGTGAGAGCTCAGGATTGTCAACGAATGAGCAGTAATGACTGATGTAAACGTGTTGGAGGTAGAGTAGCAAACGGGCTGAATATGTCATAGCAAATTCCAAACCGATTTCTTTTAAAAACCAAGTGTGTGCTTGAAGCTCTACGTGCTGCAAAGTCAAGACAGTCTTTGCCGGGACCTGCTGGGTGCCACGGAGTGGTCTTTCCATGTAGGATTGGAGACCCGATGCCTGTGTGGTTGTCAAAAAGGAGGAGAGGAGGTGGCTGAGCTATAGAGGTGAGCAGGCTTGCACTGCCTGGTCCTTGTCCTTCACGGCTTTCGAACGTTCAGAGCTGTAGCTGAGGGATGCATCTTGCTGTGTTTGGGTGAAGGCTTTGCTTAGGTGTATGGCCACCAAGTAAATGTAAAAAAAAAACAAACTCGGGAATTCCCATCTTGCTCCCAAAGGGAACTCTGAACAGAGAGCTTTGGCATGATACAGTGAAAGGAGTCTCCGTGCCTCAGTGTCCCTGTCTGGGCAATGATCCTCGGTCACCTGCTGTCACAAGAAGTGCCAGGCAGAAAGGATGCTGCAGAGGACAGCCAGATGCAGGGCACGTAAAAGGCCAGGATTCCCTGTTTTTGGTTGTAGGCTCTCGGTTGCCTTTGGTCAGGAGCTGCCACTTGGCTTATTTATGGTGATGCTCTGAAAGCACGCACGTGGAGGTTTATCGCTGTCGGACTGGCTTGGTCAATCACACTTTTGTTTAGTTCCTTTTCCAAGGTGCAATGCGGCACAGTCTGAAGGGGTCAAGGCAGCAGGGACCCTGCGAGAGGGGAGGGTGGGAAAACACAGGCCAGAAGCCATGGCTGTCCACATATTATGAGAAAAAAGAGAAAATAGCCTGGGTTTTGGTGAGTTCCCTGTCCCTAGCTGCTCCCGGGAAACGGGTCTCCACGGTCTTGTGGAGGGAGTGGGGAGACCCAGAACTTGGCTCTGCCCAACCACTGCTGGTCCCTGTAGCCTTGAAGAGCCTCTTCTCCTCCCAGAGGGTCAGGTCTTGGTGTGGAGACGTGTCCCCGAGGGCCGACGGGCTGCAGCAAGGACTGTAACCCCGGGATATCCTTGATGGGAAGGGCAGCCCAGGACTGCACGTTGCTGCGGGATGGGACCTGTGGTGCCGATGCTGCGTGGGGAGCAGGGCCCTCTCCTCTCCCTGTCTGCTCACCTTAAGGATGCTCAAGGTCCCTGCCCGCGCCGCTGCTGCATCCAGGGGAATGCAGCGGGAGAAGGGAGGGGAAAAGCTGCATGTGCTGCTCCTGCAGCTCGGTTTCAAGGAAAATTTGCCCTTTCACAGTTGCTTAAGCGAAATGTCAGCGAATGCCAAATGCCCGGAGCCACGTATGCTCTACACAAGAGAGGCTCCATAAATCAGGGAGCAGTTAGTGGGAAAAAATCAGGTTCCAAGGAGGAAAGCAGTGGGACACAATTTTTTTTTTCTTAAAGCTAGGGCAGCAGTGTTTCAGTTTATTATGTGGCCCAGCAGTGAAGGAATTCATCACATTGTCACTCCCCTTCTTTTTTTTTTATCCGAGAAAAGAGTGCGAGTATGTGTGCGTGTATACGTGTGTGAGGTGGGGGGAGGAACAAAGCGGCCGGGCAATCAACTTTGTATAAAATTGGCGCCGTGTCCCGCTCACAATGCGGGACAAAGGCTGGGGGGCTGGTGGCTCAGCTGGGAGTCAAGGCAGCACAGCTGTGACCAATGCCAACACAGTTCCCGTCAATATGGAGTGACCCTGGCTCTTTTTGCAACCTGCTTCCAGGCTCATCTCCAATAATTCTCACAAAAGACGGGAACAAACAAAACCTTTGTCAGCACTTTCCCTTCGAAAATTTTAAATATGTCATTAGGCTGCTCTTGTCCTTTTCTTTCTCTTTTACCTGATCTGGGCTTTAAAAAGCAAATGTGGACACTAAAACTCTGGGTCAACAAATGATTAAAGGAATGGCTTAAAAGGAGAAGGGATGGGTTTAGTAGTTGGGAAGCTGCTCGTGCTGCTGTCTGGCGTGGAACACTACAAAGGCACGAAAGAAAGAAAAACTCTCCCGCTTGTTAGTTAGCACTTGAGGCAGGTACAGTATTTTTTAAAATCTGTTTACTTAGAGAGGCCCAGACTGAAATACAGCAGCCAGCGAGGCTGGGAGGGCTGGCGATGTGTGGGGGCAAGGGCAGGCTGTGCGGCCGGTGGACAGTGGAGCCCTGGGCTTGGCAGCCCACCGCCCATCCTGGTGCCCCGTGGAGAACAGCACCGCCGAGCTGTAGCCCCGCGCCCGGTACCGGAGCGATTCTGGGGCTCCATCTCTGGTGTGGGTCTTTGAACTGAGCACTCCAAACGCTGCCTGTCTTTGCCAGACCCTGGGACGTGCTGAGGAGCTATGGCTGTACATCAGCGGAGCAGTGCTGGGCTCCAAGCTTTCCCTCTGCCACGCAACAGCTCTGAGGAAAGCACCATGCCGCTTCTTTGCGACCCAAATAAGCTTGAGCCCAGTTGAGTCAGAGGAAAAAAATTGAAGCGTTCTCTCATTTGGGAAGAAAGCTTTGGGAAATCAGCATTTGGGCTGTCATCATCGTGCGTCCTCTGCAACATTACCAGCTTGCTCCCTCACACCAGCTGGAGAAAAACTGGGAAAGCTGTGCATCCGAACACCATCCTGTGTGCCAACACTGGGGATGACGGGCCCTAATTCCTTCTGAGGCAGATGTGGCCAAAGAATATATAGATCCTTCAGAAAGAGGAGGTGGAGAAGGTCAAGAAAGAAGTGAAACCCTGCCTCTCCTAACCTTGACCAAGTCTGTAAAGTGACCCTTTTCCTAGGTTACGCAGGCTCTGGTTTGCTCTGGAGGCTCTCCCAGGCATCCCTGGGATAACAAAAGGATCTGGTTACAAATATTAAACACTTCTTAATAACTCTGCCATGCCATGAAACAGAGTCCATTCTGGTTTGCTAAATGACTCTGAAAGGACTTTTTTCCCCCTCCCCTGCTTCCCTTCTCTTGCCTGGTTTTAAATAGGCCCTGAGTGGTAGGAGCCGGCACAATGGCATCGCTCCGGCTTTGTTTCAGCCTTGATTTAGCCACCCTTTTAAGGACCCTACTGAATAATTCAGTGTTATCATTCAGGATGATGCTGGATTATTACAAGGGTTTCTTCCCTCCTTTCCCCCTCCTTTCCCCCCCATAACCTTTAAATTCTTTTCACACGTGAATGGGTTCAAAGGAAGTCGTGTAAGGAAAACACACAACGAGGAGGCTGCTGCTCTCCCCCTCTGCTGTCAGTTTGATAAATATAATGTGTCACCAATTAAAAACTCATTGCCATTCTCCTGCTGCAGCCCTTGCCTCGTTAAGGTCCTCCTCCCGGGGTGGCTCCCAGGATCTGCTGCTATCATTGTTGATAACAGAGGGCCTGTTTTTTTCCCATCCTGGGCCATTTCAGTGCTACACATTGGCATGTAAATAAGTTATTCACTCGACATCACTTTCTGATAGAAAAATGACCATGAAACTCTTTGATTTTGGGTTTGCTCTTGTCACAAGCGCACAATGAAATCAAGAGTTTCAGTTTTGTGTCTGTGGCTTGTGGAGGGCTTCTTTTTTTCTTCCCTTTTTTTGGCTTTTCTCTTTTGCAACTGCCTCTTTTCAGCATTTGTATGGAAATTGTCCCATCGCACAATTTAATGCGGGCATAGTTTGACCTGGTAGGTGTCCCGACTTCAATATAGTAGATTGTTGTTTATTTTTGCCCTCCCCAGGAACATTAAAAAACAATCTGGGTCATCCATAAAAAGATGTTTTCTCTTTTCTTTCCTCTTTGCGCTCTTAATGCCTTTGAAGAAGAGCGGTGTGGCTGGCACCAGAGCCCCCCTGACTCTTTCCCATCAGGGACACATGGAAGGGACCTGACTGGGACAGTCCCACAGCTCTGCTGTGGGGTGCAGCAAGGGGGAGGAAGTTCTGGGGAAGGCCAGTGGTTATGGAGGACAGCCTCTCCCTGGAATACCAATCCATGCTTCTCTTTAGCTGCTTTTCCCCTAGGTATTTGCACTTGTTGCATTCTGGTTTGCTTCTCGGAGCAGTTCACAAACCAAACATGGTTTTCCCTGTTTCCCTCTGTTTTCCCCTCCATTCTTGGCTGCTGGACACCTTCCCCAGCAGCCAGCTCTGGTGGCCAGAGCTCCAGTCCTCTCTGGAAACCTGATGCCCTGGTCACCAAAATCAGCGGGAGGCTTCCCACAGCCCAACAACGGGGTCTGCACCCCATCGTTCCTTCCGGATCGCAACACGTGCTCATGAAGCCTTGTGCATAGCAGCCAGCGAAGAGCACTGAGGCAGCTTCCAAAGAGGGGTGAAATGGCACTCCTTCCAAAGCCTCAGTCCGGCTGAAAAGTTTCCTTCCAAACTTCTTTGTGTCAGGAATCGGTGTCGTTATCAACACCCGTTTCTGTGAGGCTGTCTTTGTGTTTCTCTTTCTGTGTTTCTGTTTTGTGGTGTCCAAAATCTTTGCTCGCTTCTCACTGGAGAAGTTCTAGTCTGTGTGGTTTTCATCACAATGCCACCGACTGCCTTTTCATTTGCTTATTTTTTGGCAAAAAGCTATGGTGCTATCGCTGGGAAAATGTCCAGGACACTGGTGAAAGGAGGAAGGTCTGGGTCCTTGGCTGCTGTGTGCCTAGGCTTCAGGCTGAGCGCTGGGATCGGCTTTTGGGGATCCAGCTGGACTGAAATGTGGGCATTACTCGGCTCTGCTGTGGTCAAAGCTCCTCATTTCATCACCTTGAGAGCTTCAGTGCTTTTCTCTTGAGTGGAACATTTCCAGGCAGGGAACACTAAGCTTTGGGTCTTCCTTTTTACCTTTTTTTTTTTTTAACTTCTTTTGGAGAGAGAGAGATTGGAGAAGCTTTCGTTTTGGGGAGCTGGGACACCAGTTTTAGTAACAAGGATGATTCTGTGTAGCGTTTGAAGTGGAAATGCATGCAGATTTGAAGCGTGTGTGCTCCCAGCAATGTTCTGGAAAGCCTTGATTGTTAGAACAATCTAATAAAGCTCTGAGTTTCTCCCACCCACCCCACCCCCTGCTCGCCTGTCCTCTCTCCCGGGCTCAGCCTGAAATCTCTGCTCTGAAGTTCCCCCTCATCTGCCAAGCGGTACCTTCAAGATGTGGAGTTCCCTGGAGCTGAAAGACAAAAGGATTTGCAAACAAAGCTTTGGAATAGGAAAAAGGAGGAAAAAAGGCTTCAGAAAGCTTTTCTGTATATCCATGCTGTCTGGGCAGCTAGGAAGTGGAGGGGGGAGAACTGTGGATTCTTCTTGCCCCATTACAGTGAGGATATGTGGACACAGCCATGGTGGGGGCATGGCTGTCTCCCATGACCCTGGATCCCCCAGCCAATGGATCAGCTTAAGGCACATGAGTGTTGGCTGCCGAAGTCTCTTATCTCCTTTTGTGGCCCCATGATGGGAAGAGGATGATAGAGTTTAATCATGTGGGACACAAGCTTGCCTTTATATGTACTGCTGGGCCTGCTTGACTTTCAAGAGAACGTGCCCTCTACTTTGGTGCCAGCAGATTAAGGATCAAGCTCTGTGGAGGAAGAAGGGAAGAGAACAAGCTGCGTGTTAGATGTGGAACTCCTACTCTGTATGCCCAGTCTCATTCTCCTTTTGAACCTAAAAGCTCTTTGAAAGAGCTGAGAACTAAAAAACACCCCACAGCAAAAGTCTGCAACTAAAGTCAACTGTATTTTCAAAAAATCCGAAAAGCAAGGGGGGCAATAACCTTGTTGGGGAAAGGAGAGAGAAGATGCAGTGCAAGAAAAGCGATCTAGAGATTGGTGAAAAGAGCAAACTGATCTTGTTTTGTTCTCGGAGATCCGCAGTGCTGTGGTCAATCTGTCCCCCGCAGCTTGCTGGCTGGAACGGGGACGAAGACAGAGCTTGGGGCATTCACAAAAATGATTGTGGAGTGTCTTGAAAACCTACAGCCCTCATGGCATCTATGAAAGGCCTTGATGAGGTTTGTCTCCTTGGGTGAAAGGAAGCACCGGTTGCTGACACAGCTGAAAAGCCACCTCTGTAACCAGCGTGATGACTTTTGCCTTTCTCCTTTCTGATATTATTTACCTCGTGCTTGGTTGGAAGTCCCCAAAAGCCAGGATGAAGCCCCACGTTTCTCCCCACCCCTCCTCCTCCCTCGTTATTCTTTAACTTTCTAAGGCGACTGTCCTCTCTGTTTACCCGGCTGCCCTGCCAAAGGCGAGGGTGCCCGGAGACTGTTTATCTGCTGTCAGTCTATAACGCAGCATCCCTCGCCCCCGGGGTCACCCAAGGGATTGACACCTTAACCCAGGGGCCTGGATTCCGCGCTGCCCTCCTTAGAGATGCACCAGGCTGTCAGTAACAAGGCCACAGGTTTATTCAACTGAGATCTCCAGATCTCAAAAGATAATCTGGGAATAATTGGGACTTAAGGAACTTGTGGGAATCTGATTTCTTTTTTTTTTTTTTTGCAGAGCTGCCATTCATGAAACAGATGGACATCTTATTTCTCTCTAATTTGATGGGCTTTCTTGACAAAATGGCAGAGGTTGCACTTTG
>Ga0065711_1012870_pt1 | contig 12141 bp, 5 predicted proteins | sample Hoacrofraction12_FD_59098 | JGI IMG/M metagenome (GOLD analysis project Ga0065711, IMG submission 59098) | Hoatzin crop microbial communities from Cojedes, Venezuela - Epithelial fraction 12 v2 (version 2) | ecosystem: Host-associated > Birds > Digestive system > Esophagus > Crop | place... | reverse complement strand
AAAAAAAAAAAAAAAAAAAAAAAAACAACAAAAAACAACACCAAACAAAAACCCCCAAAACAAACACAAAACCCCAGAAAAACCCTACACCACCACCCCCAAACCACTATCATATTTAAGGTCACACAAAATTTAAAATCTTGGAACATCAGAATTCAAAGTACATGATTAAATTTCTTCTTTCAATCTTTAAATGTGCCTAGATTGAGCAGCTGATGCCCTGATTCATTTGACACCTTTTTCTTATCTTTCTTACCTCTTTCTTATCGCATGTTGTGTGTTTCAGCACATGTAGACGAAGCTTACCGGAAACTCATCCTTCTTGTCTTAATACTGGAATTAAACCATCGAAGGAAGATCTGACAGCCTTTCCTAAAGTGGGGTTTATATCTAAAGAACAAACGCAAAATCTTGATGATCAAAATGGTAAATATACCTCTTTGACAACGTCAAGATCTTCATCTTTGACTGATTCAGCTAACGAAAAAGGAACCAACCTGAAAAATACAAATGAACCTCTTATGAAGCCCACAGCAAACTTTCCGAAAGAGTGCACTTCTGTAAAACAGCTGCAACATCTTAACCCTTCCATAGCAATACCCAGAGTCAGCAGCACTGCTGAACTGCAGCGGACTTTGGATTGTAGACCCTCAACCTCAGATGCTCATCTGCTCTCTTTTACTGAGTCTGGAGTTAAATCACAAAGCAATTGCAATAGCCAGAACAGCCACAAAGGAAACAAGACTGATGAACTTATAGACATGGAATTTTTTAGTAGGAGAAATTCAAATGAGATTCTTTATGACAGAAATGAAAATGAAAGCTTTTGGACTGGAAGTGCCAAAGTCCAGGATAATAGTAAGTATTTTTAAAAATTCCTGTCATTTGAAAGTCCTTGTAGTTTCTGTGTAACTACATACAAGTAGATCATATGCAAAATTAGGAATTTAAATTGTGAGTGATCTGAAATTTGAGTCATTTGGGGGTTGCTTCACAAAGGGAATGCGATAAACTTGGGAAAAACATCCTTTCCTGATAAAGGAAAAGGACTAGTCATTAATTTCTACAAATAGGTTGTTACAAAATATATGCAAGAAGAGAATGGAAAAATGGTTACAAAACCAAGGTTCTGTTTGGAATGCAAATGCTAATGGCATAATGAGACTTTTTTTTCAGCAATAGTCCTAAATCTTGTAAGCATGGTGAGAGATGGAAGTTGTTCTCAAGAAAGCTTTGTTCAAGGGGGTTTCATTTAATAACTGTTCTGACAACAAACCAAACAAAGAAAAAACCCAAACAACCAAAATAAACCCAAATCCCACCCAACCCTGAAACAACCCACCTTGTTTCTATGTTTTCTGTGGCCCGATTCCACCTGGGAGCTCTTCAAGTTTTCCCCATGGGACAGAATGGGAAAGGCTGTAGCTGAAGGAGCTGGACTGCTGATGTCATGTGTTGTGCTGTGCACTGGGGGCAGTGATCATCCTGAGTTCTGGGGATCTCCCTACACACCCACCTCTTCTTTCTTTCCAATCTCATGTTGCTTGGTCTTGGATTACTGTGTGCTATTCCATAATTAACGTGGGTACACAGCCAGCCAAGCAGTCACTATTGTGCCTCGCTAGGCCTCACGGCGATGGGATGGAGGAGGGATGTTTGGCATCTGTTATAGTAAGATGGTGAAAGCCGTTGCATCGTGAAAGGGTGACAACAGGACTGAGAAATGGCCAGGTTGTACTTCTGTCTTCATTACTTGTGAAATGTGGTCACTTCATGCCCTGGTCTACTCAGTGCTCAGGTACTCCAGCCCTGATGGCTGAAGAACTTTCATTAAAAGCAGACACTTTCAAAATATTCCTCTGTGGAGGAACGGAAGGACTGTTAAACCTGGGTCCACAGACTGACTCTGGTGGAACTGTAGCTCGAGAAAGTTTCTGCTGACCTGAAAAGAGGTTTCTGCCAACTGCAAATATTTAGTGTAACTTAGTTGCAATGTAATGTGAAACTTATAGGAAAAGTTGACATGAATCTTTCACTAAAATGCGTTTGCTTGCACCTTTGTGTGAGAAACTGAAGCTTGTCTAACCTACGCCACTCTTCCCTGCAGTAATTGTTCGCAAGTCAATTTTAGCAGATGCTTCTAAAGTGAAGAAGCTGCAACAAAGTGGAGAAGCATTTGTACAGGATGGTTCCTGCAATAATATCGCACCTCACTTGCATAAATGCAGGGAATGCCGTTTGGACAGTTATCGGAAGAACAAAGAGCAAAGAGACTCCACTGTCTTTTGTCGATTCTTTCACTTCAGAAGGTAAGAACAATTTTGACTCTTATTTAGACCTTAGTAGTATTTAAATGTGAATAACATGCCCCACACATCTGAGTTTGACATTGGACCTTTTTTCTTTTTCGAAAAGGAGGGACTGTGGTGCTAGCTGTTAGCTATAACATGGATCTTCATCTTCCAGGTTAGATGCAAAAACAGTTGTTTGGTCAAACTGGTCTCCGTTAGGTCTCTGGTTCAAAACTGCTAGATGTCAGTGTAGCTATTAAGGTATAAGGCGAATGTACTTAACTAAGGAGAGGTTGCCTGTGGTTTTTTTAGCCCTTCGATATTTTATAACTGCTTCATCTGGGTAGAAAATGTTTTGGCAGGACTTTGAGTTCTTTATTGTGCTATTCTGGGCTGAGTGCCAATGGGATAACATGAGCTTAGTTTGAGTGCTACAGCTCAGTAGTGCTGGAGATACTAGTGAGAGGGTAGATTCCGTGCGTGTGTCCTGAAGTTTAGTGGTTGGACACGTGGACTCCTAGACATATCCACAGCTGTGGAAGAGCTGCAGTAAGTGGCCTGGGGCTCTCAGCTGGAGTCATGGAATAGTGATGGGCAAAATAATAATTTGCATTGTGTTGCTCTATTCTTTGTTCCACTTGAGAGTTTGTGCCACTTCTTCTTTAAGCTTTCCATGTAAATGTTTAGTCAGTACGCTCACTGGGTTTCCAGAGGGCAGGTGGAGAGGGTCAGTGAGGCAACTTTAAGGAAAACTCAGTGACTACTGAGTGGCGGTTGCTTTTCCAAACCTAATCTGCAGGTTCCAATTCTTTTCTCCCCATCTGTGCCTCCCCCCCCAGGCCTGATTCTTGAGTTGAACAATCAAGGTCTTTTAGTATTTTATGTCCTTTGCGTGAGGAACCCTTTCAAAAAGGGAGTTCAACTGTTACTTGAAGCCTGTCTGTAAGCCCAGGCTAGTTGTTGTCAAACTGCGGCGTCTGGCTGGTTTTTAACATGTCCTTTGCTTTGTTTTCACGTTGTGTAAGGTTTTTCCATGAACTATTTGATCTCATGTCCAGATGTTGTTGTATGCTTCTCTTCATTTCCTCACATACCCCTTTAAGCTTTGAGGCATGGACTGTGTCTTATGGGAAGAAAGTAACACTTGTGATAACTAGTATTTTTGGTTTTCCTCTCTAGTATCACAAGGGAGATGGCAAGCTTACTTTGATTTTCAGAGGAAAGACTTTATTTTGAGTCTCTAGGTAGAATAAAAAGAAGCTATGGGCCTGAAGGCCTTTTGAAGAGAGAAAACTGAAAGCAGAAAGGTTACAAAGATCATGGAGGGAAAAAAAAAAATTTTTTTCACTCATTTTTTTCTTGAGGTTTATTCTTCTACTGAGACACTATCCCCTTTGTATGCTTTGTAGCTAAAGGTTTAAAACACAAATGCAGATGTGTTACTAATCTGTTTTTTAACCTCAAATTAGAGATTTTATTATAGTAAATCTTGGGATAATCTGATATTATTTGAAATGTCCAAAAGTGTGAGACAGAGAAGCAACAGACTATGCTAATTCATCTTCTCAGGATAAAAAAAAATCCAGGCTTGCAGTGTGGTTCGAAGCAGTTGAATCCTTCAGTTTAGAACTTGAAGCTGATGGCACGGTCCCTTTTTATTGAATGCGAAATCTACAAAATCTGAAGATGGCGATTGTCTGGTGATACCAGTTGCCAGCACGTGTGGTGTTGCCACACTTAACACTATAGTGAGCACACGTGGTCATCAGGAGTCAGCATTTAGTAAAAAGGTTTCCAAAAACATGCATGGAATTCTTGAAGATTTTCATTTAGTAAACTACTAACAATATAGATCTCGTTCTTTCCACCTACTTGGAATCATTCAAGAATATCTTACTTGGATTTTGCTGCATTTTTTTTGGCAGCTACTTTCAAATTTTTACTGAAACATATTGTATTTCTAAGGCGTTCTAATGTCTCCTGTGAGCTGTACATAGAATTCTTACTGTTACTTCCTCTAGATGTTGATCCTTAATGCCAATGTATTTTAAAAATTATGTTAACCTGATTTGGTTTTGTGTGAATAAAAAAATATCTGTAGGAAATCTACCTTATTACAAAAAACTGATGTTTGAAGTTTTTTTTTCTTAAAAAAAAGCAGTACGTTAAATGTGCTTAATGCTAAAGACAAGTATGTTCCTCTATGTCTGTTGCAACCATTAAGTGTTAAACTCATTCACACGGAGTATAGATGCTTACAGTTCAGGCATTGACTCATTGGAATGGATGTAAACTAATAAAACACTTGAGATTTTGGGGTTTTCTACTTTTCCCCCCTCTTTCCACAGGTTGCAGTTTAATAAGCACGGAATATTGCGTGAGGAAGGCTTCTTAACTCCAAATAAATATGACCCTGAAGCTATTAGCTTATGGCTACCTTTATCAAAAAATGTTGTGGGTCTAGATCTCGACACAGCAAAGTATATCCTAGCCAACATTGGAGATCACTTTTGTCAGCTAGTGATATCTGAAAAGGAGGTCATGTCTACGATTGAACCACACAGTAAGATCAATTTGTATTAAACTAATCTGTATTTTAATGGCTTTATGTGAAATGTTAGACTTATGACCTGTGTGAAAATATATTGTATGCATTTGGAAATGTCATATCAGACTTCAGTGTTTCCCTCTCTTGTCAGAGAGAGGTAATGGTTAAGATCCAATGTGAGCTAGTGTCAACAACTCTTTGCTCACAGGCAGGGGGAAAGGGAAAAGTAATTCTACCCTTCATGTCAGAAGAATTCGGTTATGAAACAAAGTGTGAGAAAAAAAAATAAAATAAAACAGCAGGCAGCTGACAGAATCTATTCTTAGCATGTAAATGAAATAAAGCCTTCATTTTGACTGCACAGATTCTGTTAGATTGCTTTGGTCCTATTTTGTTGTTCTTGCATAACGGTCCTAATGCTGCCTGTCAAGTCAGTAAAGAAATGTTGCTTCCCCCACCTGAAATTTTCCAGTAGGACTCCTTCAAGTGACCGTACGTACAGCCCTACTGGGAGTAGAGCAGAGAGGTGCTGTTGAGGGGGTAACTGACTGCAGGGCTTCGTTAGTGCAGACAGGGCAAACCTTGCATCCTCAGACACAGGTTTTTGGCCACATCAGAACCTTTTTGTACCAAATGTGAGCAGACGGATGGGGGAAGTTTGTGATCTTGCATAATCACTTCTCAGAGTAGAATGACTCTATAAATCATGTTCATTTTTTGGATTAAAACTACGTGACAGATACAGTACGGTTTAGAAGACCATCTACCCAATGTCTTCTGCATTCTGGGTAGTACTGACATTATGTAAAGATCATATCAGTTTACCAGTCAATCCAAGGTTTTAATAGAAGAAAAAAACTGAACGGGCTTGAATGTCCTTCAGAAGAGAAGGGGAAGACTTGAGAGATTTCAGAAATGCTTGCTGTGGGGTCTTACCCTGGACTACTTGGAATCTGCAACCTCTGCTCTTTGCTTGAACTGGAACGTACTCAGGCCTGTGGAGTCAAAGTATCAGTAGCCAGAGTGAGAGGTACAGACTGGAATACGAAAACACTTTCAGAAGGGTAAAATTTTGTGTGGAATTCGTGAAACAGAGGGGAAGTATGATGTTTCTTAATAGCAGGGGATGCATCTGTTAGCATACCTACTAGAAACATCCTCTGCTTTAAAAAACAAAACAAAAACCTCTCACAGCAAAGATACATGTGAGTTCTGGAATTGGTTTGAAAGGAGGAAAATGTCATTAATATATCTTTGATTGTTTATTGCCCTGACTGGTGCGAGTAAGAGAACTCAATTCCATTAAAAATTTGGAGGAGGTTTTTTAATATCTTGGGTAGGAAAGAAGTAATTTACAGTCTAGATACCATTCTTTGAACAGTTTATTGAAAGAATGTGCACTCAGTTGGCGTAGGAAAAAGGTAGATTCTCCTGCCACCTCAATTTAAAGTTATGGTAAACTTTTGGCAGCGTTCAGTTGAAATGATACCTTTCATAAAAATTCTGGCTCTGACAAACTGACCTTTTCCAAAATGTCAAAATACTTTAAGTACTGCTTTTTTATATATGAATCTTTTTGGACTCCACAGCTGTTCTCTCTTTTACCAGTGAATTACCAAACGCTGGTAGGTAGACCCACAAGACAAACAAGTGTAAGGGAGAAAATNATTTGAGATANCNTCCTTTAGGAACTCTCTTTAAGGATAAGTAGAAAAGCACAAGTGAAATTATCCCTGTGTAGTAAAATATTGACTAGTGTAGAAAGAACAGCTTGTTAGGTCACATTGCTCCTTGGCCACCAAGTGCCAAAAGGAGACCTACAGAAAGAGGAGACAGGGTCAGACTACGGGCAGGAAACAAAAGAGTAGGAGGAGTAGAAAAGGACAAAATCAGAAAACTGTAATATGAAATGATATGCAAAAGATAACAAAAAACCCCCTTCATTCTAATTTGGGGAAACTGGAGGATTGGCCTAGAAAATGTTGAATATAGTGCATGTTTTTAAAAGGCAGAGAAGAATGGAATATTTAGACTTCTGTCTCCTGGAAGAATTCTTAAGCAAGTAGTCAAAGAATTTTTACCTCCTACTGAAGAACAAATCGTGCCAAGCTATTCTAGTTTTGTTCCATACATAATTAATGGGCATTATACAGAGGAAAACCAACAGATGTCTTGGATCCTGGTGTGTGTGTTTTAGCATATGTTAGGACATGGTCTCTCTTAACTTTCTTTTAAAATTAAGAAACACTGTGGGCAGAAAAGTTTCAGAGAAGTTACAAGCGTGGAAGGAGATAGGAGGAGGCAGATGTGTGCATTTTGTCTAGTCTAGTTTTCTAGCTGGCCACATAATGAAATGAAGATCAGTCTGCAATAATGGGTACATAATGCAGCCCTGGAAGGGCTTGTGATTTTTTGGAAGATACTGCTAGTGTTTGGTATGTTTTGAGTGAACTGAAGAAGTGACTTGGGGTTAGGAAAGGTGGAATATAATGGGCATGTAAGAAACCTGAGCAGAGAAGAACCCGCTGTTCTGAGAAGGTCTGATACACACCTGTACACATATGGAAAACATACTAAAAGGAGGAGAACTACTTGCCCACTACGCTATTCAATAGAGAACAAGAACAAGCTGGTTGTGGCAAGCTATACATTCAGCTTAGCTTACTAGTAGTAACTTAATTTTTTCTGGGGTGGCTGTGGAATTTCCACTTCAGAGGATGTCAGCAGTGTGTATGTTAACTTGGGCAAATGCATGTCAGGAGTAAGAGATGCAGTTGGTGCTGCACAGGAGAAAGGGAAATGGTCTTGACTGCTTAGGCTCTGTTCTGGACCTACTTTTCTGAATCTGGAACAGCAAAGGCTTTGTTTTGGAGTTCCAGTACAAAAACAAGTTGGAGTCTTACATCACTAAAGTGTTTTAATGTAGCTATATTTAACATGCAAATATTTTGTTTTGTTTGAACTAACACTTTGACTAATATCTGTCAACTACCACAGGACAGGTGGCCTGGAAGCGTGCAGTTCGTGGAGTTCGAGAAATGTGTGATGTCTGTGACACCACGATCTTCAACCTTCATTGGGTCTGCTCTAAGTGCGGCTTTGGGGTGTGTGTAGATTGTTACAGGATGAGGAAAAAAGGCTTACATGAAGGTGAGAATGCATATTACTGCTTTAAACAGAGAGGGGAAAGAAAACTTGTATTTTGAACTTGGAAATCAATAACAACCTTGAACAACAAAACAATAAGCCTTCCTGACAAAAAGAACGTGTTGTAGACCCGTGGTTTGGTATGCCAATAATAGTAAAAGATGTTGCTTTCCAGAGGAGGATGAAAGATGCACTAATAAAACAATTGAATGGTTTTGTTTACAGATGATGACTCGGATACTTTCTCCTGGTTTAAATGTGTGAAGGGGCAGGAACATGAACCAGAGAACCTAATGCCTACACAAATAATTCCCGGAAGAGGTATTTTAAATATTTGATTGGGATGAAAATATGCTTTTGCTGTCTTTTGTGTGTTGTTGATTTTGTACTGAGTGAGGGTGGGGTTTTTTGGTAGCAGTTTGGACAAGAAATGATCTTTTACGAAGACTGGAACAGCCTGTGTTCTTAGTACTATTTTATTGTCTTTGCCCTTTACAGAAAAAGCAGCAAGACTTCTCCTTTAATGATGAACTGTGTTCATGTACTATTGTTTACCTGCATAGCATATACAGTTTCTTAAAAAGTCTTATTGAATGCTGGATGCTCTAACTACGTGTGAGCTCACTAATGACTCTTTTTCTACAGCTCTCTATGATGTTGGTGATATTGTTCACTCCGTAAGAACAAAATGGGGAATAAAGGCAAATTGTCCTTGTGCAAATAAGCAGTTCAAGGCACTATCAAAGCCAACTCTGAAGGAGGATTCAAAACAGGTATTGCTACTGTCTTACACTATGTCTGTGTGGTACAGGTGTGCCTCAATCTACTACCCATATTTAAAGGCAATGGTAATTGACTTCGTAGGTATGCCAGTCCTGACCACTACTGCTAACCCCACCATGCAGGTTTTTGTTCAAAAATTGTATTCAGTATTCATCTTTCTGGTTCAGTTCTCTTAAGTTTTGGGGGAAATCTCATTGTGTCCCTTTGACACACTGATGCCTCAGCAAGTGACCTATCACTGAAAAATGCTCAGTGATGATTTTTTAGAGCAAAAATAGAATTAGTTTGAGAGAACCCTTAAGGTACGAGTCTTAAGAATAGACTAGTAGGAGTGGAAGTGTAGGCTATCCCCCAGGTCCTGGAGATGTAATACATGCAGCATCTAAAAGAATAAGTAGGGTTGAAGAGTGCTGGAATTCATAAAAGAATTAAACATGAATAAAATTGAGGGCTAGAGCAGTACGGAGGAGCACCGATTTCTCTGAGAATCCTGGCAGAAAGTTTGCTGCTCATTGTGTTAAAAAAACAGAACCAAACAAAACCCCACCATATGTTTGTTTGTAAATGGTTGTAGTATTTTTTTGCTCCTGAAAATAGAGTATGAATTAATGGCTTAGTTTTCCAGCATCTTGCAAGAAACCAGTTGAACAAAGTAATTTTAATTTTGTTGTATGCTTATTCATAAACTAATTTTGAGAATGCATGTGCTATATTAAGTGTAAGAAGCAGGCTGAACTTTATTTTGGTGTTGGTATTCAATAGACGAGATGAAAAATTTTGTGAAGTGTTAAAAACGAGGAAGATGGTTATGCGATTCAGAAGTTAGCCTACGACTGACCTAGCTTCAGTCTTCTGTGTGTCGAGATTTGCTCTGTGACCCTGGACAAACAGCTGCACTGGCATTTATTTCTGCCTCTCTTTTTGTAAAATTAGGTACTGCACTGGTTGTGTGAGGATAAGCATATTACAGTTTGGAGCATTTTATATTGTCATGTTTGGAATCCTTACCAAGCATCAGCAGTCACTGGGAGATGAAATAAAGCACGTAGCAATAAGCAGACACAGGTGCAGAATAATTTCTTGACTGAGAGGTGTTTGAGCAGAGAGAAGAAATGTAGCCAGTCATGCAGGAATCCCAGGCCAAAGCAGTAGTTCTGGTTAGTCTGTTACCTGCAATCTCCCATCAAGTAGATAAATCAGCTGCGTAGGTGATGTAAAGTAGTCCTGTGCTTGGGTTGTGCTGGCCAGGCCAGTGCTGCACTCGCATTGCAGGCGTGTTTTAGACCTGGCAGGTGAGTAGATTTTTGCCACCTTCTTAAGATAAATGTTTAGGAGTGTTAGGTATTTGTTTTAGTCTGCTGAGCCAGGCCTCCAGCTTAGCCCTGGTCTGGACATCAGCTCTCACTGGAATTGCGAGAGCACCGCTACTGAAACTGCGTTTGGTTCCCAAAGCAGTCCTGGAAAATGCTTCTGGGAAACTCGGCTTTCTGTGCTTGTCTTGAGGGGTGATGGACTCTGTTGCCTGCTCTTAAAGTTGGGAGATCCCAAATTCTGCTGGACCGTCATCTCTGGCTGATACGGAGATGCAATGCTGACCTCTTCTGGAGATGAGATTTCTTTGAATGTCCAAACCATTTTTTTTTAATTAAAAGAATGAGTTTGGACATGTTACTGCTTGCTTCCCCTTTCTGAGTGTGTTTGTGTCTAATCAAGTTCTCACTTTGTTTTTTCAGAACTCAGCGCCTGGAGAGAGGACCAGCCTTCAGCACAACAGTTTTGCCCTGAGCCCACAAGTCACTACACATGATCCTCCTCTAAAGCCAGCAATTGGAAGTAAACAAACTGCTTCAGTAAATACTTCTCCTTCATTAAGTTGGTTATCAAGTCTAACAAGTGGAAACGTGAACAAAGAAAACAAAGGTATGTGGAGAACCAGTGCAGAGTAAACCCCGTGTGGCTGTTTGTCAGAAGACTATAGATCAGACCCAGCAACACCTGGCGTTGAGAACGCTGTGAGGCTGTGATCTGCCTGCTGGGGTGGGCGCTCACTGACTGTACTGCAAAACTGGTCCATTTTACTGGGAGTAAAACCTGCCAGGGTTAGCATATTTTTTTTTGAAAGCTGGATTAATATCCCAGTGATGCAAGTATTCTTGAATATTCAATTTGACAATGCATTTATTTCGGAATGTGTGATTTTAAAAACTTTGGACTATTGAAGAAAGTTAAGTGAAAGGAGTATTTCATGTATATTCATTTGTGTATATGCACATACATACATGTATGCATACAGAAATACCTTGTCTTAAATACAAATCCAAAGCATACATTTTTTAAGGTTCAGAGGATTAATGCTTGCTTCATTCTCAGATGTGTTCTTTTCCTCATTTCAGAGAAACTCCTCACACCTATTTCAAAGAATGAAAATAAACCTCTTCAGACACTCCCCAGTTTAGCTAAGCCTGCTGCAGCCCTGCAGACTTTCAACAGTGCAATATTAACACCTGTGAGCAACAACAACACAGGTTTCTTGCGGAATCTGTTGAACTCTTCTGGAGGAAAGGTATATGAAAAACTTTGTTTTACAGGTTTGAGTTGGTACCAGGCTTAGACTACTGCTCTAAACCTGTGGGCAACTACCACAGACATTTGTCACAGTAGGTAACACTCTGTCTTCATTTGGGAAAAAGGACTTAATTCGGTCTCTCTGTTGCAGTGCTCCAGTTAGTGCTTTCTGGAGTAGTAGCTTAGTGGTACTATCAGCAAGTCTTGCTTGGTGAGGGACTGGGAACCAAGTGATAAAGCAGATGAATTGACTTAGGCTAGTGTCTGGCAAGTGCATTAATTAGCATGTCCATTAGACTCGAAAAAGAAGCATCCAGGAACTTACAGATCGGAGGGAGAAATGTTTTGGCTGGGTGACTAGCTTTCTGATACCTTGTTTGCAGACTGGTTCAATTCAGATGTTCCTGGGCTTTGTTTGCTCTTACAGGTGTGACTTTAAAATGGTGGGGTAAAATATTGCCCTTGAGAGTTCCTTGATGAAACTGCATTTCTGTTCTTTGATATAAAGAACGTCCTGTTCCCTGGTGCATTTTGTGGTTTTCTGCAGCGTTGCTTAAATGTAAATCAGAGCAGAACTTCTTATGCCAGAATGCTGTAGACAAAGTGTCAGAAATGGCATTGGCATTTAATGGTGGTGAGTTTCTAGACAGCAAAGTTCTGCAGATTTTTGTTTCTCTGCATGGTTGTGAGCTCAGGTGAAAAATTTTGCAAGTGGCAAATACCTTCTTTAAATTCTGCTGCCTTGTCCTGCAGACAAGTGCACTAACTTCTCTTTTTGTTCTTTTTTTTTTTTTTTTTTTTTTTTTT
>Ga0065711_1047789_pt1 | contig 12143 bp, 3 predicted proteins | sample Hoacrofraction12_FD_59098 | JGI IMG/M metagenome (GOLD analysis project Ga0065711, IMG submission 59098) | Hoatzin crop microbial communities from Cojedes, Venezuela - Epithelial fraction 12 v2 (version 2) | ecosystem: Host-associated > Birds > Digestive system > Esophagus > Crop | place... | reverse complement strand
CTCTCTCCAGTAGCTCCTCATCTTTCTTGAACTGGGGAGCCCAGAACTGGACACAGTACTCCAGATGGGGCCTCACTAGGGCAGAGTAGAGGGGAAGGAGAACCTCCCTCGTCCTGCTGGCCACACTCCTCTTAATGCATCCCAGGATCCTGTTAGATTTCTTGGCAGCCAGGGCACACTGCTGGCTCATGGTTAACCTGTCGTCCACCAGGACACCCAGGTCCCTCTCCGCAGAGCTGCTCTCCAGCAGGTCCACCCCAAGCCTGTACTGATGCATTGGGTTGTTCCTCCCCAGGTGCAGGACCCTGCACTTGCCCTTGTTGAACCTCATCAGGTTCCTCTCTGCCCAACTTTCCAGCAGAGTTATGCAACAAGGGATGCTGCAGGGTACAATTCTGCTGTATAAAATATGCCTTGCAGTACAATTTTCTATAATTTTCTTCATGCTTATGCATTACAGTGCAAGAAGGTTTTACGAGTACCAGCAACTACAAAAGTATTGTGGGCTGCAACTATTCCCTGCTTGATCCATCTAAGCCTTTTTTCTTCTTACTGGAGATTTCTTTAATATATGAAAAGGAACTCTGCTGTGCTTAGGTGGGGCTACACAGAAAAAAAGTCTGCCCCAAAGTCACCAGAAGAGAAGAAAGAAAAAAAAAGAAAAGGAAATGTGAGGTCAGTTAGGAATCAATGCCCATTTACAGTATTACTGTGCTCACTTGTGCTGTGCCATCCCACCCATCCGTTAATACACTGACTGGCTTTTGCTCCCCCTTTCTTAAGCCACCTTCTCTAAAAACAACAGAACCAAAAGCCAGTAACTTTAATGAGTACAAATAGAATGACGTTACCTACATATTAATACAGAAGATTTAAATCACTGAACTCAGGTTTTGATATGTGTCTGTCTTTTGCACCACTATGTCAGAATATGAAAGTGTCTAACTGTATCAATAGGCACACAAGGCATTTTGACAAAAATTGTTGTCCAGAAAGCAGACAGGAAAAGCTAGCACTGCAATTGGAAGAAGGCATTTTTTTCCTTTGTGTTTTTTTGTTTGTTTATGAGTGAATTGAAGTTAGAGTGCAGCATGGTACAGCATAACAGAACAGAAAGGCTACAGACACAGATAAGAACAGGAAGCAAGAGTTATTGTGAAAAAGAAGTTCTGAATAATAAAGCAAATGTTTAATTCTACTAGAAGAGTGAATGCAAGTAGTGGAAGTTGTGGTACACACTATAAAATCTTACAAGAGCAACAGGAGGTGGTTTTGAGTAATAAAAATGAACATGCCAGGGAAGTAATTACTACACAAACAGGCATAAGAAATGTATTATTGTAAAACATTAGCTCTTTTGGGTTTTTTTTGGTGTCCCACAAGAGCGTTTCGAGTCTTCTGAATGGTTTCCTCCTTCTCTCTGTTTCTCTTTTTGTGATATACCTAAAGAAGGCTTTCTCAGGTCTGGTGGAAATTGTATGTCAACATCACCTGGGTTTTGACTCAAAAAATTAGGCTTTTTGTGTCTTAGCTGCGATACAAAAGCCTTGCTTCCAGCAGAAGATGTACAACCCTAGGACATCAACCTAACCATAAATGTGTATGTGTCTTGACCTTTCAGCTTCCTTGAGAGCAAGCTAACAAGATAACCATACTGTTTTGATTTGGCCTGGATAAATGCCAGATGCCCAACAAAATGACTCTATCACTCCCCCTCCTCAGCTGGACAGGGGAGAGGAAATATGATGAAAGGCTCGTGGGTCGAGATGAGGACAGGGAGAGATCACTCACCAATTACTGCCACGGACGAAGCAGACTGAACTTGGGGAGAAAATGAAGTTTAAATTATCACCAATCAAATCAGAGTAGGATAGTGAGAAAATAAACCCAGATCTTAAAACACCTTCCCCCCACCCCTCCCTTCCTCCCGGGCTCAACTTCTCTCCTGTGTCTCTACCTCCTCCCCCTGAGCAGCGCAGGGGGACGGGGAATGGGGGTTACGGTCAGTTCATGACACACTGTCTCTGCTGCTCCTTCCTCCTCAGGGGGAGGACTCCTCACACTCTTCCCCTGCTCCAGCGTGAAGGTTCCTCTCATGGGAGACAGTTCTCCACCAACTACCCCAGCGTGGGTCCTTCCCACGGGGTGCAGTCATTTAGGAACAGGCTGCTCCAGCGTGGGTCGCTCACGGGGTCACAAGCCCTGCCAGCAAACCTGCTGTGGCATGGGCTTCTCTGTCCACGGATCTGCAGGTTCTGGCAGGAGCCTGCTCCAGCACGGGCTCCTCACAGGGTCACAGCCTCCTTCAGGCATCCATCTGCTCCAGCATGGGGTCCCTTCCACGGGCTGCACATGGATATCTGCTCCACCGTGGACCTCCATGGACTGCAAGGGGACAGCCTGCCTCACCATGGTCTTCATCATGGGCTGCAAGGGAAGGCTCTCTGCTCCGGCATCTCGAGCACCTCCTCCCCCCTCCTTCTTCACTGACCTTGGTGTCTGCAGAGTTGTTTCTCTCACATCTTCTCACTCCTCTCTCTCAACTGCCTGTTTACCGCAGTTTTTTTCCCCTGCTTAACCATGTTATCACACAGGCACTACCACCGTTGCTGATTGGCTTGGCCTTGGCCGGTGGCGGGTCCATCTTAGAGCCGGCTGGCACTGGCTTTATCCGACATGGGAGAAGCTTCTCAAAGAAGCCATCCCTTTAGTCCCCCCATTACCAAAACCTTGCCACACAAGCCCGCACTGGATATGATTATTAAAACAAAGAGAAGAAAGGTTTTGCAGCGCTCTGGCATTTTCACAAGAAAATCCAGCTCATGGAAAGTGCTTGACAGTACTTGCTTTTGACTTTCCCCTTACATGTTCAGCTGTACCTCATCTTTTGTTTGCAGTTAGACAAAAGCCAGGACAAATTACATGTTTGTCTATGTCTATTCAAAGAAAAGGAACAAAGGTTTCGGAATCAGCTATAGAAAATTGGGTTATTTTTCTCCTTCTTTACAAATAGTTAAATTGGAAGTATTTGAGCTGTAGAAATAGCAGGACTAGATGACACTGCCATTTCCCAAGAAACCTGAAAAGAACTTTTTTTTTAAAAAAAGGAAATTGGTTTTGTCATGCAAATACATCCATGAGTAGTTAAAAGGAAGAATTTTTAGGTTTGATTTTACAAGACAAGATTAATTTTAAATATTCCAAGTTTGGGTTTAGGTTTTTCTGGTGCAAGTACGCAAAAAGGGGACAAATCCACAAAAAATATTTCTTTTATTTGGAAAGCATTTGTTTAATAACAATTCTGAGGTACTCCTGGTCCTAAGAAAGTTTACTCCACAAATTTATGCAATTCTAACTTAAGCACAGGCTCTAATCTTACAAGAGAATTTTTACCACTAGGTCAGCTGCATGTTGCTGTATTTATCCCTGACTTTTTACTGTACAATCATGCTGCTTCTTGCACTATGTCTTATGTGGTCTGTAACATAATAAGCCCAAACGACACGCACTGTACTGTACAACATAGAGCAGTGAATAAATGTCTTACAGGGAAGTTTAATCATTAAAAAATGGTTAGATGTATTTTCTACTGCGTAATTTTCACTGTTTTGAAAAACTCGGCTTTTGGCAGTGGCGTGGGTGGTAGCCTGCTGTATGGTAATATGAACCGTGCTACCTGTACACACTTACATTTTGAAATGGAGTTGGGATCTAGCATGGTCTTTGGTAGTTACACCCCATTCATAGTTCTGTCCACCACCGTGGTTCTTTTCTGTCTGTATGCCATGCTAAGGGATAATGAAAAATATTGGTGTTTGTGGTGTGAAATAAAGGTCCTCATTCTTTTGCTTTGCAAAATCAGGCAGCTGCAGGCCAGAATTTCAATTTACCTAGCTTTGTGTGGAATATCTAAGAAGGACTGCAGCTACAGTATAAAGACAGAAGGAGTGGCAACTATCTGCCTTTGAGCGCCGGAGGCACTGAATTATCATACATAGATATGGATATTCAGAAGAAAACTCTGAACTGCTGCTGTCATTGGATACATGTAATTAACAGGGCTTTGTTTTAATAATACAGGTACAAGGAGCCTGGGAATGGGCTAAAAAAATCACTTTCTTTTAAAAGATTGTTGCTATGCTATAATTATCTCACTTGGCAGCAATCAGACAAATCAATCAATCATTTTGTAGATTGCATAATTATTTAATGATTCACCCTTCTAAGTCCCCCTATACAGCGCTACAGCAGCAGAACAATACCAGTTCTGTAAAGAGTGAGTGTTCAGTTTTATGTAGCCGAAGAGATAATGTCAATCTGTTTAACATAACCTAGCATGGGAAAATGAGTGTTGGATTCCTTTCTGGAAAAATGTCTCAAGATAAGCAAATGAGATTTTGGTGTAGAAAATATAATGAATATCTGAAATTACATATGTAATTTCATATGCCTATGTGTCTGAGATGAGTCAAATCATCTTTGTGTTTCTGTAGATATTTCCACAGCATATGGATATGTGTGTATATAGACAAGACTGTTTAGAATTAGAATTTCTTAGATTTTTCTACCTCTATTCTACTAGTTGATCCCAAAAGTTATGCCATGCAGTTTGTGATACGTAATATGAAAATACACAATACAATTCCCCGATTTTATAAAATACATTTCTGATCTGGGAGCAGGGCTTCCCTGCAAGAGTATAAATAGAAGAGTGTTCTTCGATGACTGACCAAAATAGCAGAAGAGCAAACGAGTCTTTAACCTTTGTTCTAATTTGCTTGCATGTTCAGTTTTGAACAATGATCACCTTTGCACATAGTCTGGAATTATCAAGTCACTTTTCCAAACCCATTTGGGGCTGAAATTGATTCTTTAAATCTTAGTGTTGTAACATAAGCTGAATTTGTTACAGCAATAGCAGGCAAATTTTATGCTTTTGTGTATGTGTTATTAGCTGCTCATCAACTGCATTTTTTAGGTGAAGAATCTAAATGATTAGAAGAGGCTTACTCAGCCTAAAGAATATTTGGTTTTCTGTGATACATAAACCCCAAAGGTTCATGATTACTTGCTGTGCACTCTTCACAAAGGTTGACACGAGGTTAAGCTGTCATAAAAATCCCTGCTCTGTACTGTTAAGCAGAAAAGATGTTCAGACTCAGAGGAACTGAATTACCTTGTCCTAGCAGCTCTCTGTAGCCCTGACCTGTTCTTTTGCCCTCTGCTGGAATAAATGACCAATACTTTCTACAATCCTCTTAGTTATATCTAAACCTGTCCAAAATTTTGAAGTCAAAACAATTTCATCTGGGAAGATGCAATTTCATTTACACACCACTGTTTTCATTTGGCAAAATCTATTTAAAAACTTCATAAATTTTTCTGATAACATCACATGTCCTATTCCCAGAATTTTTGTTTATCATGAACTTTTCAGTTAAAGTGAGACCTGGTTGGAATCAAAGCCATTTTCCAAACTTCCCTATATGCAGCAAGCTACTTTTGTCATGTTCTTTTCCTTTTTTTAAAACTTCAGGCAAAAAGAAATTACACAGTAGCTATATTTTTATCTCTATGTAAAGAAGACAAACTATAAGCACTTAAATATACCACAGGAGCAACAATCAGGGATTATTTGGTCAGTCTTGCAGATTATATTCTGAAATGTGTTATATTCTTCCTTAAACTGGAAGGCAAGTTCTTTTATCTGCCAAAGAAAAAAACTGTTTGCCTGATAACCTGCAGCTTGCTGGAGAAAAAAACAATGCTGTGCTTGGTGTGGTCAGTAAGCAATGATCTGGGCCCTCGCTCTGTACCTGCCTTTCCTTGTTATATGTGGCAATGATAAACCATGCTGTTTTTGGCACAAAACCAATCTACTATCCCATTCTGCCTATAAAAGGTTTATATATATATATATATGTTGAAAAAAAATCCATTTAGAATAAAGGAGAGGAAAAATATAACTTTTCTTCATACTTATAATACTACTTCACTAGGGGACTTTCTGTCGTGATGAGTATTTTCAACAACCTTTAGCTTTAACTGGAGTTCTAGGAACACTTTGAAGGTTTGGACCACTCTTTTTCCTAACATAAACTTCCTCTAAACAGCCTCTAGCTATTATATACTGGCTTGCTTTTCACAGGCAGCATAACAAAAGAGATTCCTGAAGACAGGGAGGAGGTAAGAATCAATTCTGAGAATGCTAATAGCATCACACATAGATTTACCTTCAAGAAATTGTTCCAGTAAATATTTCTTTCATTTATTATATTAAAAGGACTGTATTTTAAAAGAAATTCTGACATCATCAATAAAATAATTTTTAATATATTTCATTTAGAATGTGTGTATTGGCATCTCCTTTTATAAGCTCATACACCCTAAGCCGTCTAATGTAACCTCTGATTGCTAAAAAAAAAATTGCCAGTGGATTTCTTTTAATTGTAAAGTGTAGCATATTTCATTTTCCTTGATATAGATGTCTGTAGACATTGGGTTATGTTTTCTCAAGTATCTTCCAGAAACTGTACACAAATCTATCACTTTCTTCTGGATTAAAGTTAGGAAAGCCAACAGCTTCAGCAACTGTCAGGATACAGACCCACCTGATGTTTGTTAGCTATTATTTAATAAATCTCTCTAAGGGCAAGAGTGGGCCTGTGCTTCTAAAATTTGTATTCTGCTCTGTTTTTTAATGAAGTCCTGATGCCCAGCTGGCTGGAGCTCCCACATCAGTACTCCCCATGGATCTCCCTGCCTCTCAGAGAGTTAAGTACACAAATGAGAAGGGCAAAACATAGTATGAATATTAATGTCCTGACTGTGTGTCTTTGAGCTGGCAGGGCTCTTTTACCTGGGCAGCTGCCAGATGTGATCATTTGGAATATGAAACTACTTTAGGAGAAAGGTATTAAATAAATCAAGAATCCACTGGAAAGCACAGAGCTGTCATTTGTTTTTACAAAACTGTGCATTTATTTTTGGCTACAGTCTACTAGGATATCTTCTAAAAGAAAAGTAGGTATTGCCCAGAGTTGAATAAAATGCTGCAAGCCGAAATTACACAAGTAAAGGTAGGTCAAGATGAACAAAGCTAATGCCTTTGTTTCCCCTCTCTGACCCGTATATATTTAATGGACACTTGAATATTAATATTCTGATGCATTTTTTCCTTCTTTCCCTCCCTTTCTAGGATATTTTTTTTGTGGGTAAAGAGAATACGAGGCTCTCTGCAGACTGGCAGTGGCTAATCCCAGCTGTTTCCTGTATATCTCCTAAGCCGAGCACCTCACATTACCAGTTGCTGTGACACATGTAATGTCATTAGGCAGGGAATAAACAATTTCAAAACCATCTACAGAGCCCAACATCTAATTAGTCAAACAAGCAGGCTGGGAAATCAGAAACACCAAAGCTAACTCTATCTTTCAATGTGTTGCGAGAAAAACATGCCAACTGCATCTATGTTCCAGGGTAGTACTGAAATGACTTCAGGTACAAAAAATCATGATCAGATGAGATTAAAAAAATATCAGCTTTGTAATTCTTGAGGAAAAAAGACAATTTTTTATATGCTACGGACTTTTAGTAGAAGGAAGGGGAAGAAAAAAGAATAACTTCTTAAGTGGTGAATGAAGTCATATCAACTGGAAAGACAGTAGGCAGAGGATGCCAAAGCGTGTTGGGAGGGAACTCCCAAGAATTTATTCTTGGCAAATGGATATAAGATGGTTGTAAACCATCCAGCAGAAATCCATTTCTGACTCTGATAGGGCTGTGAAAGTAGTGTGACTTTCACAGTGGCAGGGAGACTTTCAGCTAGATTGATACTGTCCCCTATTTATAACCCTTAAGGGCTATAAAACTTGCCTACATTCATGCACAATCTGTGGCTTTATAAAGCTTTGTCATCCACTACAGAAAATGGAGTAATAGAAAAGACAGAACCAGGCTCTTCTCAGAGGTGCGCAAGAAAACAAAAAGAAGCAACAGGCTGTTGCAAGGCAAGTTCTGACTGGAGAAAAAGGGAAAAAAAAAATTCATGTGCAAGTGTTTAAACACCAGGCTGTATTACCCAGAGAGACTCCTGGAGATTTTAGAAACTGAGCTAGAAGTCTTGAGCAGCCTAATCTACTTTGAAGTAAGCTCTGCTTTGAGCAGGTGACTGGGCTCGATGAACGCCAGAGGTCTCTGACAACCTGAATTATCATATGATTCTGTGATAACCTACCATGTTTCAGGGATGAGGTCTTTGAACTTTTAGGCAGGATTGTGTGTCAGGACTGGAATTTATATTTTGGGAGAGGTTGTTTTGATACAAGGAATTATTCTTTACAGGTGAAGCAGTTCTTAATATGTTTGTAGGTTTGATTTCATTTCCAAATCTCTTGTTTTCTGTCCTTCCTTGCTGTAACTAGAACTCTGTGCTGCATTTCAGGCTGTTTTCTCCACCTGGACACCTTTTCTTAGACTATTTTTTAATCACATGATTCAGAAGCAATGAATTCTATTGCTTCTGTTCCTAAGGTGATTGTAGGACTGTTTGGACTTAGTATTTACATAGCATCTTTGTTATATGCTTTCTCCTGACAGCTGAGAATGCCATCTCTAACCCTTCTTTATATTTCAATAGCCACCCAAGAAAAAAAGAGAGGAGAGTGAGAGAGAGTCCTTAAAGAATAAAATATATGCAATAGCAATTACTGACGTGGCTGAACTACAAAGAATTAAAAGTTCTTTTTTTGTAATGAACATGGAATTTTTTGTCTTATCAGCTGTGCTGTAATGCTATGAAGGTGAGAGTTTTTTAATGCAAAACTCCAAGGCAAAAAGGATCTGGCAGAGGAAAATTTATCCTTTGCCTTGATCTCTAACTTAAGTCAGCCCTTGAACTCTTAAGCAGTTACTCCTAGCAGTCCAGGTGTTGCTACTGTAAATAAAATAGACACAAAGTCCTTTCTTTCTGTTCAGTTGTGTTTGTTCTACACTGAAAATATACATAAAAGGAAAAAAGTTACTCACTCTTAGAACATATACAGACTCTGTCTCTTGTTTCCTCCTCCGCTGAGAAATCAGACTGTACGTGTGCACATATATTACTGCTCAGAAGTAAGGTAACATGCTACTCAGGAATTTCATGAGAAACGTTAAGTTAGGGCCAAACAGAACATTGAAAATGATGACAGATTTCTGACTTTTCACTAGAAGTTTGCATGTAGACTTGATTGACTTTTAATTTATTTTTAAAGGGAAAACATGTGAACAAAATTGTTTTTGCAAAAATATTACTGCGCATTTCTCCCAGCTCTAGTGGGAGGGCATCTAGAAATAGAAAATTCTTTTGGTAGCTATGGCTAGAAGGGATTCAAGGCAACTGAGCTAAGCTCTTAAAGGTTGCCTGAGGTATGCCTTGCCTGAAAATGAACAAGATTTGTGTACACAGTATTAACAGCAACGTGTTTAAAGCATGAATACAGGAATTATAACACAAAGACTTTCTCCAACAAAGGTTAGACATGGACTGAGAAACCACTACCTGGGCAAAGACTAATAAATACTTTGCTACACCTTGTAAATATCAATTCTTAGGATCAAATACTTGTTTTCTAAAATGAATTATATTGGTCCTGAACTTAAAAATGTTTTCTACAGTACTTTCTTTATTAATTTCATTGTATATGAAAGTTTGTGGGCAAAATCTTTTTCTTTTCCCCTCTGCTTTCCATCAATGTTTGCTAGCACAGAGGTCTTTAAATATTTGCATTAATACCCTCTTCCTTGTATCACGTTATTGTTGCAGTGTTGCTCAGTGGTTGTGATGTTCTTTATTTATGTGGAAAATATCATACTTTTTTTCTTGGCTATAACTCATTGCCAGTTTTGTTCACAACTTAACTGACCCAAAGAAACCAACTTGCCTTCACTTTCCAGCAGTTGTAACTACATAACTATGCTGGTTGTAACACAGCTATGTTACAATCTGTGCATAAAATGTAACTTTGACAAAATCATCTTATTTCTGATTTGCAGATAGAATTTTGAGTCTTTCACAAGCATTGATGTTATATAAACCAAATGTTTATTTGACTAGTGTCTGAACGACGACTTGACATTCTTGTGATCAAAAATAAGCCAAAAAAACCAGGCAATAATACTAATTTACTGTAGAAAGAAGACATTTCCATGTCAAAATGAAAGAACATAGATTATCGTACCACTTCCATATTTACATGTGTCCCCTATATCTGCTTTTTTTCCCCTTACTATACAACCCATTGAAGACAATATTGTTAAATAACTCTTATTGCTCATGAGAGAGAGAAAACATTATCACGCTGATCACTAGTGATAGCAGCTGTTACGTAATTTTGTTATGAAGCTATTTCCTGCTGCTAGAGAGCTTGAAATAACATTTACTTGTATAATTGTCATTCCATTTATTTTATTTATCCTGGCCTAAATAAAAGCATAAATTAATCCATATTGAATATTTCATGCAGATAACCTCTTTAGAAAAAAATGAATTAAATGTTTTTACTAATATTTGACATGTTATTACAAAATAACTTGTGGTAGAAGTCACATCTCAAACAAACAAAGCTGTACTAACTTCAAATATCAGTGTGTCCTCCTAATAGCACTAGACTTCTATCCTATTGCCTTTCATCAATCAGTAAACTATTTACTTATTATTTATTTAATATTATTTATGCACATATATGTATAAATACATATAGGGGTCATAGTACCTTCTTTACCATCCGAAAGTTTGGCATCTGCATAAAAACCGTTATCCAAGTTACCTCTATGGTGAGTGAAGACATATAGTTTCTAGAAGCCAAAAAACAAATCCTGTCAGTGATGTCTCAAGACAAGTGGGCTCTTATAACTACTTTTCTCCTCAGATATGACTAGCTTAAACTGTCTGTGCAGCGTAAGCTTATCTATGTCTATTATGAAGTATGATGAATCCTCCCTGAAACTGTGGGAGTCATTTTTATTAAATTATCCAGGTAAAGGCTAATTCTAACAAAAACAAAGACCTGGGGAAAATCAGAGGAACAATGAAAGACAGAGGGGCCCTCATAAGCTAGTAATCACTGCAAAGAGAGCACACAGAAGTGGTTAATCTCTAACACCACCTAACAAGACCAGTTAGACCATTGTCCCCTGGTGTGAAGTTCACCAAAAGGAGTCACAGATAGCAGCTTTCTCCCTGTAATGCCATGCAACCAGAGAGTCTTTCTGTCTCCATGAGCATGGGACTTAGTGGCAGCAGAGGTTTGGGAGAGTGCAATTAGGTGATGTTAAGGAGAAGAGTCAAAGCTGGAGAAAGTAAACGATCAAGTGGATCCGGGAGAACAAGCGTGAGGGAAGAGGTGACAACATGGGCTGGCCAAGTGCAACAAAATGCGAGACCACAAGATGGAGGGTCCTGAGCGCCCAGGTGCTAGCAACTCAAGGAAGCTGTGGCCTAGGGGCCTGCTGTGGATTGAGCATGTAAAGCCAGCTACACAAGTGACTTGTGTATTGTGTGCGCATACTCCACTAATGGACCTTAATCCTAACAATCTGGAGCAGCGGAAAGGTCTGTGCTTCTTTGGCTGGGATGAGAGCTGTGCTGAGAAAGACACACTCTTCTGTCCTTGTCGGTCTGTACAGCCATGTTAGTACTGTGCCTATGTCTCTGCTGGGAGCGTGTACTCAGCCTTGCAGCGGGCTGGGCCTGGGGCAGGAGGAGATCCCCAGGTCCTCCGCACCCCCAGATTCAGCCAGCTCTGGCAAGATGCAACCTCATTCTGCCAGGTGAGCTACAGAGCTACAAAATGGCACCAGGGCAGGCTTGCCCTCTGGCTGCATAGGAGGGCAGGGCAGCATCACTTAACAGGTCATTCTTCCCTGCTCTCTGTTTATCCAGGCAACAACTGGGAGGAAGGACTTGCCAAGTCTTCATCCATACTCATATCTCTCTTCATTACTACCTGTCTGTAATTCCCCTGCAGGAGAATGTTTTGAATTTTATAGTGACAGAGATATTCAAGACCCGCCTGGACAAGGTCCTGTGCAGCCTGCTGTAGGTGACCCTGCTTCGGCAGGAGGGTTGGACTAGATGACCCACAGAGGTCCCTTCCAAGCCC
>Ga0065711_1047788_pt1 | contig 12143 bp, 5 predicted proteins | sample Hoacrofraction12_FD_59098 | JGI IMG/M metagenome (GOLD analysis project Ga0065711, IMG submission 59098) | Hoatzin crop microbial communities from Cojedes, Venezuela - Epithelial fraction 12 v2 (version 2) | ecosystem: Host-associated > Birds > Digestive system > Esophagus > Crop | place... | reverse complement strand
TCATCCTGCTGGCCACACTCTTCTTGATGAACCCCAGGATCCCATTGGCTTTCTTGGCAGCCAGGGCACACTGCTGGCTCATGGTTAACCTGTCGTCCACCAGCACACCCAGGTCCCTCTCCGCAAAGCTGCTCTGCAGCAGGTCCACCCCAAGCCTGTAGAGGTGCAGGACCCTGCACTTGCCCTTGATGAACCTCATCAGGTTCCTCTGTGCCCAGCCTTCCAGCCTGTCCAGGTCACGCTGAATGGCAGCACAGCCTTCTGGTGTAACTACCACTCCTCTCAGTTTTGTGTTGTCAGCAAACTTGATGAGGGTACATTCTATCTCTTCATCCAGGTCATGGATGAAGAAATTGAATAATACTGGGCCCAGTACTGACCCCTGAGGGACACCACTAGTTACCAGCCCCCAACTAGACTCAGGGCCGCTGATGACAACCCTCTGAGCTCTGCCATTCAGCCAGTTCTCAATCCACCTCACTGACCATTCATCCAGCCCACACTTCCTCAGCTTCCCTAGGAGAATGTTATGGGAGACTGTGTCGAAAGCCTTGCTGAAGTATAGGTAGACAACATCCACGGCTCTCCCCTCATCTACCCAGCCAGTCCTGCCATCATAGAAAGCTATCATCAGATTGGTCAAGCATGATTTCCCTTTGGTGAATCGATGCTGACTACTTCTGATAACCTTCTTTTCTTCCACTTGTTTGATGATGACCTCCAGGATAAGCTGCTCCATCACCTTTCCCAGGATGGAGGTGAGGCTGACCAGCCTGTAGTTCCCTGGGTCCTCCTTCTTGCCCTTTTTGAAGATTGGCGTGACATTGGCCTTTCTCCAGTCCTCAGGCACCTCTCCTGTCCTCCAGGACCTTTCAAAGATGATGGAGAGTGGCTCTGCATGCTTTGTATAGTTTTCCCCACAATATTTATGAAATTACTATTTTCCATTATATTTTATGTGATGAAAGATACATTGTGTGAAATAAATGTGGAATGTTTTGTACTCGTGTTCTTGGGATCTCGTGCTTTCACCATATATACAAACTGAGCTACTTGGCTGTTCCCAGTTCATTGGTATCAGTCTTAATTTTCCAAGAGAAAATTATTTTAAACATTACTCCTTACTGTTTGGTCACCTTACTACACAGCAGCAACTTTAAAAGATCTAAATAAAGGATTCTGAACTTGAAGCATTCAGATGCTTTCCAAACAATGTGACGTGGCCTTTGCCCAGCACAGATCTTCAAACGAGCTAGGTTTTTATAATCATTTTAGACTGATTAAAAAATAAAGTGTCTTTTAATGAAGAACAATCCATTTATAAAATTTAAACATTTAGATAATCTTAAAAAATCAGATCTTCATATTTACTCTTTTTTGACTGTAATGTTAAACATCTAAGAAATCAGTTAAAATAATGCTTGTCTCTTTTTTTAGACTTTTTTTTCAATTAAAATATTTTCACCGTTCTGAGCAGTTGATGTCAAGGCAAAATGTACTTCCTCCCTCCATGCAGATATAGTGCACACTCAGTACTTATACCTTGCGTTTGGAATATAAGTTACACATTAAGACAAGTATTTAGATGTACCAGTAAAAACTATGATAACTGCCATTTGGGGAATTGTTTTGTAATTAGTTGCTGAAACCCACACTCCTCTGAAATTTCTTGAGCCCTACAAAGTTTTATAATCACCACATGCTTAAAGGTTCTGCTGTGCAAGGTGCTGTCAGGCAGCATGTGATGTGCCCTTCTTTAGTGGATTTCTAAGACACTGGGTAGGTGGAAACAGAAGCACTTCACAACAGGCAATGAAAAAACTTGGGATGAGGAAATGGCATGAGCTGATTACTCACAAGCTGTAGAAGTTTATAAACATCTTTTTAAAAGGTTGAAATAACAACAGGGCAAAAAAATAATCAGGAAATCTAGGATTATCCCCACTGAGATCTTAGAAATGTGGTGACCAAAAGTTAGTATTCTCCCAATTGCTGTGTCTTCACCTTGATCAGGCCTGTTGGGTGGACATGGAATAAAATGTTTGTAGAAAAAAAGTCCATAGGGTACGTGGAAGTATGTTCACATCTCACATTAAAAGAATCCAAACCCTCAAGCTTTCTCCCCCGAAATATTCTGGGACTTCTACCAAACCACGAAAATGGGTAAAAACAACCACATCTGCATGCAACTGCAACTGACAGGAGTAAATTCTCTTTCAAGTTATGAATTTATTTTTTAAAACTGCACACAAATGAGCATTCCTACATGTAACTTGTAGTGTAATGGATATGCCTGCTTTTAAACTATGTAGTCCCAGATAGACTATAAAGGACTATTTTCTTTATATGTGGAGATAAAATGCAGTTTTAGTTATAAAAAACAAAGAACAGACATACTACAGTTACAGTTTTAAATAAGTCTAAAGCAGTGAACAAAATATACATGTTTATTCACCAGGTGTAGCAGCACAGTGATCAAGCCTCGATTCACAGTAAGTTTTGAAAGTCAGCATGATTTATAATGTGGGTATAGAGGATTTTGTACAACATATCCCATATGGCTTACAGCTTATTCTAATCTCTATAGGTACTTCTGCATTTCAATACAACTACTAAAGATGCATTACTGTGAAATACCACTTAGTAATACAGCACACCAGCCTCTACTCTACTGTGCAGGAGACCTTCTGGACAGGTGCAGTGGACACCAAGTTCTGCTCTAGCAGAGTGTTCTGCTGTTGGAGAACAACATTACTTTCCTCAGTCTGTAAAGCAATTGTATAACTATTAGCAAGCAACAGTGAGAAACACAAATGGCGTGTTATAACAGTGTCTTTAAAACATCACACTGACTAGACCTATAAAAGGAAAAAAAGCAAAAACGGGCTCAAGAGATCCTTAGTACTTCTCCAAGTACATGATGCATACAAGGACTGCAAAATCTTACATGCAAGTAGTTCAGTAAGACATGTAAACAGGGCAGCTGTCTGAGGCATGTGCTGTGTTCGACCAGGATGTACTCCACTTACCAATCATGTAAATTTGTGCATGTGAATTAATGCAAGTAAATTCAATTTTACTACAGATTTCAGTATCAGACAAGACAGTTCTCAAAACCTGGAGAAGTAAGCTAGCAGAATGGAAACTTTGGATTCCAGGAGGATAGACAGTGGCCTGTTTAGGAGCCTGGTTGACAGACTCCCTTGGTATGCAGTCCTGAAAGATAAAAGAGTCCAGGAAGGCTGGACAGTCTTCAGGAAAGAATTCTTAGAGGCGCAGGAGCAGGCTGTCCCCATATGCCAAAAGATGAGCTGTCGGGGAAGAAGACTGCGCTGCCTGAACAGAGAGCTTCAGCTGGAACTCAGGAGAAAAAAGAGAGTTTATGACCTTCGGAAGAAGGCACAGGCAACTAAGGAGGACTACAGGGACATTGTGAGGTTATGCAGGGAGAAAATTAGCAGGGTCAAAGCTCAACTGGAAGTTAGTCTGTCTACTGCCTTAAAAGATGATAAAACTATTTCTATAAATATGTTAACAACAGAAAGAGGGCTAAGGACAAACTCTATCCTTTATTGGATGTGGGGGGAAACACAGCAACAAAGACTGAGGAGAAGGCTGATGTACTCAGTGCTGTCTTTGTCTCACTCCTTAACAGTAAGACTAGTTGTTCTCAGAGTACCCAGCACCCTGAGCTGGAAGACAGGGAAGGGGAGAAGAATGAAGCCCCCATAAACGGAAAAGAAATGGTTAACATTCTGCTACACCACTTAGACAGACAGAATTCTATGGGGCTGGATGGGATCCACCCAAGGGTACTGAGGGAACTGGCAGCAGTGCTCACCAAGACACTGTCCATCATTTACCAGCTGTCCTGGCTAACCAGGGAGGTACTGGTTGACTGGAGGTAAGCAAATGTGACAACCATCTGCAAGAAGGGCTGGAAGGAGGATCTGGGAAACTACAGGCCTGTCAGCCTGACCTTGGTGCCAGGGAAGGTTATGGAGAAGATCATCTCAAATACCATCACACAGCACGCATAGGACAAGCGGGTGACCAGGTCCAGTCAGCATGGGTTTAAAAAGGCAGGTCCTGCTTGACTAATCTGATCTTCTTCTATGACAAGGTGACCCACCTAGTGGATGAAGAAAAGGCTGTGTATGGTGTCTACCTGGACTTTAGTAAAGACTTTGGCACTGTTCCCCACAGCATTCTCCTGGAGAAACTAGCTGACCATGGTTAAGGGAGGGTGTACTTTTTGCTGGGTAAAAATTCAGTTGGATGTCTGAGTCCAAAATGTTGTGGCGAATCAAGTTAAATCCAACTGGTGGCCAGTCACGAGTGGTGTTCTCCAAGGCTTGGTATTCGAGTCAGTTCTGTCTAGTATCTTTATCAATGATCTGAATGAGAGGATCCAGTGCCTGAGTGCATGCTCAGCAAGTTTGCAAATGACAACAAGTTGGGTGGGAGTGTCGATCTGCTCGAGGGTAGGAAGGCTCTGCAAAGGGATATGGACAGGCTGGATTGACGGGCTAAGGTCAATTGTGTGAGACTCCAGAAGGCCAAGTGCCAGGTCCTGCACTTGGGTCACAAAAACCCGATGTAACGCTACAGGCTTGGGCAGGAGTGGCTGGAAAGCTGCCTGGTGGAAAAGGCCTTGGAGGTGTTGGTTGACAGCAGGCTGAACATGAGCCAGCAGTGTGCCCAGGTGGCCAAGAAGGCCAGCGGCATCCTGGCTTGGGTCAGGAATAGCGTGGCCAGAAGGAGTAGGAAAGGGATCGTGCCCCTGTACTCGGCACTGGTGAGGCCGCACCTTGAGTGCTGTGTGCAGTTTTGGGCCTCTCACTACAAAAAGGACATTGAGGTGCTGGAGCATGTCCAGAGAAGGGCAACAAGGCTGGTGAGGGGTCTAGAGAACAACTCTTATGAGGAGCAGCTGAGGGAGCTGGGGCTGTTTAGTCTGGAGAAGAGGAGCCTGAGGGGAGACTTTATTGCTCTCTACAACTACCTGAAAGGAGGTTGTAGTGAGACAGGTGTTTGTCTCTTCTCCCAAGTAACTATCAACAGGACGAGGGGCAATAGCCTCATGTTGCATCAGGGAAGGTTTAGATTGGATATTAGGAAAATTTTCTTCACCAAAAGGATTATCAAGCATCGGGAGAGGCTGCCGAGGGAAGTGGTTGAGTCCCCATCCTTGGAGGTATTTGAAAGACTATAGATGTGGCATTTAGAAATGTGGTTTAGTGGTGTGCTTGGCAGCATTAGGTTTATGGTAGGACTCAATGATATTAAAGGTCTTTTCTGGCTTAAATTATTCCATGACTCTGTATTTCTTCCAAGCCTCAAACATTAGAGCTCTTAGTTGGTTGGTTTTTGCTATATATTTCTTATTATGTCTTTTGGTACTTCCCCTTTTGCGCTTAATTCCAGACACTTTGCAACCTCACAAGTAATTTTTGAGATTCGGGGAGACTCACAAAACTGTCCAAAATCTGTGAATGCTAAACTACACAACACTATAAACAGACTGGGAAAACAGTAGCATGCACTCACCATGCATTCAATTCTTTGGCTACTTCTGCTGTTTCTGTGTGTCTTTGTCACCAAAGAGGCTCCCATGTTACACACAGTCCTACTTCTGTTTGAAAGGTTAATCCTTACAGATGATGATGCTGAACTAAAACCTCTACTTTTTTTTTCAGTTAAAATACTGGGAAAGTGGGGGAATGCTCGTCTTCCTTCAGGGTAAATAGAGGCATACATTATAAAACTCAGAGGTTCCAAAAACCTGATATCAGAAGCCAAAAAAACATTTTTAAAACCATCCTGCAACTCTGTTGAACTATTTTACATGCAATGTACTATATAATCTTCTAATTAGTTGTACAACTACTAATAGCTGAAGTATGTAATTGATAAAATTTATTTAAACCTAGTGTCAGAGTAGTGGTAGAAACGAGTAGAGAAGTCTGAAATGAGTTTAATATCATAGTCACCAGATTAAATTAGTCTCTTTCTCGTACCTCAATTTCCAAACTTCTATGTGCAATTTAAGAAGAATATCTGCTTCGCTGATTTACAGTGATTTCAGTTACAGAAGAGTTTTGTATCATCATCAACAATTAGAGCTTGAGCCTTACAGTTTCAGAAGAATAGCATTTGAAATAACATTGCCTTTCGCTTTACACTAGAAGTGTTTAGATTAAATTCTCTGACAAAGATGAAAAGCAAGCACAGGAAGACAATGGAAGAAACCTTTAGTAGCTTCGTTAAATCTATACTTTTAAAATATATCCTGGTAACAGCCGATAGCTGAAAATCACCACTGCACTCCACAGATTAAATTCTTTTTGTGGTAAACTTGAGCCAAATAATATTTAATCTTCCTCTTTATAGCCTAGATAACTTGACTTCCTCAAAATGCCATGCAGTGCCAGAAAACTGTAGAAACAACATCAGTAGACCACAGATATCTTGATTGATATGGTTGGCCGTAATCACGCAGCCATCTCTCTTCCCCACATTTTGTTTTATTGATTTCATTAAGCAGCTCACTATTGAGACAGAGAGTAGCTTCTGTGGATTACAACAAAGACCAAGATTTGACCACAGGCTGCAGCCATCATCACTCTGCCAGCACTGCCAGCATGCACATGACATCTATAAGACGAGATGAGTTGCTAATTTATTTCCTTGGAGGCAGTCCACACACTTTCATGTCTCTTTCTGATGACAGTTGAGCTATATGTGAGGCTCAGGGTCAAGTAGTATGGACAGGGAATTTTGCATTGATGTTGGCAGTGAGTTTCATTGTTTAATCAGTGTCAAATTCAGCTATGAATACACCACCTAGCAGTATTACTGCAAGTTGTTTTAAAAACAAAGGTTAGGTGGTTTAACTGGTATTCTCTCAGCTGAGCCAGGATAGGGCTGTCTGTTATCACGTACGTTCTTTCACAGCAGTTTCAAGTAGTCAGAAAACCCCACATGGCATAGCTGAAGAGATCCCAACAGGCAGTGGACCAAGCCATACCATCTGCTACACTACAGTCTCCAATATTTCTTGGAGTGTGTAATTTCAGCATGTGAAAACATCTTCGATAAACTGATATCAAGTTGATCCTTACAGCACTTTCATTCAGTCAGAACAGAACACTGAAGCAAGAGTTTTGCACTTCCTCCTGATCCCCTTCCTTTCCTGTTTTTAAAATGGTGTTCGTTGCATGGGTTGATTTTCACTGACTTCAAAAGCCTTACTATTTTTAAAAGCTTTAATTTTGTGGCTTTTGTTAACGCCCCTTACTACATTGATTCAGACCTAAATGAGCTTGTTGGAGTGTTCAATAATCTAACCAATCTTAGCTTTTGCATTTTAAATTTTTGGTCAACCTTCTCAAGTTTTTCAGTTTGTCAGTCAGTAGCATAGTCCAAATATCTTTTGAAGCTATGCTATTAAGATGAAAAATACATATGTCTTAAAAAGGTTAAAATAATTTGCATTTTACAAAAGCAGAGGAATCTAAATTTGTTTGTGGTACAGGTTCAATTATAAACTCACCCTTCCACCTAATGATTACTCACCTCTGAAATGACATTGAATAAATCTACTCTGTCTAGAAATCCTGTGAGCAGTGATTTTTAAATTTCCTCCCTTAATTACTTTTATTTGGGAATTACCACATTTAAACTAAATTGCACTGTAAAATAGTAAAGTAAAACACAGAATATTTATCATCTCTGGAAGATAATAAAAAGGCATCTAGTGCATTCAAAAAAGCACACAATCACCATTATGACTACATTCGGAAGAGAAGGATTTTCTCATTTCTCAAGTTTGTCAGGTCGTAAGACTATACAAAATGCAGTGAAGCATTATGTATCATCAGCACAGTTTCTGAAACATTTTGAGCATTTGGAGAGCTAGTAAGCCATAAGCGAAGTCTAGATGTTGCGGCTTTTGGACTCAAGATTTTTTGGAAACCATTTCTTCTTAAAAAACTCCTAGGACAAGTCCCTGGTAATGTAGTAGTTGTACAAGTGATGTTTGATGGAGAAAAATAGAATCCTGACTCGCAGTCACCTGTAGACTCCTATCTAGACTACAAAATCAAGCACTGGATTCACTTTTGATTGCAGGAAAAGTACTACTGACAACAGTACTCACTGACACCTGTACTACTGGCCACATCTCACATTGCTTTAGTACTATTTTAATACTGTGAATGGTGTTTTTGCACATCTTAAGTCAACTACAGTGAGAATTCTTATTCGGCATTTAACATGAAGATGGGGATGGACAAGAAAGAGATGGAGGAAAGCTTCCTGAAAATTAATTCACAAAGAATCTGTTCACAAAGGAAGAATTATGAAAATGCTACACAAGAGCTCAGTATTTAAAAAAAAAAAAACAGAAATTATACCAGAATATAGAAAGGTTTTCATTTGGTTTGATGCCTTTGTACACTGTTCGGCTACTACAATTTTCACATGTGACAAGCAGAATAAGAGAACTGTTAACATTTGGCTTCTAAAGAGTTCTAAGTCAGAAGTATTAATCTACTACTTGAATAGTTTTTTTCTTCTTTTACCCTAAAACTGGAGGACGGTAAGGGCATAGGGGTGGAAGAGAATTCAGCTTCACCAATTTCAAAATAAAAAATAAATTAAAAATGCTCTAAACTGTGTAATCTTCAGTAGCATTCTTCTCAGTAGATTTGCATATGCTTACATCTGAGTGTACTCAGTAAAGTAATCTGAGTGTACTCATATTCATTTTGAGTGTACTCAGATATTGCCAGCAGATTTGATTACCCCAAAAGCTTGTTCTTTCCATAAAGTCTCTGAACAGAAAATCATTTGTTGTGGACAACTCAGTATAATGAAGAAAAAAAAGAGAACTCTCAGAGCAAGTGATACCAATGTTCTGGTTGATCAACAGCTGTTAAAGAACTTAACATCAAATTATTTCCATATTTAGTCTTCAGAAAAAATACTCTCTAATAAACATTTGTGGATAGAATAGTGTATATCTAAACATACAGTAACAGCTCTGACTGAGAAAATTTCAAAGAATTACAATAGAAGTGAATTCTTCTTTCCAGGGAGAAAAAAGTTTATGTTTTTTATACCTTCATTCTTGTGGAAATTTTTGTCTTCATAACATGCAGTGTTTTCATGGATGTATAAAACTATCCTTTTCCTCTAGCCAGGTCTGTCTTTTGTGGAACTGGAGTCTCCTCATTCCTCTCTTTTCCAAGGAGAATTTTAAGCAGTTGAATTTGCTTTGACTCTTTAGGTTTATCACTCTTAACTGTCAGAAATTACTTGAAGAATATTCACCTGAAACACAGTGGTGCATCTAGATGGCTGCAGCCCCAGGCATTAATTAACCACACAGTAAGCGTTACATAGCTAAGCCCTCACAACAGTATACTTACTGTAAGCCATATCCAGTTGTATTTATAGCACAGAACTGCTCCAACACCTTTGTTGTGGAATCCAAATTGTTTCTCTACATCTATAAGTGAAAAAAACACCAAGACCTATACTAGCACGTGCTCACTTAACAGAATTGTTTTAATGAAAAAAAGTTAACTCAAATAAAAGCTTGCATGGTCCCCTGTAGATGCAGTGTTGCTTTCACCTTTTGAGGTGGGCGACAAGATCCTTCAGGTATATCTGGTATGCCATAGCCTTTGTTGTGTATAGATACAGTTTTAGGGTTATTCTCAAATTATTAATTAGCACTTTTAGAAGTCTCATCTTTCAAGTGTGAAGAGTAGGCAAGTTGCTCAGCCAGGTCAGATCCTCGCTATTCCTTACCACTTTTAATATATCAATTTAATTCCATTAATGACATCCTCTGAACTGTGAAACTGTTGTCTGTTCCCCTTGACCCAAGATTGTCCTATTTTAAATCCATCTAATTAAATTAAGTGATACAAAGATAAATTAATCATGCTTACCCAGCAGCAGAAAATCAGATATATAAAAAGAATATTGACTTTCAAGGAGTCTGCTACTACTCGAAACCACGATGGAATTACCCACAGGTATGTTTCATGAGTGGTAGTGATATAATTAATGGTAATAAACTCTGGCCTTGGTAGTTAATTAGATCAGCTATGGAGAACATATTACAAAAGTGATTCCAGGAGCTCGTGCACTATTTTAAAGACAGCAAGCCATTCCATGTTTCACATGGATAGTTTGGAAATACCACCTGTTAACTAATGAAAGTTGAATAAGTCATCAGACAACAGTGTCTCTTAATAGTCCTCTGTAGTAAAGCTGAAATCATTAAAATTAACATAGTAAAATGGTTCTATACTACCAGTGTAGCAATATCTCACATTTCCTTTTCAAAATACAGTAGTACTACTCTTTGACACAGTGTCATTGCTGCCATGAAACTCTTCCATTACAACAAACTTATCTGACCAAAGCTCTCAAAATCCTTTCTGTAAGCCACTTTATAAGCTGCAGTTAAATATGCAGCTTGCTTTCTTTAGAAATCATAAATATGACTATCTCCTATTAAATAATTGAAAACATTGATTCATATAATCATTTGACATGGTTAATGTAACACAAGTAGGCTATGTAACTGACATCAGTAAAGTATGTAATCTGAACTTACATTTTTGTACGTGTATATGCATACACATCTGTGTAAGTTATTTAAGACTACAGAAGTTGGGGTATATTAAAATATTGGTCACTTGCTCTGAATTCCTTTTCTGTTTATAGCCTGCATTAGGCAAGGGGAAAGACATCTATGCAGAAGAAGCCAGTAAGCTGAAGGAGGAAGTGGAGAGGTTGAGGAGCATCCGAGAGTGTGAGAGGGAGATCGACTCGGGGGGCAGCACCCTGCCCTCCCTGAGGCAGAGGCAGCAGGAAGCGGCTCCACAGAAAGCAGAGAACGCCCTACCCTCTTGCCACCGAGCAGAAAGAGGGAGCCTAAGAGATGGAGGGAATGGAAAAGGGTCCCTGCTCTGGGGGGCAAGCGAATCTCCCTCCGGCCTCCCTCACCTGCCCAGTTGCCCTTAAGCAACAGATATGAGGCTCTGGAATGTGAGGGACTGGCCACAGAGGATGTGGGTGAAGGTGAGGCTCCATCCAGGGGGTTGCCTAGGACGAGTCAGACAGCCCCAAGAATTACGACTGCATCAGCTAAGAAAAAAAGGAGGGTCATTGTCATAGGTGATTCCCTTCTGAGGGGAACAGAGGGCCCGATCTGCCGACTGGATCAATCCCACAGGGAAGTCTGCTGCCTCCCTGGGGCCTGGGTTAGGGATGTTGAGAAGAAACTCCCTGGTCTGGTGCAGCCTTCTGATTACTACCCCCTTTTGGTAATGCAGGTTGGCGGGGATGAGATAGCAGAAAGAAGTCCCAAGGCCATCAAAAGGGACTTCAGGGCACTGGGGCGACTGGTTGAGGGATCAGGGGCGCAGGCGGTGTTTTCCTCCATCCCATCAGTGGCAGGGAACAGCACCGAAAGGGGCAGGAAAACTCACCTGGTTAACAGGTGGCTCAGGGACTTGTGCCATCAGTCAAATTTTGGCTTCTTTGATCATGGGGAGTTGTACACAGCACCAGGCCTGCTGGCAACAGGTAGATCGCAGCTATCTCAATGGGGAAAAAGAATTCTTGGCCACGAGCTGGGGGGGCTCATTGAAAGGGCTTTAAACTAGGTTCGAAGGGGGAAGGGGATATTGCCCAGCTCACTAGGGATGAGCATAGGCTTGGCATGCCAAGGCCTGGGGTGAGATTGACAGCCCAGCTCAAGTGTGTTTACACAAATGCTTGTAGCATGGGCAATAAACAGGAGGAGCTGGAAGGCATTATACAGCAGGACGGCTACAACTTGGTTGCCATCACAGAAACGTGGTGGGAAAGCTCGCATCACTGGCATGCTGTCATAGATTGCTACAGACTCTTTAGGAAAGACAGACCAACAAGGAGAGGTGGGGGAGGTGTTCTATATGTGAGGGAGCAAGTAGAATGCATTGAGCTTGGCCTGGAGGCAAATGAGGGACAAGTTGAAAGCTTGTGGGTTAGAATTAAGGGACAGGCTCATAAGGGTGACATTACGGTGGGTGTGTACTACAGGCCACCTGACCAGGAGGAGGAGGTTGATGAGGCCT
>Ga0065711_1047787_pt1 | contig 12143 bp, 7 predicted proteins | sample Hoacrofraction12_FD_59098 | JGI IMG/M metagenome (GOLD analysis project Ga0065711, IMG submission 59098) | Hoatzin crop microbial communities from Cojedes, Venezuela - Epithelial fraction 12 v2 (version 2) | ecosystem: Host-associated > Birds > Digestive system > Esophagus > Crop | place... | reverse complement strand
CCCCCCCAAAAAAAAAAAAAAAGGCAAGAAAATACTTTTTAACATTTTTAATATGTGTTATCCCATGTCAGGGCTACTGTTGCCGTTTAACCCCTGTCAGCAGTTAAGCCCGACACAGCCCCTCGCTCACTCACTCCCCCCATGATGGGATGGGGGAGACAATCAGAAGGGTAGAAGTGAAAAAACCCATGGGTTGAGATAAAGACATGTTAATAGAGAAAGCAAAAGCCACACACACAAGCAAAGCAAAATAAGGAATTAATTTATTATCTCCCATGGGCAAGCAGGTGTTCAGCCGTCTCCAGGAAAGCAGGGCTCCATCACATGTAACAGTTACTTGGAAAGACAGAAGCCAGAACTCCAAACATCCTCCTTCCTTCTTCCCCACAGCTTTTATTGCTGAACACAATGCCATATGGTTGGGGACATCCCTTTGGTCAGTTGGGGTCAGCTGTCCCAGCTGTGTCCCCTCCTAACCTCTTGCCCACCCACAGCCTGCTCACTGACGGGCAGTGAGCAGAAGCAGAAAAGGCCTTGATGCTGTACAAGCACTGTTTGAAAAAGAACTAAAATACCCACATGTTATCAACACTGTTTTAGTCACAAATCCAAAGCCTTATGCTATACTAGATACTGTGAAGAAAATTAACTCCATCCCAACCAAAACCAGTACAGTTACAGAACTGCTTTTAGTCAGTCATTTATATTTTAAGTTGCTGTATATCTAATACAAATACGAAGAGAAGCTATTATATGCTTTCCATTTACTGGTCTGTTTTTCAGTATCCAGAAGTTCACTGAGCTACCAGCTAAGCTATCCAAAACACTCCCTTGAAAGGAAAGGTTAAGAAAATTTAGAATAAAATCCACCGAATAATCCAAGGTCTTCAACTTTTCAATGAAATGATAACAATGGCAAAAGAATCAAAAAGCTTTTAGTGGAACTCTGCATGTCAGCTGCAGAAAGAGCCTTAATTTGGTAGGAACTGATGATGGCATGCCTGTCTGAGAGTCCGACTGTGCCACAGAAAGCACCAGGAGTTCTCTCAGGCTGATCCTTGCAGAACTTTATTACTATGAAAAAAACCCTAACAGATGAATCCTAGTTACCAGCATTATGGAATGACTTTGAACAACAGTAATCAAGTCCAGCTCTTTACTGTAGTTTTATGTTGTTAAAAGAAGCTGACATATGGGAAATATTACTTTAGCCAATGTTGAGACAAGTGCTAGAATTTCTGTGTAAAATGGCTGCAGCATGGTTTTTTCAACTTGCATTTTTTTTAAAGAAATGTTCCTATTTCTTTTGAGATTTTAAGTTTTTACAGAATTTTTTTTTTCTGCACATGCAATCTGCGGAAAATATATGGAAAATGTACTCTCCATAAGCCTCCAATTGTGTGGAATACAAGTCAAGGCACTTTATAGATGTATTAAGCCATAAGGATCACATTGTTCTTGACCATGTTCAAGTTTGAATGGAAAGAGGTCAAGCAGCAAGAGACTTAAAAGCAGCTGTACTTTCCCCAATCAGGAGAGTTAAGCCTTGGGAAGATCACTCCCAGAGCATCTCCCAGAACACAGTGGGCACCAACCAGTGAGAGGACCATACTCCACAGAGAGCCTGTAATAACACATTAGGAGCTCCAAGAAGGAACACAGGCTTATGAAGGGCAAAATCCAGCGCCGTAAGAAATACGCTGTGGGCCAGATGCCCTAAAAGGACCTGAGTAGCTTCAAGAGCGTAGAACAAGGCCTCGCTCCTGCACAAGTGAGAATTTGATGCTTCTTACTGATAAGAAGCTGAAAGGGAGCTAGTCAGGCAGGTGTCTTAGGTCAGCATGTGCAATATGCAGATCTCTAAGGAAAACACTGACGGTGGGGATAGAGGTCAGTGCAAGACACCTCCCTCTAAGCCGTATTGAGATGCCTTTAGCCACCTGGGAGTCCCACTTGGGGATCTTCTATGGAACCTCTATTTTTCATTCAAAGAACTGCACAGGAGCTATGCTGTGCCCTCACAGAAAAGTTAAGAGGCACCCCCCACTTTATGTTGATTAAAGCTTTTGATTCAGCAGTTGAGAGACCTGGTTTCCTTTCTTTAGTGTTCGTGCTTTGTGCTGGAGGACAGGCAACCCTTATCTACTGGTCTGGAGTCTCCAGTGAGAAGCTGTATTGGACTGGAATAGTCTTAATTTCTCTTGCTGATGATGGGTCACTACCTGGTAAATAACATAGCTGACTGTGCCTGCATCTGATACCAAGGCATCCTGGAAGAAAACTGTCCCTTTGAGAACTATTTTTCTATATTATCTAAGGAATGAAGCCAGAATGTGTCCAATTTCAGGAGAATACTGTACTTACAGAGTAGTATACTCTCTTGAGCTTCTCATTGATGATCCTGAATCATCTACAACCAGGGTGAGTGCTTTAGCTTTTTCATGTGTTGAAGCAAAAAGATTAGGAGCAGTTCTCTTTCTTTGGTTATGCTAAATGTCATCTATTACTGCATTTGGTAATGTGCCTCATCCACCCGCTGTGGGCTCAGCGTACTCTCAGAGCAATTGCTGTCTCTTAACTTTTGAGTGGGAACAGGAAAGCCTGCTCTCAGGATGCTGGTCGTCCTTGTGGGCACGCAAAGCGTTGAGCTGGTCAGTCTGTTAAAAGGATTGTGCATGCTTGTAGAAAGAAACTGTTCAGCACCAAAAGAACTTTTTAAGGTCTTTGACTGTGGTTCAAGGCAACCTAGGTGCTTCTGTAACTGATATCTATGCAAGGTTTTAACAGTAATAACCCTGGAATTAGTTGCCTAAATTTTGTCAAGATCCCATTGAAATTGTAAAGGGTCTGATCCTTAGAGATATTTAGGTTTCTCTTCCTTACACTGATTTTGGTGGGAGATGCTCTCTGCAGCAGATAGAAGAATCTGGCGCTGTGGAACCACGCTGAAGTGGGCAGGAGCTGCTCCACACAATTCCAGAAGAAGCAGTACCACAAGCACCTGATTCAAGAAAAGCTTCTTGGAGGCACTTCTTAGTCTGGTGATTTACTTATTTTTAAGTTTGGGCAATCATAATTAAGCAGAGGTTTACAGCTGCTTAATGTCTGGGGTGGTCTTAGCTTTTGAAAGTATCACGATCTTTCATTCCTTCAGTGAAACAACAAACACCCATTAACCTAATGAATTACACTTCAGTCTTCTTTCATGACTTAAAATTAAAAAAAAAAAACCACCAAACCCCCAAAAAAATAACAACAAACAACTCCCACAACAACTTTAGAAGCTCGTAAGTCAAAAGCCGCAATGTTAGGACTCTAGTGAATTACCTCTTGCACATTTAGGTTTCTTTTTCAATGTGAGATCTATTCAGCAAAAGGTTTGGGTTCATCGAAACAAAGGATCAGATCTGTAACCTGATGAATATGTGAAAGAGTAAGATAGCAAATCTATATACAGAAATGCTGTCTTCGTATTTCTGGGAAACTTAACACTTTGTAAGGATTTAATGCATTTAAGATTTTTCAACATAGTCCCAACCTGTTGAACATGTCTTTTCAAACTGTTAAAGAGAACATTAGATTAACGTGGAAAGAAAAAACTCTCTGGAAAAAGTTATTTAAATGTGAATATTTCCTTGTATGAGGTGGTAACATTCTGTAACATATTGTCTGTTACGGGGGAGGGGGGGGTGTTAGGAATCAGATAACATTATCCAAAGTTGCATTGCTGGAAAGTTAAATTATATTCCTTATAATTAAGTGTATTTTTAAAAATACAAAACCAGTTTTAAAATAATTAAAAATAATTTCTACCTACAGATTTTAAGTACCTTTCATTTGTGTTTCTGCATTTAGCATTAAGATAACAATAGGTTTCAGCTAGCTTGAGTCATCAAAGCTAAACAGTAGTTGAGTGAAAGAATGTCTTAAGTAGTAGTTGAAATAACTGTTCATAAAGCCTCTGTTATTCTTAATATCCAAACTGATATTTTCCTTTCTGAACTCAGCTTCCCATCTAATATGATTGAAAGCAAATGTGGATTCTCTTAATTCCTGTATAAGTATACTCTAATTACAAAATTCAGTGGAACATCTTTATGAAAGAGAACTGCACATAATCTCTTTATACAGGCTTTGCTCTGTAACTACTAAAAATATCATATAATAAACTAAATTAACACACAAATCTTCCATTTCTTTCTTTAGAAGAAAGAATAGTACAAACTATAGAGATTAAAATAGGTCATTGAAATGTAAAAGAGATGTAACTCAGGTGAGTTTGGACCAATGAAGAGAGGAAAAAAAAAAACCCCGGACCAAATTCCAACCTGTGTAGAAGTAAGCATGCAATGTTGTATCTAGTGGGTTGAGGTAATGTTGGAAGATCTTTGGAAGACTGAAGTGCAGGATAAGACATTTCTATTGCTGTTAGCAGCCATTAGCCCCATACAATAAACCTTATTTTTGTTGAATAAAAGATATGTGCATGAGCTGTATAAACAAATGTGTATATATCTACTGAAAAGTGTTGTCTTAATACTTGAAGTTGAGGGCAAGACGAAATTAAAGAGTGAGATTACTCTGTGCTGTGGTAACCTCACCTCCCGAAGCAGAGACTGCTCAGGACACCTTCTCTGGCTGCAGCTCCCGGTCTGCAATGCCCTCTGCTCCCAGAGCAGAAGGGCTCTGGCCGCCAGCCCTCCGCAGCCTCCTTTGTTCTTTCAGACGGGAAAGCCTTGTAGGAAGGAGAGGCAGGTGGTGGTTTCCTTGCACATGTTAGGAGAACATTAAGAAGTTCTGGGCTGCACTTCACTTGCATGCTACTGGAGAATGAAAAGGAAGAATCTTCAGAGTTTAGGGGTCCTTTATGTCTACGTTTTATGATTGACATTCCTGGACAACAGCTTTAAGGGAGGGTAGAACCCATTATGAAGATATCATCATTTTAATTTTCACGCATACATGTTGTCTTGCCTGCTTTGATAATTAAATCTTCTGAATTCAGAGCTAAGTTTTCTGAAAGGCTTTTATAACAATATGGTTTGCAGAGTTTTAAGTTTTCTGACCTATGTTATTAATAAATAAAAGTTTCAGGTAATTTTTGTTGTCTTCCTGTCTTAAAGTAGTTCCTAAATTAATGAAAAATAAATTGTAAACTTACATGAATAATATTTTAAATGATAAATTGAAAGGTTTTGCTGAGAGCAAAATTATTTAGTTTAGAAAAAAAAATTCTTATTTACTGTAATTTTATAGCAGATGTCTAAAAGGCAGGCTGTGACCAAAGCAGTACTCTTACCCTTTTACAAATATTATTATAGTTGCATAAAAGAAATTTGTTACCCATTGTCTTGAGTGATAAATTAAATTTATTGCTTTATTGTGCAAAGATGTAATTTTAAACCTATTGGCGATTTCAATTAAACCTTTAAGATTACACATATAAATGCTTAAGGGCACATAGGAATCCCTGTTCTATTGAGGACAAGTGAGTCAAATGAGATTCTGTTTAACAAAGTGTAGTTATTGTGAAAAATATTTCTTACCTGGCAGGTTAATTTATCATAGTTTCCTGTTCTATATTTTAAAGACTTTTCTCCAGCTGTTGTTCTCAAGCAAATACTTGCCACATTTGGTACTGAAAGCTGTATGATCTGGACTTTATTTCCTGTAAACAGAAGATATGTGTATTTAGAAGTGTGTGGTTAAGTTAGCGTGTGATGCTAGTGACAGATGCAACATAAGAGGAAGAGAAATATCTTCAGTGCTTTTGAAGAAACTCTATATTTAAATCTTTTTTTCCACATCCAGTTAGAAATTAAATTTTGGTTTGAATATTAATTCTCTACCTGATTGCATAGGAAGTGTATGCCCAAGTGTAAAATAAAGTATGGAGGGAATCCTAGCACAAACTATGCATGTTCTCTTCCCAGACAGAAAAGAAACTGTCTCCATTCATCAAAGCTTTTTGACAGGATGGTAGAAAATAGGAAGATTAATTACAGGATCTTATGTTCTTAAAAAAAAAAAGAAAAAAGTAAGTGCCTACATTCACAGTGCCCATGGTTGATGATGTCAGCTGAGTAGCCACCTAATTTGGAAGTGCTACAGATGTTTGTTGTTTGACTGAAAGTTCCCAAGGCCCTGCAGCTCTGCGCTGCAGGCTAATAGGACAGCCTTGATTTGAAGAACTGAATTCAAAGCTCGCTGAAGTCTCACAGCAGTCCAGCAATTTAGCAGAGGACTGGCCCTTTCTCCACAAGAGGCCGATTTGTCAGACATGCTTTAATCATGGCTGGTGCGTGCAGCCAGGGTGGGTTTCACAAAAGCTGTCAGCAGCTGTGTCGGTTTTACCTTGGAGGGAGGGAGGGAGCAGGGTCTGAGAGCCAGCCGTGTGTATCGTAGCAACTTTCTGTAGGAAACGGAACACTGGCGTGGTGGGGAAAGGCCATGCCTCCATGGAGTGCACCATAACCTGTAGCGTCTACTCCGTTCCTCTTCTCTTGCCTCTTTGTCGTGTAGAGCAAGGTACCCAAAGCTTGTGAAAGGGAGGTGCCAGAGCAGGTGCGACTTCGTAGCCTAATAGCTGGAAACCTGCATACCTAAGATTTTTGCATTTTCCTTTCTTTAATGCTTATGACAAGCATCATGTTTGCATGAAAATAGCAATATACGTACTGGAAACAGAAGGGTGCTAGAGCATGTTCTTGTGAGATCATATTGTCAAGATGCCTCCTGCGTGGGTAAGGATGGCTGAGCTCAGGTATTTGTCGGTGACGACACCAACGAATGGACAAGAGGTGAGAGATGTTTGGTGTCTGAGCAGTAACACTCTGTAAGAGAGGGCCCACTCAGAAATTTCAGATGTGTGCAGTAGAGGTTGTGTCACACTACAGAAACTTATTCCTGTAATCACAGAGTCCATTTTGGGCAAGGCCACAGCTTCTGCTGGTTTTCTTATTACTCTTTGAGATTTTTAGTAAAGTAATGAAATACACTTCTCTTTCCAGTGTTCTGTTTCCTGTGGAAAGGGTTTGAAGTTTCGTGATGTGCATTGTTTTAATAGCTTCCAAGCTAAAATAGAAGAAGGAAACTGCAGACATTTGAAAAAACCACGGACGTACAAAATATGTAGAGCTGGAAGATGTCCTGCTTGGAAGGCCAGCAGATGGAAAGAGGTATGTAAGATCTGCTAGAATTATGTTCTCTATAAAACTACAAGATGAGATCATATTCATGATACACTGTTTCAATGGAAATAATTGTCAGGAACTTTGTTTATATGCACATCGCAGAGATCTACAAATTCGCAAGTCGTGCATTATATTTTCTTTTTCTGTCTTTTAAGAGTATTTAAAAGTAAATATCTGTGCAAACTGAAAATGTTTGGTAATCTGAACCTCGGACTGAATAGGTACTTAGGACTTGCCTCAATTTCCCTTCTAAATTCAAAAAAACTTCTTACCTTCAGTGAGGAATTCAGGAATATCACAGCAATTGCTGTCATAGTCTGAATATTGAAGTGAAGCCAGGTTTGTGGGAGAAGGACAAGGAAAAGGGCTTGTGGACATAAATACTGGCATTTTCCAGGCCAGATGTTTGGTCTTGTGGAAGATCTCTCACCTTATTGTGAAATTGTGCATAGCTGAGCACCTGGCAATATTTTGCATTTCCCTTGCTCGAAATATAATTCCCCACATCGCTAAAGTTACGTTACCACTCTCCACAATTTGGCTGCACTTGACAGAGCAGTATCTATTTTGTGATTAGGCTTGAAACTTTAGCTAGGCTTTGCGACCTAATCCTGCTTCTGACTGGGGTGAAAGGGGGCTGTCCATCTCAGCAGACCTTAGTGTTGCAGTGAAATACCTTTGGCCAGGAAGGAGGACAAGAGGCATGTGGCAGGAAGGATCTGAATCTCTTTAAGCTCCTCAGGATTCAAAATCCTTAGTACTACCTGCGAAAGAGAAGTATCCTCAAAAGACTGCACCATTTGCACGATTTTCCTAACCTGAAATACTGAGTGGTTTTTCTTCCATTTTAATATTTACATTTTAAAACAACAGACAAGACTGTCAGTCTCTAGTTAAAGGAATAAAGTAAACTCAGAACTTAAGCTGTTCGGTCTTTCAAAAATGTAAACGTTTTCCTTGTGTATGCCTATAGTGATTCTTCCTGCTGCAAATTAAGATAAGCAGAAAGATCAGTCTAGGTAACTTGGATGCATTTACTTTCCGTATTTCTTACAATTTTTTATTTTAATTGTAATTTTACATTTTCAACATAAATTTCTTCAGATACAATGAAACACTAGTATGGTAGGGACTGTGAAGTATGTTTTAAATAATATCCCAAGAATTTGTAATAATGGCAACTGTACCACCTTCTGGAGACTGCCTCATTTGGCCACACCTGCAGTACTGTGTTCAGTTTTGGGCCCCTCACTACAAGAAAGACACTGAGTTGCTGGAGCGTGTCCAGAGAAGGGCAACAAGGCTGGTGGGGGGGTCTAGAGAACAAGTCTTACGAGGAACGGCTAAGGGAGCTGGGGCTGTTTAGTCTGGAGAAGAGGAGGCTGAGGGGGGACCTTATTGCTCTCTACAGCTACCTGAAAGGAGGTTGTAGTGAGGCAGGCGTTGGTATGTTCTCCCAGGTAATTAGCAATAGGACAAGAGGCAATGGCCTCAAGTTGTGTCAGGGGAGGTTTAGATTGGATATTAGGAAAAATGTCTTTACTGAAAGAGTGGTCAGGCATGGGAATAGGCTGCCCAGGGAGGTGGTTGAGTCCCCATCCCTGGAGGTGTTCAAAAAACGTGTAGCTGTGGCACTTCAGGACATGGTTTAGTAGGCATGGTGGTGTTGGGTGGATGGTTGGACTTGGTGATCTTAGAGGTCTTTTCCAACCTATGATTCTATGATTTCACACTAACATAACTAATTGTGGCCAATTTTAGTGTTCTGTGTCCTGTGGAGTGGGGATTCAGCAAAGGGACATCTCCTGTCAGCTGAAGGGCCTGGGTAAAGTGAGTGAAGCAATGTGCAGTCGGGATACCCAGCCCGCTAGCAAGAGGCACTGCTGGCTGCCCGCCTGCCTGCCGCACCAGTGGTTGGCAGATGCATGGGAAGATGTAAGTAAGGCTTTCAACTTGTCTGAAGTAACTGAGTGACCTTGTAAGTTTTCTTTTTTTTTTTCTTTTCTCTCACATGTGGACACATTTCTAATAGCTGTTTTGTTACAGAACAAGTGACCATGCTGGATATTTAAAAGGTCAAGCGTGCAAAATTTTAAAGAGAGTGACAAAAAACGTCAAAGGCTTTGTTTACTCTCTTAGATGGGATATGCTTGTCTGCTCTTGTAGACAAAGCCTCCGGTGGAGCTCTGAGCAGGTCCCTATTAATAGAACTGCGTAATTGGAATGCAAAGCTCTTTACATAGCACATAAAATGTTTCCTAAACTTCATGATGAAATATCATTTGAAAAATCACATTTTAGGAATAGAAATGCAAAGTAAGTATCAGCTGGAAGTAAAAACCTTGCAGGTAAAACCTTTGGAGAACAGTGTATTTAAGAAGAGCTGTATGGAAGACTTACCAGAAGAGAGAAGAAGCAAAATAAAACTCAGCATTCTCCTACCAAATATACATTTTCATATTTAAGAACATCTAAAGATACCTTCAGGAAAGACATGTCATTTTAAAGATATGATGACCATTTTCTACATGCTAAAATTTTAATAAGTTTTGTAACTGTGTATGTGAATATACAAACATGTATAAAGAGAGAGGGAGGGAGAAAACCAAAAATCATGTGTAGTACCTGAAATGGTGTACAGAAGAGCCTGTCTCTTACTGTAACATTAAACAAAAGCCCAGTCTGTGCGTTTGTGGCATCTTAATAATCTGTACTGTTAAATTTCTGAAGGCAATCACCCTGAAACTTTGAATATAAGACTCAGAACTGTCAGGGACTCAATGCTGTAGAAGTGACTACCGTTAATACATAAATCATTTGTTGCTTCTCTGCAAAATCTGCATAATATGCGTGCGGTTCAGAAAGACGTATTTCTCTGTTAAGCTATATTGAGGGAAAGCTGACAATATCTGTTTCTTCCAAGTGTTGTCATCTTATATGAAGCTGTTAAAATCAGGAATTAGTGAAAGTGGCACAGAATGTCTTTTTAGCACAAATATACACTTTCAGAGAACAAGGGTGAATTTTCCTTTCCCTTCAAAGATTTGTGTATTCCAGCTAGGTATTCAGCACTCTTCACAACAAATGCATTATGTTTCACTACATCTTCCAGCAAGTTCGCAACGTCTTCCATATGGATATTACTGTTTGCTTGAAATTCCAAGGTTCAGTTCCCTTCTCTCACCAGATTTATATATAACCCTCTACATTTAGTATTCGTAGTGGTTCAAGTGTTTATCCATCTGTATTCGAGTCCCGATGCAGTAGGGTGTCCATTGAACTTGCAACGTTTTGCCCTTCTGTTTCAGCTCCGAATGCTCGTGTGTCATTTCCTCGCCTCACCAGTTACAGCACAGCAGAAACATTTCCAGATCTAGCATTTCTCCAGCTTGCAGCTGGCAGGCTGGCTGATAGCAGCAGCTGGCATTCTCCTACCAAGCAAATACGTGTTTTCATACTATAGAGAAGAATGTCTACGAAAGTAATGTATCAAACATAATGAAAAGGATTCTTCTGCCTGTCCCCATTACCTGATGACTGGGTTATTCCCTATGTGCCTAACATTCCGAGCTGCTCCATGCTATTGAAAGATCAGGTGTTTCTGTAAGTTACGCCAGCTGACTGTATCCACACTCCATCCCCTGATACAAGACCACAGCAGGGAAGTTACTGAGAGGATGGAGCCAGGCTCTCCGCAGTGTCGCATGGTGGGAAGGCGAGAGGCAACGGGAGTAAGGTGAAGCTAGAGAAGTTCAAACTGGGTGTTATGAGAAACTTTTTCTCCATGAGGACATTTCAGGAAGTCGAATGGGCTGCCCAGGGAATTTGTGCAGTCTCCATCCTTTTGAGATTTTCAAGACCTGACTTGGTAAAGTTAGAGATTTCCTCTAGCAGAGGGGTTGGGCTAGATGGCCTCTAAAGGTCCCTTCCAACTCAAAGCATTCTGTGATTCTATGATCTGCTGTTGACATGTATTACTTAGCCTGTACCTCCACTTTTCTAGATTCTGGTACCAGCAAGTGTCTTATCCTGTCCTGGCAGAATGGTGATCACTTTTCATCCCACCAACCTGCCGCAGAGGGAGGTCTGAGGGAAAAGGCGCAGGCTCAACAAATACTGCTGCCCAAAGCTGCCACTGGCTTCATTAATATGTAGTTTTGTTTTCTTTTATCAGTGTAATATCGCATACATACTTACAACTTACAGGGATTCTTTTCATTTGGTTTTCAAGGCAAACTTATTGCTTTCATATTTCACTTAAATCCTTTTTTTGGCTTGTTCCTTTTCATACAGAAGAGCTTTTTCACTCAGCCTATCATCTTGGCCTGGCGTTTTCATTTTCTCCTCAGTCTCACCCAGCAGTTAAGGTGTCATGTCATTGTGCACTGTTGGCTTTTTAGCTGATTGGAGGTGCCTGAACTTTGAAAACATAGTAAAGAATTTTAATTCCCCGAGTAATCCAGTCTGACACTGACAACAGATGTCATAAAAGTTGTTCCTGTTTGGGTTTTACTGGTGTGTGACAATTGGCAAATAACTGCGCTCTGTAAATGCCTAGTTCAAGTACAAAAACTGTGACTGTTTTTCTTGCTCTCAGTGCTCAGAGTCATATAGAAGAAAGGAAATATATCGTAAGGTGAAGTGTGTGGATGAAAACCAGCTCCAAGTGGATGAAAGCTTCTGTGATCCTGCCACAAAGCCTCCATCAGCCAAAACCTGCAGAATAGCTCCCTCTAAATATGTTGTGCTTGCAGGAGAACTGTCACAGGTAAGTTATACTGCTTGCACATCTGTTATAAAACTTTACATTTGAGAATCACAGAATCACGGAATGGTAGGGGTTGGAAGGGACCTCTGTGGGTCATCTAGTCCAACCCCCCTGCCAAAGCAGGGTCACCTACAGCAGGCTGCACAGGACCTTGTCCAGGCGGGTCTTGAATATCTCCAGAG
>Ga0065711_1047786_pt1 | contig 12144 bp, 10 predicted proteins | sample Hoacrofraction12_FD_59098 | JGI IMG/M metagenome (GOLD analysis project Ga0065711, IMG submission 59098) | Hoatzin crop microbial communities from Cojedes, Venezuela - Epithelial fraction 12 v2 (version 2) | ecosystem: Host-associated > Birds > Digestive system > Esophagus > Crop | place... | reverse complement strand
CCCCCCCCCCCCAGCTCCTGTTACCCATGCATGCTCCCTTCCCACGTTAGGAGGTATCTAAGCTGGCTGCACAACTCCCTGTTAAGTAGGGTTCTGATGGCTGGGGAGTAGTTAAGGCTCAGGCATGCACAAAGCCATCAGCTGCAGCAGGAGAGAAGCAACCAGGACTCCTCCAGCCAGAGGCTTCCTCCTTATGCTGGGCTCGCTCCTCCCTGGTTTACAGCTCTGCAGGCACAAGGCAGCTGGAAATCCAGGAATCTCTAAGAGAAGCAGCTGAGATTTAAAGATGCAGCCTGCAGAAACAAAGGCATAACAGTTACTTAAGTAAACACATGACGTGTTCACCGTAGTGGAGCATGACAGCCCCATAGATTTGTGAGAGCGTTCGCTGCACACTTCCCTCCTGCTTTGCACATGATTTAGTGGATGCTTTCTTTCATCTGCTGCTCGAAATTTGTGGGAGATTCCCTCTCCCTCCCCATAAAATACCTCCAACCATCTATAAAATGTAAACCAACACACCTGCGAGACAGCCGAATAGAGGGCCAAGTGTGCATGGCAGAGAGCACATCCACGGACAGTAAAATAGGCACTGATGGCTTTGATGCAGGGAGCTCAGGCTCTTTTAGAGGAGGAACATTCATTTCCCTTCGATGGAAATTTGATTTCCCTGCTTTTTATCTTCAGGACATGATAACAGCACCAGCCGCTGCAGAGAGCTTTAAAGGCAGGCAGCACACGCTACTGGATGAATCACTCGATTTGACTTTTGAAGGTCTGGGATCCTCTCCAGGGTCTGCCCTGTACTACAAGGGATTTTTCTTGTCATCCCCTTAGCTCTCCTACCCGCTGAGATGCGTAGCAGCAAAGTGGTCACAACTGCTTTGCTCTGATACGTTCAGCAATTAGAAGTATTCACGACTGAAAACTTTTAGGCATTTCTCTGGCAGAGCAGGAGGTGTAAGCAAGTCTTCTGTGCTTGATGGCCGCTGCCTGACTCTGTCAGCCAGCAGTAGCTGTTCGTGTCTAAGCAGCATCCTGGAAGAAACTCCCACTGCTTCAATTGTACGTTAACATTTGCCACTGCTTCAAGCTTTGCAGGCAGCGAAGAAGCATATTCTGGACGGGGCAGAGGCAGTCAGGCCAATTAATAGCACATTTGTTATCGGAAGGGGAGAGGATCGCTGCGTCTTCGCTGTGCAGGAAGGGCTCGGCGGGTGGCGAAGGCTCCCCCGACAATGGAAACCGGCAGCCGCTGCACGGAGCACGGGCCGTTGTGAGCAGCGAGGAAATTAATTAGAGCTAAAGATCAGCAGCCAAAGAGACTCGAGGAGGAAATGTCACTTCCAAAGTAGGGCAGGGAGGTAACTTTGGGCTAATTAACCGCAGCTTCGCTGCAGGAAAAGGATGCGATTGCCAGCTGCAGCCTCCTGTGTGCATTCTGGGCAGAGGCCACCAAAGGTTAACGTAGACTGAAACGAGTATGAATCGCTCGCTCTCTTGCAGGAAAAACACATAATTCAAAAGTAAGTTGGCTGTTGACAAAGCACAGCAGAAAGCACTATGCATCTGTCACACATGCTGTCTCCTTGTGGCTGTGCAGAGCTGCCGTAAATAATGGTCATAAATACTGTAACCAAGTTAATGTTTACCTCACTCTCATGCTATGTGTTATTATGCACAAAGAAAGTGATATTAAAAGAGTCGAAGATGTCTGCAAAGTCACCTCTCACAAACAAGCAAAACACAGAGCTGTGTCAGGCTGCACGCTGCCGTGGGTGTGCAGCCTGGCAAGGGTCTCCGTGGTATTTCAGAGCATTGCTGTACCTGTTTTTCCCCAGGACCCTGCCTCATTTGGCATGCGGGAGGCTTTCCCACGAGAAATCTGTGCACAGGGCTGCTTCCAAGCTGGTGCTGGCAAGGACGGCACAGCAAACAGCCCATCTGCAGAAAACACCCACTGTGATGGCTGCGAGGTTTCCCCCAGGCATATGGGAGGAGGCACATTTCTTCCCAGTCTCCCTTGCAGCTGCCTGAACTGGGGTAACCTACAATCTGGGGCAAAGCTGTGGAAGAGCTACAGAAAAGCTGCATCCTCCCCTCCTCCTGCCCTGCCAGCTGGGAACAAGCACACAACCTCCTCTTCCTCCTTCTGCCATCTGTGAGCAGAGTGGGCACTGTCAGGGAGAGCAGAGCTGGCTGCTCCTCAGGGGAAGGGATGCCGAGGGTGACAGCCAGGCAGGCAGGACCGTGTCTTCACCAGGAAGGATGCGGTCCCACAGTGCCCAAACCAGGCAACAGAGCAGACCTGGTGACAGGAACCGGGGTCAGCCAAGAGCCCAGTGATTGCCAGGCAAGTCCGTAGTGGTAAAGCTGGTCTGGGGTAAAGTCTGGAAGCCAGGTGAGCAGGTTGGGCATCAGCAGAGTACCCAGAAACATAGCCCAGGTGAGGGCCACACGCAAAGGGACTAAGCAAAAATGCAAGTCCTGAGAGTGGGGAGCAGCCTATGAGGCTCCTCTCAGAGATTTTTCACACAGCTCTTTTCCCAGCAGCCTGGTTCAAGTTCATACAGCTGCACCGTAAGTCAGAGCTGGCCTTGAGGACAGCAGGCAAACCCCTGGGAGGGGAGATCAGGGTTCATTCAGGGCCCTGACCTGCACATCTCTTGCAGTGCCAGCCATTTGGCTCCCCAGAGTTTGGACAAACCTCTAGCATTGAACTCTCATGATGGGAATACATGAAGCGGATACGTGTGGTGTCTGGGGATGGTCTGTCTTTGGGGAGGTTCCATACCAACTTGCTGGAGTTCTTGACATCTCAGCTCACCTCTCTCTCCCTCTTCTCTCACAGCAGGCTTTCAAAAGACCCTTCAAACCCCAGTCAAACAACTATGCTCAGCCCAGATTTGCTGGTACTGCTCGTTCCAGAAAGGATGAAGAGGATTTCTCTATGGTCCCAGAGAGAGCCCAAGGACCAGAAGCTGTTGAAAGTGGGGTGTGATGCATCCCTTTGTCCATGAACATCAAGGAAGCACGATATTTCTTCATGTGGAACTAAAAGATTCTCTGATGTTTTTATGGATCCAAGTTTTGTAATTTGAGGGCACATCACCACTTTATGCCCGACAGCTAATGAAATTGTGTGCGCATGTGTATGCCGAGCAATCCAGCAACTTGATTTCATTACGCTGAACGTGCCCTGAACTAGCTAGGGAATCATTAATGCACATGGTCTTGCTGCAGGATGGAAGGATGACTTCCCATCCCTAACAAGCACAAGTGACACCTGCTCCTGACTTTCTTACTTGGTTAAAGCAGGGTGAAAAAATAAAACACAGTCTCTGTTGAGCTGGGAGAGGACAGCAAGAAGAAGAGCGCTTAGTGCCATCTTTGCAGTGAAGAGTGAATAGCAAAGTGTTGTGCTAGACTAGATGGGCTAGTGCAAGCCTTCACGTAGCTATTCCTACAAACTGTTATGGAGATGCTAATGCAGGGGCACCAAAGGCCAGTTCCCAGAAGGGAAGAAAAACCAGTTGCAAACATCTCCTTAACACTAGCAATGTCTAGTCCTGTGTCTCTGTCAATGGCCGGAAGGCATTGCTCATGACACCAGCAGACAGAGAAGCGTGGGACAGCAGTACCAAATACACAGAAACCTTCCCCATACACCGTGCCTTGTGTTTTTACAGATTTGCCAAACCGCGTTCCTGCCTTGTCCAGAGCTGAAAATCCTTTGTCCTCCCAGCACTGAGTACCACCGAGACTGCAGGAGAGCTCATCGCCCTTTGGCTCTGTCACTTTTACTGGGCTGTCGTGCATGCCGCTTCCTCCTACTCTTTCCAACCACATCCTGAGGTGACGAGCAGGAGAAGCCCCATGGGAGAGTGCTTCCTCTTCCTGTGGTGGAGGAAGCCCTCTCTGACATATGAAGCTCCCTCCTTTTCACCACCTCCAAGGCCCCACGTTCCCCCATCAGAGCAGCTTTACCCTGCCTTGGCAGTGAGCTGGGAAGAGAGGGCAGAGCTGTCGGTGGGGCAGGGGCAGAGTCCAAACACAGCTGTGCAGGGTGCTCACACCGAGCCCGCCGTGTAGATGGGCTGGCCAGCGGGGCTTGTGCGCTTCCCCCCCAGAGCTGCAGAAGTTCAGACCCTTCCATAGGCTGCTAATTGATACTCACCTGTCAACAGTGTAGAGACCCAGCTGTGCCAGCAGAGTCTTGGAAAAATGAGCAATTTCAAGGCAAAGAGAGGAGAGGGTGAAGGATGCTGAACTATTCTGTGGCCTGTCTGTAGAGTGTTAGAGGCATGATTTTCTCATAACCTCCTGGAACCCAGGAACTGAGTACTTATCTGGCTGTTTCAGGGCTGCAGGGTCCCAAAGGCAGAGAGCCGGCTGGAGATGGTGGTGGAGGTGTACTCTGTGGACTTGCAGAAAGGAGAATCCGCTGAAGTGTGTGTTGTTCTCCGCTTTTCTTTGTTTCTCCTGAAGTCTGTTCCTCTTGCAATACATGTTATGAAACTGCTTCCTACATGGAAATAACTAAGAATCTCTTTCTCAGTTTGCTTTCAGACTCAGTGCAAGGGGCCAAAGAACACCTAGCAGATCCTAGCCCTGCACAGGGTCTCTGGGATGGGGTAGAATCCAGTCTCCCCTGGGAGAGACCTTCCTCCCAATCCTGCCAGGCAGAGGAGAACCAAGCACAATGTAGTATGTGGTTCTTGCCAGCATAACAGCAGATACAGAGTCTGTCCCTTGCTGGGAAGTGCATGGGCTGGGTGGAGCAAGAGCTGCACTTAGGACCTTAGCCCAGCCAGTAACAGGGGGCAGGTACTGGGCCACTGTCAGGGCAGTGGGAGCAAGAGCAGAGTTACCACCCAGGGTTGCATAACGATCCAGTGTGATGGCATCATCTCACTATTGCCCCAGGGCTTTGCATGGGGCATAGACCACAGCCCTGGGCTCTAGGGACCTCAGCCCTGACCCCATGGGGACAAACTGCAGGGGGAAGCCTGCCCAGGGTTGTGTGAAGGTCTCCTGGCAGAGCAGAAGTAGGAACCCAGGAGTCCTGCCCTGACCTCACCCAAGCGAGGTGCCTGCCAGAGCTGGGAGCTATGAGCTGGACTCTGCCTGCCCGCTTGGCTCAGAGAGGAGCTTGCTGTGCTCCAACAGGCTGTAGGAGAGGCCTCAGCATCGGCACCAAATGTCTGTTAATGAAGTTTTTATGATGCACTTCCCTAGTGCTGGGTCGTGTTGTTACGACCTGGCTCACCTCTGCTGATTCAGCCATCCAAGTGGGCCTGAGAGTCCCTGGCAGCGACCACCCACGGGTTTAGCTGACTGTTTCAATGAGCAAAATGTTCAAGCAATGAAAGCCATTTCAGGACGTTTCCATTTTCTGTCACTCAGGGGCCAGGCTCTGGTGCCAAAGGATAGACCTCTCTCCAGCCCTGCTGCTGCTGCTGTTACTGGGGACCGGGAGCTTCAGCTGAAGGCTTTGCCTTGCTTTAAGGTTTTGTGGCATTTTCTTCGGTGTTGTGCCTGGCGACAGCTGTCATCATCCGTGTTTCTCTGCAGAGGGCCTGGCTGATGGAGATCACTAACTGCCAATTTAAAAGTGCTGCAGGTCACAAGGAAGGGATGAGACCAGCTCTCCCAGGGCCACCTGTGCCAGATGCTTGTCTAGCTTGGCCTGGAGGTGTCTGCTGACAGGCATGGAGCTACCACACCTTTCTCATACAGCCTGGCCTTACCAAGACGGTGTCTTCACCTTCAGCCTGAAACTCCTTTTCTGCTTATCCTCTTCCCAGACAGCCAGAGAGACCGTCCGTCTTCCTGTGCAGGAGCCTGTTACCCCCTTTGAGGCAGTTAGCACAGTTTTCTCCACCGTTACTTTAGGTTCTGGCTTGTGCCAAACTCCCTTGCAAGATCATCTTCATGGACCTCTACCTACTTTTTTTTTGCCTGGAGAGGGTCAGTTCCTGGTCTCCAGCACTCCCTGGCCTGGGAAATGCTCTGAGCAGGGGGAGTCCCTCAGGGAAGGGAGCTCTGCTCCTGCTGCACGGGGAGCGCAGAAGGCAGGAGCAGCTGAAGTGATGGCAGAGGGAAGAGCGGATGGTGCTTTTGTAAAGCAGGCAGTGAGCATCCTCCGGGCAGGGCTCTCACGGAGCCAGCACACGGAGGGACAGCAGAGACAGCTGGGGACGGGGGTTGCTGTGAATTTTGCCCAAACAGAGAAACATTGTTAAGCAACCGGCATCCAGCAAGGCTGTAGGATTTATTGTCTTAAAAGAGCAAATGCTTGCTGAATGAATGAGCATGTAGTGACCAAAGGTAAGGGACGGGCCTGTGCCATTGCCCAGACAGGGAACCTGAGGATCAGAGCAGGACACACACCTACCCCTGTCCCCCAGGCACACTGGTGGATCCGGGACAGAGCTGGTGTCAGAGTTACAAACTCCTAATTTATCTAGCAGGTAGCAAATCCCCAAGCAGCCAAAACCGCACCCAGGACACCTGGCTCACAGCACAGTGCTCTTATCCATGGGCCTTATCTCATCATGTGGGACAGTGTGTGCCTTCCCACCAGACTAGTGACAAAATCCTCGGTGACAGGACAGCACCCTGCATGGGAAATCCTGCTGGGTTGCGCCTGGAGAGTGGATCGAAGGGGCTCTGCAGTCCAGGGAACCTCTGACCTGATGAAGATGGAGGTCCACTGGCTGCTGAAATGCATTCTGAGGAAGGAGAAGGCCCTCAGGCACTCGGCTCCCATTCTGGAGGACCAGGCAGTCTGCTGCTGCCCTTTCTGTCCTCTACCCCTCACTGATAGTTAAGGCCAGCTTTAACCCCAGGTCCTTGGCCACCAGTTATCCACACAGGTGTAATCTTCCAGAAGGCACCATGATTTGAAGATATCAGTAAAGACAATATCTCACTCCATCTGTAGTTTGTTCCGTGCCAAGTTTCTTCTGCTGCTGAGGTTCTGTGCCTGGCTTCCACTTTGAATATGTCAGGCTTTAGCTTACAGGAATGGATTCGGGTTTTGTCTTTCATTTCAAGACAAAAAAAGCCCATTAGCACTCAGTATTTACTCTCCATAAGGTAACTTCATCCTTCATCAAGACAGCTTTCAATCTGTTTTCTAAGAGCAAGACAGATTGAGCACTTTACACTGCTCTAGTAGTCACACCTTTTTACAGCTCTTTATCCACCCTTTCTGTGTTCTCAGCTTCCCTCCTGAAATGCAAATCCCAGATATGGTTGAGAACAGTACAGTCAGCATCACTGCTGCTCTAAAGGGAGGGGACAGAGCCCTCTCTGCTCCTTTGCCCCCATTTCCATATGCCAACATCTCACTACTCCATGCCAGAGTGGTGCCCTGAGAGCTAATGTGGGACTTCCGAAAGAAAGTGCTGATAAAAATGTAGTTACTGAAGTTGTTCAGATCACAGCAGTGCTCACTTGTTACTCTGCAGACAGAGGATGGGGGTCCAGCCCCATGTTTCCCGGCTGTGGCTTTGTCAGCCGGTAGGTGAGATTCACATGCTCGTTGCTTTGCTGCTTGTCTGTCATGCCATGCACCTTGGGTTTCTGGGTTCTCAGTTGTTTTTTTGAAAATTGAGGGGCTGAAGGGGGAACAATTTTCTCATAGTAGTGCAGTGCCAGTTGGGAAAACAAGCCTAGAAATACAGAGGTCATTGCACTCCAGACCTTGTTTCATTATCCTGGCTTTGTGGCCCCTATGTTCGAAGCCCGGCTGGGAAACCGTCTTAAGGCAGTTGCCATCTTGTTTTTAAAGGGTTTCAAGTGATCAGGCATTTATTGGCTGCCCAAGCCAAGACTTTGGCTGCTTAATTAGCCTCATTAGACCTTGTTTCTAGACTGGCTCTGCCAGAACAGAGCTTCCAGTTTCCAGATCTCATCCTGCTTTTTGATGTTGTCAGATGGTGAGATGCCACTCCACACAATCCCTGTATGGGATCTTTGCCTCCTCTTAGGCTGTTGAAACAGCATGATGTAGATATCAGTGCATTCAGAAGCGGAGTGCTGTGCATGGACTGCACAGTGTGCCTCAAGGCTACACTGCTGTGTCTCCTCCAGAGTGCTGCACATCCCTCTGAATGTGCTGTGTGGCAGGAACAAGGTGATTAGCATATCCAAAAAGCTGCCTTGCCCAACAAAATGGAAATGTGATTTACTGACATTCTCACTAAAGTGTGGCGGTCATCCAGAACAACCAACACGCCACAGCATAAATTTGATACTTTTCATGCTAAAATGGGCAAATGCCCTATTAAGAAGAAGAAAGCCTTCCCAGGTAAATGAGATAGATGGAGTATTGAGCTGGTTCCAATGTCCACTAATTTGAGTATCCTTGCTGAATCAGATCTTCACTGCACTCAGAGATGCTGTGGTCTAACAGATCTCCTCTTCTGTCACATACACACAAGCGTGGACAGCCCATAAGGAAGCTGTCTTCTGTGCTAGGAGCTTTGTATTAAACCTGCATTTAATCAAAAACCAACACTGAGCCCTTCACCAGATGTTCACCAGCTGAAGAAAGAGGTGCTGGGGCCAGGCAGCTTCTGCCAGGTGTTGCATATGGACATCTCTTGGGCATCCACACTGGACCATGTGCCCCATGAATATTTCGGTCTCTGGGGTGATGATCTTATGCTCTGAACATGGGTAAAATGTTCACATGGGTAAATATTTATGTGATGATATGTTAGCGTTAATGACACCATGCAGCATGGAGTTCCACTTCTATGAAGAACGAGTTTCTTAATCGGTTTGAACCTGCTGCCCAACTATTTAATTTGAAGACAACACAAAGGTGTAGACTGAGAAACAGTCGATGATTCTTTCCTATTGCACCTCTGTGTATGTTTCCTCATTTTATAAACCTCTGTCACATCATCTCTCAGTCATTTCTGTTTAGGATTTTAGTCTTAGTCTGTTTTGGTTTTGAGTTTTTAATCTTGGTCTGTTGTACTGAAACTACGAATACAGACCCCTTCTGCTCATCATTTTCTGAACCATTCTAGTTTTGCCGTGCTTTTTCATGACCAGGCAATCAGAAGTGTGCACTGAAGTGTGGGAGCACTCTGGATTTATGTTGTGGTGAAAGAATGTTTCCTGTTTCTTTCTCTCTTTGTGGAGGATTCCTCACATTCAGTGGGCTTCTGTGGCCCACTGTAGAGGACTGAGCTGTTCAACTCTGGCTCCCAGCTGTCTTTCTTTAATGGTGGGAGGTAATTCAAAGGCCATCGCTGCGTGTGCAGTTAAGCCTGCTTTTCCTCTAGTGCATGACTTTCTATGTAGCTATTTGAATTACACATGCTATTTTATTGCACAGTCATTCACTACAACTAGGTCCTTCTACAACTTCCTTCAGTAAATTTTCTTTCCTACTCCCATGAATAATAAAGTATCTTCAGACTATGGTTCTTTATTATACAGTCTCTTCACCAGATCAGTTATGAATATGCAGAAGGGTCCAAGTCACTGCATAGAGCACTGGGACCTCCTTTCATATATTCCAGCCCATTGCTCCCTCTTCTAATGAGTTTTTAGTCCCTGCAAGGGATTTGCCTTTTATGCAGAAGCAGCTTGTTAAAAGTTTCTTCAAAATCCCAGTCCTTATTCGACTATTCATTGATTCCTCCTGAATCCTCCAGTGGCTTTCTCTGCATTGAAACGCTTCACCATTGTGTCATGTTTATCGCTTCTCTGCTAATTCTGGTTTTTGTTACATCTGTACTGACTGTCTGCAGTGAAGATCAAATCTGCTGATCTGCAGTGTCTCACATCTGGGCCATACGATTTTAAAAGAAATTATATAGTGCTTATTACTGAGTTTTTCACTTGTACCAAGGAAATTTTTTTGCAAGATGCTCCACTCCATGGTTAGTAATCCGGCAATTTCTTGGGTAAATTCCTCCTGTCTCTGCTGATCTGTTACTATTCATTTTATTGAGTTGTTCAAAAGCCTATTCTATTGCCTTCTGAGACAGTTCCTCTATTTCATCTACCATCAAGATGGGTGAGCTCATCCCTAGGCACCTTTGTTTAGCTTTAATGTTGTACCCTTCTCTTCCTAACTGCTTTATACCTTGGTCAGCTATTGGTGCTACATTTTCTGGCTGGTGTTCTGTTCTTCACGAGTTTAAAAGGCATTTATTAGCAGTTTACGGTGCCTTTCACAATCTGTTCCTCAAAGTCTCTTTTTGGCACTTGCCAGAGTTCTGCTACTTCCTGGTCTTTGACAATCTCAACACTCTTTGGCGATGTTGTTGGTTTTTGTCTGCCTGTCAAGTGATATATGTTTCCTCCGAGCGTTCCGCACACTGTCTTTAAAAAATTTTCACACCACCAATGGATACTTTTTACTCTTGAGTGGTTCCTTTTAGTTTCTTCTAAACAGATTCCATTATTTTTATGTTACTCCACTCTTGAAATACAGTGCTTACACTGAAATAGTCTTTGCTGACTTCTTTCCTGCTACAAAGACACTGAATTTGAGTATTCTACAGTCACTACTATGGAACAGCTTTTAAGAGGAGCATTTTGAATCAGAAATTGAATTAGAAATTGAATTAGAAATTGAAGACGAGCTGTTTCTTCTCTTTCTAGTCTCCTGCAGTCCCTTACAGTGGCTATACCCTGGCTCAGTTTTGTACCATGGCAGGCTGTTAGCCCAGGCTGCATGGACTAACCCAACATTTCTGCTCTCTCTGCTTGCCTGGCCTGGCATGTCACAGACACCTTCATGCTCCTGCTCAGGATCCCATCACTCCTTTTATCTCCTGGTTCTTGTCATTTCAACCCAGTCACACACACCTTCCTTTTTGAATTACAAACTTTCTTTCCACAGGGTTATCCTGAGAAGATTCCAGAATAAGGCATCAGCGACAGCCCTTGGAGGAAAAGTCCAACATGTCCCCATGTTGATACAGGCAGGGCTCTTGGAGGAGGTGGGGAGCAGGGCAACCTGCCTTGGAGATACAGTCACACAGCTATTTTTCCACTTCATCCTGGGGCTGGAGAAGCAGAAGACAGCCATGCCTCTCCACAGGCTCCGAGTAGTGCCATTACCAGATCTCTTACCTGGGGATATAAGCAGCGTGTGTGAAAGGGAGGTGTGGAGATCACCAGGTGAACTTGGCCTGCAGCTGTGAAATAGAATCAAACCTGCAGGATTTTCTGTGGCAGAGGCTTTGGCATGGGCACTGTAACCAATACGTTCCGTACATGTCACACTGAGTGCTGCTAAGATCACGTATTAGGGACCTACACACAGAAAAACCTAACATACCTGTGAGGTTTCTATGTACTAGACTTTCTCGGCACAGCTATTCCCTACATGTACAAGAAGCCTAAATTTTTGGGACTCTGTGGAAATTTGCTGCACAGATTTTCCACAGGCATAAGCCAACTGCATTTGAACAGGTTGGGTAGAGTAAGTGAGCTATGTGGTAGAGGAACATGTATCTTTGGGAAGAATCCTAGCCAGAAGAGCTCAGCTCTGCACTAATACCATTTTCAATTAGGAAGTGTCTCCTTAAGTAGTGGTGTTTGAGCTTGAACAAAAAAAATTATGCAGGGTATTTCCTGTATCAGGTGTTCGTATATGAGCAGTACTCTCTCTGCCTCAGATTATGTGTATATATTGCTTATAGCTTGTTTGCTTGGGTTTCCAATACAGAGCTCATTGGCACTGCAGGAGGGCTTGTCTGTGCTTGTACTGGTCAGCTATCACCTCCTCATTGCTGGAGCACGGTAATGACCAACAAGCAAGCAAAGAGCAGCTGCTGTGTTGGGCATGGACAGTGCCAGACTGTGGCCATTATGAAGGGATATGCATGAAGTGCTGGGCTGTATGGCGTGCCCTCTATAAAACACTCCATTAGTTCAGGGAAATGCTTCACACAATACATTTACTTTTTATTTTTTCACGTGAAGAGAATAGCCCTCTTACCGGAAAAGAAATCTCTGTGGGAAGGTTCGTTCTAATGGCATCCTTCTTAATTTTATTTTCTAGCTAAAGTCCACAAATCTGCATGTTCAGTCTGAAAAACCCAAACCACAGGTCTACAGGAAGCTCACCTACAACCTTGTGAAAAACGGTGAGATGGGGGGGGG
>Ga0065711_1047785_pt1 | contig 12144 bp, 7 predicted proteins | sample Hoacrofraction12_FD_59098 | JGI IMG/M metagenome (GOLD analysis project Ga0065711, IMG submission 59098) | Hoatzin crop microbial communities from Cojedes, Venezuela - Epithelial fraction 12 v2 (version 2) | ecosystem: Host-associated > Birds > Digestive system > Esophagus > Crop | place... | reverse complement strand
CCCCTTATCTCCCTTTGTAAGCAACAGAGAGGGATAGATTCTTTCTGAGTGATTCAGAGGAAGATCACAGCTCAGGTGCTGCTCTCCTCATGACAGGTCGTGCGCCAGGTCGTTGCTCACCTGTACCGGGTCCTCTTGCATGCCACCCTTCTCGCCAGAGCTCAAAGTTTGATTTTCGACAAAACCAAAGCAAAATAAACAGGCGCCATCTGAGAATTACATGGCACAGCTATTTTGCTGTGCAAACTGCAGGGAGGGTTTTTTGTGTCCAGCACTTCAAAACCCTACTTTTGTCTGATTAGTCTTCTAAATTGCTTTATTTTCTCCTCAGGAGAAAACCAAAGTAATAATTGAGAAAGGAGCCTTTGTATCACACTTAAAGCTGGGAGAGGGCTATAGGAAATTTAGTGATAAATCTTCTCCCAACAGTAAAAACAGTGTAACACAGACTACAGTAGTTAGAAAAATATTTATCAAAATGATGAGTGGATGAGTGTGGATGAGTTCATGCTGACCTGATAGCGAGTCAGCCAGTACAGTTCTGGTTGTTTTCCCGTGTCTGTTTTGATGTTTTACCCAGACCGGTATGTTAGTGATGCTACCATCCTGTCTCCAAGGAGGACACCAACAAGAATTTTCTGAAGACTTTGTTTTGACTGATTCCAACTTCACTCAATTCTGAAAATTTCCTGGGAGAAGTGTCAGGCAAAACTACCGGCAAAAGGCCTTCCTGCGATGCTTTTAAAGCTTTTATCCCTGCGTGTTGACAATGGTTGAAATGGGAACTAAGACAGAGGAGACATAAGAAAAAAGGTTGCAGGTGGCTCAGATTCAGAGCATGCTGTTTGTAAGCAGAGGACAGTAGCAATATTGCCAAACGCAGGATCTCAAAATTCTTGCTCTTGGCTTAATAGTAAACACATTTTAAGTAGTAATAAATAAATTATTCCTGATTTGAAGCTTTGGATTCTATACTTTCAGACTTTTATTTCTTGCCATGAGGGTTAGAGAAGTTACTTTTTATTTGAAATGCAAGCTGAGAATCTCTCATGATAATGTAATGCCGAGAAACTGAGGCTTCGAGAAATATATTCTGTATCTCAGGGATTGTGACGAAATCACAAGAGCTGGCAGCGGTGAATATTCTTAAAGCTTGCGTAGAGTTGATTTTGCAGCCTCACTTCTCGAATGATACAGTACTTACAGGAGCTGGTTGCTGGCTTGAATGTCAATGCCAGAGTTCTTCAGTGGATTATCTCCCATCAGTAAACAGACTGATGCCTCAGAATAAGGTCCAGATTCTGATCCATACTGAAAGAGATGACAGATGCAAAAGCAAACCTAGCCCCAGGAATCATAAGCAAGTAGAAAGATTTTTAAAATGCATTTATATATATATATATATAAGTTACAAATTTGTATATAAAAGTATAGATTTTTTTTTGCAGAGTTCTTGGCACCTGGTTCGGGGCAGTACTCCAGTGTTTAACATCAGCCTTTACCTCTGACTTTGTAGTTTGTGAATGCCACGACGCACTGGCAGTTGCAAGAGGCTGTTGGGAGAAAAGGATTCTGCCTCCATTTCGCTGGAAACTCATATTAAAATCAGCTGCATCTTGGATAAAGAGCCTCAGGACAAAATACTAACTTTCACTCTCATTGGAGCAACAGTTTTTTAAATTGCCTTTGCCTTCTGATATATATTTTTTTAAATAAAAGACCTTCTCACTGAAGGCAGCTAAAACCCTTACAAAGCAACTTTCATCCTGGTGTATAAAGTGATTTAGAACATCCAAAAACTTTTGGACAATTGTAGCAATGTAGTAGAAAATAGGTTGTGATTTAAAGTGCCCCCTACAATTTTTCCCTAAAATGCGTTAGGTTTCTGGATAATAATAACAACCTTTTTGATGGCAGACTGCTTGCTTTCCTTCACTTAGGAGATCAGCCATTTTTCAAAGCAGTGAAGTTTTAGCTAGAAGTTTCTAAGGTACCTAATACTGTATTCTGTCCCAGTCAATAACTGCAAATGATAAAAGGTTTTCTCTCAGCCTTTGTGCTCCCTGGCTGCATTAGGAACTGAACGAAGATATATGAGATGACACAGCAGGCTTTTTAATCCTTTAGAAATGCTTGGCAAAGTCACCTCTTTACTTACAAAAAGTAAAACATATAAAGTTGGGGTATATGGGTATTTTTTAAAAATAAATGTCAAATCTTTTTGTAATCTACTGTATTTTCACAGTATGGGGTTGGGTGAAGGACAATACTTTAACATACCGAGACATGTTTATGGCAAGTTCAAAAGTTTATGAAACAAAGGCACTGATAATTCCAGGAGAAGCAGGAAAACACAGAGCCTGTGAAAAGCTTCTGGGGGTTTTTCTTACAGCCCTGTCTGGAATTTGCCATGGTTAGAATGAGACGGATGCTATGAAAAATAAATCTAAAATGCTGTGGTGCAGTGCCTAACATGTTGTAGGCAAATTTATGTAATAGGGCTCACTTTAAAGCTTTAAAGGCACTTTAAGCCTTTCTTTTGTGGAAAATCTAATCGAGATACCAAATGCTTACCAAGAAGACTCAGAGTTTATGTTCTACCTGATTTGAGGAAAAGTTACTTGACAGAAATTTGTAGCACTGTGAGAGCTATATTTTTCATATCTTTTCACTGTTTTTCTTTGTAAGCTATAACTTTTGCTGCAAACTTTGTGTTACTCCTTAGACACTAACTCAATTGAACAATACTTCTCTAGAAGTGTGCACTATCTATGACAAAATGTGTAGTAACTGCCTCGTGAAGGAAAACCTGGTGAACTTAATGCAGAGTCTTCTGTAAATACTCTGCCCTGTTTGTCTCTTTTCAATCAGTAGTATAGGTACAGCCTGGAATGGAAGGGAAGAGGGCTTGAAACCCCGCCGTTCCCTGCTCCCCTTAAATTCCCACCCAGCACACCAGCTTTTCATATCAGCCAGAAACATAAGGGAGAAAACAGAATGCAACTTTCTTGATCACTCCAGCTAAAAAAGAAAAATGAACTCAAACTAGCGGCAGGGTGGTTGAAGGCTGAGTTATCCAGTTGCATCCTCTGGGTGCCTCCATGTTGCCTTTCAGAGTGAATCAGCCTGAACTTAGCTTTAACCAGAGGGCTTTCCCAGGCCTCAGGGTGGAGTCCAGTTTCCAGACTCCCACTGATGATGAGTGTTTAATGGTGAGATGCCCTGCAAAATTATGTTTCTGATCTTGTACCACGGGTTGGTGTCCCAACCTGTGAGCTTCTGGTTTTCCTTCGTTTGATTTTGGGGGTGGGTAGGGGTGTCTCGATGCAACTTCAGCTGTGTTATACACAGTCATTGTTTGCTAATGTTCATATAGTTTGTGGTTATTTGAATAGTGAAGACTGGCTTTCAGAAAATCAACATTCTCGGAACTGACAACAGCATGCAACTACACCACCCTAGCAAGAAAGAAGGAAAGATAGCAATGAAATCAATATGCTAGACAATAAGCGCTATATAATTAGGAAACTGCAGCTTTACTCTTGTCTCAAAAGCTGTAGAAAGCCATGACTACCATCCTATTTGTGCATTCCCTCAGCCATTGCTTATTTTTATGCCGAGGCAACACGCTGGTTGGCAGAATCCTGCTGATTTTCTTCCCCTGCACAAAAGCGAGGCATACGTACAATCTTATTTTTTATTGTTAGTCTACCACCTTCCACAAACCCCCTCTCCTCTCAGAAGAGGTGGCAGTAATTCCATGGGCAAAATATGATTTCTGCCACTATCTTTACAACCCTTTGAATTAAATTCCGTGGGGAAACCACCCCATTTATTTTGGCCGTATGAGACAAAGGATGCCTAATGGCTGAGGGTTAGAAAACAGGGTGGATATGGGAGTTCCCTGCCCATTGCAACAAAAGACAACCATCACAAATGACATGCAAGGTTACTAAGGCTGAAATGCTGTTGTTGCTCAACCACGTGTCCATCTCCCTGTTTTTTTCTTACTTTCCAGACTGTTTTCTTTCTGTGAAATAATAGATGCTAAAAGCAAAGCTCATCTGGATTTCAGAATAGAAACCCAAACCTTGCCTATACTTTGATTTTGTTAAGCATGCTGGCACGCAGAGGGGTGCGTACCTGTGCGATGTGAGAGGAGGTGGAATGGTTGCGCTGTGGGCTGCTGAGGAGCGGGAGGGGATATGGCACATCACCATGCGTGTGGGGCTGGTGCGTGGGTCCAGGCAGCAAACCCCAGCGGTCCTTCCTCCCTGCAGAGATGGCATCCGGAGGGCCTGCATCTTGTGAGCATGCACGGTCTCACAGCATCTGCGCTGCTGAGAGGAGAGCTGGAGAGCTCTCTCAGGACAGCTCGTTACGCTGGGTGCGGACTCCCAAGAGCCATGCAATAGGAGTGAGACTTTCCCACATTTTGCAGGCTACGCACTGACGTGCCTTGCAGGTCTGGCCCTCGTTCATGCACAGTAGATATAAAATCTATAGACTGAAATCACGTCTACATGGAATTGCCTCCTTTCACCAAAGGCATAATGGATTAGTTATCTTACAGGCCCTCTCTATTAAAGATTGCTCGGAATAGATCCGTGCACGTATATGGTAGTGAAGAGCAAGTCCTGTGTTCTGCCTGCACACACAAAGAGCTGAATCATTAGCAAAGCTTGTACTTCAGGTGAGATTTCCTACAGACTACAAGGCCGATTGCCAGAGAAAGAGGCACTACATCTACGATTAGGGGAAATCCTGGTGGAAGGGCCAGATTGGCTGCAAAATGAAATTTTGTGCTAATAGTGTGAGAGCGATTTACACTGGCTCCACTGCAGTGTAATGATGCTTTTCCAGCCAAAAAAGAATGTGTTAAAAACATTTGATGCTGATCATTGATATGTATCTTGGGATTATTTCACTCCGCAGCAGAAAAGAAATGTAAGGAACAGGTTTTGCTCATATCTGCGAATCTACTTTCAAGCTACTCTTCAGTAGGAAGCACGATAAAAGTAAAAACAGAAAAAGCAGCAGTAAGTCCTACTGCTTAGGATTTGTTTTTTAATTATTATTTATTTTGTTTCCTCAATCACTTTGCCTTACTCATTTGGCTGGAAGGCAAACGCGTTCCCTGTTGATTTATCTCTGCTCAGCCAGGGGTTTTTGCTACTCAGTTTGATTCCTAATATGGTAGCGCCAGCAGATTTTGTCTGATTTCCAGAGGGCTCCTCTCAGCTCCTGGAATGCAGCGGGGAGAGTCCTGCAGAGACCAACAAAGACAGTTGTTGCACTAAGACTAAGAGCAGAAAATGGGCTTCCCCACATGTGCTGAAATTCCTGCTTCCACTACTCTCTAAATCACCGCTTTTGTCTCATTTTATGGTAAGGCTATGAAGTGTTTCCCATTACCCAGCTGAATGGTCTTTCTTGATCACATCAGAAAACATATTTTTCAGTAAGTCTGGAAAACACCTACTCCATCACAGTAAAGTTTATATTATTCTAGTGTATGGCTTGAAAGCATGCTGTCGCAGTATCAGTGGAGTAATTATAGCACAGAAGAATAATATGTTACAGGAATTGAAAATAACTTAGGATTTCCCCTTTTATTTTGTTTTTCTTGACCTATTTGATTCAACACACTCAACTTTTCAGTGCTCTGAATTGTCTGCTGTCCATTGTGTCCATTACCAATTTTCTTTTTTTTTTTTCCCTTTTAATGAAGTGTGCTTCAGGTACTAGGCTGTCAAACTCACCAAATCTACAAATGGCCTTTGCTGGTGACGTACCAAAATCCAAAGGATTAAATTCCTCCACCAAGCAGGGTTTCTAAAAGGTTAATATGGAGTTGGAAATTAATTTCATTCCAAATACAGAACAATAGTGTGCAGTGACATGACTTTGTGATAAGCATTTGTTAAAGCTAAATCCTCCCTAAGCCCTGCAATTGTTCTCCTTTGTGCTACTGGCAAGCTAACGGGAGGCGCTCCCTCTCTCTCTCCCTGTCTCTCTCTCTCTCCTGAGGGTATCAGAAAGGTAAGTTTATTGTTTGCTAAATCTGGCGCTTTTCTAATTAAAACCTCAGTTCTCCTTCGGTCATTCTTTTTAACATTAGTGATCTTCATTGGAGACAGGAGAAGATTTTCTTTCTGAAATCCACGAATTTAATAATATTGCTTGCTGATTACTATTACTGGCATGTACATTAAACAAAAAGAATTTAGATTATTTCTTATTGCTGTTGAGTGACTGTCTTGACTTTCATTGTTCACAGGCAAAAAAAAAGAGGCCTACTGTCACCTAGGTACTGACTAATGCAGAAAAATGTTCAAGAGGAGTTTCCAGAGGGAAGCTGAAGCCTGGGATTCCAGGGGAATTGATTGCTTTGTGTTCTTAACAGTGATTTTTAACAGGAGTTAGGTGCCTTTGAAAATGGACCCATCTACAACTCAAAATAATACCTTTGAAAATCTATTCTAAATTTGGCAAACATTGCTTGAAAAGAGTATTACTTTTTGAGCTTAGTTTCACTGAAATTATTTATGTTCTCTATTATACACAACAAGTACTGCCTTGACTTGGAAGCAGTGTCATCCACCTTTCCTTTACTATGGTTTCAATCTATTGATTCCAAATAAAAACACTTCTTAATTTCACTCCTCTGTCATCCTCTTCTTCCTCCTCCTCATCTAACAACCACAAACACTCAGGCTTGTCTTTTCAAATATTCCTGCTTGCAATTCTGAAAAGTCAAAGGGTTTCTGAAATTCGTATATGCTTTTTGAATTCCTGGGTCGTTTGATTTTATTACAGAACATGATCCCTTGACTAGACTACATCAAGATCTTATTTCAATGAAGTAGCATGCAGAAATTTGCTGAGCTGCCCGGCTTCAGTCTGGTTTGTCAGCAAAGCACGGGATCAGATTGCTCCACCACTTTTGCACCAAATTGGCTATCTGCTGTATGAATTTGTAGCAGGTATCCAAGCTGAAAACTATCATGTACCTTTGGATTTCTGATAGGTTGTGTCGCGTTTGAGTGCCTTTTAGGCTAAAGTGGTGTACAGTAAGTGGTGAACATGTCAGTCAGATATCCATTTCTGCCATTAAATGGCTGGGGCAATTTGAAGAAGAATTTGGGTACGTTGGGGCATGAGCTATTGGTTGTGTTATCAGAAATGCTTCCATCTTTCACCTAATGACACCATTTGTCAAACTGTCTGCCCACAGGTCTTATAGCAGGGCTAATGTTCTCAGCAGCAGAGCGTTCTTACTGCAGGTGCCTTGAATACTTTTTCTTTAGCCTACCTTGAATGTTAGCCCTTAAATACCTCCTGGTCTTGTTCTTTTTTGTAGCTTGCCTGGGTTAAACAAACAAGGTAAACTGTTTGTTCCACCAAGGACTTCAGCACTTCCATAACTCTTCAGTGGGCATAATCTAGATGTTACTCTGGTCGAAGTAAAAATTTGCCTTAAGTTTCAGGTCACTGCTTCTCATTATGTGGAATCGGCAGGAATGCGAGCAGGCATGCAGCCTCCCAGCCCTTCATCTGCCAGTACTCGAGTTAAAAATCTGACCTTCAGGCTTTTCAAAACTTTTTTTTTTTTCGTGGTACTGCAAAATAGGTTTTCTCTCAGCTGGCATTTTTGAAAAACAGTTATAACTTAGCTGAACTCAGCTGAAAGTGCTGATAAATTTAGCCTACGTTGTAACTTCTCATGCTGAGATTGAGGTGAAGATGTTGCCTGTCCCAAGAATATCTGCTTTTGATCTTCTTTTCCTTTCTGTGGTTAAATTTAATCCAAAACAAAGCCAGTCTTCCTAACAATATTGGGAAACACCATTCAGAATGGTTCCTTCCGCTCCCTGAGGAGATGCCGTTCTTGCCTTGCAGTATTCCAGGAGTCTTCTGCTCACCACCAGGAAGCACATCAGCTGGGCTTGTCCTCAGCCTTCCCTCTGAGCAGACAGTAGGGAAAGGTGTCATGTGGCCTCTGTGTCTAAACAGGCACAAATAAACAGCTGTATCCTGGGTTGCTTTACGTTTCATACATGGGATCAGTGGGGTAGGTGTTGAGGTAGTAAAGACTTTGATGCTCTGAATCACGCTAAAATTAGGTGCCACAAATAGCCTATATGAATACCCAAAATACTTTCCAAAATCCTGCTTAATAGGCACTAGATATGTTGGGAAGCAGGAGAGAAGGGGAGAAAGAGAGCTATTAAGTATTTTCCCAAAGTAATTCTAAATGCATGTTTTGTAGCCTAAAAGCAATACTGCAATCATGTAGCTCCCCCCTTCAATTTACATTTTTTCCTTAAAGCTCAAGTCTAATAGAAAAATAATGAAAACAGAATGGAAATTAGTATTCACATAAATATGAACTTCTCAGGTAGAAAAAGTACTAGGAGTATTATTTCAAATTGAGACTGAAAACCCAGTGCTGATGGACTCCTTTATATGCAGCCACTGATGAATGAAATGTGATTTGAAAGTCTTGATATGCTCTTAAAATAAGGATCATTCTTGACAAAGCACAATTAGGGTTGCTTTCTCAGCTGTGGAGAGTTCAGATCAGGGTGCTTTACCAGTAGTCACTGGTGTTGTAAGACTATTTTTTTTATCCCTTCTGTACTGCAGCATTCCTGCAGCATTAGCTCTCAGTGCTACTTCTAGTTTAATCATCTGAATCAAAAAACATGTCTCTCTCACTTTGTCCAAGACTGAAAGCTTACCTGAATGAGAAAAGCAGTCTATAAAGTAGAAGCAATAGGTTTTTATTAAAAACATCAGAATCATTTTGCAGTGTATTGGTTTGCATTCTTCTGGTGACTCATTTATATGAGCTAAGGTAATTGAGTGCTTCCTACCATTTCTATCATATACGGATAAAACATCCTGCTGGTTTGCTTTTCTATTTTTGCTGTCCTCTGCTTCTTCTCCCAATTCACCTAACGTTATTTTGCACTGTGAGGGTATGGAATACACGGTCATAACCAGGTTTGCTGCATTTGAGGAAAACTCTCACATGTACACAATATGATAGTTCAGTGTTTTTGATGTGAGGCAGCCTTTATCACTGCATTTGTCTTCTTTTGAGTGCGTTGCCTCTAACCCTCTGTGGGAGAGAATGCAGATTACCCTTAAGCAGGGTATATTAGCTTTTTTCCATGTAAAGACAATCACAACACAGTAATACCATGCTGATGTGCAGTCAAGCTTACTGTGGCAATGTTGACATGAAGAGTCTGTAGCATAAACTGTATATTCTTGCTGCAGTAAGTTGCTAATACACTAGTTAGACCGGTTTTGGGGTTTAATAGAGTTTCTCCGTGTTTCGGGATTGAGGAATTCCTTTAAATTCCTCCTAAACCACTCACTCCAATGTGGTTTTCTTTATTACCCAATAACACTGGACCTCCTCTCTGTCCCCAGGGCAGTTTGAGATTAGGACTTGTTTCGTCTCACAGCTGCCAGGGCTGGGTTTTTGGGTTTTTGTGATGGGTGGGTTTGGTGGCGGTGAGGGGAGTAACCGAAACAGGAATATGTTTGTTATCAATCAGCAGTTTATGAAGGGAAAAAGAATATGTCAACTGTTTTCAGAGAAAGAAAATGGATGTGGAAGGTTGCTCTCTGTTGCACCGCAGTCTCCGTAATGTTTGTTCTAAGTAAAGGTGTCTCAGTGCTTGGCTGTGTCAAAATACTCTCTTTGAGTAGATATCATCTATACTTCTTTCTGACTGGCGTTACTTCCTTTCAGTCAGTTCTTTCTGTGAGCATAGCCTTTCACTGCATGAAGGAAATCCCCTTTTTTTTGCTTTCTTCCAGTTATTTTTGGGGGTCTGTCCTCACCCTTGTCTCTGTGTGGCACAGTATTTTTCCTCGGGACAGACATCCCAGATACTTAAGCCCAGAGCAACATCATCATGCAAACAGATTTTCTTCACTAACCAAAATTTGTAAATTCCCCCTGGGTTTCTTTCAGTCAAGTCCGCTAAAATCTTGATAGTCACACCACCACCCAGCAGCATGACCTACCGGGATTCCTAAAGTAGCTGCCTTTCCACCATCATCATCATCCGGGATGCAGGTGAGTAGCCGTATGCAGTAAATATCCACAGGAGCAGAGGCCCACAGTTAATGATCTCACAGGCAAGGTGAGCAAGGGCACTCAAAGAAAGGAGACCTGGCACCAGCCTTCACTCCACTGAGTGACTGGAAGGAGCAAAAAAATACATTTCTTCTCAGCCGAGCAGACTGAGAACCTGTTTCTCATATCTTAAAACCTTGTCTCACTCTCTCAAGAGGTGGGAAATGCAAGTTCAGATCCCTTCAGCCAACAGAGAGGTCTGAAGAACATTTTCTAAATCAGCAATTAGCAGTTTAACCTCTTGGCTGTCAGCAAAAGAGGGGTGGAGAGAAAAAGCTGATGTTTAATTGCTTTATTTTGTAAAACGAAAGATGTAAACCGAAAAAACCCTAAGCTGGTAGAGCTGTAGGAAAGCAATGGAGACTTGAAAAGGTGAAGTGTAGTTCCTCTCCATCACGCTTGTTCCAGGCGTGTTGAGGCAGGTCTCCACCCAGGTGTCTGGCCCTTCCAAACCCCAGCGTTTGCCACCTGATGCTCCTCCTGTGCTCGCTTTTTCAGCTCGATTTTTGAATTGTGGCCTCCTCTCGGCAGCGTGTGCCTCAGAGCGAGGTAGGGCAGTTCTGCTCCCCCTCCCCAAATATTGATATCCCTCTCTACGTGGGCCTGTTAGATAGCCAGCTCAGATCTGGAAGACTTCAAGGTACTCACTAACATTCCAGTGCAATACATCATTATGTGCCCAGCTCCTAAAAAATCCCATGCGTTCTGCTCAATCTGCTTGGATTGTCTGGGTTTTTCTGTATTATGTGCTGCTGCTTCTCTCTCCATGCTTCTGGCTGTCCTTAGTCCTCAGTTAATGTGTATTGCCCCCTTCCTCCTCCCCAGTTCACTTGAGGACAGTATTTTGAATCTCTCTAAGCCTCTATGTATTATCTTCTGGTATTTTCAGTACCACCAATTTAATAAATATAAATTTAATTTTTTTTTCCCCATATCATCAAAAGGCATTACGTAAGTTCAAACTCAGCAGTCTGCCGGAATTTTCTGCCTGAACTATTGCCAGTTTGCTTTGCTTTCTGTCTGAATTCCTGTGCTGGAGAGTCTGTATCAGCAGCCCCAGTTAATACCTTTCCACCATTTGATGTTAATGCCTCCCTCATCTTAGTTGCTGTTGTATTCTTTCTATTTGTATACAAGCATGACATATTACAATATGCTTTTTTATTTCTTTATTTGTTGTCTAAGGTCACAGGTGCCCTTCTCTAGTATGTTAAAGTTTTAAAATGCCATGCTGTCTTTCCCCCTCCTAATTTCATTCAAGCTTCATGAGCAGTCACTCCTCCCTTTTTGGTGCAAATACAGGGGAGCAAGGTTTACCGCTTTGATGCTCGTAGTTTCCGTGTAATATCACATTTATGAAGTGTTTGACTGAGTTGCTTTGCTTTCCGGCAAGAGTATTCTTTGTTTACCCACAGCCAAAACTCAAGGTGCTTTTTCCTGTTGGTTCAACCCACGTTTGCCACGCTTTATAAAACTATTTGTTTTGCCTGTGTGTAACTATGCTGAAATGAACTGCTTAGATGCAAGAGAGACAGATCAGCTGCCCTTGCTCTGGCAGTAAACTTAATCATAAGCTCATAAGCACTAACTCGTGCTGTTTTTAAATAAGAGTTTTGGCTGCTGCTTTTTTTTTTTTAGTTTTCTGCTCCTTTCCCCATCTGGCGCTGTAACATTTGTTGTGTTCCAGCTGGAAGCACTGTGGGTGGAACTGCAGACTGGAGAGCTGGCTGAATAGCCCTTAGGCCGCTGGGAACATTTCTGTTTCCGCTGTCAGCTCTGTGCCTTCAGTAACCTCAGTCTGGGATGCTCGGGTGGGGGAATCATAGAATCATACAAAGTTTTGGGTCGGAAGGGACCCCTAGAGGTCATCTAGTCCAACCCCCCTGCAGTGAGCAGGGACACCGCTAACTAGATCAGGTTGCTCAGAGCCCTGTCCAACCTGGTCTTGAATGTTTCCAAGGATGGGGCCTCCACTACCTCTCTGG
>Ga0065711_1047784_pt1 | contig 12144 bp, 17 predicted proteins | sample Hoacrofraction12_FD_59098 | JGI IMG/M metagenome (GOLD analysis project Ga0065711, IMG submission 59098) | Hoatzin crop microbial communities from Cojedes, Venezuela - Epithelial fraction 12 v2 (version 2) | ecosystem: Host-associated > Birds > Digestive system > Esophagus > Crop | place... | reverse complement strand
CTTTTCTTTTCTTTTCTTTTCTTTTCTTTTCTTTTCTTTTCTTTTCTTTTCTTTTCTTTTCTTTTCTTTTCTTTTCTTTTCTTTTCTTTTCTTTTCTTTTCTTTTCTTTTCTTTTCTTTTTTCTTTTTTTTCTTTTCTTTTCTTTTCTTTTCTTTTCTTTTCTTTTCTTTTCTTTTCTTTTCTTTTCTTTTCTTTTCTTTTCTTTTCTTTTCCTTTTCTTTTCCTTTTCTTTTCTTTCTTCCTTCCTTTCTTCCTTTCTTCCTTTCTTTTCCTCTGCACTCATCTGAATGACAAAGGTTTCTGATTACAGTCCTGCTGGGGAATCAAACAGCAAGGCTGCTGCTCACTTACTGACTGGCAGATTAGGATAGATAAAGGGGGAGATTTGTATATTGACTCTGTGTTTATTTAACTCGTGTGCAAGGCCTGGCCAGGAGCAAAGGGGGATCTGACCCACATAAATAATAACGAGCAGCATTTTTAAACTAAATCATCTGGAAAATTCACAGACGATTTCGTCGGCTCCTTCTATTGTGTCACCAGAGGGTCATAAATAATTCAGCCTTCCTCAAATATTTATGGAAATCAATTTAGCCCTCAGTCCAACGTCACCCCCTGAGAAAACAGTTTCCTTTCGTATCTCAAGTGCAAACTGACTGCCATGCATCCCACCAGCCTTCCTGGGGCCGAGGGCACCTGTAACCTCCCAGCAACATGCCCAGGCATCGGCCCAGCCAAGGAGGTCCCCAGACAGCTCTGGGGCATGGGGACCACCAGGAAAATGAAGCTGCACATGCTCTTCCAGGAGAGGAGCAGGTCCAGCACCTGCCTTCCTTCTGCTGCAGCCACCCTAAGCTTCACGATGGGGCATCTGCTCTGGTCCAGGGTGGTTGTCAGCTCCAGACAGAAGGGATGGTGCTTGGCAAAGCTGTCAGCACATGGAGAGCAGTTCCTGCCCAGGTGACAACCTACGGCCATGTCAGCGATCCCTGCACAGGACAGAGAGCATCCCTGATGCGATTGAAGGTCACAAGACGAACTCCCACAGGAGCAAGCAGCCCCAGAATCTCCCCACACCCAGTCCCAGGGCAAGGTCCATGGTTCTGCCATACCCACTGAGGAGCAGCTGCTGTACGACCTGAGCCATGATCCGGCACTTGCAGCTTCCTTACCTCCTCTCTGGCTAACAGACAGCAAGGATTCCTGAGACCTCTCTTCCCAAAAGCAGAATGGCCACACGGGTTGCTCATCACGACTAGTACCCACAAAGATTTCCACCGACATGGTGAATTCACCAGGATCCTGGCCCTGAGCACTTCATTGATCTTCTGGGGAGCTCAGCATGTCCATGGGCTATTCCTGTCTCGTGATGAAAAACCCACTTCACAGGAGCTGTGAATCTCTTCCAGCACGTTCACTGCAAACGAAGAAACAGGACAAATTCCCAGGGTCAAAAAGCTGTCCCCTTCTGCACATCATCCAGTGTTGCAAGATGCTCAGAGAGTGACTAGACCATGACACAGATCCAGACAAAACCATCTGCCAGCTCAGCCACCAGCACAGACACTGAGGGACAGCCATATGCAGCCCATGTCTGTATAGAGGAGCCACATCTCCTCCAGCCTCTGTGTTCCCTGAAGCTTCTGTAAGCATTTCCTCTTGGCATGTCACTCATCCGGCCTCTCCCTGAGTTTCTGGGCTCACTTCTTTCCCCTGGTGCACTTTGCCTGAAGCATCATGAAGAGCTGTGCAAAGGCACCACATAGCTGGGTTCCCAAGACACCATAGTCCATGGCAGACACCAGGGCACCTCCTGATGCAGGGTCCCATGTCTGTCCCAGGCAGCAGTGCAACGAACTGGGCAGACTCTGGGCTGGTGCCATTTCATGACCTGAGGCGGCACAGCCACGCTGCAGTGAACAGGCATCCAAGGAGGGAGCATTTGTGGTGGTTTGGGAGAGATTATCCTCCTGTGTTTCCACCACTGGAGTATTTCTGCACCAAAAGCACCAGTCTACAAGCTTTGGCTTGGGTGCTCTTTGGCTGTGAGCAGCTGTAGCAAGAGTCAAGCCTGGCTGGGAGTGCTCTGGGCAGACTTCCCAGCGTATGGCCAGGGTCACTGACAGCCACAAAGGTGAAACACGGATATTACCTCCAGTCATGCAAAGCGTTTCAGATCCCCCAGCTCTTCAGGGTAAGAAACTCCCTGTGTTGCAGGACGAGGCAGAGAGAAGGTTTGACTGGCAGTCTGAGGGGCTGTAGGAGTTGGTATCATTGATGGCCAAGCTCTGTGCCCTCCAGGCTGAAAGAACAACAAAGGCACACAATCCAGAGTGTGAGGAGGGTTTGTGAGCTTCTCCAGCCCCAAAACTGGGTAAGAAAGGTCACAGCCTTTCTCCTGCCCAGGCCTCCAATGAAGTATGCTGTATCTTGAGTTTCCTCTGAGTTTCCAGATTAGACAAGGGCTGGTGTGTCCAATCCTGGACATGCACCACCACATGGACCCACATTTCTGACCTCATCTGCAATTAGAGCTGTCCTAGAGAAATGTGATGCACTGGCAGTTCTTTCCCAGGCCAAGGATGCCACTCCAGGGAGCACTGAAGTGGAGACATACTCTCAGATCTAGCCTTAGAAATCTTCCTCCAAAGCCACTCTGCTTTTCTGTGGCCTCTCATTTATAGCAAGAAAAGGCACAGGCCCATGATGAGCAAGAAGCCCAGGATCCCACTGCTGCACACTCTGAACAAGGTGGTCTGGCTCGCTCCAGTAGGACACATCCCTCCAGAAGCCCTGTGACTCTGGTAAAGGCAAAGGACCCAGCTGGGTGTAAGATCCAGTCCAGGCACCAGAAACTCAAGCGCTCTCCTGTAACACAATAGACCCATCTCTCCTTGCTGGCAAGCAACCAGCACAGCAGAAACAGGAGAAGACATCAGGCCCAAGCACTCGTACATCATGTGAAATGATGCAGCTGTGTCAGATTCCAGCACCAGCTCTGCTCTTTACAAACTTTGGAGACCTCTGCAATTATCCAGTTCACTAGGATCTGAACAGCCAAAATTAGCTCCTAGCACTGCCCCACAAACCCAAATCAGAGATCAAGCAGAAGCAGCAGCAGAGGCTCTTGGCTTGTGCTGAGCAGAAAGCTGCAGGAGAAGGACACTCTCCAGCCGAAGAGTCACAGGTCCTCCAAGCAGGTGTGAGCACTGTCGCTGCTTGGTAGAGGACAGCAAAACTCAGCTTGCAGTGATGGTCCACAATGGAGACCCCACAGAACTGGTACCTATTTGACATACTCCATGCAGTAAAACGGGATCTCCACACAGCACCATCCTGAAGGACAGACAGGCAGGATGACTAGTCCATGGGAAGACTTGCACCTGCGTGGCCTTCACCCGAGCAAACATGGAGGAGATGGGAGCCCTTGCGAAGTTGGTGCCACTTTACTACATTGTCAGATACGATGGAGCCAAGATTCATAGTTCATATTGCCAACCTTAATAAAGCAAAAGCTGGAGAAATGACCACCAAGTTGGGATAAAATGGTACCAGTCCTCTACCATCTCTTCTGTAAGTAAAAGTAAACCCCAGAACAGGAAAAAAATCCAATAAAACAGTGCCACACAGTAGGTATGCAGAGCTTCACATCTGCTTTCCGAGGGCTTCTCCTAGGGTCATGTCTCTTGGCACAGGACTTCTAACTCCCTTCTGCTTTTCAGACTCTCCTCTTCCACCCATACATGACAGCAAGGCTGAGGCACCCTCAAGGCTCGCACACATCCCATGTGTGCACATCTGCAGATGCCTCTGGATGAGACCACCACTGTTGTTCCCACATATAAGAGGACCAATGATCCACACAGGGGACAGTTGCAAGGTCCTTACTTCAGGTGACCTTCCCACGAGCCACCCTTTTGTCTCTGGGCCAGCTCAATTAAGCTGCAATCCCTGTTAGGGTTTCCAAGGCACCGGCAGCTTCAGTCAGGAAAGGAGAAAGGGACAGCGGAGCTAACCAGAGCTATCAGACCTGCCCCAGGGACGCTGCAGCGATAGCCATGCCCTGCACAGCGAAAAGCAGCGCGATGCAGGTTGCCTGCAGCTCCCACCGTAGGGACACGTCTCCCCAGCACACCTGCGCACGGGAGACAAAGGCATCAGGATGTGCACAGATGTTACTAAAACACGGGAGAGCTTCACTGCAAATAACCAGCGCTTATTAGGAGGAAATCCCAGGGAAATTTTTGACAAAAAGGTGGGTAGCATCCTTTTTCTGTTTTTTGCTCTCCCTGTCTGGAAAAGTCCCTCTCCTGTCCAGCATTTATGACTTGGGGCCTTTGAAAGATAATTTTTCTTCGTCAGACTGGTGATTCGTTACAGATGAAAGAAATGGATGTTCCTGGGCTCCAGGGTCCTGAACTGCCCAGCATTTGGGATGTCACCTACCAATTACCTTTAGTTCATAGCCCCATTGTAAAAGCGTCTGCCTCTGCACTCAGTGCAAGGACATCACCTGGTCTCTCTGCAGAGCTGTTTCCTGAAAGCATGTGCATTATTCGTGTTTTATTCAAAAAGCAGTTAATTTGTGCCCTCTTCTCCCCCAAGCGCAGTAACACAATCAATCTCAAAAGAGCTGCTTGGCTTTCTCCTCCCTTTTCTCCAGCCGTCACTTCTTGGCTCTTAATAAATTATTCAGCTTTCCTAAATATGCATAGGGGTCTCATTAACAACTAATTTTGCTTATTTAAAACAACTGCATAATCAAACCACTATAGAGTTTCTCCTTTCTTATGGCAATGAATTATTCATGTGCTGGGAATCTGCATACAAATTTATTGATTCTTAAAATGGTGCATTTTTCACAGCCTGGAAAAAAAGAAACCCCGGTTGTTCTGGTTTTGAACATTTTGGCCAAAACTCCCATTTAACAAATCACGTGGTGTTTTCCTGGGAACAGACGGCCGGCAAACCCGCAGCATCACCAAACGCACCTGGAGTTCCTGAGTGCAACACAAGGGAGTGTTTCCAACATTGCAAATAATCATTTGCGCAGTCTTGACTTGCAGCCCTTTCCCAGAGTGCTAACGGCTTCTTGCTGCAGCATCTATTACACACCGACTTCTGGGGGCCTTTAGGTGCTCCCATACAAGCCACAGAGGACACCTGGGCCAGGAAGAGACATCTTGCGAAGGCATGCAAACCCAATAGTACCACTGGATCCAATCGGGGCTTATCCCACAAAGAAAGCACTGAAGAGAAAAACATGTACGTGTTCAAGAGGGAACATGCACCAATGAGTGCTCTCAGCCTTCAGGCCTGCTCGGCCACCACCACTAAGGGAAGCAGAACCCACACAACCGCCCCTGCACACGCACACCCCTGGAGTCCTACACTGGCCTGTTGCATCTTGTCTTGTTCTGCAGCTTTTCCACAGAGTTGCATTGAGACATCCATCCCCAGACCCTACATGCTTCTTGCACAGATCCCTGAGGAGCTGGTCCCTTTCTGTTCTCTTGCTCACAGAATTATAGAGCAATTCAGGCCAGAAGGACCTCTGGAGGTTTCTGGTCCAACCTGCTGCTCAAAGCGTGGTCAGCTATCAGATCAGACCAGGTTGCTCGCAGCTTTACCCAATCTTGTCTTGAAAATTTCCAGGGATGGAGACTGCAACACCTCTGAGCAACCTATTCCACCTATTCCATGAGGACTGTCCTCATGGTGAAAAAAGTTTTCCTGGTATCCATCCTGAAACTCTATTTTTTCAATTTATGTCCGCTATCTCTTCTCCTCCTGTCATGCACCACTACGAAGACCTTGGGTCTGTCTTCCTGATAAACTCCTCCTTCCCCAAGCACTCCTGGTTATCATTGCTCTCCAGCCTTCGAGGCCTGCCTAAATCTCATGCTCCAAGATCTGGGGGATCACTGGCCTTCACGATGGCCACAGTATCACAAAAGTTTCTACAAGCATCTCTTCATTCTCATAAACAGCATTTTTGGAGGCGGCTTTGACAACTCCATCCTGTGAAAAGGGACTACAGCAAATGTTATAAACGGAGCCATGGGCAGTGACCTTCAACTCACTGTAAACAAAAGCAGGATTTAGAAACACCTGTGCATTTTCTTGTAGGTACCTCCAGGGGCTCAGTCCCTGGCAGATCATACCTGCTGGAGGCTGGAGGTCTGAAGGGGAGATCAAGAGTGTCTCCATGCTCCCCAGCTGGAGTCCTCCATATGAACCCCAGAGCAGACAGCTCCTTCCTGACGTATGCTATGGACCTCCAAGCCCAGAGTCAGGTCCGTAAACACTGGGAAGGATCCCAGGGAACACGCATTGCTTGTGTTTGCTGGGTATTAGCAATGCTTCTTCAGCTGGCAAGGGCTGCTGGTGTGTCAGTATTGGCAGAGAAGCTTTGACATGCAAGTCCCTCAAGTGCTCTGATCTTCACCTGTCTGGGGACACTCCAAGCTCAGAACAGTGCTCACATCTGCAAAGTCAGTGTCCAAGAGCTCCGTGCTCAGCCCTCAATGGCTGTAGCAGTATTCACAGGGAGCCTGGGTTCACTGCCAGCATGGAGATTTCAGTTTATCTACTCCAACATTGTGACCAAAAGCAGGGCAGCAGCACACCAAGCCTGAGGGCATTTGCATTCAAGAAGAGCCATCCCGCCATGTCCCTGGCAGCCTCTGGGTTCAGCGCGCACGGCCGTGGTAAGAGCTGACCTGCAACAGACACAGCTGCACATTTGTAGGCTTGTCTCTCTCCCAGCCTCTGCTGACAAAGCCATGGTTTGTCTGCCCCAGACGCCATGTGGGCTTCCTCACTGGACGAACATCAGATGGTTCATTTTACTTGTCCCTTGAGAAAGGGTCAGGCTTTTTATTTTCTGTTTGCTTAGTAAGGGACCAAGTTGTTGTGTTTTAATTTGTCTTTTTACTCTTCCATAATAAAAAAACCCACTAGCAATAGGAGGAACACGAATCTGCAACTGTTTTTTATGACACAGCAGAGTTCTGAGACAAGATCTCCCTTTCTTCCTTTCGCTGTCCATCTGCATTGCTGGCTGGCTGGCTCTCTATCCATTCATCTGCTTGGCTGCAGCTTCTCAGGGTGTCACTTAGGAGCAGTATGAGGACCTGATCCACATCCCAGCCCCTACCTGTCCTGTGATAGTCTGGAGTTTCCAGCCAGGACTTGTTCAAGGAGGACCTGGTAGTGACAGCCACAGATAAGGCAGAAAGAACTGGGATGGGAAGATAGGGACGGTGGGACGCGGGATGGCTGCTGACTACCCCCATCCCACACGTTTAGCTCGAGGTGGTGGTGTGCTGCCCCATCCTTGAATGAGGGGATGGATCTGCTCCTTGCTGGCACTGTGGAGGTGCCAGCACGTCGTGTCACAGCAAGGTCACCTCGGAGCTGGCAGGACTACGCCGGTTATAACGCACTGCTGTGAGTCACTCATGGCTCTGCCAGAGCTCCTCACACAGCACTTGGAGAAGGTAATTACACTCAGGGTGGCCTTCAGAGACCAAGGGAATGGCAGGGGCTTTCAGGCTGTTCTGGGTATCTTCTCAATGACCCACATCCCTGTGCACCCAAAAGCCATTGCTTCTCCTCCCAGCTTGTGACACCTCTGTGATCACAACCTCCACTGCTCCTCCTCGCATGGCTCAGCTCTGCAGTCCCTTCACCAGCTGGGCTTTGCTGAAGAACTGAATGCTTCTGCCATGCCTGCAGACCGAGCAGTGAGGGGTTGAATGGTGCAGGAAGGGTAGGAAAAACAGAAAGCAGAGATGGAAAAGCACTGGGAGGAAAGGGCAGGATAACACTGGGAAGCTTCTCCTCGTAACCAAGGAGCTGAAGCAGCTGAACTGGTTGGTGTAAACCAGGGTCCTGTGAATCTTTGGAAAAACATTCAGTTGCTTAAGTAAGAGAAAACCTTATTGAGCTAGAGTAGCTAAAACCCCTGCTTTGATCAAACAGATGAATGATCCCAGTAGAAACTTCATTTAATCAGAACAGCAGGAACTTGACAAAAATCCCAGTTGTACACCAAGGGCCACATTAACCAAAGTCCTGCTGTAGCAGACTTGCACGTAGGCAGAAGTTTGCAACCCAGGAGCAGCTGTACTGATGCCAGCAGGTCTGCTGAAAGTGCATCTGAACACATGTTCTCAGGAGCTAATTTTATACAGATAGCAGCCCTGAAACAGCAGCTTCTAGGAAAAGTAGCCAAGAAGACACACAACAGGCAAGAAAAAGAGACTACTTCAAGCCTGGGTGCTAAAGAAGTTCTTCGCAGTGTGGCAGGGAGGTTTTGGTTACTGCTGAAGCAGCAAGTTTGTGCTCTGGTGTTGGAAACGGGTAGGAGATCTGTGAGTTCAAATGAAAACCCTCTGAAAGGCATGCACATGACTTTAGTTGGGAGAATGCTCAGGTAGGGACCACAGTCTGACAGGATGAGTCACTTAGCAGAGGGCAATCCCTGTGTCGCTTGAGATAAATCCTGTCTTGTTCCAGGAGTCGCAGTCCTGTGTGCAAAGAGCTTCTGTGTCAAAAAAGCCCCATTCACTACCTTGACATTGAAATCTGCACTCCATGGCCCCTTTCACCGTAACAGGAGAGGAAAAAGGTAGAAGCATGCAGGGTCCATGCAGAGCACACTGCTGGTGGGCACCATCAATGAGGACAAGGAACATGGTGTTTCACGCGGAGTGTAACATGCCTCCAAAAATCAACCTGCATAAATTGTACCAGGTACCTCTGTTGGACTTGGTGTAACTTCAGGTGTGTTCTAGAAAAACTTACAGCTTTTTTTCCTCTTTAAGGTGAGGCGTCTGTCTCAGTTTCTGTGTCTTCAGACTGTCTGTTCCTCTGCTAAAGCTCCCTGCACTTTATGAGAGCAAAGTGCACCCTGTGATTGCCATGCAGAACTGGTAACCAGGATGCCTGAGTCCCGTGGAGGTGGAGAAGGTGCCATCCTCGACTTGCTGGGTGAGAATGAGCCAGTCATCTTCCTCTGGCAGACCTCGTTTTCCCAGCTGTTAGATGGAGGTGGTTCTATTTACCCACATTCATAAACACAGTTTTACAGCCCAGGTTAATGCTGATTTCCAAGTGACTGCACTAAAGTCTCATCCAGCCCTCAGCGCCTGCTCAGAGCTTCTCTCTTTCCCAGCACTCCACAGGTCAGCGGCAAAGCAGCACAGATGCATCAAGCAGTTCATGCAGGTGTTATCAAAGCACGGCTCCTTCCTGCAGCTGCTCTGCAGAGTGTGGTCCCCTGGGACAGACCCCTCACACAGCACCTGAGAGGAGGAGATCACTTGATTCCTTCAGATGTCTTTTACCCATCACAGCTGTACCCCCTGATTCCATATCTGCTCTTCAGAGGAAGGTGGCTGACCTGCTCTTGACACCTGCATCCCGGCAGAGCCCAGCACACGCTCACCCATTCCCCACCTACCCATGGCTTGGTAGGAGCAGATGAAATCCTGAAATGTCATGAGAACAAACATACAAACAGGTCATTTATTGTTTATATCTTTGCTGCACGTGTCTGAGTAGCCTGCCTGCCCTCCTGCCTGCCTGCCCGCCCGTCTGCCCACCCCCTGCCCGTCTGCCCTCCCGCAGCCGCTGCTGCCCTCTCTGCCCACCCCGTGGAAACAGGGAGCGGCAGGGAATGTCTGGATTCCATATGAAGCTCAGATATTCAATATAGGCAGCATTAATTACAACTCTCAACATTTAATTACAGGTTCCCTTGGTTTCCACTGTATATTTACAGCTGAAAAGCCTTGCTAATTGCCTCTGTGTTTCCATAGCTCAGACGTGAACTCATACTCCAGCGATGGCAGAACCACTCTGCGCCTTCCAGACCAGCTCATGACGTTCACGATCTACCACCCATTTACGGGCACCTAGAGAGAGTGGAGAGGAGGAGCCGGGTGTTCCCTGCCGACCTCACCCCCTGCTGACAACAGCATGTCCCAAAAATCGCCTCCAGCACTTTAGGAGAACAAGAATCTCCCGAAGGTCGGCAGACAGAGTTGCAGAGTTGAGCCTTTGGGGCCAGGAATCCATGGGGAAGCTGGGACCTTCAGCGACACAAGACACCGCTCCAGTGGAGCTCCTTCTAAATGGACTGCAAAGAAGATCTGATCTTATGCAAAAATAAGCAGATGGAAGCTCATTGCTCTCAGAGACACACCCTGTGTGCTTCACCGAATGCCCACAACCTCACGGGGATGCATACGGGCACAGAAGGGACAGCACGGGGACTTACATTGTAAAACTGAGTCATATCAGGAAACGTCCCATCCAGGTCCCTTCACTGCAGTTCCCTGCTCCCTCCCCATTCTCTGTGGTGTCCACAGATGCTGCCCATGCTTGGGTGGAGGGTAGAAGTTGCCACGATGGCTTTGTGCTCCCCCAGGAGCCGGCCTGGAGGGGAGCAACAGCAGGGCACAGCGAGAAAGGAGCACCCTTGTTTCTGCACTAACCCCAGCACTCTTCCAGGAAGCCAGACCTGCAGTGCTAGGCTGGAATTAGGACTTCAAACACTCCTCTGAGCACTGGATGTCTACCATCTCTGCTGCGCGGAAGGCAGCTGCTTCTCCCAGCCAAATTAGGGGTTATGTGACCCAGGAACAAGAGCCCATGGCACGTTCTATAAGATCGCCTATGTTCTCCTGAAGATCCTCCCCCAGTGCTTGCCAAAGGGACAGGTCTGACTGGACAGGAGGCACCTGCTCATTCCCAGAACCAGGTGTGATCTGTGCAAATGCTCCCTGTCCTGCCCTCCCCAAACACAGATGGGAAAGCTGCCTTTCATGGAGCTGCTTCCTGCCTTCCCTGGAAGATGAGCTGCCAGGGCAGGGACACGCCCATGGGATGAGTGTGCAGGAGCTCCACTCTACGATGATGAGGAGCAATGAGCTGAACTCAGCCTCGGAAGGCAGGGAGCAGCAGCTGCCTCACCCGGCTGCCCAGGACAGCCTCGCCAGGCTCTAGCCTCTGTGTGCCCTTTCCACCCTGGCGCTGGGAGACATTAAAACCTCCTGGAGATGCTTCCTGCAGTCTTGTTCCATGGATTACGCCAGCCCTGACCATAGAGGGCTTGCAAATCTCCTTCTGTCTTACTGCGTCTAATGCACAAGCACCAACTGGCTCGAGGGGAACAGCAGCAAAACAACCCAACTTGCAAGCACGAAACAATGCACCTGAGACTGCCCATGCTGCGTGGAGCATACGTGCTCCCAGCTTGGAAAGATATTCCCATCAGTAAGACCGTGTCACAGCAGCCTCTCCAGGAGGACCCCGTGGCAGCCCTGCAACGCCTCGTTCCGCAGGCAGCACCAGAGCTGCCGCGTCTCTTAAGAGAGCATTGAAAGAGAGAAAGAACTAGTGGTGTTCATCTCACAGAGCTTTGTCCTCTGCGGTTCTGGGTCCCGCACCTCCTCTGCAGCCCACACATCGCAGCGCCAGGGCTGTAGTGACAAATATGTCTTCATTTCTGTAAGAAAGAAGGAGAATATGCCTAGAATGGTAAAAATGTGACCGCTCCCTATTGCACTCTGCCCTACCTGGAGACAGACAAGATAAATCCTACTGACTCCCAGCTCATTCTCCTCCTGCTCTGCTTTTGCCCAGGGTAGCACACCAACACGCAGAGGCATCTGCATCACCTGCTCAGCATCAGCTGCAGCTGCACAGCATTGGCCTCAGAAGACCTAGGAGATCCCTCTGCAACCTGGAGTCTTTTATCTAAAACCCCCTTCCAAACCACACAAGGGATTCATCCACTGGGCTAAGCACTGTGTGTGGGTATGTGGGAATGCAACGGCCTCCGTCCCATCACGCTGTGTGCCAAAGGTGGCCCAGAAGTTCTGCAAAGCAACATGGTCCAGGCTGGGCACTGGACTCAGCAGCACTGGGACCATGTAACAGGACAAATCCCAGGCCCTCGTCATGCCTCAGTTTCTCTGTCTCTAAAAAATGGGAACAATAATAATTCACGGTTTTGGGGAATCACAGAATCACAGAATAGTAGGGGGTGGAAGGGACCTCTGTGGGTCATCTAGTCCAACCCCCCTGCCGAAGCAGGGTCACCTACAGTAGGCTGCACAGGATCTTGTCCAG
>Ga0065711_1009093_pt1 | contig 12144 bp, 13 predicted proteins | sample Hoacrofraction12_FD_59098 | JGI IMG/M metagenome (GOLD analysis project Ga0065711, IMG submission 59098) | Hoatzin crop microbial communities from Cojedes, Venezuela - Epithelial fraction 12 v2 (version 2) | ecosystem: Host-associated > Birds > Digestive system > Esophagus > Crop | place... | reverse complement strand
CCGCTGGACTCTCTCCAGTAGCTCCTCATCTTTCTTGAAGTGGGGAGCCCAGCACTGGACACAGCACTGCAGATGGGGCCTCACCAGGGCAGAGTAGAGGGGAAGGAGAACCTCCCTCACCCTGCTGGCCACACTCCTCCTCATGCACCCCATAGTCTTGTTAATATTTCATGGGTTCTCATTAAATTCTGATTGTGCACTCTTATGTTTAGCGTGGCTTTATCGCTTCCCCCCAGGGAGCGCAGTGAGGTCTGATCCCTGAGCCCGTCAGATCTGCCGTTGTGCCTGGTTGTGCGTCGTGGTCATGGACCACCAGCCAGACCACCCAGAGCTGCTGGGCCCCGCTCTAATGACTGTAACGAAGCCTGGTTAGAGGCAGCCCGGTCCTGGGGATGGCGGGGATGCTGAAGCCCGGGAGGAGGTGCGGGCGCGTGTCGCGGGTGGTGACCCTCCGCGGGAGCCACGGGCAGGGTGGCTCACCTGCGGGTGTCTCTGCAGATGAACACCTCTCTCCTGGGGAGCATCGGCATGCTGAACTCCGCGCCCCAGCTCCGCTGCATCAAAACCTACCAGGTGCCCCCCGTCCAGCCGGCCTCGCCGGGCTCCCACAACGCCCTCCGGCTGGCGCGGCTCATCTGGACCTCCAACCGCAACGTCATCCTCATGGCCCACGACGGCAAGGAGCATCGCTTCATGGTCTAGGGTAAAGTTCCTCCTGGCTGTCCCTCTGTCTTGTCCCTCTGCTCCTCACACGAGGTGCCCGCGGACTGGGTGGGCTCGGCCGGGCTCTGCGGGGCGGCTGCGCTGACGCCGGCCGCTTTCTCCTTGCAGCCGGGAGGAGGAAGGCGACGGCGCGGGGAACGTGCTCCGTGCGTGGCGCAGCAGGGCGGGGGATCGGCGGCACGGCGATGGCGCTCCTCGGCCGGACCCGCGGCGGCAGGGATCAAACCAGGCTTTGCAGCCGGGCTGAACCCGGCCCGTCCGCGCTGGGCGCGGGCTTGGCGCAGCAGCCCTCGCGGGACGCCTTTTCCCTGCGGAGACTCTCACGGAATCCCGGTGTTTACCAAAAAGGCTCGTGTTTACATGGACTTTCTCCTAGTGCCCACTGAACGGTGGCGGGTGAGGCGTCTTGGAGCGAGGCGCTTGGGTTTCGTAAGGAGGGGCTGATTGCCTTGGCCGGGGAGGGTGGAGTGCCCAGGGCGGCCGGCCTGTGTTCGGGTCTGAAGGGGACGTGTCCTCGGCAAAGGCTCAGTCTCCAAGAGAACTGGGAGTGCTGCTGTGCCCAGTCGCTGTTTGCTGTAGTCTGGAAGGAAGAACAGTAGTCCACATGTAAATAAAATAAACAAAAAAATCTCTTTAAGATGGAATAGCAAACTTGAAAAAAAGAAGTATTTATATATAAAGGTGTTTTTCGCTACCAAGGCAGGTATTTATTTAACAAAATAAAAGACACAAAGCTTTTTCTTCCTAAAGCTGCTCCCATCGGTGCCGGGAGGTGCAGGGCAGCAAGAGTGTGCCCCCCGCCGTGCCCCCTGCGCTGGTGCCGCGGCCGCAGCTCCTGCCGTGCCCGCACCGGGGGCTCTGGCTGCAGGAACGGCGGCCAGCGTGTGGGCGGCGAGTTGTTCGAGCGGACGTGCTGGAACGTTTTCTTCAGTGGGAATATTTCTGTGTAACGGTAGCTGTGACTGTGTTCCCCTCCTCTTACATATCTAATTTTGTGACATATTTAATAGTGTGGAAGTATGCTGGTTTATGCTCACAGTAAAGAAAAAAAGTCTATAAAATACCATTTTATTTAAACATATTGATGTATATGTTTGTATAGCTTTTTCTTTGCCGTTTTTGTCTGAAGAGCTTGCAGAAGTAAGAAGGCTGTCTTTACACAACAGAGTAAAAATGGTACTTATAGCATCTTCCCTTCCCCAAAAAGGAATAAGTGAATTTTTAAAATGCCTTCTAAATATCAAAAGCATTGATTTTTTTTTTTGGTGGTCTGTGTAGTACACTGTATATGAAAGTGAGATTTGCGCTCCAGAAGCTACATATCTGTTTGCTGTTTAAAAATAATTAAAAAAAAAATAAATCTAAGAGCAAGAAACTAAGACCATTAGGAATGTTCAAGGCAAACTGCCGTAACGTTTCATCTTTTTCTCTGGCGGGGATGTAGCGTGGAGTGGAGAGCTCTGTCGCAGAACAGCGGGACCTTGTCTCAGCGAACTAATGCAGCGTGCACGTACGTTGTGTTCGTGCGGACCTCCGTGTCACCTTGGAGATCTGGAGAGCCAACAGGGACTTCTCGTCTGCGGGACGCCGCCTGCCGTGCTCAGCGTAGGCTGCCGAGGGGAGCGCGGCGGCACCCGTACGCACACCCCGGGTGGGGCGGGACCCTGTGCCCCGGGGTGCGGCGCACGCCGCGGGTACACGTGGGTGCGTGCTGGCGAAGCGCGGCCCGCGCCCCTGCAGTGATTTCCTTGGCTGCACGGTGAGCAAACGTCTCGAATTATGGATGCTTTGAAATGTTTGGTTTGAGCTGGCAGCGCAGCGGGTCTGCTCAGACGCCCGGGGGAGCGGGCAGCTTTCCTCCCGGGCCTGAGAACCAGCCCCGGAGGCAGGAGCGGTCGGTGTGCCCGGGGGCTGCGCGGCTCTGGCCGCGTTTGGGCGGGGGGCCCGGGGTGTGACCAAGAGAGACGCCTTCTCCTCTCGCTGGTACCTGTGTGCTGCTTAAACCCGAGCCCCGCCTCGGCGGCTCCGCTAAACCCCGTCCTGAACTTCCGCCCAGCCTCGCGCGCTCAGCGCTGCCGCGAAATGTGTATTGTCACTCCAGCGTGGGCTTCGAGCGCTTTATTGATCTGTTAGTACTGTGTTTGGACTTGTCCTTGTAAATGTGGAGACGTATGTGGCTTGGCTGGCAGTTTACAAGCGGCAGATGACACGACGAGGCACCCGTGTGAAAGCGCTGTGGTGATGGCCGTCGCCATGCCTGGTGGCTGGTCCGCGGGTCTGCCTCTCCAGCATCTCCGTGGCAAATCCCCAGCCCCTGGATGTACTCAACGTCCCGCTGTCAATACGCTTGTGAAATAAAACTGAGTTGTACTGGAGAGGGTTGGTTTCGTGGCATCAGCCTGGTGGCGTGTCAATGATTTCCTGCTGCGGGGCACCTGGCCGCCACCCGGGAGTTTTCTCACCGTGGCAGGGGCTGCGTTCTGTTCGTTTGTCCATCAGCGCGAGCGAGGGCAGAGCCAGTCGCTGTCGGAGTGGGCAGGGGTCACGGCGAAGGGACTTCAGCCATCGTCACGAACCACAAAGGCAGGAGATGGCAGAGAGCAAAGCTGCGTTAGGTCCCAGAGCGGTGTGCCCAGGCAAACACGGGGATGCTCGTCGTCCCGAACCCAGCAGCACAGCCGTGTGCGGGGGGCTGCCCCTTCCTGTCCCCTGCTGTGCATTCCCCCCGGGAAGGTCGGTGGAATAAATTCAAGACGGGGATTTTCCTGAGCTGCAATGCAGGATTGCCAGAAGTATTTAGCGTGACGCTGTCCCTGGGCTGGGATTTGCCATCTCTGTTATTTTTGCAGTGCAGCTGTGTTTGCCGGCAGCAGAAGCCGCAGAGAGGCAGGGGGTGAGCCCGGGAGGGTCAGACGTGAACTCATCTGCCTCCGCGACGCAAAACCCACCAAGGAATGGTGTGACTGCCCGATTTTTGAGGTATGTGGGTTGAAACGCCAGCGGCTCCGGCGTCGCCTGCCGCGTAAGGCGCGCGGGGGGTGGGCGACGCGGGGCCGCGGGCGCGGCAGGCACGGCCAGCGCCGGGTGAGCTCTCGCCTCTCGCCGCCTCGGCTGACAGGCAGAGCTGAGCCTCGGAAAATCAATACGTGGGAGCCAGGAGGGAAATATTTCCAACCTCTAACTAGGGAATGTATTTTGACAAGGCCAAGATAATCCAAGCTGCACGGGAGAAAGAGAAAAGAAGACTCATTTTTAAAGCTTGACACTTCAAGGTGGTTTTGTGCGGTGGTTTAGAGGGAGCGTCGATACGTACAAATACCAGAGGTCAAAAAGAGAAGCCAGAAGAATTTCAAAAATCGGATGCGCTGGTTTTGCTGTTTACTTCGCAGCGTAGAAACTGTTTGATGTGTGTGGGGAGATGGGCAGATGCAGGCAGCTCGGTGTTTGCTGCCTTCTCCTCGCTTAATGGGAATGAAAACCTACTGAAGCCTCGTTACGCCTTAAGCAGTTTACCTAGAAAAAGTATGTGCCCATTTCCTCCTATGTATCTGCATTCAAGGACGTTCATTGGTTTTGATTTGGTATGATTGCATTTTGCCACAAAAAGATCAATAGTTTTTTCATTTAGGCAGCATAATTTTTTGATAATTAAATATCTGGCAGTGTGCTTGGGTCCGACACGAAGTGGTTAAAAGCTCTTGGGCCCTTCTTTAGCTCCTCGACCGAGGTTTTGCTGGCGCCGAGCACCTGCGATTTCTGCTGGGTGAGTTGGGTCTGACCAAGCCGTGTCAGCGCCGGCAGTGCTGCCGGCATCCCTGCGGTGCCCGGCGCTGCTGGTGTCCTTGCGGTGCCCGGCACTGCTGCCGGCATTGGCTGCGGTGCCCTGCGGTGCCCTGTGCTGCTGCTGCCGGTGTCACTGCGGTGCCCGGCGCTGCTGCCAGTGTCCCTGTGGTGCCTGGGCTGCTGCTGGCATCCCTGCGGTGCCCGGCACTGCTGCTGGCGTTGGCTGCGGTGCCTGGCATTGCTGCTGGCATCCCTGCGGTGCCTGGGCTGCTGCTGGCATCCCTGCGGTGCCCGGCACTGCTGCTGGCGTTGGCTGTGGTGCCTGGCATTGCTGCTGGCATCCCTGCGGTGCCCAGCGCTGCAGGCACCTCCGCCTTTGGCACACGGCACGGGCAAAGCGAGCGAGCGGGGCAGACTCCCCGGGTGCCCGGTGCTGGCCCCTTTTCGGCTGCGGCTCCGGGCAGGGCGCGGGCGGCGGAGCTCGCCCTGCGTGGCTTCACGCCGTGCTGGCTGGGAATGCCCGTCCTGTCCTGGCGCTGGGCACGAACGTGCCTTTGGCCGAGAGGCGTGAAACCCTGGCAAGGCGGCTCTGTGTGATGAGCATCGCCGGGGACGGAGCGGCGGTACCCGCCTTCGGAAGGCGGCGTGCGGGGCACAGGCTGACGGACGGCCCTGGCAGAGCGGAGCGGAGGGAGAGGCAGACAAGATGGAAGGGGAAGGGGCTCCCTTCCCCAGCTGGAAGAGCGGGCATTAAGGCCGAGGGGAGTGAGCGATCCCTCCGCGCTCCATCCCGAGAGCCAGGCTGCCCGTCCCGCGGCGAGGGACCCGCGCTCGGGCGGCTCCTCGGGGCACGCCTCGCGTGCTGGACATGGCCCCGCCGATGCGGGCAGGGTAAGGCCAGCGCTCGGAACACGGGAGGTTTGCGAGTGGACTGGATTTGGTTTCAAATAGTGATTTTTTTTTTTTGTGGCCAGAATGCTTTCTCAAATTGACAGGTCGTACGCGAGTGAAGAAGTGCGAGCGGAAGGCCTTTAGCGTGCTCACCCGGAGCTTACATATTTAAAAGCCAATGCATTAAGAGCAGGAATTGGAGAGAACCCAATTTTGTCCTCTGGATGCTGCAGGAACTTCCGTGAGCAGCCAACGTGCAGAAGAACCCAAAGGCGGATTTATCTTCCGAACATCACCCCGCAGGCTCCCGAAGCTCTGGGTCCCTTCTCCCCTTGGAAAGGAGAGCTCCTAGCCAGCTGCAGCCCTGGCGTCCCTCCCTTGGGCTCCAGCGCTGGGAAAGCCCGCCCGGGGACAAAGCTCCTCTTCCTCCTTGCCTCCCGTGGACAGGCAGCGAAAGCGATGGCCAGGTTTGTCTCGGGAGCTGCGGGAGGCTGGTGGGCACCGGGGAGCACGCGGCAAACCCAGACGGGCGGTGGCGGGCATCCAGTCCCCGGTCACAGAATCCCAGAATGGTCGGGCTTGGAAGGGACCTCTGTGGGTCACCCAGCCCAGCCCCCCTGGGTCAGGACCCGTCGCGGGACGTCGGCTCTGTGAAAGTCAAGAGCGTCTCAGTCGGCAAATCAAGCTTCTCAGATGGTCCTTGGTGTGTTTGGGGTCTGGAAGGAGGACGCGGCCGGTAGCGTCCGTGCCGCTGGGATTTCAGAGCGGCATTTCCCGGCGCACCGTGTGCCGAGGGAGCTGGGAAGGCCCCCCGTGCCCGGCCGGTGTTCGGAGGAGAGAGGGAGATGGGGGTCTCTGCTGTTCACCCCACCAGCTGCCCGGGCTGTGCCCGGCTCTTGGCAACCAGCGGAACTTCAGCAGCGCTAACGCTTTTGTCTGAACGAAAAACACCAGCAGGAATCTGCGTCGGGGCCGTCAGCGTGATGAATTGACACTTGATGGCAATAGCTGCCTGGAGTGCTCTTTGAATGGGAGGGCTCCTGGGGAACTTCCCTCGGTCTCTGATGTCTGAAAATTAAAAATTAATCCTGTATGAAAAATTAAAAGGTGAAACTTTCTGCTGCAGCAGCATAGCTTTTTGAATGTTGATTTTCAAACGAAGGCTGAATGACATCTACGGGAAGATCGTTGTTGGTTGTCATTTTTGAAATACGCGATCTTAATTGATTTTCGTAAATTGGAAACCTGTTTGCAAAGGGCTGGAGCAGCTTAAAATGGGGGGTGGGGGGGTGAGTATTTATTTACCGAAGTAACTGACTTGAAGCAGGCGTTTATTTGCTGCTGTAGAGCTACTCCCAATTTACAGTACGCTAAAAGAAAACTGACGTTTTTATCCTAAAAATGAGGGTGGAATTTGCACTCTTGAAAGCTTAAATTTGATTTTTTGGATTTTTTTTCTGACAGCTGACATGCAGGAGAGCCTCCTGCCCCTCGCTGTGGTGGCACCCTCTCGGGAGCCGGCTCGTGGCCAAGCCAGGGTCCCACTGTCCCGGGTGGGGCTGCCCACTGGGGAAAGCTGCCGTGCCTGTCCCCCCCCGGGATCAGTCTCCCTCTGCGGGCAAAGCAAACGCTGAGGTCAAGTCTGAGCGATTTTAGCAAGAATATTTCTTCCTATGAGCTTATCCAGAGCCGAGAGCCAGAGAAGCTGTCTGCAGTGCTGGTCTTACCGGCATCCGCGTTCTGATCTCGCCCATTGCAAGGTTCTTTTAGAAGATCGTTTCTTCAGCTTCTGCGTGGCCCAGGGCTCCGAAGGCGCCGGCGGCTGGCTCGGGCAGCGGGCTGCTCTCCAGGCAGTCCGGCTGACTCCGTCCTCGCAGGGCTCGCGTCCCGTCTGCAGAGACACAGCCGAGGAGAAGACACCCGAGTGACGGAGCTCTGACACTGTGGGGGGAGCAGCTGGGCCCAAGGTGCCCTGCAGGAACCCGCGCAGGACCCGGCGCGGCGTTACAGAACTGACATCTTCAGTATCTCAGAGGTTCCTGGCTTTATTTTTTCTGTTCCTCACTAACAGACCCTGTTCTTACTCCTTGGTGTCTGTGAGCGTTACCTGCGTTGCCGGCTGGGATCTGGGAGCAGCGGGAGCAGCACGGCAGCTGCGTGCGGAGCCAGCCGGGAGCGTGCTCAGCAACACGCAGCACTGGTGCACAGTCCCGAAAAACACTGATTTCTGCTGTAAGGGCAGAGAAGTTGCTAAGAGGGGCTGCATATTGTCGCCGTGTTGGCAGTTTGGCCAGGCAGTGGATGAAAATCCATTTTGGGGCAGTCCCGGGTTTATTGCAGCAATAAACGCAGCGGTGGTTCTGCCCGCGGCCGGGGTGCCCGGTGCCAGGGGAGGGAAGGCGGGAGGGAGGTGGACGGGAGCAGGGGCAGCCCTGGCAGCCAGTGCCCGTGTGAGAGGGACCCAGACCATTGGAGAGCGGCTGCTGAGCGTGCGTGGCTGAGCAGGAGCCTTTGGAGCGAGCGCCGGACGCTCCGGGGCCAAACCCAACCCCAGCACGCTCTGCCGAGACACGCGGAGCCCTTTCCCCGGGCTCGCGGAGCCGTGGTTTCAAACGTGGGTCATGGTTATTTTATGAGAGCGGACTGCTGGGCCTCCTGCGAGCTCTGCCAAAGGGCTCGGGCCAGGCAAAGGCGTTTCAGCAAATTGCTGTTTTTCTGGAAAACGCGGTTCAGCGCAGCCAGGCCGTGCGCGCTGGCAAAGGGCGCTCGCCATCGGCACCGGAGGCGGAGGGGTGCCCAGGGGCGCTGGGGAGGGGTCTCTATGAGAGGCTGGCGAGGGGCTGGGATGCTCTGGGCTGGGGATGGCAGCCCTCAGCCTCCCCGAATTCGGAGAGGACGCTGGGACTGCGACGTCTGTGCGGCAGGGCGGGAAGAAGCTTTCACTCATTTTGCGTGGCTGGAACGTTTTTTGGAGAAAAGACCGGCAAATACGCTCTGAAGAAAACCTTGCCCAGTGCTTGCTGTCCCCAGTGCTCTGAGATAACAGGCAGCCCAGTTTGTTGGTGTGCCCGAGCAGGGCCCTGGGCGTCCGAGCCCGGGTTTCACGTTGGTGCCACCTTTCCGACCAGAGTGCGGCAGCCGAAAGCGGGGAGCAAGGGGCAGGAGGCGGCTGGGGGGAGCGCAGTGCCCGTCTGCCGGGAGGCCGTGCCCTCTCCATCCCCAGAGACGCGCCAGACCCTCTGCCGGGGTCCCAGCGGGCAGCCCCAGCGCTGGGTGTCGGGGCCGGTGGCTCCGGGGCGGCCGAGCCTGGGGAAGGGGTCTCTGAGGGCAGCGGGGGAGCTGGGATGGGCAAGGTGGGGGCAAAGCGCAGAAGGAGACGAGGCAGCTTCTGGGTAAGGACGTGCTTGGCTCTGCTGGGGACGGCGGCTCGAGGGACACCCTCGCTCACACGAGGCGCGTGCGTGAATGTGGTGCGGTGGCACTGCGGGGTGCGGGGCCGTGGGAGAGGGTGGGCGGTGGGGGCTGCCCATGGTCAGGCAGCGGGAGGGCAGGAGCTGCCGTGAGAGCCCGGGCAGCATCCGTCGCAGAGGGGCGAGCCGCAGGTCGGATCCCAAGGTGATGGTCACCCCTGACCTCCCCTGGTCCTCTGCCACCAGCCATCCATCTCCCCAGCAGCCCCCGCTCCGTTCTGCAGCCCGTCAGCGTTCGCCATCGCTCTCCTTGATCACAATCTGCATCTGCCCCGGAGTGAAGGGACCCATTGGTGGGCCCAGGCGTTTTCTTTCCCCTCCTGGTGTGTTGGTGAAGAACAGGTCTGTTTTCTGCACGGAGGCTACATCTGAAGAAAATTCATTTTGGGGGTGTGAAAGATGCGGTACGTTGGGGGGTCTCTGCGATGCCGGGGGCCGAGGAGAGGCACAGCAGCCTGCAGCACCCTCTCCCACAGGCTGCTCAGCGCCAAGGGGTGCGGGGAGGGTCTTACGCCCCGAAACCATCACTCCCAACTCTTCCCAGTGCGTGCTGGTGTTGAGCCATGCGTGTGCCCAAGGCTGCATCCTGCTCTGCCTGGGCAGAGGCAGGGGTGGGGAGCTCAGCCCCGAGCAGCAGCACGCTCTGCCCGTCGGGCCCCACAGCCCGTGAAACACGCGCCGGGGACCCGGGCGAGCCCAGCCAGGCTGGGAGCACAGGGCCTGCTCCTGGGGTGGGGATGGCATGGGAGGAGGCGGGAGGTGGGAGACAGAGCTGGAGGAGCATCGCTGGAGGAGCAGCATCGTCCGCCGTACCGCGGTGCAGTGCTGGTGCCCGGCTGTTTGACTGCAGGGACCTGGAAAACGGAGCTGGGCGCGCGGCGGCAGTTGGAGAGGATGCACCAGTGCCTGAGAGTCCTCTGAACTGGTAGGGGAACGGGGACTGGGAGCGGAGGGGGACCGTGGCGGGGATGGGCAAACACTGGGGTGGGCAGGGTGGGCAGGTGGCGAGGCCGTGCCTGGGGGGGTGCCCCTCCCTGGGGTGGGGGTACAGCTCCCCGCACATTGCAGAGCAGTAGCGATCGGTGTCTCTGCTCCCGCTTCCACCCAGACAGGTTTCCTTCCTCCGAGGCCGTCCCGCTGTCCTTCCTCGGGAGGAGCAGTGCCGAGGCGTGGTCCCAGCCGGAACGCGGGGCAGGGAGGGCAGCAGGCGGGAGCCATCCGCCCGCACGCCAGCGCCATGCTGGAACGGCATCCCTGAATCGCAGAATTAGTTAACGAAGCGGACCAGAGCAGAGATTAAAAGCTAACCTGACACGAAACCAATCAAAGCTATCAGCAAACCATTAAATTGCTTCCAGAAATAAAACCCCGCTCGTCTCAGCCGGGAGAGAGGTGAGATGGAGGTGCCTCCCTGCTCCTGTCCCTGCCACCGTGGCTGGGGATGCTCCCACCTCCCACCAGCGCACACCGGGACCCCAGCCCCAGTGCTCCCACCGGCGCGGCCGCCTCGGCTCCCGGCTGCAGCGAGGTCGTGCTTTCGGCTGAGTCTCGGTGCGGTTTGCTCCTTGCAGGCAGCATCCCCGCTCCCCGAGGAGCCGCTGGGAAAGCCGTTCTCCCCAGGTCGTGGCTCTGTGGCCCCGGAGCCGCGCGGCACAGCCTGATGCCCAGCCATGGCACGGCTCGCTGGGTGCTTTGGGGTTTTTAATGCTTGAGCTCTGCCGAGCCCGGAGAGCGCGGGTCGGGGACCTGTGCAGCATCCCCAGCCGGGCTTCGCTCCCCGCCTCGGCACGCCGAGCTGCCCGCGTGCCGCTGCGCTGCGGATGGAGCCGCCGGGAGAATCCGGATGGCCACACGCGTCTGTGGAGCTGCTGCTGGCGCTTGCTGGCATCGCCAGGGCTGGGTACAGGCACACCATGGCCCGGCGGCAGCAAAGACCCAACCGGGCAGAGGAAGAAGCCGAAGCGCCGGGATCCCGGTCTGCTGCGGCGCTCAGCGCTCCGGAGAGACCCTCCGCGAGCCCGTTGATCATCCAGGGGAGGTGAGGTGGCGTGCAGATGGGAACACAGGCCTATTGATCTTTACTAGCTTGCTAAAAATTGAAAAGGGGGGCAAAACCCCTTAAAAAGCTGGCACTAAAGCGTCGTCTCCGGAGCGGTCGTTCCCCAACGTGGGTTTGTTTTAAAGGAAACTGAAGATGTGTATCTGTGTCTTCCGTGAGGGCAACGCCGAACGGCATTTATTTCACCGGCGAGGTCCAAGGAGCAGAACCGAACAAATCAAGCCCAGAGCCCAAACCCAGCCTGCAGAAAGCTGCATGAGGGGATCGGATTCGGGCAGCGGTCCCAGCCCTGGAGACCCGCGGGGTACGCAGGCGGGGGGAGAGCGGCGAGATGAGTTCCCATCAAGTGCACTGGCTTGGAAAATGGGGAAAGTTTAGGGTCAGGCGCACGTCTTCCCGGGGGAAATGGGGAGCGGAGCGAGCTTCAGCCTGCGCCGCAGGGATTGCTCGTTCCAGTGTCAATTTTCTGTGCTTCTCCGCGTGCTGCAGGCATCCACCTGCTCACGAGGTGCTGCGGGAGGGAGACGCTTCCCTTCCGCGAACCGAGCGTTGGTGAGCAAAGCCTGCCCAACGTCACCGTGGCCTACGTGCGTGTCCCGCCCCAGCCCGCAGCTCCTGGCAGCGCATCGCACCGTCTGCGGATAAATTCAATGAAAGCCTCACTCGGCGTTCTCATTGTCCTCGCTTGTACCCCGGTGTTGTTTTTCCCGCAGAAGCGATACTTTGGCTATGTACAGCAATTCATCTTCGCGTATAAGCCTGCAGGTAAGGATAATACCAACTCCCTACCGGCCTGCTGTCTTACAAATGACACAGGGCATTTGGAAGGAGCAGAAACGGGTCTCGTGAACGTGGAACCCTGAGCCGCCTATCAGGGACAGCTCATTTATTCCGCCTGCGATCACTGGTAATTATTCTGCTGGGGAGGGAGTGATGGCTCCGGCTGCGTACCTGCCTGTGGCAGCGCTGGCAGACCCTCGGCACCCCAACCCTCACCATCCCCAGGGCGTGGAGCGATGGCTCCGTACCTGCCTGTCACAGAGCTGGCAGACCCTCGGCACCCCAACCCTCACCATCCCTGGGGCGTGGAGTGATGGCTCCGTACCTGCCTGTCACAGAGCTGGCAGACCCTCAGCACCCCAACCCTCACCATCCCTGGGGCGTGGAGTGATGGCTCCGTACCTGCCTGTCACAGAGCTGGCAGACCCTCAGCACCCC
>Ga0065711_1008806_pt1 | contig 12144 bp, 11 predicted proteins | sample Hoacrofraction12_FD_59098 | JGI IMG/M metagenome (GOLD analysis project Ga0065711, IMG submission 59098) | Hoatzin crop microbial communities from Cojedes, Venezuela - Epithelial fraction 12 v2 (version 2) | ecosystem: Host-associated > Birds > Digestive system > Esophagus > Crop | place... | reverse complement strand
CTCCTGCCGAAGCAGGGTCACCTACAGCAGGCTGCACAGGACCTTGTCCAGGCGGGTCTTGAATATCTCCAGAGAAGGAGACTCCACAACCTCCCGGGCAACCTGTTCCAGTGCTCCGTCACCCTCAGAGTGAAGAAATTCTTCCTCATGTTCAGATGGAACTTCCTGTGCTTCAGTTTGTGCCCATTGACCTTGTCCTGTCGCTGGGCACCACTGAAAAGAGCTTGGCCCCATCCTCCTGACACCCACCCTCGATATATTAGGTCCCCTCTCAGCCTTCTCTTCTTCAGGCTGAACAAGCCCAGCTCCCTCAGCCTCTCCTCGTAGGAGAGATGCTCCAGTCCCCTCACCATCCTTGTAGTCCTCCGCTGCAGGGCTCCGCTGGACTAGACTATCTCAGTCTGGTGTCCAAGAAATGAAATAACTTCCTCCTTTCCATACTTTTGCTAGATACCCTTTAATTCTTTGACCTTGGGCTTTAGGATCACAGAGGCCAGTCCCCTAAGTCTCCTAAATATATGGCTAACTCTTACTTCCTTAGGGAATCCTGGAGGAAATGAACTTCCCAAGTGAGTGAACCGCTGTGGAATTTGAGAGCCCAGTGTAAATGCTAACAGGTACGGGCCTGAAAGGATCCGCTGCTTTTACTGCTGCAGAAAGAATGACACACAGCTCTGATAACTTGTCTCGTGGTAAGACCTGCCAGGCAGTGCCTGGATCCAGGATGATTGCTGCATTTCCTGGTGGTGTGTGGAGAAAAACAGGTAATGTGAAAGTGTGGGAGGTTCAAACAAATACTGTTTGAGTTTTTTTGGTTTTTTTTTTAATAAGAATAACTGTGACTGAAGCCACAGTTAGCCACAGGAAACTATCAACTGATATAGGTCAATAGACAATTCATTGTGGATGGCTAATAGAAGCATACATATGTATCTCTCCATGGGTACGGAATCTGTATGAAACTATTATGCCTGAGTCGGATTGCTTGCTTTTAGCCTTGAACTTGACTTCAACTCAGTTACGTTTACTGAAGGCGTGGCAGAAGCTGCCCTATAAAGGAGAATGGGGATAGTGCCAGCCTGTCTGTCACTGTTGGTGTTGGCTGGAGAGATATACCGAAGGCATTGCAGGTAAAACATCACTTTGCTGTTTTACTTAGTACAAGATGAAGCAGGTAAAATAGAAGTAATAGTGCTGGAAAAGGACCACAGACACATTGAGAAGGATTTGTCTTCGGGAGACAGAATAGAGTCCCCGTCCTTAATATTACCTGGAGGGAAAGAAAAGACAAATTTTACTGTCCTTAGAAACAGCCTTACAGTAAAACGGTAAGTTGTCAGAAGTAATTGGATCAAGTGGGAGTGGAGATCCTAAGAGGAGGAGGACTCTATAGTTACTGCATGCTGCTGCTAAATGAGGTAGAAAAGAAGTATCTGGAACTGTCCTATGGTATGTATGTAAAACAAGGAGAAAATTGACTTAATAAACAGCCGAAAGGGAGTACTTCACAGACTGTTTGGAGCATAAGGTCATGCAAAATGCTCCTGAGAAAGTAATCACTTGGAGGGTTGCCAAAGTGCCTGGCTTTGGTTTTGATTTTCTGAAATACTCAAGGCTTTTGCACACTGTATGTACGAGGAGTTGTTGTCCATCTGGGGTTTGGGACACCTAAGTTCAGGTCCCTGCTCTCCATCTGCAGTTCACTGTCACTGTGGGCAAGCTGCTGAAAGCCAGCACTCTCTCATTTGTTTTTTTTCTGAATGCAAGGACAGCTAATAAACTCAGGCTTTTCTTCATTATACGACAATCCTGGAACTGACTCCCTGAAGTTTTTACAATGCTCCAAATACATGAATGACACTGTCTTAGAGGGAATGAGTGCTTGCATTACTGTAGCATATATTGAATATTATGGATGAGATGAAATGTACGTTGATAGTTTGGAGTGTTTGAGAGGGAACAGGGGAAGGAGGGCTGCTGGCTTTTTGGCTTTTCTGGTATTCTTTGTAGTGTTTGAGAACTCAGCTGTCTTTCTAAAGTACAGAAACCCACCCATCTGAGCCAACATATAATGGAAGTGTTTGGAGAAAATTGTTGGAGAGGAGAAGGTGGACAGTTCACTATGAAGTAGATGCGTGTTTCTAATTGCCCGTTTCCACTTTCTGCTTGGCGAAAAATATTAGAAGCCATTGGAGGAAATTATGTCTATACTCTAACATAAGTCTTCATGCAAAGTGTGATTAGCTGCCAGTAGCACTTTTCACTGTTGAGTACCTGATTATAACAGTTGCTTGACATCTTTCGTGAATGAGTGCTGGAGGGAGATGAGACACACCCTTTACTGCTGGCTTTTAAGCTGTTTAATGCAGAAAATGGTGGGTGCTTGGGGTTTCCAGGTTGGTTTCTGCAGGGGTCACCAAACTTTTTGCACTGATATCCTCAGAGGCTCACCTTTCCTTCCCATCCCTTCCAACTGTTATACCTGATCTCTTTTTCTGCATCTCTCTATAGCTTTTGCACTGGTCCCCTTCACTTCCTCACTCTTTGTCATTTGACCCTCACTCTGAGACAGACAGCAAGAAGAAGGATCTCCCTCTGCTGAGAAGGAAGTGGGACCAAAAAAGAGCAGTAGATGCAAATTTGAGTGTGAGTTCTTTCTCGATTTCAGGTAAGTAAATGTGTTGGAGGAGATCCCAGGACTAAGTAAATGTATGTTTAACAGTTTCTGAATAATAATTTTCTTCCTTAGTTGAGACTCAGTCTCTTGTTCTTCTGCAGTGTTTCACACTATATCTGAACCAGCTTTTGTGAGTGTTTGAAATCCCTCCCTCTATCCCTATGTCTTGTGGCAGGAAGCAGTCCAAAGGCAATGCCTCTGAGACCCACTGCATTAAAACTTTGTCCCTTTAAAGTCTCTCTTCCTCAGAGTCTAGTAACAGTAAGAAGCTCCCCAGCAGCTGTTGTGATCTTTGCTGTTGCTGATTCACCCATGAAAGTCAGCTGGTGGCCAGGGCTCAGGATGCTACTCCACGAGAGGTGCTGGTGTGGGCAGGACAGTGCTAGCCAGGTGTGTGTGATCCCATGGGCTGCCTATGCAGTGGCATGGATGGATGTAGAGCTTGTGTATCTGTGCATGTGTGCCCCCAGACACAATGCTCATGAAGTTATTCCTGCAAGGGAAAAGTAGTTAAGTGTATTATTTTCTTCAGTCTGGTTGCTAATTTATTCTGGATATGTTAAACAAAGTAATTAAACACACACACACATGCTAAAAACTCTTGTTCTCTGTCAGAAGAGAGGGAACGCGTGTCAGACCCAGCCTTCAAGCTCTGTTAGTTTTAATTTGAGTTTTGGAATTAGTAATCAGTTTTGCTGGAACACTGTTGCAAGAAATAGATCTTAGCATGCATGGGGCCTCGGCACAGTTTCAAATGAATATTTGTTAAGAAGAAACCATTCCCTTGTCATGTTATGGTACATTACATGAGATTTATTTCCACTGTATTAAAAAGTGCAAGCCCAAGGGGAATGTTCTCTGTTCTTGTTGGCCAAGGGTGATTTCTGAATACCATCTGATTTTTTTTTTTTTTTGGTGGGACTTTTAGTTAAAACAAGGAGATGCAAACCTCCTTATTTTTCTAGGCTGTTGTTATGATGCCAGGAGGCCAAATGACTTGAAGCACTGAGAAAGGTGATGACACTAAGTAAAAACTGTATATGCATGAGGGGGCTGCATCACACGTTCAGTATGGCTGGTCTGTGTTTTTCTACATGTGTGAACGATTCACAATAAAAATCCGAGGCTTTGCTCTTACTGGAGCCATCTGCTCTCTTTGTACCATACCAGGAACATATCATATCTACAGACAAGTTTGTTTGGTAGGAAAAGAACCCTTTCATCTACCAAAAAAAAAAAAAAAGTGATGGCATAGGATGGCTTGAAACTGAAACTAAGTGACTTCAGGCTAGGAAATAGCACAGCGAAGTTAATTAACTATAGGAGTGGTTTTCCCAGAGCATGTGGTGGATTTTCCAGTGCTAATTTAAGAGAAGGTACGTCTTAAGTGGAAGCCAAGAGCTAGGGGCAGGAATCGCTGGATCCAGTGTGGTGGCATCTGCACCTGCTTCACCAAGGGCTTCTCTTTTCATGAGAAGAAGGACAAAAGGGGAACTATAGCTCAGGACAGTTAAAGTTTTGGTTTTATGAGGACAACTGCAAATGAAGGATGAAAGCTGGCAACGTAATTTTTCGTGATGGAAGGTGCTGGAGGAACCAGGAGGCTGATCAACCTTCCTGCTACTTCTCTGAACCCCACAACAGAGCTTTTTAGCTGAAGGAAGATCCGCAGGAGATGGTGAACACTTGTGCAGCTTTCTGTACATCCACGTGGCTCTGGGGAGTGTACCTGAAAGCTGCTAGTCTGGTTAGACAGAACAAACAGTGCTTTTAAAGCTCTGGTGCCACTGCCTGTCCAAACATGCAAATTTTCCACCTTTCTGTGCCCTTCTCCTACTCATGTTCCAGAAGTCCTCTCGCTCCACAGTCCAGCGTCTCCATGGAAGATGCACTGCCTCCCTTTGGAACAAAAGTAGTTCTTCGATGGCAAGAGTCTTGCTGTGCCCTATGACTGTAAAGGGGACAGAGTCTGCAATGGCAGATTTTATCTTCTGCATCCCTCCATAGCTGTGCCAGCAGATGTATTAGCAGGTCTGTCCGTTCTAGGGATTCACTGTGTGTGTGAAATCTTCACTCTTCCTAAGTGAATTGCCCCTTTCCTTTAGGTGTGTTGGTGAAAAGGGACTCGAATGTCTTCAGACTGGAATAGCTAAGATGCCATGCAGTGACTGCCCAATTTAAATACAAAACTACAATTCTGATCTGTTTAAACACTGGCCTCCCAGTGAACTACTGAGTCCAAAAACCCCAGACTTTGGTGTACACTCATGTGAGCAAGTAGTGCAGGTGGGATCCGGGTCTGGATGTTGCAGCTTGGTCCCATTTCTGCACTGTACCTTTAGGAAATCTGGTGGAGTGTCTGTGTAAGCTGGTAGGAGGCCAACCCCTAATCTGCCTGGGGTCTTTGGAGCAGACCCCAAGGAAAGGTAAGTCTCTGTCATCTTTACATCTCACAGGGAGCGACCATCAAATGCTCACTTGTGGAATTGGAATAAATAACTTGAAAGATACCATACGCACAGATGTGATCCATGGCCAGAAGAGTACTGGGTACCTCTGAGCATCCTCCCTGCTCACACCACCTCCCTCCTCCCCTGTGTGTGCAGCTTCTGCTCCATCCCCTACGCTTCCTTATGTTGCGGATGTACCTCAATGCTAACACAGCGGTTCACTAACAGCTTTGCTCTCTGTCCTCGGGGAAGACTCAAAATTGAATTTGTAGCAGTGACAGCACTGGTTTAAGATAAACCAGTTGGGATTTCACGACTACTCTTTCCCCAGGCATTTCCAACTAATAAGGATTTAGTCACTGTGACTGCCCTCAGCTTCGCAAGCTGCTGTTCCACAATCCTTTTGTGGGTCGGTGGGGGGGGGGGACGGGGTGTGTTTGCTTCCCCGCACGCTGCTAAGGCACCACTTTGGATCAGGAAACTAACAGCAGTCCATGTCCCTCCTTCACAGGAAAGAGGTACAATGCTCGCCCCTGGCTCTACTCTGACGTCAGAGCAGGGCTGGCAAACAACAGGGGCAACGGGAAGCCTCCAGAACCTGAAGAAATTTAATAACCAGGACTTCAACCGCCTGCGAGCTTTGTGTCTGAGCCAAGGACTGCTTTTTGAGGATGCCACCTTCCCCGCTCATGTTAGCTCCATCGGTCCCAACCTGCTCCCAGAGGATAAGCTGCGACGAGTACAATGGAAGAGGCCAACCGTGAGTTACGCCAGCCAGCGTGTTTTGTAGCCCTGCTGCTGAATTGCAGCGCTGGTGGCCAGGGGCTAAAGACCTTCACCCTGGGGGAAGAGATCTATGCGAAGCAGGGAAGTAGACCCCAAGGGGAACACTGGGAGCATGACACTGCAAGGGGGGATCCTTGCTGTGGGATGGGTGGAGGGAAGATAACCTCTGTAACATTAATGATCTCACCGGGTACATTTTGGCAGGAAGTTTGTTTCCACCAGTGAACCTGACTAGAACTAGTGTTCCCGCTTTGATCTGCTTGTAGAGGGCTTCGTGCAAACCTGAAAAGATGTCAAAAATCTGTTAAAGATCTTCAATTTCTGTAATCTAAGCCACTGACTCAGCAATACCTATTTTAAAGTAATTGGGACAAGGCATGAGATGAAGTGTGTTTGCTGATTCCCATTTGCAGTTTAATAGGCAGTTGTCATCATCTAGCACATGGATGTTTAAATTGGGAGGCAGAATCACATACGCAGCTCTTATCCTAGGACCTAACTCAGGGAATCTTTCCATGGTTGGATTTGCCACGTGCTGCCCTTTTGGTGGGTTTTACTGAGTGCACCACTAGCGCCTGGGGCGTTTGGCTTCCCTGGGCTGGAGCAAACCTGTTCATCTCCTTGAAGGCAACCCCTCGGGATGTAGAGACAGTAACTGTGAGACTACGTAGACAGGACAAGATAAGACAACTAGAAAAGATTTATTTGGACTGCAGATGCATGCAGGGAAGTGAGGGTACGCTGGAGATTGGCAGTGTGGTGGCCTTGGCATAGCAACAGCAGGGGCTGCTGCTGGCCTGGACGTTGAAAGCCATGGCTCACAGAAGGGAAGCTGGCTAGACCAAGAAGCCTGCAGAGCTGCTGAATGTGGATGCCCACATAGAAAGGCGGGAAACCCCCGCCTTGTTGTAAAAGGAATGTGATGTGGTGAAGTATCAGATGGAGCAGAAGCTGCAGCCTGGACACCAACAGGGCTGTGACTGCAGTGTTGTGATAGGGATGGGGGCTGAGGCTTGAACTTCTCACTACCCAGTGTTGCAGCAGGGCCTGAAAGTGCCAGCAAAATTGTGTGCTCAGAGGTACAGGCACTTCCAGTCTGGGTTCATGCTTTATCACATATTTTGGTAAGTGTGGAAATGCTGGGTGCAGATGTCTGGGTGGCCTCTCTGGAGATGCTATGAAGGGATCATTCTCCTCTGCAGAAACAGTTCCTACTGCTGGCTGAACATCTGGGCTTCTCCTCAGGCAGGCTTTCTTCAAATCCAGGTCCAGTGAGAATGTAGCTGGTGCTGTGTTTTGTACACTAGCACTCCACTGACAGGTTTGTAGTAAGTGGGGATAATCTGTCTTGGAATAGGGGTGGTAGTAGAAGAGTAACTAAAAAATGCAAAGGAGAGGAGCTAGTTGCCAGCATTTCCAGACTGAGACAGACAAAGATATGATAACCGAGCATTGGACTCAAAGACAAACATGGATATTAGGAAGGGCTCTCAGGGGCCTTTTAAAGATGAATAAACTGGAATAAAATGTTATGATACAGTTCTGTTAAGTACTAACCACCCTGGTGTTTTTGCTGTTTAGAAGCCGCAGAGCAGCGTAGGATTTCAAAAGAAAGCAAACTGACTTAGGAACACAAATAGCACTAATTGTGAGGCACCACAGTGTGGGATGAACCTCTATCCTACTCAAATGTCCTGAGAGTTATTTCATGTGCAAAGAGACAGACGTACCTTGCTAAAAGCAGAACCTGCTGCTGCTAGTGCTTCAAGTTTGTCAGGTGAGGCAGGTGTTGGAGAATCCCCTTCCATTTTGCTGAATCCACGAAGGTTAAGGTGATGAATGAAAGTTTTCATGGAATTGGTTTAAAAATTTGCAGAGGTCCTCTCCTTCCCAGAACTTCTCTTTTGAAGATTTTTTTTTTTTCCAACAATCACTACACAGTTTCCAGCATTGCTCCACCAAACTGACTGAAACCCATCAGTTCCAGCAATTTTCCAGAGTTTTTTCAGGAAGTAGCAGGCTTCTGGCTTTGCCAGAGCTCTCCTTGGAAAAATGAAACCATATGCTTATGGCCCAGGGTTCATGACACAAACATTGAAAAGGCTTTTCTTCTATTATGGCTCGTCTCAAACAGAAACCCAGGGCATCAGTGCTGGAGATGGCTTCATTTTAGTATTTTTTTTTCTCAGTTTGACCAAAATTTCTTCCTGTAGCCATTTCCTGATCATCCAGGCTTCATCCTGCTAGACAAGATGCAAGATGAAGGGCAATGGTGCCAGCTGCCTGGGGAGCCCAGTCAGAAGTTCTCAAACATCACCACAACACCCAATGCTGTGTCAAGGTAACATCAAATCTTGGCCTCCATCTCCTGGCAGAATGAAGCAGGGGCAGAAGTTGTTGCTGAATGTTTTGAGCCATGGGTCAGGAAGTAAATAAAACTGTCTTTGCATTTCCTAAGTCCTGAGAGGCCATTGCTGTGTCCAGTTGCCTCTGGGAGTTGATCCTTAGGGAAGGGGAGGGAGGGCTACAGTGTTAGGAGTCAAAGTGTTCCAGACCTGAAGTTTTTCAGCTGGGCACCTTTCACCTGTGCAGAAATGTTCTTAAACTCTTTGGTCTTAGATCATTTTGATCCTCACTGTAAGGATACGTGATCCCAGGTGTTTAAGCCACCTAAACTAATGAGCAAAAAAGAAACCTACAATTTCCCAAAGGGATTCTGTTTCTTTCCTGAATACATCTCCCAGAGAGTGAGTGTAGTTTCATCCTGCTGACAGCATGGCTAATTTAACCTATGTTAGTATTTTTCTCAGCCTCCATCATTACCTCCCTCTGACATTAAAAAAATTTGGCTGGAATTGTACTTGCGACACAAGTGGCATCTTAGTCCTATTAATCTCTTAGCCTCCATCTTCCGAGTCACATAGTATCTGGTTATTTAAGGGATATATAGCAATTATAAATCCAAATGAGCAGGTGAGCAACATGCTGCTTCTATTTTACCTTGTACATTCTCAAGAGAATTGCCAATTACACTCAGAGTTTGGAGTCTTCGTATGTATAAAGTAGAGAGAAAACAGCTTGGTTTTCAGACAGAAATAGTCAGTGGTGACAGTCAGAAACAACTTATTTTGACTTGTAAAGTGTGCTGATTTAGTATCGGAGTCCCTGAGGAGAGAGGTGCATTCGGAGCACCAACACTTCTTTTGAAATGTCACTTTTCCAAGCTACACAGTAGTTGCAGTTTCCCATCGGATGGGGACTGCTCCAGGCTGTTTTCATCCCCAGGCCCTCAGTCTACATCCGCTGAAATGTGTGCAATTTCTAACAGAGATTTTGCCTGTGGTATTTCAAACATTACTAGCGCTGGGGCTGGAGGTACCAGATAATTGCAGAGCTTCTGCTGTAGCTGCTCTTCTGATTCACCCACATTTTGGAGAAATGGAAAAGAAGTCTATTCTAGACTGAATAAAGTATATTCTATAGCTGGGCTTTTCTAAGAGCAGTTATTCCCGGGGTATTCAGCCCCTGAGCTGGAAGACAGGGATGGAGAGCAGAACAAATCCTCCATAGTCCAGGAGGAAGCAGTTAATGACCTGCTATACCACCTGGACACTCACAAGTCTATGGGGCCAGATGGGATCCATGTGAGAGTACTGAGGGAGCTGGGGGAGGAGCTCGCCAAGCCACTCTCCATCATTTATCAACAGTCCTGGCTAACAGGGGAGGTCCCAGACAACTGGAGGCTTGCCAATGTGATGCCTGTCTACAAGAAGGGCTGGAAGGAGGATCCAGGGAACTATAGGCCTGCCAGCCTGACCTCAATACCAGGGAAGATTATGGAGCAGATCATCTTGAGTGCACTCACCGGGCATGTGCAGGACAACTAGGGGATCAGGCCCAGCCAGCATGGGTTCATGAAAAGCAAGTCCTGCTTGACCAACCTGATCTCCTTCTATAACTAGGTGACCTACCTAGTGGATGAGGGAAAGGCTGTGCATGTTGTCTACCTGGACCTTAGTAAAGCCTTTGATACCATCTCCCACAGCATTCTCTTAGAGAAGCTGGCACCTCATAGCTTAGACAGGTGTACTCTTCACTGGGTAAAAAAACTGGCTGGATGGCTGAACCCAGAGAGTTGTAGTGAACAGAGTTAAATCCAGCTGGTGGCCGGTCACAAGTGGTGTCCCCCAGGGCTCAGTTTTTAGTCCAGTCTTGTTTAACATCTTTATCAATGATCTGGACGAGGGGATTGAGTGCTCCCTCAGTAAGTTTGCAGATGACACCAAGCTGGACGGGAGTGTCGATTTGCTCGAGCATAAGAAGGGCCTACAGAGGGATCTGGACAGACTGGATCAATGGGCCGAGGCCAACTGTATGAGTTTTAACATGGCCAAGTGCTGCATCCTGCGCTTCGGTCACAACAACCCCATGCAATGCTACAGACTTGGGATACAACAAGAGGAAATGGCCTCAAATTGCACCGGGGAGGTTTAGATTAGATATTAGCAACAATTTATTTACTGAGTAGGCTGCCCAGGGAAGTGGTGGAGTCACCATCCCTGGAGGTGTTCAAAAAACATGTAGATGTGGCACTTCAGGACATTGTTTAGTAGGGGTGGTGGTGTTGGGTTGACGGTTGGACTTGATGATCTTAGAGGTCTTTTCCAACCTCAGTGGTTCTGTGATTCTATTCTGTAAAGATCCATCAAAGAGAAATTCTCCTTGAAGAGTTATGTCAGTTTCTAAAAACTGAGATGCTCCCTTAATGTTCACACCACATTCTTTCATTTTTTGGTGCTTTTTCTTCACACAAGCAATCGAGTGGAACAGAGAAAGTCACAAAATTATTTGCTGTTGCTGAATAAGTGTTTTTAATCAATTAATGTTTTAGCTAAAGGTGTCACTTTGTTCTGATCATAATGCATAATACTACACAGATGCAAAAAGAAACTGAATTAGGACGAGCCAGATGATGTGAATTGTGGTGGTGCTGAATTCCGAGTGCTTTATTTTTGCTAACATTGATTATATTTTCAAATACGATATGTGTGAGGGGAGAGAGATTACCACATATGCAGCAGTGCCTTGGCCCTGCACCAGGGATAGCCCACCATGGTGCTTGATGTGATACCCTATATAAATTTTGTTAAGGATAGTCCCTGATCTTCAGTGCTTATGCCTTCAAAGGCTAAAATGGGCAGAGGATGAAGCTGCTGAAGGTTTTTCTGAAGAGTCTTCAAGGTCACAAACTGCTGCTCCTGCAGCTGCTCACCTTTTGTCTCTTGGGGAACCCGTAGCTACCTTACGGAGTGAGGGATTGCTGAGCAAAAGCTAGCATAGGGTGGTCCATCCCCTGTTTAATGTAGGGGGACAACATGTGGGGGGCAACCAGAAGAGAGGGAAAAGCTGCAAAGTGGACAGCGGAGGTTTGAGGGTCAGCATGAGAGAAATCCCTGAGTGCCTCTTCTCACTCATACGAGGGTGTGTGATGAAAGGACCGTCTGAAATAGCCATAGTGGGTTTTGCTCTGCATCATCACAGTCTGTTCGTATCATCAGGGCATGGACTCCTGGGCGTTTGCCTCGTGTCCGGTGTCAGGAGAAGAGAAGAGCAAGGTCTAAAAGAAGCCCTTGGGTAGAAGCCACCGAAAGAGGCTGCACTTGAGCAAGGGAGATGCCTTGTTCTCTTAGCAGAGACTCAGGGAACTGTGCACTTAGCTTCTAAAAAGCGTTGGGGAAAGTGGTATAGTTTGAGTCAATGCTTTTTTTCAGGGAAAAGTGATTCATCATTTGATGCAGTAGTTTTGCAAAAGGACTTGCTCACGTTTTTTCCTCTCTTCCTCTGTCCCTTCCCAAGCCAAATGTAACTTTCTTTCAGCAACAGAGTGCCTATCATGATTCTGCACTGCTTTTGGTGATTTTTTGTTTATTGCCATTTTACTTACTCCCCAGAAATTTCCAGGAATTAACATCAAGGAATTTTGAACCCCGGAACTGACTAAACCAAAACGGATCCTTTAAAAAAAATTTTAAAGTTAGAATCTTTCCAGATGGATAAGCTGAGCTGGAGTTTCTGCTGCATCAGCGTTGGCCTGTCTGTGGCTGGAGGGGAGAAAAAGGCAGATTTTATTCAGGCAAGAAAGAAGACAACACTTTAACGTTAACCTGAAAACTTCACTCTAATAGCAGAGAGGAAAAATGAAGAAAAACCTACCAAAAAAAAAAAGGGGGG
>Ga0065711_1047783_pt1 | contig 12145 bp, 10 predicted proteins | sample Hoacrofraction12_FD_59098 | JGI IMG/M metagenome (GOLD analysis project Ga0065711, IMG submission 59098) | Hoatzin crop microbial communities from Cojedes, Venezuela - Epithelial fraction 12 v2 (version 2) | ecosystem: Host-associated > Birds > Digestive system > Esophagus > Crop | place... | reverse complement strand
ATCCTGTGCAGCCTACTGTAGGTGACCCTGCTTCGGCAGGGGGGTTGGACTAGATGACCCATAGAGGTCCCTTCCAACCCCTACTATTCTGTGATTCTGTGATTCTGTGATTGTTCTTACCATCTGGCAAAAATCCTAAATGACAGGAAAATGCCCTTTACTTATAGCGGAGGTTTTGTTGTCATGGAGCTCAACCCCTGCACTAGTCTGCAAGCTCTACAGGATAACCTGGCATCACTGCAAATCACATTAAAAAAAAAAAGAAAAAAAATAATTAAAAATAAGAGACATTATACCAAACCACTAAAAAAACGTATAAACATTCTTCTCTATAAACAGCTTGAGTTTCTTTTAAATGTCATTACCTTAAGCAGGTATCTCTTTTTTATCAAGCAATCAAAATGCTTTGAGACTCAGGTTTTCTGGGAACTCAGTACTGCTGGTTAGCTCCTAGCCTGTATTTTGAAATAAATCCTGGAGTGCTTCAAAACAGTAATTTTCATGCTTAATGTACAATGTTACACAAAGCATTTAAAGTGCTTGTGTGGGCACTTCTGAAAGGCTCCTTAACTTGGCACTTTCCCATCTGATTTCAGTAATTCGGACAGGCCATGTGTTTTTGCAGTGGAAAACAAGGAGAGATGTTATTTTAGATTAAAAAGCTAACTGCACACAACTGAAAGGACTGTAGGAGACCTAATTTCTATTTCTTGCGTCATCCCCAAGAGAATTGCTCCGGGGTGACACTGGTAACTCACATCAGAGTCCCATGCCTCAGTTTCTTCCCCGTAACAGGAGGACGTCTTTTGTAAATCACTTCACAGAAAGCCTTTTATAGAAAACCACTCCATGAAAGTTCCCCACCTCATTTTAAAATCAAAAATTTCCTTGCCTTCACAATGAAGACTGAGTGACAACACATAGGTCGTGATTTTTCCGCTTGTTGAACACCAAGGAAGATGTTGCTTTTGCTCCTAATGTAAACTGAATTGGGTTTCTAGGCCACGATCCTGCTAGATGCTCTCGTGCGTGCTTAAATCTGAGATTCAGGGGGAATCTCAGTGGATGCACTGATTGAGCATCGTCACTTCCAGAAGCTTCAACTCACCGCTTTCTCTAGTTAGACACAAATCATTTTCCTCTAAAAAGAAAAACTTTCTCCAGACAGTTACAAATAAGATACAAGTTATATTCCTGGGGTATTATTTATGACATATTATCAGTTTCTTGGCTCTGATCTCAAGCTGTAGTAAATTGGCATGGATCCATTACAGATCCATTATCATTAAAATGAGTAGCAACTGGGAACCAGATGGCACAATGGTTTAGGGCACTAACTTTCTGCTGCCTATTTGTCTAGACTACTCCATGATGAGAATTGAATAACACCATTTGGCTTTGTTTGAGCTGAAACTTTCAGCAGCTTTGCAAAGACAACCTTCAAAAATACATATTTGAAGACATATATATATATTTATATCAAGATCCTGTATTTTCTATTTTTTTGTGACATGAAAATGATCCTTATTTTTGTGCAGGCACATGAAGACTACCGTAATTTACTGCGAGTATATGCCAAAGAAAGGTTTGTAAGTTTCTGTCTAATGGAAGGTAAATGTATTTGGAACACTGTTATTTCATTACACCTGCTAGGTTATAAATTAGTTTTTTTTTCTCTGAAGTTCAACACTTTGTCACTCCATTTAAATAATAAGCCAGTGCTCAATTTACATTGTCTCCCTGCTTGACTATAAAGAAGTGCTGTTATTTCTCGATATGCTCATTATGGAAACAACTGTCAAAATACTTTCTTAATTCCTGCCCATGTTTAAAACAATAGGAATAGAAAAAGAAAATTTTGAAGAAAAAAAGAATTATTAGAAGTGGGATGGCAGAGACTGGAAACTGGAGTTAAAGAAATTAATGTTATACATACGTGAAGTCATTAACAATTGAAACAAACACATCTAACGGCTTGTGAATTTTCCAGTTTTTAACATCTCAATTTAAAGACTGGATGTCTTTCTAAATTCATGCTCCAGTTGAACCAGAAGCTTGCTGCAGGGATAATCGGGTAATGTTCTATGGCTTACGTTAAGAAGGGACTCAAATTAGCTGCAATATAACAGCTCCTTCTGTTCTGAAAATCTGTGAATCATCCAAGAACTTTTCCACCAAATCCACAGAAGATAAGAATGAATACTGCAAATATTTCTGAAGGGGAAAAAAAGAGAAGCAAATAATCCCTCTAAAACCCCACATACATATTTGAGGATTTCAGCAGTATCTTGAAAATATAAGGCACATCTGAACTGTCAAGTCACTTGCATACAGAGAAATTTGCTAAAAAGCTGTAACGCCAGTAGCATTTCTGGTGCATCCCTCTCAAGAACTGTTTTGTGCAGAGTCAGCCTCTCTCCTGCCAACCTAATATCTCACTCTCACACTTCTTCTATCACTTACTTTATCATTCCATTCTTTTGGATTTTTTTTCTTTTGACATTATGAGGCCCAGCTACAAGAGACACTTCTCTCTGGCTTTGCAAGGCTATTGCACACCGTTCCCTTATGCACACAGCATGGGCAGTCAGGAGCAGAGTGGAGTCAGCGGGAAAAGACCAAAAGACCCTACTGGGATGGAGTCACCTAAGCCCCCGCTGCTAGCACCAACCACCCTGTAGCATGTTGGATCCTACAGCCCAATTAATGAGCATAATAGTGTCTTCTTCAGGGGCAATCCTCTGTATCCTATGTGTGAAGAAGCACTTCAGCAGTTCTTGCATTTTATGACTGAATTAATGTGATAAAACAGTAGGAACATCATCAGCTAAGTGGGCAACCAAGGAAAGCATGAGCTTGACACCAACGTGAGAAAAGCGCCTGCAGCAATGTGCTAAGAGTGAAATTCTGAAAAGTTTTTTGCCAGATAGAGGAGCCCTAATGCCCACTGTCCAAGAAATGAGTCAGGATAAGACTCACTGCAACAAGTTCAGTTTGTCGATAGGCCTGATCCTGTTGGCGTAACTCACCTTGGTGACTTCAGCATGTTGATGGAGTGAGGGAGAGAAGGAATAAGCTGCAATTATGTCTGTGATTTGGTTCGTGTGCAGAGGCTCTTCCCAGGCAGGTACCCTCGGAGGCTGCTATGCACCCCAACCCATTTGGCTGCCCACAGTTGCAGGTTTCAGGACTTCTCAGTTTCAGGAATGCGAATCCTCATGGACATGGCAATGGCTTCACATCAGCTAGGAGACAGATTTTCTCCTCAACACATTTCTCTCTGTGGATGGGTAGGTTTTCTGATGAGGTGGAGGAAGGGGGTCTAGTGATGTCTGATTTCCGAACCACGCACTTCATCCTCTGACAGTCAAATTATTAGAAAGACTTGCCTGGGTTAGACTGGTCTTGCTAGTTCAGCAACCTGTAACTACATGCAATGCAGTATGTCTCATTAAGAAACATTACTGTAGGCATTTATGGGAGAACATAATTCCATATTCCTTCCCCAATAACTATAATTTTTCCAAGACACAGTTATATTATCATGTCAGTGAAGCATAAGATAAAGCCAAGCTCCTTCTGCTCTGCAACCTTGTAAAGAAAAATGAGAGCACGCACACTGCGGGTTGGGCTGACTGGATAGATGCTGTACTGCTGTGCTGGCATAGTACTGCATCTCAGCCATGATGAGAACTGGTGCTCGTGATGTCACACTACTTGTGGACACACAGTGGTAAGTCAAGGAAGTCAAGGTGATGTGCCCTGTGGCTTTACAAGCCTTAATCTTTGTAAGATCAGGCCTCTATAATCTCCTCCATGTGCCAGAGTAGGTATTTGCTCCTTGGCTAAGCCAAGACCAGCAGCATAAACTCGGGCAAACACAAGGACTGTAAAAAGATCCTGCATTTCTCCCTTCATTAACCAGGAAGCCAAAGCATGTTTCTTTGACACATTTACCCCAGCAAATCCACAACAATGTGCATGCATATTCTGGAAAACTTCTTCCAGCCATTCCAGTGCACAGACAGCTTCTCTGAGAACAAACATGTACCCAGCATTATTCTGATGTTCCATGGGAAAGAGTTCAGGTCTTAATACAACAAAAGTACAAGAACATAATTCAGGCCAGAACATCAAGGTTTCTATTTATTTTAAAAATTGATGGATTACAGTTTGGTCATTTAGCCTTCAATATTTATTACTATGTCTCTGAATATCCTGAGAGATGCTGAACATCTTCCTATCCAACATGTGCAAACTTTTGCCGTTCTACCTACTAAGACCAGCTTAAGTCAAGCTATTCAGCTAAGGCATTACTAAAATGTCTTCTATTTTTAAGTTGCCATATTCTCAGGATTTCCTAAGCTCCAGCTTATGCCTCATGACAATGTCTCATTAAAATGACCTTACTGCTCAGATCTTTATGTAGTACAGCCAACCATTGCTCAGCTGAAGTCAATAAAGGGACACTGATTTATGAGATCTGCCTGTTCATTATCTTAATTTCTGTTAACAAACCTTTCAATGAAAATGAGCATTGAGAAGGGAAAAATCTGACATGGGAATAAGACAAAATACATTATGAAGATGACCAGGTGTTCTACCTTGCTGAACACAAGTATTTCACTTCAAAGACAACCCCTAGGGAAATTAAGACATGCCAATAATCTTCAACTAGTTTCTAAATGAACAATAATAAATGATAAATTCCTGTAACAAGCAAGCAAATTTGCACAAATTAATGATTCCATAAACAGAACTCTATTGCTTTTAAGAACATATGCACACTTGTCTTGCAGTTAGATGCCAAAGTTTGGCTAATTTTGTATATTAGAAGAATCAGTCAATCTTGCCAAGTAATGTGGCTGAAAACATGTACCATTTTGTGATGCAAGGCCACTGCAACTTCAAATAGCAACAGAGCTCCATACTACAAGCTATTTGTTGCATGATCTTCAAAGAGCTGAAGCTTCCATTGAACAGAAGAAAACAGGCACTCATTCACCTACGAATCTAACAACACGTAACATTGCTAGTAGATTGTACTGGCCAAGAATGCTAGCAATAAATTGAATGAAAAGAAATGGAAAGTCAGACACTTTATGAACGGTTTATACGGAAATAAGTCTGTTCTTTGAGGAAGGACAATAAACTAGTTTCTCAGACCAGTCTGACTGTCCATACCATAAGCGAAACATCTAAGCCAAGCAAAGCATTCTACTGCCATGGAAAAATAGCTGTTCCAGTGTTCCAAAGGGTGAGGAGAAAAGTAATAACACATGGAAGTCCTAGTAAAACAAGTAGACCAGTCCTTCCACATAAGGTGCCTCCCTCAGTTCCATATATTGTACTTCCACAATATTCCAGTAAAACAATGACAATGGATAATGCAATCAATAAATTCAGGAAGATAAATCCTGTCTCCCTTGAAGTCAATGCAAAATTTCACCATTTTCAGAATCGGGATTTCAGCCCTGAGTGCTTTTATTTTCAACTATTCACAGTGAGGAGAACACTGGTTATCAGCACTCAGTCTCTCTATTTGTTGTCTGCTTTTAAAAATATTTGTATTATCAGATTTTAAGAGCTATATTTAACACTTAGCTCCACTGGCTTCTTATGCATTTCAGGAACCTGTTAACAATAATAATTAAAACAAATAACTTTATTTCCATCATCATTGCTGGATTGGCTCCAGACATTCTTTCTTCATTCTTCCCCATCTGTCCATCCTGCACTGGCCTTCTTTTATTATTCAGTCTGCCCATGATTAATGTGAAGGCTATTTCTTCTTTTTCCCCTTCACTGACTCTTTTCATGACTTAGCTGAAAGTGACTGTTTCTTTTAACCAATATAATAACAAGGAGCATTTAATTCTTCGTTCAGATATGACACTTGGGAGAAGACGAGGTTTTGTCCAGGATACTCAATACATGCAAGACCTCCTAAACACACAACACTACTCTTTGGTTTGCCCGTACATATATCCCTAAAAGTTGCAGGAAAAGTAAAGTTTTATAGTGCTTGCAGGCTTCCAGAGGGGAGCCTGTTAAAATCCAAGGGAATCTGTCACCATTAACAATGGAATCCCACAAAACAAGAGTGGGGACTGCCCTGACAAAACATCTGCCTATGTCAACAGACTGTCAAGTGAAACAAAGCACCACCAGACATTGATCTGGGTAACTTAGTGTCTGCTCTCCGCCACCACCTCCCCGCTGACAGCCAGGCACGCTTGCAAGGCACATCTGCTTCTCCCTGACACCGCTGAAAGACTGCAAAGCTCAGTGTAAGTGTGGCTCCCTGACAGCTCTGCCTCAGGACTTCACACCAACAGCATCTACAGTGCTATAAATGCTTCACTCTCCTTTGCTGCACATAGATAAAGATTTTATTTCTCCCAAGGAGACAATCTTACTTACTTGGGATAGCGCCTCTGCTGAAAGATGGGCAGAATCTCTGCATCTTGATTTGAATGTAGCAGCAGTAAATCTCGAAATCTTTCTGTCAGGACAAAGAAAAAAAGAAGGAAAAAAAACAAACAAACAAACCCAGACTGTGACTCTGCATTGTAAGTTCAGGCCACAAGTAAGCAAGCAATAATATCAGTAAATTCTCTTCTCCAGAAATACTTACCAGAGGACAAAGCTAAGTGTATAGGGAATAAAATCCACATATTTATACAAAACTACTCCTAAGACTAGAAATCCTTATTTCCTGTAAACCTTTTTATGAATATATTAAAATGACATTTTTTTCACCCAATATTGAATTCTAGCAGTGCTGAGAAGTTTCTGAGATCTGCATACAGGTCTTCTGGGTATCATACACAGCCAGGCAAGAACAGTCCCTGTCTTGAAGAGCTTAGTCTAAACAGAAAGGAGAAGTAACTAAGAAATCACCAGCCACTCAAGGACCACAGTAGTCTAAACAAATGTAGATTAATTAATTAATCTAAATTAAATTGCAGTACAAATCCTTGGGTAACTGATTCACTGGTATTTTCAAGGATGGTTGGAAGACTGGATTGTTATTTGTTCACTACTATATATTTTTAAAACTTCATTATAGGACCATCTGCTGTAGGTAAGGTTTTTGTAACTGCTTCACCGATCACCAAGTGAAGGGGTGGTTGTGATTTGTGTAGCTGCCTTTCTCTGATGCGTTTCTTTAGAGGCGGTTAGACGCAATATGTAAGCAGGATCTGTAGGAGCTTCTATCATTATCAGTTTCTGAGTTCCTGAAAGATGGGAACCTCTTCAAAATTCACTTGATACCCAGACTCAGGGATAGAAGGGAATTTCCCAACCAGGTCAAACCACCTTAGCACATCCTGTAGCTTTCCATCGCATGGGACATGCTCTGTTTCCTTCTTTCTTTCCATCTCCTGCAACTTTTATTTAACCCATGCTCCAGTGGCACAGAAACCTAGGACACTAGTGATGCCCCTTCCACCTTTGCATCTCCTACTCTTCCTTATAAATGTGGCTTGAAATCTTCAGCTACAGGTTTTATCCTTTATTTGCTAAACTACAGTTTGTAGCCTGTGTTGTGTGTAGTAGCTGTACTATGGGTTTCTCTAAACCAGCCATCTTTTCCATATACTTTTTTCATTCTGGGAACTGAACCTGAGGATAAGTGTAGTCCTTCCTCCCCTTATATCCCCATGCATCTCAAAATATCCTCTAACACCAGGTTTACAGATACTAAAGGACAGAAAACCAGTGGAGAACAAATCTTAATCTCCCTGCTCTGAAAAGGACCCATAGCAGCTCTCTTACTTCTTACAGGTTAGTATATTACGGCTTTCTTAATATTCAGTTTTAAGTACTATTATGTCATCATAACTAAACTCCATTAATTTGGATGCAATTCTGCTATGTAGTCTCTAAAATAGAAAAAAAAACATATTCATCCTTCATAAAGCATAATTTGAAGCATAATAAATTTAGAAGATAAACTATCTTGTTAAGGGCTCAGTTTTAAAGGACAATTGCCTCAGATGGTCTGATTTAGTCTTTCATCTGGCTGAGCTGTATTACAAAGACCTCAGAGAAGATACCAGGATCTGCCAGCAAAGAAACAAGGGCTGATACTTATTATCTTCAGTCCTTTATTTCTACACCTCTTCAGACTCATTTTTGAAAGAAACAAGCATTTGTACCTCCAAAATTCTTACCACATCTTCAAAATGTGTCTTAGCTTTCCCTGTCCCTAACCAGGACAGAGACTAGATGTGGCCAGCAACAACAAATGCAATGCTGTAAAGATGGAAGTGAAACTTAACAAGTGTCTTTCAGGGAACAGCCCGCTCATTATCATGACCAGAAGCTTGCCATTACAGCTATTTCTTGACCTTTTCTTGAATTTTTAGGAAGATGCAGAGATATGCTTTTTTCTCAGTCCTCTGGTACATGGCCGTATGTTGTACATGGGCATGCTCTGTCATCCATAAAGATGATACAGTATGATCTTCAAAAGATACTGGACAAGTACTGAAAGGCTTCAGAAAGCTTTCACTGGTGCACAACATCTAATTGTATAGGTGTCAGCGACCACATTAACTTCCAACCCTACCTCAGGCATCCCCCAACACAACGCAAGCTACTAGAACCCTTTATAAAATGGCTTTGTATGAACGACAGCCTTTGTGTGTGCCTGGTGGGGGAAAGAGAGGAAGTTTTCAATAGCAAACACTGAACAATCACCACCCTTCCTTCCACAACATGAAAGTTTTGACCTCCAGGACATGGTGCGAATCACCATAACCAAGTATTTGTCTTAGGGGTGGTCTGATGTCTTTATTTTTTAGGATCTAAAACCAGGTGCAACAGCAATGCAAAGCATGGGGAGATGCGCTCTTCTTCAGTTCACTGCTACGCAACACCACTTCACATGTAAGTGAGTGAGGTTGGTTTGGCAGACCTTGCAAAGGACCTGTGATTCTCTGGGAGAGACAAAATGCATCTCAGGGAGGGCATAGATAACGTCTCGCTCCATTGTTCTGCCCAGGCAGACAGCCATATTCCATCTCTAACCCCTACTCCATGACTCTTTTTCTTGTGCTGCTGCCCTTTCCCATTGATCTAGGCCACCTGGCTGCACACCAGGACTCAATTCAACAGGCCGTGATCTTGGAAATATTTTGAATAGTAATGCGACAGGGCTGGCCAGTACTGGAGTGAAAGCAGCCAAGTTATGGCATCTGAAACTGGCCTAAACAGCTTCCCTACTGGATCTTGTTTTAGTTAAAGTCAGCTTTTATTTTTTTCCCCACACTATGGCAAATTTCCCAGGCAGATGTATTTTCTTTTCATCATATGACTTTACTCATTTTTCCATGGCAACTGTTGTGCTATATGGTAGCATTCCACCTCATCTCACATACATCCTACAACTTCCTCCAGCGCACGTAGCCTCCATGTCCTGTAAATCCTCTTAAGAGAAATGGCACACTGAACAGAAGCCTTAAGGATTAATTTGTCCCATAGGACCATTATGTACATGCTTCACCCTTCAGGTCCACGTTATTCTCATATTACTATACGTGTGCACAATATAAAAGTCACATTGGTGCAAATGACACTATTGTCTTTAAAGACTATCCAATAAGGTGATGAAGCAAGTGATGAGAGCATTAGCAGCTACAGACAGAACATAGGTACTTTTAGTACTCTTACAAAAGTAAATATCAGAAGCTTAAAACTTGACTAGAGAAGGCTTTTCAATTTGGAAGAAAAAAATCAAAATGACACCTTCCAAGGTGGTAAAAAATTTTTCAAAAATCTAATATTTTCTTTGAATCCATTCTACAACAACAGATAAAGACTTAAGAATGGATGAAACTAATCAGAGTATTTTACATTATTTTGATCTGCAATCACTAGCTGATCAATAGCACCAAACCAAGTCACAGACAATCTTATTACTCAGATCATTTTAGAGAGACATCTCCCAAAAATGAATCTTTTCCACCACATCCTACCGTTTAGTACCTAAAACATGATGCTTTCTATCTAGCTGTTGGTCCGGTTTGTTAATAAAATATGAATAACATTTACTAAACCAAGTTTTAAAATGCTTGCTTCTGAAAAATCTGCAATTATCCTCTCTCTCAATCTATGCATGCATTTTGCATTTGTTTAAGTCTGTATTAGCTCGTTTCCTAATGATTTTTTACATTGTTCTGAGATCAATTACGCCACTGATTGTTTTGTCACTTTGCTGAGTGTGACACTGCAGACACTGTCTCGCTGACTCTCCTGTAAGTCTACCCATAGGACGAAGCTCTCACAGACATCAAGAATGGTTGCACAGTCATGTCTTATGCTCAAACTTATCTTTTCAACATGCTGAGTGTCTCCACTTCCTTCTGGCTTTCATTTTGAGCATACAGTTCCTTACAATTCCTCGATCAGTGAGAAGTCCTCCAGTAAACTGAGGTAGTCTCACACTGATCATGTATGTTTAGCTAAATGCGTAGCATAGTTACCTGTGATACTACGGCTGGATGTAACTAAACATCTGTGCTCCTAAATCTGGTAGGTTGTAGACCATAAAGTAAAAAATAAAGTTTGCCATTGAAACTTTTAGACATTTAATGTGTCCTCTTGCACATACCTCCCTTCTCTTGTCTTTCATCTAATTCTTCTTCCCTCCTTTCCACCCTTTGTTCCTCCTCCCTGCTTCCCAGCTCAACATATTCACAAGTCAGTGCGATTTCAAACTAAAAAAATCTGCCTAGTTTTATGCAAAATGCAGAGTGGTCTGGAGAACCTCAGTACCTTGCAATAATAATAATTAAAAAAAATTAAATCATCTTTCTTAAATTGTCAACGGCATTTAAAAGGATTTGAGACCCACTAATCTGGCTTGTCTTCAAGCTCTGTAAATTTGGAAACGCTGTCATAAGTAGTTCCTCAGTGTCTTACAAAAAGACAAGGCATTTAGGAAGAAGTCTTTGCCAGTTAAGGGCTATAAAACTATGATGAGCAACAAGATGACATAAAACTGAAATGTCCATATTTCAGTTTGACCCGTGGCTTATTAACGGCTAAAGTTTCTGAAGTTACGGAAGTGTCACTTCTCTCCTTTTGAAGAGTCAGTGCTACAAATATCCTCCAGTAGATGAAAAGGGGAGGAAAGAAAACAACCATGAGGTAATGCTGATGAGCTAAAGGTTCCAAAATGATTACATCATAAGCCTTGGAATTTCCCTGAAACATACACATTTTGCTGAAACAAAGAGACAGGTTTTTTGATCAGCTTGAACTTCCATGATTCTCAGTCCATTTAGCCTCCTGGAGTTTAACTCTCTTGGTTTTTCATCACTATTTCCTTTCCTCCTGATCAGACATCTGAAAGACAAATTAGAGCCCACCATTCACAGAGCTACTAAAAAAAATTAATAACTAGTAAAAATCCAGAAAGTTGAAAATTATATAAAAAACCTTGCTGTTTATTTAAGGGAAATAGAGAAGCTTTTACAAAAAGGCAGCTTGTGTCTTCATTTTCTAAGCTAGGTGATCATTCTTCTGTTCAATATTTTCTTTTCATAGAAACACAGAATCATAGAATTGTTTAGATTGGAAGAGACCATCAAGATCATTAAGTCCAACCATTAATCTAATACTGTCAATTCCACCACTATACCATATCCCTAAGCTCCCCATCTATAGATCTTTTAAATACCTCCAGAGATGGTGACTCCAGTACTTCACTGGGCAGCCTGTTCCAGTGCTTTACAACTCTTTCAGTGAAGAAATTATTTCCTAATATCCAATCTGAACCTCCTCTGATGCAACTTGAGGCCATTGCCTCTCATCCTAATGCTAGTTACTTAGGAGAAGAGACTGACACCTGCCTCACTACAATCGCCTTTCAGGTAGCTGTAGAAAGCAATAAGGTCCCCCCTCAGCCTCCTCGAGACTAAACAGCCCCAGCTCCCTCAGCTGCTCCGCATAAGACTCGTGCTTTAGACCCCTCACCAGCCTCATTGCCCTTCTCTGGACACACTCCAGCACTTCAATGTCTTTCTTGTAGTGAGGGGCCCAAAACTGAACACAGTACTCCAGGTGCGGCCTCACCAGTGCTGAGTACAGGGGCACGATCACCTCCCTACTCCTGCTGGCCACACTATGCCTG
>Ga0065711_1047780_pt1 | contig 12145 bp, 5 predicted proteins | sample Hoacrofraction12_FD_59098 | JGI IMG/M metagenome (GOLD analysis project Ga0065711, IMG submission 59098) | Hoatzin crop microbial communities from Cojedes, Venezuela - Epithelial fraction 12 v2 (version 2) | ecosystem: Host-associated > Birds > Digestive system > Esophagus > Crop | place... | reverse complement strand
GCCCTAGTGAGGCCTCATCTGGAGTACTGTGTCCAGTTCTGGGCTCCCCAGTTCAAGAAAGATGAGGAGCTACTGGAGAGAGTCCAGCGGAGGGCTACGAGGATGATGAGAGGACTGAAGCATCTCTGCTATGAGGAGAGGCTGAGGGAGCTGGGCTTGTTTAGCCTGAAGAAGAGAAGGCTGCGAGGGGACGTAATAAATGTAAATATCTCAAGGGTGGGTGTCAAGAGGACGGGGCCAGACTCTTTTCAGTGGTGCCCAGCGACAGGACAAGGGGCATAATGGGCACAAACTGCAGCACCGGAAGTTCCGTCTGAACATGAGGAAGAACTTGTTCCCTCTGAGGGTGACGGAGCACTGGAATAGCTTGCCCAAGGAGACTGTGGAGTCTCCTTCTCTGGAGATCTTCAGGACCCGCCTGGACAAAGTCCTGTGCAGCCTGCTGTAGGTGACCATGCTTCGGCAGGGGGGTTGGACTAGATGACTCACAGAGGTCCCTTCCAACCCCGAACATTCTGTGATTCTGTGAAGGGATTTCCTGGTTCTCTTACAGACATGAAAAAGGGCTCATGAGCCCTTCCTATTTTTTTCTTATCAATTAGTTGAATAAATGGTATTGTCCCTCCCTACAAAAATTTACTTTAAAGATGTTCTGTGCAGAGACCATGCTATTTTGGTATTCCTTAAGAAACTTACAGACCTATTGTACTCATCCCCTCTCATGCTTACTTTTGCCAAAAGGTATTTTGTTTCATTCTGGGATAAATTGCCTGTAAACGCTTTGTGGCATACAGAATATTTCTTTGAGAATCTCAGATTAGCATATAGCTGTATCATTAGGAACACTATGAGGCTGGCCAAACATTTTGCACACAAATGTTATTCATTGAAAAACAATCCTTTACAAAATTGCAAACATTTTGCAATTGTCAACATTTTCAATTTTCATAAATCTTTAACAGAATTTTACGTGCTGATATCTTCTACCTTGTCAACATTTTTACTGACATTTTCTTCAACCAGTTCTTATTGACAAGAATTCATACATTTGTACTGCTTTTTGTATAAAAAGAAAAAAAGTCACATCTGTAACTAAATGAGAAAAAACAATGTCCTGTGCTTCAAAGTTTTCTGACTGTTTGTTTTTATTATAAAGCTAACTGAATATTTTTTTGAGTACATTATTTTTGGTTACAGTTTCCACTAACATTTTATTGTTGAAAAGCTGTTGCCAGTGTGCTGAGATAAGGCTAAAAAGAGCCGGTGATTATTTGTGTTGGCTGTTCCAAAGTCTTAGAAAAGGAAATAATATTTCGGGAGTTACTGAGTGAATATATGAAGGAGGAAGAGATGTTTCCTGAATAAGCAGGGATTTGTAGCCCACACCTGCAGAAACTGGCTCTGTGGCTTGGTATAGTTGAGGACTGAATTTCCTGCTTTTCAAAGTTCAGTTTCCCCAGTGAAAGTTCAGTTCTTCCAGCACTCATTATTGCAAGTTCCCTGTCTCTGATGGCATGAGGCACCTCCTAATGGAACAGGACATAGTGGTTCAGGATTATTAGGCATACAAGCTGCCTGCCATGACTTGTTCTGAAGTCTAAAACCCTGCTGAAGCAGCTTCAGAGCATTATTCTGCTTCTCCTGTAAGTTTTATGCAACACTGTGTGTTTCCCTTCTTCGGTATTCTGCCTGCATTGTTCCCACATGGTTTCTTCAATCTGAATGAGTATCAGAGGATTAAAATATTACAATTAATTAAAAAGATCACTATTAGTACAGACATGAGTAGCTAATTATTGAATTAAAAATAGTGGTTTGATCCTTGGTTCAGTGGTGCAATACACTCACAAATGCAATGCACTCCAGAGTCTGCCCACTGGCAGCCTTCCCTGGGGAGAAGCTGGCAGAGCTGAGCGAGCACACACCTCCAGCGCTGCCCTCAGCCCTGCAGCCGCGCAGACCAGCTCTGCTCGGAGAAAATGCAGAGAAAACTGTCCCTGGCTCTGGGACATGCAGAACTGCTGAACTTGGAAATATGGACCAAGGCTTTTCTGGTTTTCTGTGTCTGACCAAGATATCTGTGACCACCCCGGCATTCTGCATGACTTAAAAAAACCCTGCAAGCACACATGCAAATAAACAAAATGACAAAGCTGATGTTGTGCTAAGCAGACAAAAGTGATGGTGAAATGCTCTCACACAGAGAGAAACATTAAACTATGGTTTAAAATTTGAATAGAAGCAGGGACCAGAAGACGGGGGTTCCCTTTATAAAAGAATGATCTCAGGTCTTTAAAGGTATTGAGGCCCGTTACTTAAACCTTACTTAATGGGGATTTGGCACCTAAGTACTGTTGAGGATTTGAGCCATGATCAATATTCCCCTAATCACTCACAAAGTCTTCAGCCTGTTTAGAGAAACAATGTCTCGTAGAGTCCCCATTCAGGTTCCTGTGCCAGATCTAATGCCACCATAAAGCTGGAGCGGGTTTTAAAGTGTCTAAAAGCTTCAGATGTTGAAGCCAAAATTACTTTTTATATGACTCACAGACCAATACATCACTTTCTTTTTTCAGTGCTGTTATTTCCTGAATAACTCTGCTAAAGCAGAAGTGCATTTGGAAGAATGAGATACAAGGCCAGTGAAGAGGTTATATACTGTAAATACGAAGGATATGCATTTTATTTTAAGTCTAGTCTGTTATTTTTTTAATAATGCCTATGTATACAGGTTCATCATGCCCCTTTTATTGGCTTCATATAATTATTATTGAGAACTTATTTTTTTTACATTTTATATTAAAATCTAGGGAAAGAAGTTGTTTTTGAAAGGCACCTGGAAGTTTAATAGTTTGTGACTTTTAAGCTCCAAATCACTCAGAAATGAAGCAGCAACTCATTACAAGCACTTGTCACTTTTCTGTCTTATCTGAAGTTTCTATTCTCTTGAGTGACTTTTAACAGCATTAAATCAACACCGTCTACTCAAGAGTTGCCAGTCTAGTACTTTTTTGCCAGATGATCTTTCTTTTAATCTGATTCTGTGGAAAGCAGCAGGGCATTCCAGCTCTACAATTTATCTGCAATAACAACAATCAAAGCTGTTATTTTCCTTATTCTGTAACAGAGCTCTGCTTTATCTCATATCGTGGAATTTTCCTTCCCTAACTGTCAGCAGCAGCTCAGGCCAAAAGCTGGACAATGACAGTAACACAGACGAGAATGGCCACTTCTGATGGCATTCTCTAAATGTGCTGACTGTGCCGTCGGAGAAACATAATAATACTCTTTGACAACAAATTTGTGGCCATCTAGCACCTGACATTTGGCAATCTCCTGACCATTTTTGGTCAATAAGAACTTTGTGGTAGTGGCAGAGCTGTTTCTTTGACTTAAAATCAGCTAAAGGAAAATTGTCTAAGCCATAGACTCACTGTAGCCAGCTGAATTTTTGTCAGCGGAGGCTGTGCACAAGCCAGGGCTTGAAGACATCAATAGTCAAGGTAAGTATAGCTGTAGTAAGTTACAATACTTCTGCTCACAGCTGGCTTTCCACACTCTCTGATTTGGTTACTGCCCCGAAGAGTAGAGGCAGTAGGACAGAGCTTAGATTTGCACCTCACTGCTACAGTTCCAATTTCAGTGTATTAGCTTAAGCCACTGACGAGAAGCTACAGACAACCACTGAACTCACACGAACACAGTGGACTGGAGCTGTGATTCTGCTACCCTGAAACAGGAATAGCTGAATTACAGAGAAAAGAGAGAGCAGACACCTCAGGGCAGCAAGGTCTTAGCTATAGCTAGATTTGTGATGTTCCAGCAGCTCTCTGTTCTGGGCATCAGGGATGGAAAGAGTTAGACTGCTGGCTGGGATTTACAACCATGAGCTGGGCTTGGTGAAATTTCATCTGAACTGTGTAACTGAGGATGCCTCAGCCAGCCAGCCAGCCAGCTGGGAAGAAAGGCTGAAGGCAGAGAGAAATTCTTACTTCCCTTCCAGCTTTCAGCAGATCAGAAAGCTTCTAAACCTGGTGTTTGTGAAAGGATGGCATTTGCAACCTGAAGGGCTTCAGCGCTCTAGCTGCCAATTTTTGGGTTTGGACACTGTCTTGTAGTTCTCTTTTAAAATTCCACTGAAAGGGAAGGTATCAGTGTTGCTGTCCACCTCTTCTTTAACAAATTACTTTCAGAGGAAGCACAAAGCTGATTTCTCTGCCTGCTTTATCTGGAGAAGGGTGAAACCTACTTCTCACATATCCCAGAAGTTTTTCTCCTTCGCTTCCTGCTTTGAGACAAGGATTGTAGATGTTTATTCACCACCTTTCTGTTGAAGCTGTGCCACTGTGCAGAAGGAGAAACAAGACTGAGAGGGCCAGAGAGGGAGAACAAACAACTGGGAATGTAACTCACAGCCCCACTGCACGTAGCCTTGCCCAGGAAGAAGTCAGTTCACATACCACTTATTTTATTCGTGGATTCTTCAGTGCAAAAATGAGTAAACAATCCTTGGGGCAGGGAGCAGAGCCCACAGGAGGGACCACATCAGGGCACTGAAGAACTTTTTGGTGTTCCCTTTGTTTACTGTTTCCATGGCTTCTGAATCTTGTGCTCTTTCTACAGCTGTTAAGTCTACATAGTATATTGTGCGCTGAAATCAATGGCCTGCCTGCTGCATGAACCAGACAAGTTATGAGATCAAGACACTGCGCACATGAGCTAATTCACTTTTTTTCAGCACATACTAAGCTGTGCTCTGGCTTCTGTATGTTTTTAGCATTACATGTATCCAAAGATTTTCAGAACGTAATAACTAGCTGTCACGTCAAAATATATGTTGAGCTACGTGCTCTTAGTGTTACATCAAAGCTGTTAAGAGTTAAAACTAGCATGAAGTTGTCTTAATAAAGTGTTAGCTCACCTCTTTTTGGATAATTTTCTATTCAGAGATTTGCATAATCTGTGAGGACTGTGTCACCACCATGACTTCAAGGCCAGCAATCTGCAGCACCAGAGGACAACAATATCTTGCTTTCCAATGTCAAGTATTCACCTCAGACACCACTGAGGCAGTGACAGAAGCATCTGATACACCATGAATAGGCTGTCAAAATCTCACAGTCAGAAAGCAGCAACAAGGATAGGCTGTCAAAATCTCACAGTCAGAAAGCAGCAACAAGGACAGCCTTGTAACAACAGTTTTCTCTGCAAACTAGCCCTAGAATCTGTCTACTGATTGTGATGTTGGTTACCAAGTCATTGCTACCTCTGCAAATTGACAGCAGAATAATCATTGCAGTTAATGACAAGGACACTATATGTAAGGTACAAATGACCTCAAATGCATTCTCTTCAACCATGTTGTTCCTGAGCTTTGTGAGCAAATGTTTTATGTGGCCAGAGCACATTTGCTGCATAGACTCTTCAAAGCTCGTCAGATTTTTACATCCAAATTGTTTAAGCCTGTGATGAATTCATTTTTGTTGATGCAGTGAAATCGCTCTATGTGATCGACATCTGAACTTCAAGTTTAGTTAGGTGCCCAGCTGATGTATGTAGGATTTTTCATTATCATTCTATTTGGCAGAGGTGCTTGCATTCCACATAACACCCACTTCTGAAGCTTAGTCACCTGAGTGAGTTTCTTCTCCTCAGGACCTGATGGAAGAAGGTTGGCACCTCTTAATGGTGAAATAGCCACCTAAAGCTCTGAATTGCTGAGCTCTTTTCACTAACTGTAGAGATAACCTCTTGTCTCTAATTTTCTGACTTAAATGTCTCACTTAAGTGACAGAAGTTAGACAGGATGAATCCAGGCCCAAGTGTGTTTTTGGTTAATGTCTTAGTCACTACTAACTATCAACTAGTTACTAGTAATGTCTCAGTTACGAGGCTGGTGACATTCAGTTGAGTTGTCTAATTCCATCTTTACAAAAAGATTAGAGTATTTAAAACATGATGGCAGTTCTCCTTCAAGCTCTCATGGACATCTGCGGATTTTCTCTGTAATGTATTTCCAGGTCTTTAGATAATATAGTTGGTAGTATTGTTGTTTGAAAGACTGCATCTGTAATGTAACACAGACAATGTTATGTAAGTAAACACCTAATGAGCTTTTGAAATTAAGGGAGGAGGTATGATTTAACATAATATTATTTGAATACAGCAAAATTCTGATTTACTACGATCTCATAGAAGAAACAATAGTACTACACCTCTTGCATTTTGTGCATTTGAGGAGACGTGCCCTTGGCAAACTAAAGAACAACAAGACCTTTCTATAGAAAATGATAATTAAAGCATGCCTGAGTTTTGCTATTCTTCAATGATTGTCATTTAGTTTTGTGGCTGACATATAATAAAGCATGCTACTGAATTGCTGCCAGCGAGAATGCCAATCATCACAGAACTAGGACTCAGTGAAATCCTCTGAGTCCACCTTCTGGGCTGGCACCACACTATCCATAAGGCAGGTAGCTTGGTGTTCTGGTATGGTATGTTCCTTTTCCAGAAGATACCAGCCTACCAAATAGTTTAAGCAACCATAGAAGAAGGTGTCTGTTCGAGCAGAATGAAAACATAATACTTCACAGGTGCGTTCCCGTGGTGAACTACAGCTAAGTACCACAGAGCATTGAAACAGGTTGTAATTTTAATGAGCTCCAAATAAAGGAGGTGAAGTTCATCAAAAATCTGTACAAATCACGAAACTGTGGCCCATGCTGAAAGGAGGAAATTAATCTCTGAAATGTTAATCTCTGTCGATGGCAAGGCCAGATCCCAGTTTCCACTCTTCTCAAAAGAACTCAAACATCCTGCTCCCTCTACAATTGTATCAAAGGACTGTAGTGACGTGACGACCAAAACTAAATCTTTGCAAAAATGGGTATGGGCAGAAACGTTGGGGTAATAAAAGTGGGGAATGAAGACCTCCATGTCGTTGCCATTTTCTGCTGGGCAGTATGAAGCATTTATTAGCATGCTGTCTCTTTTAGATACTATTTTGAGGGTGTTGCACTCCTAATATTTATAGGAGTACAGCACAGTGAGCCTAGATTCTAATGTGAGGGTGCTTTCTGGTTTATTTGCCAGCTATTGAGAATGGTTTTCTAAGTGCTTTATATGACCTACCCTTTATTCAGGACAATAGTCCAAGGATAATACTTTCTGTAGGCACATCACTGCATGTAGATAACTTTAATTTCAGTTAAGTCCCTTTTCTCCTGTTTACAACTGTTACTTCAAAAGCTTATTCTAGATATCTAGGGTTAAGATATTCAGGTGTTTTACAGGAGAACTTATCATTATTTTGAATTTCAGTGTTATTTCCATATCAGTTGCCATTACTTCAAAAGAAAATAAATTTCAGCTTTGTGTACTGATTAATAACTTCATCTCATCTCATCCATATTGACATAATCACCAACAGATCACCATACTGTAGATACCATGTGACACAGGCAGTTGCTTCCAAGCCAAATTTTAGACATCTGCATGCTGTGTTTGTAGCTGGCTTTTTTATACTGGGAAGCTCCAATGAATTCTTTAAAGCCAAGGAAGGGAGTGGCATCTGTTATTGCTTGTTTGCTGCAGCTAGCTTTTATAGCACCCCGCCGTTTCTCTAGTTTAATGGAAACAGGAAAATATGCCTCCTTCGGGCTTGGCTGGATTCAAAATTAACTGCTCTTATTCTTTCATTAGCTCAGCTCTCTCTTGTTAGCAGTTTCATATCATGAAGGGGGCCTGATATTACACATACAGGGTTGTAACTTTTGTCAGCTTGGTAATTATACCGCCTTTGTGGTAAAAAATTCTCAACATCTTCTGAGTTTTACACTGTCTTCTGCTTGACCTACCTTATGTCATATTTCTTTGGTTTCAGCAAGCAATAAGAGTCTTAGTTCCAATTCAAATCTCACGTCCTATGAAGCTTCTCTGTTTTCAAAATAGTCTTTCTAAACATAACTTATTTTTAAAAGTGTCCTTAAATCTAAGCAGCCATCCCAAAAGGCACTGCATTGTATTAATAACTCTTGGAGAGACAGCTCTTTTTTTTCTGAATTTGGCACAGAAATTGTGTAAGTACTGTCAAACAACAACTTCCCCAAGTAACATAAACAGCTATTGTTCTAGTAGCGAAACCACCAAGGTCATCTGAGCTTTTGGATACATGAAACATTTTACTGGTCATCCAACATGGGTATCTGAAAATTGTTACTTCCAGATATTTTAATGTAAATAGCATTGGAAATCACAGTTCTGAAAAGGGATTTGTCATCTTAAGCATTTCAAGAAAGGGGCATTATTACTGCACTGAATTGAACCAAAAGATTGCTAAAAGCAAGCATTGGGTTGTGTAAAATATTTTCCCATAATTACTACCTTCCTCTAAGTCTCTAGGGAACTATTAGTATATGCAGATATTTAATATGTATATAACTTTTCATACGTTTAACCTGAGAATGGTTGTTTTTGTTCTTTTTTCTTGTTTCATTGAGATGAGGGATGTGGAAAGGATGCTGTTTACTGCTTCATTTTGTTGTTCTGATAACATACCCCTGCATTGCTCTTTGCTCTTCAGACATAATACTCTGACACTACTTTTGATACAGCACCATATCTTTCTAAAACATACGTTATTTTCAAACCTTTTTTTCTGAGATAACAATCATGTCTCAAAAACAAATATTTGATACTGGGGGAAGGAATGCTATTGACTAACAAAGATGTTTCAAATGCAGGCAAAATTGATGTAAGCCTTCTACAATAGTCTTACACTTTTTATTTGAAGATTTCTGGTATATACCTCATATGTTAAAAATGCAACTCTCAGCAGCTAATGAATATATTTACAAGAACATAATATAAAACATTGTAAAAAGTGAAGAAGAGAGAAATTACTTCATTTTAGTCATGTTCATATGTGTGTAGACTTTGTGTTATCCCACAGAAATGCTTTCTTCTGGGCACTGGTCTTATCCAAGCTGATGATAAAAAACATAAGCCTGATGGAATTTGTTTAATTAGTTTGATTTCATTCCTTAGGAAAAAAAGCAGACAAAACCAAAAGCACCTTGCTACAAAAACATTGTCTTGTAGTAAGTAGGTGTGGAGGCACATTTATAGCAACCTGACTTTCTGAGAATCAATCATAAATATACTATCATTATCCAATTTTGTGTCAGTTGTGAGTCTCCTTCTCTTTCTAGTACCATGTAAAGACTGTACTGACAGCCAAACAATTTCCTAGGAGCAGTTTGCAGGAGGACGTGACTTTGACATACTAAGGTCTTGCTTCCCCTTACCCTATTACCAGGCTGCCTACCTGCTCTTAATTGCTACTTGGTTGATTTAGAAGGAATATGCTTATTCTCTACTAACTAGGATTCTGATAATTTTAAAACTAGACTGATAGAGCTTTAGACAGTAACTGAAAAGAAGATCAAATTGAGAATTGACATCAAGCACACTTGCATCTCCTGGAGCCTAACTGAAGCAAATGATGCTTTCATCACTAAAATGCAGTGAGAGAATCTTGGCCTGTTGTTTTCCTACTCACTTTTGGCTCCTGTTGTAGTTTTCATTCTGAACATTTTTTACTGAGATAATATTTTGCTGTTTTTTTGACACAGAGAGGTGGTACCTCCAACTGATATGAGGGAGTTACAGCTAGCGCACAGAGTTGTTTCTCATATTTGTATAGGAAAATTGGCCCTCAGAGTACACAATGGTATGTATAGTCTCCTCCACGTACACGCTCCTGCAGGTATTTATTTCGCAAGAAATGTCCATTAGTTCTTGTCACACGTTTTGGTGTTCTTGTTTGTGGTAATACTGGTCAGCATATGTGACTAAAGAGGAATAATTTAATATTCTTTGTAAATTCATTACTTATGTGCATTGGTCACGTATTATCATTCAAAAATACTTCTGTATTTTTCTCAAGTTGCCCAGCAGTATTTTCGATTTTAGAGTGCTGCCTGTGTTATAAATGGGTATTTTGTTTCCTAATGTAACAGAACACAAACGTGTAATTAAGAGTGGGGAGACCAATTTCAGCAGCTTATCCTTGGACAGCTTTCTACTCCTTCAATTTCTTCTTGCAGTTACTGGAATACAGTATTCAAACACAGCTCAGCCTGTGACTTGCTCAAAATCTTTTGAGCAGTGTTTGGGTGGCTACAGAAGCCATGCACTATTTCTGCTCTCTATAACTGCTTGATGCTCCTGGAAACATGGGAAGATTCTTGCAGCAGGAACAACAAATGGCCTTGTATGCACAAATTACCCCTCCTCTAAGAGGAGTGATTTCTTTCTATGATAAAAAGCTCTTTCATCAATATTTATATTAGTCCACACCCAATTTTTCTCTTTACATTGTTTATTTAGAATATAACAGCAACCAAAATCTTCAAATGATTCCTCACCTGATAATTGTACAATCTGAAAACATTTTATGAAGTATCATGAAAACTCCAGCATGTGAAGGAAAGTTTATTATGAATTCAGATGAGTTTTAGCTGTCACATGTATGTTTGCTTTAAAAGTACCCATACTACACTCCCCTCTCTCCCTCAGTTCCCCTCCATTCCCTGCACTTTCCCCCATGCCCTCTTATTTAGAAGAGAATGCATTAATCTGCATTAAAAAAAGAGTAGCCTTTATTTTCTGTGATTTTCTGCAATTTTCCTTTAGATTCAAACCTCTAAATTACATAGGGAAATATGGTGCCACATTCACATGCAAACTATTTTTAGAGAACATGAATAATTACACCAGATGGTTGTTTAATTCTCTTGGCATTATCTCTACTGTACTTTTATGGCTTAAAGTAATATTTCCTTACACTTTTCAATATCTGCGGAAGGTCATGGGGAAGTCTGATTTCATTCTTAACATCTGATCCCTTTTATAGACATATTTCAATGCTACAGCTGTCAGAGGGCTACAGAGCTGCTGATCTGCAGACTTCTTAGTGAACTATTCAGCTCTTAGAGCCAAAGTGGTGTGTTCATAAGAAAACATTACATCTTTGACAGCAGATTGTTGTTAGTGTTTTATATACAAAGGAGCACTAGTTATTCTATGATTGCCTCCATTTAATCTTCTGAGCTTTACTAAAATTACCCCTTTCAATTGCCTCTTCATTTTGTGCAGCAGAGAAAACAGGAGAGGTGTTTCTTCACATTCTGTGTACCTTGACTGCTTTGTGAGTTGCAGAGGAAATTTCTGCAGTTCAGCCTGTTCGGTTGCTTAGTGAAATTACCTAGGCAATTACTCCCTTCCGAATTCTTAAACATTTGGACCCATGTAAAAGATTTATTCTTTAGGTGTTATTTCTGAAAGCCACAGATTGTTATTTTTCAAAGTTAATTCAACTGATGTAGAAAGCTTAAAAGCACGTATTCTCAGGGAGTATCTGGCACTAGACTGTGGAGGATGAAAATTTTGAATCAGGAGAACTTTTCAAACATAATTTTGTTCTGCTCTGGAACAAAAATAAAATCTTTCAAACATTTACATGGGAATGAAAATATCTGGCTTTGGCTCCGAAACTCAAGTAGTTCTGTTTAATAAGTGCATTTATAACCCATGATGCTTAGAGAGCTGGCCTTAGTCATGGAAGTCATTTGCTGTGCTTAATTCCTAAATTTTTGATCCAGCATTTCTCTGAAGAAGGCAGAATAAGCCTTTGCTTTTGTCCCTGCGTGTCAGACCAGTGTCCTAGCTGTGTGTTGTAGAAACATTGTGGCTCTAATGAATATGTTGGTGTATTTTCATTTTGCTAGAAGGATTCTGATCAGCTCAGCTAAGGCTGAGCAATAGAGGCATGTGAGAAAACAGATAAATCCTGGTAATTTTTGGCCCTTCTGAAACTGGAGGTGTCTGAACAGCCCAGAAACGCTCCCACTTTAGAAAAACTCAGCTATATTCAGCATAAAATCATGCATTTGACCAATTTCTCCTTCTATATATTTCTGTACACCTGCAAAGTTACGTGCAACAAGCAAAAAAATTTGCAGTCTATGCAGCAATTGACCTTTTATTATCCTCACCCAGAACAAGATGCCTGGGCTATGAAAAGAAATGTAGTTTAGCACGGGAAGGGAAGGGAAGGGAAGGGAAGGGAAGGGAAGGGAAGGGA
>Ga0065711_1047782_pt1 | contig 12146 bp, 11 predicted proteins | sample Hoacrofraction12_FD_59098 | JGI IMG/M metagenome (GOLD analysis project Ga0065711, IMG submission 59098) | Hoatzin crop microbial communities from Cojedes, Venezuela - Epithelial fraction 12 v2 (version 2) | ecosystem: Host-associated > Birds > Digestive system > Esophagus > Crop | place... | reverse complement strand
TTCCTTTCCTTTCCTTTCCTTTCCTTTCCTTTCCTTTCCTTTCCTTTCCTTTCCTTTCCTTTCCTTTCCTTTCCTTTCCTTTCCTTTCTTTTCTCTGCTTTTCATTTTATTGAGTTCCTTTGCTTTGCATTGGGTTTTTTTTGGCAGTGTATTTCTTTGACATCTCTTCTCATTGTGGCATCAAAAAAAAACCCTCCAAACATTGCCCCACCTAGATTAGAATTGCTTTTCTCCTTCAAAATTCTTCCCAAGTCTTCCACTTCTTGATACTCGATCTGCTTTTGGCCCTGCAAGCAGTGCTGCACTGTGCTTCTTGGCCTGCGGTGGGCAAGAGAGGATGAGAGAGTCAGGATTACTTTTTGAACATGCCTCAAGGGGAGATGTGAATGCGAGTCGAGTTTTAACAACCTGGCTTTTGGTTTATGAAGCGTTAAAAGATGTGCGAGCAGAGAAAAAGTAGCTAGCACCATTCAGAAAAGTTTTTTTGATGCAAATGTACCATCTGAGGAATGCTTGCCAGGGGTTGTTTATGATGATCCACCTACACAGACTTCTGCGAGAAGCCTTGTGTCAGCAGGCACTCAGACAGATAATAGCCATGATGACCACAAGGAGTTGTGATCCAATAAAGAATCTGAAGGTGAGACTGTGGTTTCACGACAAAATAGCAAATCATTAAGATCGAGAAAGAAACATATTAAGCGCTTTTTACGAAAAATGGATAGTGATAGCAGCAGTGAACAGGAATCAATTCAAAGGGCTGGAAAAACGGAATGCAAGAAGAGGGAGTCTATTAGGGAGAGGTGGAGAAAAATAAGAATAGATGGCTTAAAGGATGGAGAGAAGATAGATGTGGCTTTTCCAGTTACTTTTAGACCAAACCAGCCACCTCAATATCAAGCTTTTGACTGGCAATTGATAAAGGAAGTAAAGAAGGCTGTTATGCAGAATGGATTACAATCTCCATTCTCACAAATGTTATTGGAGAATGTGTAGACAATTAGTTACTCCATATGATTGTCAGCAATTGGCTTCGTTGATTTTAACACCAACACAAAAGCTATCATGGAGAGACAAATTTGTTGAGTATTGTGAAATAAAGGCAGTGGAGAATCTGGGACGCCAACAAGGAGATCCCTTGTTAGGAGTTGGCATGGATCATTATACTGGTGCAGGATGATTTGCAGACCCTGAATTGCAATCAAGAATATTGCCGGAGGTTTTAAGAGTCAGCTCAGATGGCTTTACAGGCATTTTTAACCTTGCCTGAACCCGGCAAACAACCAATTTCATTTACCTCTATCAAACAAGGGGTTTCTGAACCTTATATGACTTTTATAGGTAGGCTGTGTGATGCAGTAGAAAAGCAAATTGAAAATTCGGAAGCCAGAGAATCATTATTAATAAAATTGGCCTTAGAAAATGCAAACGCCGATTGTAAAAAGATATTGATCGCCCTACCACGAAATGCTACCTTAGTAGAAATGGTAGAAGCAGCCAGTCGTGTAGGAACTTTGGAACAACAAGCTACAATGTTAGTGGGAGCTTTTGCAGCCACGATGAAGCCCTTAGAATCAAGAAGGTGTTATACCTGTGGACAGCAAGGACATCATGACCTTCGTTAATATAATATGTTCCCACAGGTACATTTTGGAATTGCAGGTGGAGCTGTCTTCTTGCCTTAACAATCCTTTTTCTCCTTTTAATTTCTCTTTTCTTTCCTTTGCCCTGCTTTGCTTTGCTTCGCTTTCTTTCCTTTTCTTTCCTTTTTTCTCTCTTCTTTGCTTTGCTTTCCTTGTTTTGCATTTTCTTCTTTGCCTTGCTTTGCTTTGCTTTCCTTTACTCATTCTTCATTTCTTTTCTTGTCTTGCTTTGCTTTCCTTTCCTCCTTTTCTTTCCTTTTTTGCCTTCCCTTCCTTTTCCTCTTTTCTTCTCCCCTGTCCTTTTCCCTTTCCTTCCTTTCTTTCCTTTCCTTTTTCCTTTCCTATTGCTTTGCCTCGCTTCACTTTCCTCATTTTTCATTTCTTTTGCCTTGCCTTGCTTTGCTTCTCTTTCCTTGTTTTCTTTCCTTTTCTTTCTTTTTTCTGCCTTTTGTTTTATCGATTTCCTTACTTTGCTTGCCTTTGCTTTGCGATGCCTTTTTTTTGACAGGTAATTTCTTTTACAGCTCTTTTCATTGTAACATCCAAAAAACCCCTCAAACATTGCCCCACCTAGATTAGAATTCCTTTTCTCCTTCTAAATTCTTCTTTTCCTTCAGCCTTTGAGAAGAATCAACTGTCACCAATGTCACCTATGACTGAGGAGCAAAAAATTGTAACAACCTGGCATGAGGAATCAAGGCCGAGCAGTGCCTGTTTCCTCATGATTGAGAATTTGAAGACTGAGGAGCAGGACCCATACCCACCCATACCACACAAACAAGAAGGAGGAGGTGTGTGGTCTTTTCCAAAGTCTTCCACTTGTTGATGCCCGTCATACTTTTGGCCCTCCAGACAGTGCTGCTTGGCCTGTGATGGGCAAGAGAGCCTGAGAGAGCCAGGGCAGAAGTGGTGCCTTGGAGGTGGAAGAGCAGCAGGCAGGGAGTGAGGCAAAAGGGCCTAGAGGATCCCTGGCAAGGGGCTGTGCTCAGTGCTGCAGAGTATAAGCAGCAAGCCCCAGTGGGCACCCTTGGGGTCTTCTCTGGGGGTCCAGAAAGCTTCCTCCCTCGGCTTCATCAAAAAGAAGTGTGGCCAGCGGGTCGAGGAAGGTGATTATGCCCCTCTACTCCGCTTGTATGAGACCCCACCTGGAGTACTACACCCAGCTCTAGAGTCCTTAGCACAAGAAGGACATGGACCTGTTGGAGCGGATCCAGAGGAGCGCCACAAAAATGATCAGAGGGATGGAACACCTCTCTTGTGAGGACAGGCTGAGACAGTTGGGGTTGTTCAGCCTGGAGAAGAGGAGGCTTCAGCGAGATCCAATTGCAGCCTTTTGGTACTTAAGAGGGCTTATAAGACAAATGGTGTAGGCTTTCTAGCAGGACTTACAGTGATAGGGCAAGGGTTTTAAAGTAAAAGAGGGTAGGTTTGCCCTGGGTATAAGCAAGAAATTTTTTACAAGGAGGGTGGTGAAAGAATGGAAGAGATTTCCCAGAGGCACTGTAGATGCCCCATCCCAGGAAACATTCAAGGTCAGGTTTGACGGGGCTCTGAGCAACCTGATATAGTGTAAGATGTCCCTGCTTATTACAAGGAGTTGGACTAGATGACCTTTAAAAGTCCCTTCCAACCCAAAATGTTCTCATTCTATGATCTCTGGCTCCTGTACTTCTTCTGGAACTGCCCATGACTTACGAGGAATGTTTGAAGGAGGTCAGTGGTCAGAATTGTTTCTTTAGAAAATCCTGACTGTGAGTAGTAAAGCAGAGATATATCATAGAATCATATTCGTTCCAGTGGGTTGTGAGGGGAGCAGGTATTAATTTTTTTGTGAAGTAGAAACCACTCCTTTGGGGCCTGTGATCAAAATGCTCCCCTCCAAATGCTAGCCATTCAAGGCGATTCTTTTGTTTGTAATTCTGTGCTGTTTTCCTCAGATCTCCATTTCTGCCCTGGTGTCCCTTGTGGAAGCTCTGGAGGTTGGCTACAGCCAACACAAACATCCTGATCCCAACCTGATGCACGCTGCAGATGTGACACGGATGGTCCATTGCCTCCTTTTCAAGACAGGTGTAGCGGTAAGTACAGCCAGCCAGCACTGACAGGAATGGGTTGAAGGCTTAAACAAAAAGAAATAGTGAACACACAGAGCACTCCCACAGTGGCTGTCGAGACAAACAACAGAAATACCTTTGGAGATGGACGAGGGAAGTTGAAGGCAGACAGACTCCAGACTGGTGATCAGCGCTGCAGTTTGGGTTCAGGCGGTGGCTCAGAAAGCGGCTGGCCCACTCCATGTCCCCTCCCACTCGAGGGGTGAAGGGAGAGGTGATCTTTTTTGATTTTCTGTGCAGTGTCTGACAGTCATGACAATGACTGAAGAGGCTTGATTAAAAAACAAAACTTTACTTGGAATTCAGCGTGATTACAAAAGATGGTAACTTTGCAAGTTCATAACATTACTTCTAGTGTTGTGGGATCGGAATGGATATTGACTTGGCAAAACTTACAACAACATAATGTCTGATTGTACAAAACTATAAAATATAGCAGCTTGACAAGCTTACAACTCTGCCCTTATGTGCCTAGAAATTCAGAGACAGAAGACAGCAAGTGTTTGTTCTGATGGGGAGCGATTCAGTGTCATTGGTCAAGCAGGTCTGCAGCCATGAGATGTTCCTTAGCAGGAACGCTGGCTGCTACTCAGCAACAATTCAGCACTTCGGCTTCCTGGATACAAGCCGGTGGGCGCTGGGGGCGCTTGGTGGTCTCACAGCCCCCTCTGCGGGGCTGGTCACTGCCCCGCACGGGTGCTCGACTTCCGTACCCTCGGAGGGAGAGCGGGGGGCTCTGCAAGCCGGCACCCTCCCCGCACAGGATGCCCCTTGTCTGCCCCAGTCCCTCGCCAGAAAGGGGAAGTTCCCGAAGCGCAACGCCGCACTTAGGAGCTTGCTTAATTCAAGCGTTTCTCTCTCGGTTTCTCGCCGTTTCTCTCGGGCTTTGTCCCGCCCTGCGGAGCTAAGCAGTGGCGGCCCCGGCTACTGCCGGGATGGGAGACCGCCCGGGGACACCCTTTCCCAGCCCCGGCGCCCCGCCCCCCGCCTGCGGCTGTTCCATTTCCTCTCCGGCGGTTTCCGGGGTGGGGCGTGCCTGGCCCGTCAGTCAGCTGACGCCGCCGCCGCGGCGTGGGACGGTGGCCTGCGGAGCGTCCGCTACGTCTCCGGTGGCCGCTGGTCGCCATGCTGCGGGTCCTGCTGCCGCTGACCGGGCTGGCGGCGCTGCTCCGGGCGGCGGTGAGTCCCCGCGCCTCCCCTCCCGCTCCCCTGCGGGCACCCGCTCTGCGGGGCGCGGGAGGCCGCCGGCCCGGAGGGGGACGGTTCCCTCCGGTCCCTTTGGAATCCCGGGGCGGCTGGCGGCTCGCGGGCGCAGTTGTTCGGGGTGTCGGTGCCGGGCCTGGGGCTGCGCCGAGAGGGGAGCGGCTGGGGCAGGGGCGGCGGTTCCTTCACCTGCGCGGGCCTGCCCGGTTCCCGCCGCGCCGGGGCCTGCCCTGGCTGTGTGTGCGGAGGGAGGGAGGGAGGGCTGGCTGTGCCTGCCCCCGCAGCCCGGGCGGTGAGCTGGGCCGCCGCCTGCGGGGGTGTTCGTCGGGGTCGCTGCCCGCTGGGCTCCTTCCACCGTTCGGGCTCTGGTCCGAGAAATAGTATATTACAGGGCCTCATTAAGCAACCGCGTGGGGGGAGGGGCGGTATTTGGAACGGAAATCCAGCTGCAGTTCTGTGATACCGACCGTCTGTTAGCAGATCCCGTGGGAAAACTTGCTCTTGCTGTGGTGCGTGAGAGGAGGTAGAGGAGTTTCTCCCATTCTGCCCAGGTTCCGTGTCAACTCTCTTGCTGTGGTTTTGTCCAGTGGCAGGCCTTACCAGGGGCCTGGGCAAATCCTTAGCCTCTGCAGTTGCTGTGGAAGCTGTGCCTTGTTTCTTATGCTCTGAGGTTGCAGCAGAGTGTCAGTATTATCTGGATAGATGTGGCAACTGAACGATGCACAGGTGGTTAAAGCTGTGTGAGAAGTAGCACAGCCTCATGTGAGACCTTTATCAAAGGGCAGGCAGGGTGACAGTGAGTATGGTCTCTGAGGGGTGGGGTCATGGCCCAGACAGAAAATTCTGAAGGTGGTGGGTAATAGGAATGGAGAGCCAATACTCACCAAATTTGGTAGTATTAGAAGAGGGACACTTGGTGAATTTAGTAGATTAGTTGAAAAAAAAAAAAAAAACTTTAAAAATGTGTAGTGAATGTCAGGAATTTGCTGCTACAGGAAGTTGTAGAAGTGGACAGTATTTAACAGATTCCAAAAAAGGTTCAGCCAAACTAAAGTACATCAGGTTTATAAACAGCATCTGAAAATGACTAGGCAAGGATTTGCCTTCTAACATTCCTAATGCAGTAGCTCTGTCAGCTGGAGGAGTATGAGGGAAGCAGACCATAGACAGTGGCCAGGGTCATGTCGTTTCCTTAAACAGCATTTCTTATTGCTGTTGTCCAGACAGAATAGGGCCTGGTGTCTAGAGGAATTGTGGACTCTAACCAGTAGGGCATTTCTTGTGCTCTTATCTTTCTAGCTTTCCTTATTTTCTGTAGAGGCATGTGTGTAAAATAGCAGCGTTTTTTAAGAATAGCGTTGCAACAGCTGAGAGGGCTTGAGGAACTGAGGGTGGGAGGCACTGTTTCTCTACCAACCCATAGTTCCCTGACCAAGCAATGAAGGAAGGGGTCTTTTTAAAACTTGGCCTAGTCCTCAAAATATAGCAGGGTCCTATCATCAGAGGTGCTAATGTTCTTTTAAATTCGCTTGGGAGAGTGTATACTGCAGTTAAGCAACCTGGCAAACTTGGGTTTGTAGACTTCTGGGCTCAAGCTCACTGCAGATCCCTACAAGGCTGCTTTTGTGCCCTAGTTCTGAGATATTTTTGGCTGTAGTGATTGCTTACTTTTTCTCTAGTTAAGTGTGGACTGAGAGACAGGAAGTGTTTTGAAAGTAAAGCGTATGCTGCTGCATGGCTTTAAATAAGGTAGTTTGATAGAGACCAAGTCTGAGATAACATATGCTATGAAAGACCATTCAAACTTTTTTTGTCTATGGTTAAAACAAGACAGTAGGTTTATTTTAAATAGAAATGAGCAAACTGGGAGTTAGTAGAAACTCCATGAACACTGAGCCAAACAGGGAATTCCAGTACTATTCAAACATAACTGATGCTTGCATACTTATTTTCAATCTGGGAGCAGAGATCTATTAGATGTAGTGCTTCCTTTACTTGTAAAGAAGCACAGTGTGTGATGTTTTAATCCATTTCCAACTTAGTTGCATGCTGTTAGACCAGGACATGCTGAAACAGGTGCTGAGTCTTCGGAACGCAGTGGAGGTAAGCAAGGAAACTGAGTGGCAAAACACAGTGTGGGTTTCACCAGTCCTGATTTTGAGGGCTTTGGGGAACTCTTACTCACAACTGGAGGCAAGGATATCTGCCGATACATCATCTGCAGTTTCTGGGACTACAGTTGCATCTGGTAGCTATTCCAGTGGGGATTTCACTGCTGTTGTGGTGTGTGTTAGTAGAACCTCTCACATTTGGTAAGAATGACGTAGGGTGATACCTGCTTTTGAGATGGAGCCAACGGTTTGGGAAGAAGAACAGAAAACACATGTGCTAAATTAGCAGAAGCAGCTTAGTCCCAGAACATGTAACAGGGTTTGCAAATACTATGATGATTGTTTGCAAATACGGTAATGATTGTTTCCAGGACTCATTGTATCACTGTTACGATCTTTTGCCACCTACTATAAGAAAGTCTTAATGAGGAAAGAGCTTATAAAAAAAGGGGGGGGTGTGAAGCTACTGAGGGAGGCAGGCAGGGAACTTTGAAGGGGACTGCCAGAATCCAGTGTTTTCAATAGTCTGATCTATTCCACATCAGGAAATCTCTCTGTCTTTGTGATAGTGATTCTGTTCGACCCAGTGTCTTGAGTAGTATGTGCAGATTAATAGTCCTTTATTGCAGTCTGGGAAAAAGGGAATGAATGTAATATTTTAAAACGGCTGATACTGGTTCCTGGTTGCAGGCTTCATTGACCCAAGGCATCCCTTCATAACCACATTATTGCCTACTGGAGACTTCTGCAGAACAGAAGGGAACGGTCAGGAAGCAAAGATGATCTCCTTCAAGCAACTGCCTCTTGAAGCAAAGGCTGCAGTGGCTGCAGGAGTGGTTTTCTTCTCCACAATGATATCACGAAGTTATCTGGCAGAACGACTTGAGCTCAGGACGCGGCGTTGGCTTCTAAGGCTGCAGATGGCACTATTTGCTAATGCGCTCATGTTGATAGGATCTCTTCGTATTTGGAAAAGCACAGTCACCACGTTCTCCAGATCTTCAGCTGCCAGCTCCTTCTGTTTCATGCCGTGGAAAATAGCTGTATTCATGTTTCTAGCTTTGGCTCATTCGAGTTTCTTTACATTTCTATTTCTTGTTGCAGAAGAGCCCTATTTCTTTTCTTTAGCTGCCTACACTTGCCTGGGGGCTTATATCATTCTTATCTTCTTCCTCTTCACTTTAGGCTGTGTAGAGCAGGCTTACAAGTTCTTAGCTGGGAGAGGTGCTAAGGCAGGCACTGGCAACAAGAACAGCAGAACAGCAATGAAACCAGTTTTGGCAGTCATGCTGACTGTTGTGTTGACTGTTGTTGGGCTATTAAATGCTTCCCAGCCTCCCACTGTGAATTCAGTGGAGATTCCAGTTCACAAGCTGCCTTCAACAATGAACAATCTGAAAGTGGTGTTGCTTTCAGATATCCATCTGGGGCCTACGGTTGGGAAGACCAAGCTTGCCATGATTGTGAAAATGGTTAAGGCTTTGAAACCAGATATCACTGTGATTGTTGGGGACCTAACTGACTCTGAGGCAGAGGTCATACGACCTGCTGTTGAGCCTCTTGCAGAACTTAACTCCCCTTTGGGGACTTACTTTGTCACAGGAAACCATGAGTATTACACATCAGATGTTAGCAATTGGTTTGAGCTGTTAAAATCATTTAACATTCGGCCACTCCATAATGAGAATGTCAAGATTGTTTCACCAAAGAGCACTGATGACTGGTTCTGCCTGGCTGGTGTTGATGATATTGAAGCAGATGTATTACGCTACTCAGGACATGGGATGGATTTAAAAAAAGCTCTCAAGGACTGTAACAGTGAGCATGCTATAGTGCTGTTAGCTCATCAGCCGATTGCTGCAAAGTGGGCCCTTCAGGAGAGACCAGACATAAATTTAATTCTCTCTGGCCATACTCATGGAGGGCAGATGTTCCCACTAAATGCTGGAGCTTATTTTCTGAATCCATTCTTTGTTGGCTTGTACAAAGTTGGACAGAACACCTTTGTCTATGTCAGCCCGGGGACGATGTACTTTGGAGTACCCATGAGGCTGGGCAGCAGAGCTGAAGTAACGGAGATAATTCTACGTTCTCCTTGAGGAGTTTTCTGTTTGACAGATTTCTACCATCATTTTTGGTCAGTACATTGGCTCTTCTGCTCTGAAAGCAAATCTTTTTTCAAGGAAGCCAGAGAAGATGTGTTGGGGTGAACTTCAGCAGGTTCTGTGAAGTTTGAGCAGAAAACACTAACTGTATCTTGGACCTATGAAACAAATCAGGGGCATGTTAAAATACTGAAGAAATTAATTCTTTGATCTCATGATTACTGAAATTCTGCATTTAAAGATAACACTGATGTCATGGAGATAATGTGTGTCCCATGCATGTTTAGTGATATCTGTGTCCTGCTGCTACTTCATGTTCTACTGTTTATTATCCATCAGGCAGCTGCCTTATCAAATCTCAGACAGGTGAAGTTCTGATCTCTTGCACTGAAATCGCTCATGCATGTTTTGTGAAAGGGACCACAGAATGTCCACTGAGTGTGTAGACTCTAGAAGCCTTATGCTAGGAGTGTTACGGGAAGGGTATAGTTTTGGGTTTTTATTGAGGCTGGCTATCTTTGTCCTGCTAGCTGTCTGCAGATTGCTCTAGAGCTTTGAGTCTGTGCTGCCTGCCAGTACAGTAAGTTGCCAGACATCAGTTCCTGAAATTCAGGTTTTTCCCGTTAAAAAGCTGGGGAGACTAATATCAAAAGGTGAGAAGTAGCTGTCTTTCTGCAGACATTTCCCCCAGAATAACTGGGCTTGTAGTAATTGCTTACTGAAAATAGCTTTAATAAAAGCAAATGAGAAAGAAAACTTGTAATTAACGTAACTTCTGTTGCTGTCTGAGCATACAGTACCTCCTGAAGTAAAGCACAAAATCCAAAGTGGAAATACTCAGTCTTTTCTCTTCATTCTGCTTTTTTTGGTTTATGCTTAATTTCTATTCTATGATTTTTCTCTTACAAGAATAAGGAGATGCTATTTAAAAACAATGCAAATAGGTTAATGCTTGAACTTTGTTTAAGGTTTTAATATTTCAAGTAGATGGTGCCCTGTTTAAAAAACTAAACTCTGCCGCAGGTGACTTTCCTTAATAGTATTTGCATATCAGTGTTCTGGTTGTCTGATGGGCACGTAGCAGAATAACTGCTACAGGATAATGAGGGATGAGGAATTTCTCTCGATCTTTCCTAGAAGGGCTTAACACAAATTAGTAACATTCTGGAAATTTTGAGATACTAGAAAATATTAATAAAAACATTCTAGCTTCCATATCTTTGTGTTCCCATAAGAAAGCCAGAATGTAAATGAATGTGCATACATTGTCCAGGCTGATGAAACAGTTTATTTCTGTACATTTTCCTCTCTCCTCCCCTTCCACCTCAGTATTGCTGTATGAAATGCCACAAACAGCACACGTCTAGGAATCCTGCCTCTGACTTTGAAGTCTGCAGCTGTAACCACAGGGTTTCCCTTGCTCTGCCTTTCTGCACCTGGGTACACTCTCTCAGATACGCTTGTGTCTTGTACACTTGTGTAGCATGGGGCAAGAGAGATCAGTGCTTTACACAGGACACTGAGGATGGCAAGAGCAGAACTGTGGTGTTCAGTCTTTTCCCACCTCTCTGTGTGATCCTGAGCCAGACACACTTCTGTTTTATTCTTCAGCACCAGTTCTTGTTTCGCAGGAGATATGTGGGGATGTGTTTGAAGAGTACCATAGGCTTTGTAAAGCTGGGCTTTTCCGTGAGTGAAATTTTGAAGTTTCACTTCATTCGCTCCCTTCAGCGGCCCCCAGGCAGAGTTTCTAACTGCTAAGCTGGTTTTGTATCCTGTTCCTCTGTACAAACACATTGCATTTTTACTCACAGGGATATTGAGAAATACTGTAAATGTCATGTGTGCTGGAAGGTTGATGGAAGATTTGGAGAAGTCAGTCCTCTTATAGTCTGAAAACTGAACACCTGACCAGCCAGGCTCTGTCCTTGCTGGACTAGATAATTTCTGTTTCCCAGCACCTATAATTTTGTAAATTTTTTTTTATGCTTGTGCAAGAATATCTGCTTAAGTGTCCTAAAGTTTCCATGTGTATTTAATGCTGTCCACTGCCCACGTGTCATCCTTTGAGGTGGTTTCCTGTTGGTGGTGTAGTTTCAAATGGTCTTGTGTAGAGAGAATCTTGGTGCCCTCTGTTTAATTATCAATGCGCCTTCAGTTAAAAGCTGGGTTCTGGGTTTAGTAGTGCAGAGTATTCCCTCTAGGCCAGTGGTCCAGGAGGATAGCTTTTCATCTGGCAAACAAAGGGTTATTACTGTGTTAAGAAGACTAATTGTTAAACAAATTTCTTTGTCAGGAGGCTTTTGTGGGACTGGTTTTAGATGGTGTTAGTTTCCCAACGAGTTGCTAGTATTATTTTTTTCTCTCCCCCTCCCCCCCCCCCTTTTTATTTCTCTCTTCATTCTGTCCAAGTGTGTGCAAAAACCTAGCTGAAGTGGTCCTTCTACCGCAGGGGTGCATGAATGACTTCATTGCTTTGTACCTGTCCCTCTCAGAAGACCTTTGTGTATCCTTTCAGGAGCAGATACACATCAATGTAGGAGTGGTCATATTATCATTTCATAAATTTATTGAGTTCTGCCAATGCAAATGAGTTCTTGTTCATTTTTTCCTTTAAGTCTCTCCCTCTGAAAGCTTGTTTGCTTGATGATTAGTTATCACTTAAAATGTTTTCTTTCTGTGCCAAAACACTTCAAAGCCTTTTCCTACTTTTTTTTTTTAAGTATCAATGGAAGGTATCCTAGATCAACTTTCTTCTTGATACTAAGAGGAATTAACCTTTTCTAAAATCTGAGACAGCAATCCTTAATTGTCCTTCAGTGCTTTTTCTATACTTTTTTCAATTTGGCTTGAATGGGCATGATGTAGACCTGTGTTCAGTATTCCAGATTAAAAAAAAAATTGCCGTGCTGCTTATTTTGTAATTCTTTAAATGTATTTTTGTAAATCCTTTTTTTTTTTTTTTTTTTT
>Ga0065711_1047781_pt1 | contig 12146 bp, 7 predicted proteins | sample Hoacrofraction12_FD_59098 | JGI IMG/M metagenome (GOLD analysis project Ga0065711, IMG submission 59098) | Hoatzin crop microbial communities from Cojedes, Venezuela - Epithelial fraction 12 v2 (version 2) | ecosystem: Host-associated > Birds > Digestive system > Esophagus > Crop | place... | reverse complement strand
ATTTTATTTTATTTTATTTTATTTTATTTTATTTTATTTTATTTTATTTTATTTTTTATTTTTTTTTTTAAATTTTATTTTTTATTTTATTTTATAACTGTTTTGCCTGAAGGCAAAAAAACCCCCACCTACCTACTTTTGGTAGGTCTAAGAGTGCATTTCTGCAGTGGTGATTTAAGGGGTACACTTGCTAGCTTGAAAGGAACAAGTGAAATGCTAGCTGCCCCGCTGCACATTTATAATGGCAACGTATTTCCCTCTAATATTCAGTGGCTCTCTCACGTCCAAAACCAGAGTGATATTTATTCTTTAGCGCCTAGCCCCCTTGTTTATTCAGGTTTATTCATCTCCATGAATAAGCCATTATTGGAAAACCTTTTTTCCAATAAGGCGTGAATTTGCTACTATGTTCCTTCTAATACAAGTGTAAAGATTTAATGGTAGCATACCACCTCTCTTACAGTATGTTTTCTGCCACTAAAGTAATGACAAGTGGAATAAGAGACAGGTGGTGGTATCTATAAACCCTGCTAATGGTCCCATCAACATATGTTTAATGTATTCTAGACTATACTTCTCATCCTACTGTTGCTAGTACATTTCCTCTGGCACCTCTTCTCAACAAAGAAATTTGGAGAGGAAAGGAAACGTTAATAAACCCAAAGTGTTTAATTTAAAAGCAGATATAAAGTTTAACACTGCTCATAAGACGGCTTATTTGATGAGAGAGCAGATCATTCTAGACCTCAGTAATTTTGTTGCCAGCATTAGTGAAAGGCTTTGACAAAACAAAGGTTTTTTAGATACAGTTATGGCCTTTCTGCTGCATTTGGTGTTTGATCATGTCACACAACAGCATCACTTTCTAATGGATTGCAGAAGTCAACCAGTCATGAGACAACCCAGGGTAAGTGTTTGTTGGGAGAAAAGAAGGTCAGCTCTACAACAACACGTTATCCACTGCTAAGCTTTTTTAAACATATCTTCCTCTATTAAAAATGCATTTTGTGTTCTAAGGCACAGCTGTATTTCAGGCTGAATTCAGCTCCCCTGCTTTTCGGTGAGGCCCTGAACAAGCCTGCGCTGCCGTTTCACCTACAGAACCTACTGGAATTTGGATGCCATGTTTTCTAGCCAGCCCACAGAGGTTATCCTGAACATGCATCGTGTGAAACAGTTTCTGTCGGGCAGCCTGACTCAACAGCACTGTTAGGCTTGATTACCAGGAGCACTTTCTTCCAGAGCTCTGTGCTTCTTGAAAAGCATGGTAACTGCTGTTACCATGCTTTTCCTGGTGATGTGCTTGTCTAGCAATGGCAACAGCCAAAGCTCCCAGCTGAACTGCAGAACTCACAGCACGCCCCTGACCAGCAGAGTCCACTCTAAGCCAAAATCACTTGCATCGCCCTGTCTTCTCGTACCCTGCCTAGGATACGAGGCCCTTCCCAATAAGTGTACTCTTGACGTGATATTGGAGCAAACAAACAGAGCCAGCTGTAAAGTGCCAGTGCAGGAGGGATGAGGAGCCCTTAGGTATCAAACCCCAGCTGGACTTTAGGTACCCCAGCTCCTATGTATCACTACGTATGGGATCTACCTAAGGTACAGTGGTAGGAATCGGCTCCTCACAGAAGGCAGGTCCTTAGCTCCAGCTGGGCTTCAGGAGGAGAAAAAGGTGATGCTTTCACTTCCCAGCTTCTCCCTCAAGGTATCTGCCCAGGCAAGGGGGGTCCAGGATCAGCTGCTTCTCCTGGTGGAGAAGAGTCCCAGTCTCAGAACTGGGCACTGAGCATCAGCCCAGTGGTTCTGGGTGAGATCAGTCATTAAAGAGTTCTTGGCTTAAATACAGAATTATCCTGAGAGCAGACATGGCAGTTGTGTCCCACATGCGCTACAGGGAGAGGCTGAGATCTGATACAAACTTGTGGGTTCTGCCCTGGGCTAAGATCTTTTAAAATGCTGTAACTGTGCCTTGTTTCTCTGAATTGATTTCCTAGTTACAAGTACACACTTAGGGTAAAAAAGGGAGACAAGCGTGAGAATAAAAGAAATTACAAGAAATTCAGAAGGCTTCTACAATATGCTCTAAAGGGCTATTTGTTATTATGATGGTAACAAAACTATTTGTTATCATATTCTAGGAAAAAATACAAATATATTCTATTCATATAAAGAAATAAATTGCTTTTATGTTGTCAGTGCTATGCCAGACTCATGCTACAAATTCCAACAGAACATTAGTTTATGTTTTTTTCTGTTATTACAGAGGATCACTTCCACGCTAATGAAATGAAGCACTTCAGCCTGCACTTAGTCTTAATTGAAAGTCAATTAATTTACTCCTATATGTAAAGTTAATTTAATAAAAGCTGGATGGTACCAGTCTGCAGGCACTAGGAATCTTTCCTCTTTCCTCTTAATGATTAAAGAGGATTTTCCTTTAAGATTCACAGGGGTGTCCCTTCCCTGCCCCCCAATTTTAGCCAGTGCAGCTCTCTGTCCCGGATGCTGTTATTTAGTAAGAACCCCAGGGAAACAGATCAGCTACTAGAAACTCTTATTTGACTGAACAAATATGATCGCAGATACCCAAAGTTACTCTTCATCTCTCAAACTCTGTGAAAGAAATTATAAAGTGGTAACACAATTGTGAGAACTCCTCCGTGTTGTCGTGTCACGATTTTCCCTCTTGCTTTAGGTTCTGATTTTGGTTTTGCTTGAGAGGCAGTGCGGGTCAGCAGCAAGAAGAGGTGTTGAAGATGATCTCCTCCTTGTCTATTTTAGCTTTTACTTTCATGAGTCAGTATCTCTTGTCACCAGCTTGCCAGACCCTGCTTTCACCCATCCAGTGTGGCAAGAGAGCAGTGCCTCACAGTGCTTCCTCCATAGGTACCGTGGATGGCGGGTGTCTTACGCTGTGTCACGACGGAAGCAGATGGGACCGGATTTTACCATATTGCTAACAAAGCAGAGCCAGACTTCCTCTGACTCTTTTGGCTCCATATTTGAGTTGATGTTTATAAGGGACGTAAGCCAGCAGAGGGGGGGTTTGTCACTATTGAAGAGTGTGTAGAATCCATACAGACTTGGTAAAGACCAAGAACAAGGCACTCAGCTGCAAAAGCACAGCTTAGTGAGACGTTCCAACAACACACTCTATAGAGTTGCTGCTTTCCCTGCATGCGAAAGATCAAGTTTCTGCCATTTGAAATCATCCCCAAATTTTCCTTTCCCTGTGCCTTCCCGTGCCCTGCTATTTTTTCTATAAAATCCATAATCTAAAACAAAACATTGCTTATTTCACCAAATCTTATTTTCAATTTGCATACAAGTATCTTTACCTGCTCATCTTTTTTTACCTCTGTATTAACTCCTGGCAAGGTGCTAATAATTGTCTCGGTTATATGCTTGCAATATTGGACTTTACATCCAACCTTGCTGAGCCACAGCTTGCAGTATAGTATTGCAGTTTGTTTCCTTGGGTTTGTTTGTGGCTCTCACAGCCGCCCATTGATACTGAAGCAGAGATGGTTAACAAATACAAGCTGGGAAAATCAGTTGATCTTCCGTTTGCTGAAGGCCTGATGGAGAGCTGTACTGCAGTAGCTAATGCAAAGTTCTGGTTAAATATTGTCCTACCGTTTGCACTATACCGTCTGTTGTTTTTACACTAAAGGCTTAGCAGAGGTTGGAGGCAGTATTGACTTTGTAATTAAACTATTTTAACTTCAGGATTTTGTAATCACCGTGCTTAAACCATCTGTTATGCTACATGGGCGATTTCCCCACCCCCCGCTCCACCTTTCCTCTCCAGGTACAAAACGCCATCGAGTTTTTAATTGCAAAGCCCCTCTTACAAGAGGGGTGGAAAGGCAAAATGAGGATAATTTCCTTTTTCTAAGACAACGTGCAAAACCTCAAGGAGCTTCCACTCCTTGTGAGGGCAGGTGCACGTAGGACTTCCACTCCAGGCTCCTCCTGTCCCCTGGTCCCAGGGGCAGAGTAGAGGGCTTCTTAGCGGGGCACCTCTCTTCCCCTCACCGGGGAATGCCATGGGGAGAAGCAAGGGAACGGAATGGAACCTGAGCTCTGCCAGGGTAGAGGCTGGCGAGCGGGTTTGCTCACATGGGGACCCTCTGAGTTCTTTGTGCTCAGGAAAAGAAAACAGAAGAAAGGGTTAAGGCAGAGGACGGGGCAGCAGATTTTGTGAAGATATTTGCGTCTGTTGACTTGCCTGCGTATCTCCCTTGCTGACCAGGACATCCAACACCTTCTGTCTGAAGCTCTCGATGATGTTCAAACTGTAGTACCATTGCCTGTATAATCTTGGACAAATCCCTCAGGATTTGCCTACTCCTGCAAGCTGCACGAAGTCAGTATGGAGAAAGCCTTAGCAAACCACCCCAGGCATACAACGAGCCAGCATTCCCAGCAAAACGAGCATTAGCACTTGACAACACCAAATTCTGGACTTTCAGCAGTGTGACTAATTCAATGCAAAAAAGACCGTCTTAGCTGAAACAGTTGTGATAGCAGTACTGTTAGGTATTAAAAACCTGGTCTGTCTTTCTCTGCATCAGTAAAACAAATTAACAGCATCTTGTCCTTTCTCCCAGTTGGGTGGGATTCTTTTGTGTTGTCTTGCTTTGATTCACCAGGTTGGTTTGGTCTGCAGTTTCAGCAGATCCAAACGCATGCTGAACATGTGCTGAGGTACAGTAGGAGGTTTCCTATTTTACACATATAATCAGACGTCTGGATTCTTGATTCCTGGTTTGCTGCTCTGAATTTAAATCAGTAGGTCAGACATTTTTGTTAAACTGTCGTTTAGTTTTGCTTCACCTTGCCTCAGTTTCATGTGTTCACCTACATTTTCTCACTAGCAGTCAGCTTGGCAGAGTTATTTTGACCAGTGCGTGAGAGAAATGCACTCTCACATCTTGTCACGTAAACCTGAGGCATCGAAAAAAAAAAGGAAGAGATAAAAGTGGCAGGGAGTCTTCCTAGTTGCACTGAGCAGAATTCACTTTTTTTCTCTGGTTCTAGCTTGCCAAACAAGAATTTTCTTTCAGAACAGATGAAAATGCTGAACCAGACAGCAAATGTTCTATATACCTAGATATCGGATCCAATTGTTCTCCCACGTATCATGCCCGTCACACACATTGTGTAGACCTATGCTTTGATCTCAGCCCAAGTTTGTTTGGCATTGTAGCCTCTGAAGTTCTTTTTGGAGACAGCAGACAAAGCAGTGCTTGAGAGAGGCAGATTTTTCTTTTAAGCAGTGCAAGCACACCAGGACTCCTGAGGCTGCATTTGCTCATGCAGGTAGAGGGCTGGCCGCCCTTTGGTGTGTCTTACATGGCCTCCCCATTGCCTGGCTTCATGAACCTGTCTCAGGAAAATGACAATTTCTTCAAAATTGCTAGAGGCTTAAAGAAAATTGGTCAATGTAGCATGATTGTAGGTGGGTGAGAAATTCCATTTAATTCAATCCCGTCTGACAGCAATAACCCCAGTTATCAATGATACTGGGTTTCACTAATTTCTATACCCCTTGTAAAGAAATGGCACGTTTCTGTTTATTTCCTCTCCTAAACAAGGACCCTTGTACCATGCTGTAGTTGTCGTGAAAAAGTGTAGCACTTTTACACTGAAAAAGTGTAATACCTGGTGCTGCCATAGGTCAGTGGCATGAAGCAAGACCAGTCCCCCCCCATGACCACCCCCACTCTGTGAATTTTGTTTGTATCTCTGTGGCTCTTCAGCATCCACTTGCCTGGGAAAACCATTTCATTAATGCCAGGCAGCAGGAACTGCTGAGTGTGCAACATTTCAGAAGAACTGTTTGCTTACTTGAGAAACTAAATGCAGGTGTGGAAGCCTTACAAATTGTCGATAAGCTGAAAGACTGGAGGCTAGAACTATTAAGTGTCTCTTGGGGTTTTTACATGTTTTCATGTGTTGTTCTGCTCACCATTACAAGAGTGAAGATCTGTTTCTTTAAAGATAGGCAGGTAAGTATTATATAGAATAGTATATTCTACTTACTATAGAAGTAAGTTTTCTATAAATTAGATGCCTGGATCGTTTTAGAAGGTATTTTCTATTACTTACAGGATTAAGGATCAGATCCTCATATGTATCAAAAGATCTCTGCATCCATCAGTGTTAACAAAGCTAAACTCCAAATTCCACTTTCAAAAATGCTCGGGCACTTGTTAGCTTATCTCTCTGGTCACCTCTCAGCTTAGCCCCCAGAACATGTAACTCATAGGCAGATGTTGATTAAACACACCTTCTCCGCTGCACACTATCTGGACGTCACCCAGTTCCAGCTGAGATGCTGTGTGATGCCCAGTTCAATCTGCTCTGCTAAGTAACTAGTAGTTCATGGTGGCTGGTGTTAAATCTCATTGCTGCAGCCAGCCTGGGGCTGAGGCTCACAGAGTAGCCCAAGCAGGTGGGAAAACATCTTGCCCTGACCTTGCAGACTGCACTGAGACTTTCCAGGCCCAACAGTCATGAAGGGACTTAAAGCTTGTTATGTGCTCTGTTGCGTAACTACTGCATGTCCTGTTGCTGTTGCCAGACAGACTTCTCAATCTCAACCGAGGCATCTAGGATCCCCACAGGGTGCGTGGAGAGGCTCACGTTTCACGTGGAAATCATGTGAGCCACAACTCGAAACTGTGTGAGCAGCAAGTGCTAAGCAAAGGGATTTGCTGAGCAAAAGCATCTCTCAGGGGACACCCACCTGCCAAATTCTGGTTTGCCTGGAGGTAGACAAGAGAGGGACACAGTTCCAGGCCTGAATAACTCAGCTTTGCTTGTGTCCGAGATGTCCAGGATGCAGGGGCATATCGCCTATTAGTGACAGATGGTGCCTTGACTGCCGGCAGAAGTAGCATGAACCTCATTCCCAGCTCCTTGAAGAGAGCAGGAGACCTGCAAGGCTACTCTTGGAACACTGTGAAGGGCTGGTGAGGGAAATCTGGTTCACATCGATGATGTGGAGCAGATGTGGACTCTGGCGTGGATGAATCTTTGATTGATACTGTTTTCCCGCAGCGGGAACTGCTTGGCTCGAGGGTGTAGCCAGAGTGTGCTCGAGCAGTTATATGGGAAGGACTGTAAAATCAGGAGATAAAGACCACTCTGCAAAGCAGAGGAGCAAATCAAGCTGACTATATAGATGTGCTTTTAGTTTCTTCTGATGGCACTGTTCCACTTCATGTAAACTTTGGAGCAGGATTACAGACCTCATTTTCTTCCAAATGAGAAAACACCACGATCAGCTGGAATAGCTTGATACCTAACTTAATCTGTGACTCAGTTCATATTTATTTGTTTAAGCAAAGTGTTACATCACCAGTACAATGGATTGAGTCCATTTCAGTCTCATCCTCTACATTTTATTCATTTAAAAATTAATTTCCCCAGTTTTCCACGTACTCTTCATTTAGAATAAAATTCACCTTTCAGTTTTAGAATTAACATAATAGTTTAGGTAACTTCATATATTGTCTTCTAAAAGTCTTTTAAAATTACCCATACTATCAATTATACACTGACGAGTATTCTGGTAGATTCAGAAACGGAACTGAAAGAGAACTGTTACAGCCAGGGCACTGAAGGTAGTTCATCAGTTCTTTTTCAGGAGCCAGAAGCTGGATAACTGCTACCTTAAGCATGCCTGGAGACTGGCCATGTGATTTCTAAAATTACTTACCATGAACTGAAAGCTGGAGACTGTCAGATACTCACAGCCTCTGTGGACTGGGTGTGGAGGAGGGCTGCTCCAGTACATCAGTCAGCAGACGGCACACCTCCTTGTGAAAAAATGTGTAGAGTCGAAGTAGAGATGCTGTTTGAGGATGCTGTATGTCTGGGCTAGTTTTGGAAGACTGATCATACTTGGAAGAGGAAGCTTGGTAAAGACTGCATTAGAGAGAAAGGAAGGGCTGTTTATTTCCACCCCTTTGTTACATACAGTTGGCATTTTTACTGTAGTGGAGATTTTCTAAAACATGTCGTTTTAATTAAATTTTTTATTGATCTCTATGTATCTTGATGCAAAACAGGTGACAAATCCATAAAGTCAGCTTCTGAACAAAGCCGAATTATATGGAAAAAATAAATATCACAAGAATTAAAAAGGCATATAATATCAAACTCTAAATCTACAATTTTACTGTATCTCTCTTTTTACTGTAGCAACAAGGGCACAAGGGCAGTATGAACATGTGGCCCTTTATTTGGTCAAGGATAATAATCAACTAAGCCAAAAGGAAGAGAAGTAGATTTTCCTAGTTCAGCTGCTAATAAAATCTTTTACGTGTTTCCAGTTGTGTAACCATTGCTCCATGCAGCACTGTCACACGCAGTCATTGTTAAAAGGGAAAAAACTGTTCAAGCAATAAGGATCCAAAATGTAGAAAAATGGTATTTAGTGTGACTAACTATGCAATGGGCACGATATTTTGCCTGCTTTAATTTCAGATCCCAGCCCCGCTTTTCTCCTGTTTTGCCTGCTCTTGCCTCCATTGGCAGGCTCAGGGCCTGGTGAGAAGTGATTCTGCTGAGCCTTGTAATTGCTGCACATGTCTGGTGACCATGGAAGCAGCACAGTTTGTGTTAGGATCTCCTGCTTTCCTGATCTTTCACCATCCCAGTAATGCTAATTACTTGAGATTTCCTCATTAGCAGCAATGCAGCATCTCTCTAGAGGCTATAGATACCTACGGTCCTTCCATTAAGGTTATCATTCTCATCCTAGGCTGTGAAAGATGCATCTATTTTCCATCAAAGAGGCTTTGGTTAATGACTACTTAGACGTGCCTTGATCCCGGCTTACACCATTTCTGACCTAGTCCTAAGCTTTTTTTCCAACTTCGTCCCAGCCTTTTATTCCTGTTCTTATCTGAAGTTAACGACTATGTCAGTGACTCTTACGATTTCAATAATGAGCACAGATCCTTGCAGGTCTTAAGTACATAATTAGTTCAGATTCATTGCCTCATGTTGATCTGAACCCCAATCATGACTTTAAATTCCCCTATGCTAGCCTCAGAAGTATGATTGGCAATGTGGTCTCCATCACTTAAAACCTCAATTTAGTCTCACTCACTTCTTCTAGACCTGGCTTTAACCTAAATGACTCATCTTCTTTCCCTTCCAAATGGAGATTTCAAATCAACTTTAAGCCGACTCTTAAGACTAGACCTTGAAGGAATCATAACTAGATCACCTGATCTGGCAGTGGGTTTCATATAAGCTCAACAACCTTTGCTAAATGCAGAAACAACCCACTTTCACGAGCTCCTGTGTAAGTAAATTGTAATTCTGACTACAATATTAACCTATAATGGTCTCCCTACATTCTGTTTTATCTAGAACTAAACACAGTCTGTGGGTCCTCCAGCAACATTAAGACAAGCTAAATCCAATGTTGACTCTTGGTCTCAGCTTCATGTTGACCCAACCCCTGAAGTTAACTCTAATGACAAAGCTAACTTAGGTTTAAGCTCCACTCTGAGTACATCACTAAGAAGAAAGCAGCAAAATTTCCTGATTAACTACATTAAGTTAAAGACACCATGCAGGCCCTACTGGCAAGAGCCATAAGCCAGGCTCAGGCATCATGCAGTCTCATCCAGCATGCTAGCCTGAATCAAGACCATAAACCCAGTTATAGGTATTCTCAAATCCTATAAGCAGAGTTCATCATAAAAACTAGACCTATGACCTGTTTCAGACAGGGAACTAATACAGCTTTACAGAACCTTATTTACAACAGTCAGAAGGCCCATACTAACCAGCCTGCCCCATCCAGACTCCATTCCCAAGGCTAATATCAAATTTAATCCAATCCCTAAAGCTAGGTTAGTGATTCCAGTTAAACTGCAGCCCAAAACTATTCATACAAAAGGCTACTACCTACAACCTGGGACATATCAGCCCTAAAACTAACTCTAATCTATCTCTTCCCAGTTATCAAACCCAGGCAAGGCTTCCTGCATTACTTAGGTCTAATCACTAGCAGGCAGCCTCCATAATTTCAAGGTTAGCTTGATGGCCCCTTTTATTTTAGCACAGTACTATTGGCTGCTGTGGGACTCCCAGTCTGGAGCATCACGGCTTTTTCCAGAGGTATGGCGTTGATGGCCTCTACTGTTACTCTCTGGCTTCTACAGATTCTTGTCTTTCTCTGCCTGATCTTTGATTATGTTCCTAACAGATTTAGTTTCTTTAGTGTCAATTATCTGCTTTTCCAAGGGTGATAACATCTCTACAGTTTTTCTTTAAGGGCTCTGAGCGCAGTGTTTTTTTGGTCATTGTTTCTTCTCTGGACCGCTTGATCCACAAGGCTAAAGTCCACTTAGTTCTCCTCCCACACCGAGGGAAACACCACTGCGCTGTCATATAAAGCATCTGTTCTCTTTCCGTGTATCTCCAAAGACGCTGTGATCTTCTAATTGTCTGCCTGAAACATAAGGTTCTGCTAAAGGGCTCATCGCTACCCGCTGCACGGCCAGCTGCCCTCCTCTCCACGCCCGCTCACCACTCGTGCTCTCGATGGAGACAGCTGGCACTGTGCTGGTCCGACCAGTACGACGTACGTGGCATGTGGGGTGACAGTGTGATACACAGGTTTACTTTCTATGAGTAATTTCACTGTGTTTTCACTAAACATGTAAAGGTAAAGGCAGAATTTCTTTCACTAATTTTGAGTCTGAAGCAAAATCCCCGTAGTCCGAACTGTCTTCAGAGTTGAAGAACTGCACTTCTCTTCCAGCACGAACCACCTAAGTTTCCCTGTTGCTTGCTAGGCACAGTACAATGGCACACAAGACAATTGCTTCATCGTGGTCAATTAAGATTTCTTTTAGGATCAGTTTTACTTTAGAAGCAGAAACAGATTTTCTAGCACCAGTTCAAACTCCTTGATGTTGGCAAATAGATCAAAAGAATTTCATTTTTCATCCTTCCTTCTCAGAAAAAAAAGCTTTTTTTTATTTTTCCTTTAGGCAATATTCATTTGTTATTGATTGTTCTCAATATCTACAATTCTTTATCACAAATTTTCTGGCAGGTATATATTAAAACCAGCATCCTAATGCTTCCACAAAAATGCAACTGAACTGAGTAATACAAGACCACCAAGTGGCGACTCCACTGCTTCTTCGTATGATTTACTGTAATGCTGCCACGCTACCAAAGGTAAAAATCTTCCCATGGGGTATCCACAAAAGCTATGAATTATTTCTTTTCCCACAGAAAAAAACTTGCTGTACTCATTGAACCACATATTTGACTGAACTAATGGGTTGTAAAATGGAGATTTCTCGTTTGGTTTTGCTAGTTACATTTATGGGTTTGTTTTGTTCTGCAACACTATGAGAGATTCCTCTTAACTGGCTATTTGAATATTAGAATTTTTTTCAACTGCTCTTTGCTGTTGATAATGAACTGCAATTTACATGAGTGTGATACCTCATGCTACTCTGTGTTTTGCAGCCATCAAGAGAATCTGCACGTTTAATGCTATAATATTGTTTCTTATCTCAGATAAAGTGCACATAAAGTAATTTACACCAAAAAAAAAACCCCACAATGTAAAACGCTTCACATTAAAAAAGAAAATGACTGGAAATAATGCATATAAATCTCATATGAGTCACTATGCACAACGAACTGTGCTTTTTATGTAGGTCCTGGTGGACTAAGACCCTGTCTGCTAGTGGCTGCCTACTTCCTCTGAATTCTACATATTGTTCTCATGCAAGTTCAATAATCTGGAAGTTACTAGCTTAAAGTAATTATTTATGCCATGCCATTTATCAGCACAGGGAGCCAAGCATTTCAGGATAGTGACATATCCCTTCCCATAGTGACATATCCCTTACCTTCACACTCCCCTTCCCCATCTTATCTCACTTGGAATGGGAGGGATCATAGAATCATAGAAAGTTTTGGGTCAGAAGGGACCCCTAGAGGTCATCTAGTCCAACCACCCCACAGCAAGCAGGGACACCACTAACTAGATCAGGTTGCTCAGAGCCCTGTCCAACCTGGTCTTGAATGTTTCCAGGGATGGGGCCTCCACTACCTCTCTGGGCAACCCGTTCCAGTGTTTCACAACC